>ERZ773210.2734-NODE-2734-length-13670-cov-4.204848_pt1 | contig 13670 bp, 12 predicted proteins | sample MGYA00580528_ERZ773210 | MGnify/ENA primary metagenome ERZ773210 (study PRJEB29015, sample SAMEA2737769) | human gut metagenome | biome: human gut; feature: human-associated habitat; material: faeces | place: China | collected 2012 ...
TTGAACCTATCATATCGTATTTTCCGTCGCTTGGCACTATACAGAGTGATAATAAAATATCAAAAAATAATACTTTTCAAAAGTATGTTTTTTTGATATAATTGTACAAGAAAAGGAGATGACGGTCATCATGCTCAATGATATGGGTATCCTCGCGGACTCGGTCCGCTATTATCATGACGCGGACGCCTTCACCGCGGCAAATCTGTATTATGTACCGCACGCCGGCAGCTACCACTGTGACGAAAGCTATGGCATGCAGCGCGATTATCTGGATATCTGCCAGATGCTCGTCGTGGACGAGGGAGAATTATCTGTCACCTACCGCGGCGAGACCCGCACCGCCGGGCCGGGCAGTCTGGTGCTGCTCGACTGCCGCGAGGCGCACAGCTACCATGCCGTAACGCCCATCCGGATGCGCTGGTTCCACTTTGAAGGCAGCGGCAGCACCGCCTATACGCAGCTCATCCTGAATACGCACGGGTTCATCCTGCCCACAGGACAGAATGCCGAGATCGACGAGTGCATCCGCCGCATCATGATCTCGGTGCACCAGAACCAGCCCAATCCACACATCGTTTCCCTGACGATCAACAAGCTGCTCGTTCTGCTCGTGCTCGTGCTCGGGGAAAAGAAAAAAAGCGATCTCGAGATCGCCATTCAGGACTCAGCCGACTATATGACGTACAATTTCGCGGACAAGTCACTCTCCATCGAGCACCTGTCGCAGCGCGCTGCGCTCAGCACCTGCTACTATATGCGCAAGTTCAAGGAATACCAGTCCGTTACACCGCATCAGTTTTTGCAGACCGTGCGTCTGAGCGCCGCGAAGCAGCAGCTGCTCACCACCTCGCAGAGCATCGAGACCATCGCGGATAACTGCGGCTTCTCGAGTGCATCGCACTTCATTATGGCCTTCCGTAAGAGCACCGGCATTACCCCGCATCAGTACCGCACCCAGTGGAAATAAAAAGCACACTCTCCGTACTGCGTCCACCGGATGAAACGGTCGCGTGTACAGACAGGCAAGCGCAGCACAGCCGGGCTATCCGAACGGTGATATTCATCAGATTGCTGCACGAAATGTCATTTTTATGACACGAATTGTATAGCAGACCAATTGTGTGCTTATACAGATTATGGTATAACAATCAAAAATCAGGTACATATACGGTGTCTGAGAGATAGGCAAACCCATCAAAAGATGGGGGACGCAAAGCCGGAAGGGTCTAAGGCGGCGAACGCCGCAATGACAGCCGGTTGTAAGCATCAGCGAAGACACTGTTAACCTCTTCTGCGCTTTATTGGGCAGAAGGAGGTGTACGCCGTCAAAAGAATATGGCAAGCCGATTCGCGGTGCAATACACTGCTCGCAGAGCAGGTAAAACTCTGCCCTTTTGTGCTGTTCCCCCAAAGATATGAAAAAACGATTGTTTTCGGCAATAGTATCATTGTGTATACTGTTGACAATGGCGCCGACTGTGGCGTTTGCGGCGGATACTTCGGTTAGCGGTGGTATTTCATGGAACATTACAGATGGAACACTAACGATTTCGGCAGCCGATATCCCGGAAGATGGCTATACAAAAGGTGTAATGCCTAACTATGCCTATGGAAAGCAGCCTTGGAATAGTAATAAATCAAATATCCAGAGCATTGTAATTAAAGCTGAGGTAACCAATATTAGAGAGCGTGCTTTTCAGGATACAAAAGTAACTGTTCAATCATCCGCACCTATACGAAAAAGCCCAGCAAAGGCGGATTTCCGCATTGTCACCATGCATCATCCGTTTGATGATGACCTGACCCGCAAGTACATCCCCTCCATCGTAGAGAGCGGCAATGTAAATGTCATGTTCAGCGGTCATACGCATCTGTATGACCGCTATGCTTCCGCAAACCCGGCCCGCGGCACGGATACCCTGTATGTAACGCAGGGCGACGCCCGTATCGGTGACGGCGAGACCGACAACAGCTTCTATCAGCGCATGATGGACGGCTTGTGGCAGGCCATCAACGCACAGGAGCTGTTCCGCTTGCTGCACGATGATATGTGTGGCGAAATAGATCGTCTGCGCAACGAGCGTATGCTGCGCGAGGCGCGTCCGATTACGGATGCCAAACGCTTTATTCAGCAGCACTATCAGGAGGCGCTGCGCCTTGAGGATGTAAGCAGTGCGGTCGGCTTTAATGCAACATATTTTTCCGCCATGTTCAAAAAGGAGACCGGCCAGAATTTTATGGATTATTTAACCGAGCTGCGCATGAACAAGGCCAAGGAGCTGCTATGCACTGATGAAAACTCTGTGCAGGACGTCGCTGATCAGATCGGCTACCGTGATTTGAAATATTTTTCGCGACTGTTCAAGAAAACGACAGGCATCAGTCCTTCCGAATACAAAAAGCTTTACAGGTAGGTGTCGCTTATGTGGCTGACAACACAATGGAAACTGCGCCGGGCACTCTGCCGCTATCGCAGAGACGGCGATGTGGATGCCGTCCTCGGCGCAGACTGGAGCCGCTCACGCGAGATCTTTGCGTTCTTCCGGGAAATCGTAGATCGTCTGCACGGTGAGGAGATCACTCGCCTGCGGCAGAAGCAGGCCGAATATCTGGCATTGCAAAACCAGATCAACCCGCATTTTCTGTATAATGCACTCGAGGCTATCCGTTCGGACGCTCTGCTGGCGGATTGTGCAGATATTGCAGAAACCACCGAAGCGTTAGCTACGTTTTTTCGCTATACCATATCAAATGTACAGGAATATGTCACATTTTCGGATGAACTGGACAATACGGAAAACTATTTCACCATCCAGCGCTGCCGCTTCGGCGACAAACTCGAAATGGAGCTTGAAATGGAAAATGAAGATCTGCTTGAGGCGAGAATGCCGAAGCTCATTCTCCAGCCGCTCGTAGAAAACGCTGTCGGACATGGTTTGGAAGGCAAAATCGGACATGGCATCGTATATATCTCCATTGAAAACAGTGCCAATACATTGTTCCTGCGCGTAAAGGACAACGGAGTCGGCATGCCCGAGGAGCAGGTCATGCTGCTCAACGAGGAATTTGTCCATGGCAGCCCAGTCTCCGGCGATAAAAAACGCGGCGGAATCGCGCTGCGTAATGTTAACAGCCGTATTCGGCTGATGTTCGGCGAAGATTAAGGTCTTCGCGTTTTCAGTGCAACGGGCATCGGTACGGAGTGCTGCGTCACGATGCCGCTGCTGATGCAGGGAGACTGACATGAAAGAAGAGCTTATTCGCATCGAGCATGGCTATTTTCACAGCGAGAGTGGACAGTACCAGTTTGATGTTTCCATCGCACACGGTGAGTGTATCGGTGTTTATGTTGATGAACACCTTACCTCCGGTACTGCATATCTCGATATTTTCAAGGGGAAAACGGTGTTTACCGACGGTCGGGCATTCTGCTGCGAACAACGCATTGGCGCAACCGGTCTGGAGCGCTGGATTCGTCAGAATGCCATTGTGGTGGACAAATCTCGTTTCGCGAGCAAGGAACTGACCATGCGCGATTTTGTTCTCGCACTTGTTCGTACGAATCATCTTCGGCAGCGCTTCCCAAGCACCGAACGGCTGACATCACTCGCAGCGACTGACATGCTCCACCGGATGGGACTTAATCTGCCATGGAGTACGCGGCTTATCGACCTTTCCATGCTTGACTACTACCGTCTGTCAATTTTTCGTGGATGGTTCAACGGCTACAAGCTGCTTGTGCTCGACCGGCTGACCGAGACGCTGCGTCGCCAGGATCTTGCAAAGCTAATGGACTGCGTGCAGCTGCTGCTTCGCCACGGTACAGCGGTGTTCCTGTTTGACATGGATGAAGCATTCATGTTCCGATACGCGAGCCGCATCGATGTAATCCGCGACCGGCGTACATTTTTTAGATTGTATCCGGAGGAGTATGGCCCTCGTCTGTTTGAGCTGCTCGGCTGGGAGGGAGGCAGAGGCGTTAAACGCTTTGAGCACACTGCTATGACAGAAGGCGCCCCCGTGCTTTCTGTTCGGGATCTGCACTTTCCCGCATTACCGCCGATGACGTTTGATATCAGGCGCGGCGAGATTGCTTTTCTGCGCGATGAAAACTACAACACCGGCCGCCGCCTGCATGAATGCTTTCTGGGCGATCGCGGCTGGACGAGCGGCTTTTTCCGGCTCAACGGCCGCCTGTACCAGCCCGGCGATCTCGGCCGCGTCATCGGCAGCGAGATCGGCATTCAGATTGAGCGACCCGACCGCCCCGGCGGCGTGCTGTTCGACAACATGACCGCGCTCGACAATCTGTGCACCAGCCTTATCCCCAAGGCCGGACAGCATATCATCCGCAAAAAGATTGTATCCAGCATTTTATCCGAGGCTTTACGCTGGTTTCCGAAGGAAATGCTGCTGCAGCCACTGAGCAGCTGGTCCTACCCCGAACGGCTTCGTTTTTCGTATTATCGGTGGTATCTGCTTAATCCGCGCCTGCTTATCTGTTTTTTTCCGTTCGCCGGACAGGAGTCCACACATCACAAGATGATCATTGATCTGCTCGTACTGTGTGCTCAGCGCGGCATGGCTGTATGGATCATTTCCTCAGGCATCGATGCCATCTGTGAAAAAACGGATAATGAAGAATTTCTTCGCCGTCTGCACTATCTCAATAAATGATGAGACCGCAGTCGGTTTCGGGATAGAAACCGGAAAAATACTGAGATTGTCAAAAAAACAGGACTCCGAGGAGTCCTGTTTTTTCAGTTATAGCCTGATATCTGTGTTGTACTGCTTACTTGCCCTGATACATACGGTACAGGAATGTAACAATCTGTGCTCGGGTACAGCTGCTGTCCGGGCCGAACAGGCTGCTGCTGATACCGTTGGTAATGCCATTGTCAACCGCCCACTTGACCGCACTTGCGTAATATGCGTTCGCGTCTACATCAGCGAAATTGCTGTTGCCGGAAGTGGTATTTGCCTTGGCTGCGCGAGACAGGAACGTTACGCCGTGTGCTCTCGTGCAGATGGTGCCGGGTGCAAACGTTGTATCGCTCGTGCCATCGGTAATGCCGTTCTCAACTGCCCATGCAACTGCCTTGGCGTAGTACGCGTCTGCCGGAACATCGCCAAAGGTACTCAGCTGCTTCGGCTCGGGCGAACCCGCCGCACGCCACAGGAATGTTACGATCTGCGCTCTGGTGCAGGCAGCGTTCGGAGCGAACAGCGTGTCGCTCATACCGCCGGTAATGCCCTTCTGCGCCGCCCAGAGGACTGCGTCATAGTAGTAATCCTCCGCGTGCACGTCGGTGAAGAAGTTGAGCATGGTGTTGTCATCCATAAAGACTGCCTTCACCGTGATCTTGCCCGCCGGCATGGTAAAGGTGTACTTGCCGCTGCCCTTGTCGGTCAGCTCGAGCGCCTTGCCGTCCTTGTCCAGCACGGTCAGGCTTTCGAGGACGTAGCCCTTGTCGGGGGTCACGGTGATGGTCACGGTGTCGCCCTTGGATGCGGATTTGGGAGATACGGCGATGGCGCCGTTTTCGGTCTTATCCGCAGAAACGGTGTAGCCGGGTGTGGACGTGCCGCCGCCACCGCCGCCGGAAGAACCGCCGCCCGAGGACGAGCCGTTCGCCTTCCAGTTGACCGTCACCGTCACATTATGCGCGGGCATCTCGAAGGAAATACCTCGAGTTGTGCTTTCCGCGTCCTTTGCCTGCCATTGCAGCTGCTCTTCGCTGATTCCCTCGAGCGTCAGACCCTGCAGGGTGAAGCCGTCGCGTTTGCCGATCTGAAGACCGACCTGAGCGCCGACCGTGTATCGTGCGGTATAATCCTCGCCCGGGGTGATCCCCATGACTCCGCCGTACAGCCCATGAGCCGTGACAGTGTACTGCGCCGGGATTTTCAGTGTAAATGTTGTCGTAAAATCCTTTCCGCAGTCATAGTCGTAAGTAACCTCATCGACGTCGCTATTTATCGTCAGGATATTGCCGCTGACCGTGCCGCCCTGCCAGTGGCTGGTCTTTGCTACATCAAAACCCGCAGGCAGAGAGGCAAGATAAAATCTGTCGTTGACCGGAGTAATCGTATATGTGTTGTTCTCTGCATCCAACTCGGCCAGCTTGGTATTCCGACTGAGGTCCAGACTTGTAAGGTGATTACCTGCACAATCCAGATATTTCAACTCCGTAAAATATTCAATACCCGTAAGATCAGCGATTTCCATATCGTAGACATCAATATCCTGCACCAGCGCAATTTCCCATGTGCTGAGTTTACCATCCTGATTCCGATCAATATTGGCTTCTTTATCAAGAAGAAACTCTCGGAAGTCCTTATACGGGAAGTTGGTCTCGTTGATAGCGATATCCGTGCCGCGTCCTGCAATCGCCAGTGTGAAAATAACGTCCTTTTCCTCGTCATCCAGTTCCGTACCGGTATAACTGATGTCATAGGAATAGATCACGACAGCAGCATTGCCATCTACTGTAAGAGTATTTCCGCTGACTGTGCCGCCCTGCCAGTTTCTGGCCTTTGAGACATCAAAGCCGGTCAGGCTCGACAGATCAAAGGTATTGCCTGTCAGTGTAATCTCGCGAATATTACCCGATGCATTCAGATCCGTCAGCTTGGAGTTACTGCTGAGATTGAGCGCGGTCAGCGCGTTATCGGAGCAGTTCACATCTTCCAACTCTGGATTATGACTGAGATCGAGCGCGGTCAGCGCGTTATCGGAGCAAATCACCCTCTTCAGCTTCGGATTTTGGCTGAGATCCAATACTGTCAAGCGATTTGTACTGCAATTCAGCTCTTTCAGCTTGGTATTCCGTCTGAGATCGAGTTCTGTTAACTCGTTATCGTAACAGTACAGATACTCAAGCGCAGTAAAATACTCGATGCCCTTCAAGTTTGTAATGGCTCTGCCTTTGCAGTCGATTTTCTTTACTGCGGCAATCTCAGTATCGCTGAGGATATTGTTATCGTCAGTATCAAACGTTTTCACGACATCGCAGAAGTTCTTGTCGGGGAAATTGAACGTATCAACGGCAACGCCATCGACGATCTTAATAAAAGCAGCTGTGACGATACCACTATCGGCTTTGCCCATCTTTTCAGCCCAGGCTGTGATGTTCGCCGATTCCGTCAGCGTGAACGGATCCCTGTAATGAGACTTTACACCATTTATGGTGTAATATATCCATGCACCCTCCGTGTCACAAGTAAGTGTAACGGTCTCCGTATCATTGAAGCTGCCGCCGTTAGGGCTGATCACCGGAGCCGCAGTTTTTTCCTGAAAAACAGCCTTGACGATCACAAGCTTGGCAGGCATGATAAAAGTATCATTGGTAATGGCAACGCCGCCACGGATAACCTCCCATGTCTTAAAAGCATAACCCGTATCGGGAATCGCGGTGAGCGTGACCGTTTCATCTGTCTTGGCGAAGGCCGGAGACGCACCGGCGGTGCCGTGTCCATCAACCTCAACAGTGACAGCATAAGTGTCGGCAGCATTCACATAGCCGCAGATGGAGCAGGTATTGCCGCCCTTGTAATCATGAGGACTCTTTATCATCCCCTGGTTCGCACCCGTGCAAAAATTGGTGCATTTCTTCCAATGTTCATTGGCGTTATATTCCCAGGAATCATCATATATATGAATATGCAGTATGACATGCATCTCGATGTTATTACCGCACTGATAGTTATAGGTGACCTTCTTTGCTCCTTCATCAATCGTCAGAATGCCGTTTTCAACCTTGCCGCCAACCCAGTCACTGGTTTTGTCAACATCCAGTTCAGCAAGATTGATCGTGTTATTCTCATCCGGTTCAATAGGACACCAGCTATCACAGTAGGTATAAGTCAGCTTATTATTCCGGCTGAGATCTAGACTGGTAAGCCGATTATGATAGCAGGACAGCTTTTCGAGATGATGATTGCTGCTGACATCCAAATGGGTAATCTCATTGCTGCTGCAGTCCAATTCTATTAACTGGGTATTCGCACTCAAATCCAGTTCGGTAAGTTGATTGCCGTAGCATAGTACACTTGTCAATCCGGTATTTCGGCTAAGGTCTAATTCCGTCAGGTCTTGATAGGAACAATCCAAACTCGTCAAGGCAGTGAAGTACTCGATACCTTTCAAAGACGTAATTCCCGCTACACCTGTATTCGGGTCATCCGGGTACTGAAACGTAAGTTCTGTCACGGCAGCAATCTCATCCGCGCTGAAAAAGTCGTTATTGTCCTTATCAAACACTTTCTGTATATAGTTCCGGAAGGTTTTATTGGGAAAATTACTTGCATCAATGGCAACCCCTTCTTCCGCTGCCCAAGCCGTCGCAGGCAGCAGTCCGAAGCACATCGCCACCGCCAGAAATGCGCTCAGCCCTTGCCGTCGTATCATCTGCTTTTTACTCATACCATTTTCCTCCTTTTCTGTGGTGTTCCTGCTCGGCCATGGAAAACAGCTCGTTATGGCTCATCTCCACATCGCCGAAGCGGACAAAAATACCGTTTGTCACCGCGCTGTTCCACACCTGCGGGTCGGAAAGTGACCGGAATCGGAATTTATCCAGATAGGGCTTCATATCCAGCAGCAGGCGGCTGCCGGAGATAAAATCGACCTGCAGAACGTGGTCGGTCAGCGGTTTGACTGACTGAATGTATTTCCGGTCCAAATGCGTACCTCCTCTCGCTTACACAAAATAAAAGGTCCACCGTACCTATAGGATACGGTGAACCTTTCAAAAAAACCATTCACAAGTTGTTAGTTTTTATCCGCAAGCAGGTCGAGCAGCAGCTTGCGCTTCGCACGCGGCTCTCCTGCTATCTGCAGTTTGGTGTAGATTTGATTCACATACTACCGGATACTGCCCTCGGACAGATACAGCTTTTCCGCGATCTCACGGTTGTTCAGCCGCTGTGCCATCAGCCGGACAATCTCATATTCCCGCTCGGTCAGCGCATGACACAGATCGTCGATCAGAAGTCCGCCGCTGGCTCTGTCGGTCGGACAGTCGTACTCCCGCAGAAAGGCAAAGCCTGCACGCGCAAAGGCGTCCTGCACACTTTTCCAGAAAATCACAAGATTGCCCGAGTACACACTGATGCGCACAATGTACGGCGCTTCGGCTCTGGCACGTTCCGCGAGATACCACTCCACCGCCGTCGTTTTGCCGTAGCCCATGGGTGCAACCACGGTCGTCATGGCACAGCGCGAGATTGGCCGCAGGCTCTCCTGCAGTCGCTCGGATATGTAAATCGTGTTCAGATTCCATTTCGATTTTGGCATGGCGCACCTCCGAATACTGTAATGTGCTCTCCTGTCCGTTATACTGTCTAAATTATACGGGATTTCAGAGCGGGTGTAAACCGTGTATACTGTTAAGGCAGCGTGCATAAATAAGAGAGCCGCCTTCCGGCAGCTCCCCTGCAGCTGATGTTTTTATACCTTAAATATACGGTGCAGCAGCGTACCGCCAGCAGAGCATGCTGAACAGCAGTGCGTATATATGCCCTCAATTTGAGCGTCAAGCCGCTTTTCCAACCGGCAGTGTTACCAGAATAGTCGTTCCCGTATCTGCGCTCTGTTCAACGCGCACTGTGCCGCCATGCAGGCGGACAATCTCCTGCACGAGCGCCAGACCCAGTCCCACGCCGCCCATTGCGCGGCTGCGCGACTTATCCACGCGGAAAAACGGCTGAAAGATGCTGTCCCGGTACTCCTCGGCAATGCCCGGGCCGGTATCGCGCACGCGGATTGCCGCCTGACCGCCTTCCTGCTCGACAGACACTTCCACCGAACCGCCCGTGCGGTTGTACTTAATCGCGTTCTCTGTCAAATTGAACAGCAGCCGATACAGCAGCACATCACTGCCGATAAACTGCACGTTTTCGCCAGTCTGCGTCAGTGTAATACCGTTTTTCTGTGCCAGCGGTGTCAAATCGACCAACACCTCCTCAACCATCGGTGCAAGGTCGATACGGTCGGTGCGCGGCACCGACCGCAGGTCGCTCATCTCAAGCAGGGTACGCACAAGCGCACTCAGGCGCTCAACCTGCTCCTGCTGAAAATGCAGCAATTTCGCAGTTTCTTCGCTCATCTGCCGATGTTCTGCCGCAAAGAGCTCCAACCTTGTCTGCATCAGCGCCAGCGGTGTCCGCAGCTCATGGGCGGCGTTGCCCGTAAACTGCCGCTGTGCATCGAACGACTGCGCCAGCCGGTCCAGCATACCGTTCACCGACTCGCTCAGCTGCCGGAACTCGGCAGTCGTATCCTCCGGCAGACGGATGTCCGTCAGGCTTTCTTCGTTGATCTGTTCGGTCTGCTGTGCAAAATCCTTCAGCGGCTTCAAAGCCTTTCCGCTGAAAAAATACGCGATAATGGCGCTCAGCAGTGTCACCAGTGCGGTGATGTACCAGCCTATGCGCTCAAAACGCACCTTTTCTTCATTGACCTGCTGCGAAAAGTCACTGAAAAATGCCTGCATATTCTCTTTGGGTATCTGAATGGTCATTTCCTGCTGGTTTTCCGTCTTGTATTCCACCACAAAGCCGTTCAGCGCATCCATGCTGCCCGAGCCTGAGTAAAACAGCAGCAAATTCAGGCTCACACACGCCGCCGCGATGAGCAGCGCGGTCAATATCGTAATGCGCCACTGGACAGAAATTCGTTTGCTCATTCGCCCGCTCCTATCTCATAGCCCTGTCCGATCTTGTTGCGGATCGGGTCGTATCCCAGTGCTGCACGCAGTTTTTTCCGCAGCATGGAGATATGCACACGGATGGAGTTGCTGAAGCTGTCCACGCTGCTGTCCCACACATGCTCGATCAGCTCCTCCTGGCTGACGGGTCTGCCGCGGTTGAGCAGCAGATATTCCAGAATGCCGCTCTCCTTGCGCGTGAGCGAAAGCGTCTGTCCGGCTGCCGTGGCCGTGCGGCTGCGGGTATCAAACGTCAGCCCGCCGCACCGCAGGCACACGTCCTGCTGCACAAATCGGCGGCGCGTCAGACTGCGCACACGCGCTTCCAGTTCCTCTAAATGGAACGGTTTGGACAGATAATCGTTCGCACCGGCATCCAGTCCGTCAACCTTGTCGGATATTTCACTGCGTGCCGACAAGATGAGCACGCCGGTCTCCTGATCATGCTCCCGCAGAGTACGCAGCACCGTCATACCGTCCACCTTAGGCAGATTCAGGTCGAGCAGCACCAGATCGTATTTTTCTACCGCCAACAGCTCCAGCGCCGCTTCTCCGTCAAAGCAGATATCCGCCTCATAGCCGGACAGACGCAGTTTTTTTGCAATGTCCTCACACAGATCGCGCTCATCCTCTATCACCAAAAGACGCATGGTCCTTCCTCCTTGCCGTTTCGTTACCTTTATTATAGCAGATACGGATAAAGTTTGTGTTAATGAAACTGTCAAAAAACTTCATTTTTCCGAGCAGCCTTTGAACTTGCTCGCAAATTCTATTTTATACGCGCTTCCGCGCGAAACACTGTATGCTCGAAAAATTAACTTTATCGACAGACTGTATGGCACTCTCACAAAAAATTTTCCGCATTCCACCCTGTTAACAAAGATTTTATATCGTCCGTTGTATACTGTTCACAACAACTGTGAGAGGAGCACGACTATGCCGCGTTACAAAACCGCCGCTCAGCTGGTGCTGCTGCTGAGTGCTATTGCGATGATTCTTCTGGGCATCCGCCTCGGCGAAGCCGAAACCGTATTATCAAAGGCGATCCGCCTGTGTATGGAGTGTGTTGGCATTGGATAAGAAAAAAATCCCCTTTTTAGCCCGCTTTCGCGGCTGGATACAGGCGGCAGCCACCCTGCTGACCAATATCCACCTGCCGAATTTTGTACAGGGCAAGCTATATCAGGGCAGCGGCAAGACCGTCTGCGTGCCCGGACTCAACTGCTATTCCTGCCCCGGCGCGACCGGTGCATGTCCGATTGGCGCATTTCAAGCGGTGGTCGGCTCATCAAAGTTCAAATTTTCCTATTATATCACCGGAATCCTGATTTTATTCGGCGTCCTGCTCGGACGATTCATCTGCGGTTTTCTGTGCCCATTCGGTTGGTTTCAGGAGCTGCTGCACAAAATCCCCTCGCCAAAGCTGTCCACCAAAAGGCTGAAGCCGCTCCGCTATGTGAAATATGCGGTGCTGCTGATCATGGTGGTGCTGCTGCCCGTACTTGTCACGAACGAGCTCGGCATGGGCGACCCGTTCTTCTGCAAGTACCTGTGTCCGCAGGGCGTGCTCGAGGGCGCGCTGCCGCTGGCGGCGGTCAACTCCGGCATCCGTGCCGCGCTCGGCGCACTGTTTACCTGGAAAGCAGCCGTTCTGCTGACCGTTATCGTGTGCAGCGTACTGTTTTACCGTCCGTTCTGCAAATGGCTGTGCCCGCTCGGCGCCTTTTACGCCCTGCTGAACCGCGTTTCACTGTTTCAGATGCAGGTGGATACGCATAAGTGCGTATCCTGCGGCGCGTGTGCCAAAGCCTGCAAAATGGATGTGGATATCACGAAAAACCCCAATCATGCCGAGTGCATCCGCTGCGGCATGTGTATGAAAGCCTGCCCGACCGATGCTATCTGCTACCGCTACGGTCTGGGCGATAAAACCCAAACGACTGACAAAGGAGAGACCATCTAATGAAACGAAATCGACTGATCGCATTTGCCCTGTCCGTAAGCCTGCTGCTCGGCGCATCCGCCTGCGGCAAACCGGCAAAAACCGTCTCCGAGCTGATAGCGGAGGAAAACGCCATCCTCGACCAGCACCAGGAACTGTGGACAACGGCTCTGAATTCGCTCGACAAGGACAATCTGTCGCAGAGCACCCAGAGCACCAACTACGCTGATGTACTCGATCTTGCGATTAAAAACGTCAAGGACCAGCTCTCGGACGAGGACTACAAGACGCTGACCGACGATGCCGCCAAGGTCCGCAAGCTGGAGGACCAGCTGCAGGAACTTCCGCCCGAGGAAGGCACCACCACACCCGCCAGCGACGCGTTCCCCGCTTTCGAAGGCAAAGACCTGGACGGCAACGCTGTGGACAGCAGCTTGTTCGCTGACAACGCGTTTACGGTCGTGAATTTCTGGTTCAGCGGCTGCAAGCCGTGCGTGGCTGAACTTGGTGATCTGGACAAGCTGAATCAGACTGTCAAGGCTCAGGGCGGCGAGGTTATCGGCATCAATACAGAAACGCTCGATGACAATGCGGATGCCATTGCCACCGCTAAACAGATTCTGCAGACCAAGGGGGCATCCTACCGCAACATCACCTTTGCATCCGGCAGCGAGGCCGGTCAGTTTGCACTGAACACCACGGCATTCCCGACCACCTATGTTATCGACCGGAACGGAAAAATCGTCGGTAAACCAGTACTCGGCGGCATCACGAACGAAAACAGCATGAAGCAGCTGCAGGAGAATATTGATACCGCGATTGCAAACGACGGAAAATAACACCCACGGGTAACTGCCGCTGCAATCCGCATCATAAACATACACAGCGCAGATTGTGCTGAGAAAGGCAACGGAGATTAGCACGTGAACGAAGCCGCAGACGAAAGTCTGCGGCTTCTGTCTGTCAAAAAAGTCAGATTGGCGTTTTGCGTTTCGTGCGGTAGCACGCATAAAATA
>ERZ773210.2736-NODE-2736-length-13654-cov-3.438415_pt1 | contig 13654 bp, 13 predicted proteins | sample MGYA00580528_ERZ773210 | MGnify/ENA primary metagenome ERZ773210 (study PRJEB29015, sample SAMEA2737769) | human gut metagenome | biome: human gut; feature: human-associated habitat; material: faeces | place: China | collected 2012 ...
CTCCGTGCCAATGTTTCACCCCCGGGGCGATGTTGACCACATCGCCAGGGCGCAGCTCCTGTGCCGGTTTGCCCCATTCCTGATAGTAACCTCGTCCGGCCACGCAAACAAGAATCTGACCGCCACCATTTCTGGCATGATGAATGTGCCAGTTGTTACGGCACCCCGGCTCAAATGTAACATTGAAGATACCAACCTGACTTGTGGATACCGGAGCAAGATAGCTTTGTCCGATAAAATACTGTGCGAATCCATCATTCGGCTGACCAATCGGGAATACCATCTCCTTCGCGTGGGCACGCATTGCCTCGTCCTCATACGGCAAATCTCCCTCGTTTACACTCCATACCTCTTTTGCCAGATTAAATACAGCCCATGCCTTTGGCCATCCTGCGTAGAATGCGACATGTGTGATGATCGCAGCAATCTCCTTCTGGCTGACACCGTGATCCTTGGCGTTCTGCAGATGGAATTTGAGGGAAGAATCTGTGATTCCCTGTGCCATTAAGGCAACCACTGTAATAATGCTTCTTGTCTTTACATCGATATCCTGATTGTTCCAGTTCTCACCGAATAACACATCATCGTTAAAATGCGCGAACTCCGGTGCAAATTCGCCCAAAGCGTTACGTCCTGCTGTCTGTGTAATCTTTGCCATAATCTTTTGTCCTCCTGTTTCTACTCGATACGCCGTGCGTCCTGGCATTCCGATGCATCGTCTATCGTCTTCGTGTGATTTTCGTCGATACGATTATAAGGTTGCCACCCAGTCTTCGATCTGCTGCTTACTTACATTGTTGAGAAGCTTGCCTTCTACGATCGTTGCGCCCGGTGCAGACGGCTCAAGCTCCTTCACTGTATTGCCGAATCCGCTTCCGCCGGATGTTGCAAAAAGCACAATTTTCTTGCCTGTGAAATCATATTTCTCCAGAAATGTATGAATGATCGTCGGTGCTACATACCACCAGATTGGGAATCCAATCAGGATCTCGTCATACTCTGCAATCTTCGCATCAGTATCCACGATCTCCGGACGAATCTTCTTATCCTTCATCTCGATCGTGCTTCTCGCGTTCTGATCCATCCAGTTTAAGTCGGCCTTTGTATATAACTGCTTAGGACGAATCTCATACAGATCAGCCCCTGCTGCCTCTGCAACCATCTTAGCGACCTTTCCGGTCGCACCACTTGCACTAAAATATGCCACTAATCTCTTACTCATGTGATATTCCTCCTTGATACTGTTTTACGTTTAAACAATAAAATGCGTAACACACACAGTCCATCTGCATGTCTTACGCATTCATTATAAATATCTCTATCCAATTATGTCTATTGCTTATATTGCATCGTTTCTTATGCTTCAAAGGCATTGATTTCCTCAATCATCTTACCAACGGCACCGGAATGTGGAAGATTTCTCTTCCATGCAATCACGGTATCCGTGTCGATCGGCGGATCCAGTGGTCGCTGCACAAGAAGATCCCTCCTCCAGTACTTTCCCGCACCCTCAATTGAGATTGGATAAGCCAGCCCCTGCATCGCATAGACACCGGCATTCGTTCCAAGATTACTCGTGTACGCTACATTCAGTTTATCAAAATCTTTGCCAAACCAGTTGGCAAGTTCGCTTTGCACCCCGGAGCGCTCCGGAAGAACCAATGGAAGCGCAAACAGATCCTCCTTACGGATCACAGCCTTTGCGGCAAGCGGATCGTCCGGCCGCATCGCAACCACCCAGTGATCACTGTTCGAGATTCGAATGTAATCTAACCCTTCCGTATCTACCGGCTCCATAAAAAGTCCGATATCCACAAGTCCCTTGTTCATCATATCGTAGATCTTATCGGCAGTCCCGGTGTGTATTGCGATCTGCACGCGCGGATACTTCTTCTTGTAAATTCCGCATATCTTCGCCATAATCTCCACCGTATTGAACTCTCCGCAGCCGATTGTGATCTTGCCCTCTAACAGTTCATCGTTTCCCTTGAATTCATCCACAATCTTATCTTCAAGATCGATCAGTTCAAGCGCTCTCCGCTTCAGGAGAAGTCCGTCCTCCGTGAGCGTAATGCTGTGTCCGCCCCTGTTGAGCAGAACCGTTCCAAGCTCCTCCTCAAGCGCTTTCAGCTGTCTGGACAGCGTTGGCTGCGTGATATGCAATTGATCTGCGGCCTTCGTGAAGCTTTGCTCCTTTGCGACCGTCAGAAAGTAACGCAATACCCGTAATTCCATTTAGTTATTCTCATCTTCCAATTCTTGATTCACTTCTTTGCTGATCTTATTTGCATACATCATGCATCCAAGACCGGCAACAAAAATAACAACCGTCACAATGATTCCCACTACCGAGAAGCAAAGCTGACTGAGGTATCCGATAAAAGGTGTCTTAGCAACAACATGACCGGCAACCGCATCCACGATTTCTCCCTCATAATTGATATCCAGATAGATATCGCATTTCTCAAAGAGATGATCCAAAACCGTATTCGTACAGATCAACACCTCTGGTCTGTGCTTATTCTCGCGGATAAAGCTGTACAGATATCCAAGCTGCTTCACCATCTCAGGAGAAGCGCCCAGTTCGATCAGTCGCTCATAAGACGCCTTGCGCTGCACATAGATCTTCGCAGTTCTGGTAGCCTGATGATTTAAAATAATCTGCATATTGCCCGGAATCTCATTTCCAACCGGCTCATTCCAGAACAGAATATCCCCCATACCATTGTCTGGAAGAATCTGCGACGCAAAAAACGGAAACGACAGAAAATCTATAAAGGCATAGTATAGTGACTTATCTTCAAGCTTCTGCGTTTCTGTTTTCGTAACATAATATTCATATATTGAACTTTCTTCTTCGACTTTGCTCCCCAAAGGAGAGAAGGATACCACGTCACACTCGCTGCCAATGGATTTCATGCTCTCCTTTAACATTCGATATTCCTTTTTATACAAAATTGTAAGTGATGTCCAACTCAAATACAAGACTTCTAGCACAAAACGACAATTTATAGCACAAAAAAGCTTCCCGACACAAAACTTAGACATTGAGACAATTTAATAAGCCGCCTGTCCTAAGACAAGCGGCTTCATCAACCTTCGTATCTATTTCTTATTTGGCTGCATTTCTCTCGAAAAGCACACTTCGGTACTTGCTTAACACTTTAAGAAGTAATCCGCCAAGTACACATACTGAGATGATCTCTCCGATTCCAACCGTCACTACGTTAAACGGGATCGACCAGTCCACACCCTTATAGATGGTTTTAAATCCATAACCGTAACGAAGTACAAGCGGCACAATGATCATGTTGGCGATCACTGGCGGAAGTGTACATGCAAACTTATGCTTGCGAAGCAGATAGGTTCCTACTGCACCGAGTAAGGTTGCGATACTGCCGAAAATGATATCCCAGATGATCGCACCTGTCATCAGATTCGCAATCAGACATCCGAGCCAAAGTCCCGGGATTGCAGCCGGCGTAAAGAACGGCAGAATGCATAATGCCTCCGAGAAACGGATCTGAATGCTGTACGAGGACAGACCGAGCGCATTGGCGATCATAGTCAGCACCACATAGAGAGCAGCGATCATCGCTGCCTGAACAATAAATACTACACCTTTGTTTTTCATATTCTTTTGTCTCCTTTAGTTTTGTTTTCTGTCAGGAAGGTCTCGAACTGACATATTGCTTTTGCAGCAAGAAATACTTTACGCGCCGGCTCCCGATTTGTCAAGAGTCCGACGCGTAATTTTGTGAGAAAACGCAAAGCGTATTTCTCATAATTTAATTTTCATTTTCCGGCTTCTCCACCATCGGTATGTATTCGTAGCGTGGAATAAAGTCGCTCTCACCGTAGAATTCATTGTACTGCTTGAACGTACGCTCCATAACATTCGCGATCTGATCCTCCTGTACTTCGAATAGAATGATCAGATACTGCATTGAACTGAATCTTGTGCAGACATCCACCTTGCGGATCTTCTCTCTTATAGCCCGCTCCATGCACTCCAACGCTTCCTCGATATTCTCGATATACATCATGCGATCCGGCTGCGTCTCCATCGTCACCATGACAAGATAACATTTATGCCGGTAACGCTCACCGAGACTGTTTACATACTCATAGATCTTGGCAAACGCACGGTAATCCAGATTCAGCGCACCGGTATAGCTTCCGCTCTCCTGCAATGCTTTTGCGACAAGCTCAAGATCCTTTCCGGTTCCCGATACACCTCTCCTGCTCTCCATCTCCTCATAGAACAGATAGTTTCCTTTACCATTCTGCTTGACATAATAGAGTGCTTTATCAGCCTCCGCATAACATTCTTCGAATGCCTGTCCCTTCTGACTCATGCTGATTCCGGCAGACAGATCGGCACATCGGATCTCAACGTCCTCCTCCCTTGCCTTGGCAAATTCAATATAGAGCTTTTTCACGCATTTTGCCACTTCCGCCTGCTCACAGTCCGGAAGGAACAATAAGAATTCATCTCCACCCAGCCTGCAGGCCAAGGCGTTCTCTCTCACTTCCCCGATTATCGTTCCAAGCAGTTTAAGCGCACGGTCTCCCGCCGTATGACCGAAGACATCATTCAGCTTCTTCAGATTATCCATATCGAGGAATACAAGTCCTCCGTCATGCTCCTGCATCATCTGCGCGATCAGGATTTCACCTCTGCTGCGCACCGGAAGTCCGGTCAGGAAATCATAATTGTCCGTGCTCTCCTGACTTCTCATCGTGTTCATCACTTCGGAGATAAACTTCGTCGTCTCCGTCTCATAGTTGTCCGGCTTCTTCACGGACTCGCTCGGAAGCAGCGCCGCTTCCACCTTGCCCTCATTGAGAAGTTTCACAAAGATGTCAACGATCGCCGGATCAAACTGTGTTCCGCTGCAGTTTTCAAACTCACAGAGGATTGCCTCCTTCGCCAAAGCATCTCGATAGATTCGCTTCGAGTTCATCGCATCATAACTGTCCGCAACCGCAACAATACGCGCCTCGATTGGAATCTCTTCATCCCGAAGTCCCTCCGGATAACCGGTTCCGTCGTACCGCTCATGATGATAATGTGCCACATCCGCAACATGATCGATCAGCGTGATGTCCTTTAAGATATCCGCGCCGATTAACGTGTGCCTTCTTATGATTGCATACTCTTCCTCCGACAGTCTTGTCGGTTTATTCACAATGGAATCCGGAATTCCGATCATTCCCACATCATGCATATACGCCGCATTGCGCAGGTTGCTGACTCTCGCCTCATCCCATCCGAGCTCTCTGGCAATCAAAGCCGAGTAATCCGCCACTCTCTGCGAATGACCTTTGCTGTATAGATTCTTCGTCTCTACCGTCGTGGAAAGTGTCTTAATTGTCTGCAGCGAAATACGCTCCGTCTGGCGTCTTCTGTCATCTAACACTTTCTTCTGGCGTCTGCGCTCCATCATGCGCACGTTCTGTACCGTGCGGATAATATTGAGCACAAGCAGGATCACCAGACCTGAGCCAATAAAGATACCGGACAACGATACCACAAAATAAACTGATACCATCTCAATGAGTGCGGCTATCATTGCAATCACAACACTCGCTATCGCCAGATGATAGTCACGTGATGCACCTCTTCGTATGTCACGAATAAAAGTAACAAGGATCACAACAAAGACAATCATCAGGATACCATGTGACACCGGAATAATTGGCTGTATTCGAAGTCAGTTCAATGCGGAGCTCTCTTCCCGCGTCACTCACATACGTCGGGCAGAACACATACCGGCTCGCCGAGTCTTTGTCAAACGGTCTTGTTGCAGACGTATCATACTTATAACGTAACGCTCCGTTGACATAGAAGCGTACACTCTGCAGCGACGAGCGGATTGCGATCGCCGTCCCCTTATAATTCTTCGGGAGCGTAGTGACAATCACCATCGTCTCCCCGACCGGCACATCGTACTCTCCGGCACCTCTATCTTCTCTCTGGATCCATCTTCCTTCTCCCACACAAACGTTCCGTGGTACAGAAGATTTTTGCTCTGTGACTCCTGCGTACGCTCGCTCGGATACACCATCTCCGCAATAATAAATGCGGCAGCGATCACTGCAAGCACAATATAAAATGCAATCCGCGGTATCTTGTCCGCCGCATACATTTCCCTGCTTTTCATAATTATAACACTTCCCCTTTTCATCCCCTAAATTGCTAAAAGTATAACATTATCTGTATAAAAAAGCCAAAAAATTCCCATCCTTTTACTAAACATTTAATAGGAGGAACAAAATGATGTCTTCATATAAAGTTGAAATCTGCGGCGTCAACACCGCGAAACTGCCCATACTGAAGGATGAGGAAAAGGAGGCATTATTTGAAAGGATCCGTGCCGGTGATGAGGAGGCAAGGCAGACCTATATCAAAGGAAATCTCCGACTCGTCCTCTCCGTGATCAAACGTTTCCGCAATCACAACGAAAGTATGGACGATCTGTTTCAGATCGGCTGCATCGGACTCATGAAGGCGATCGATAATTTCGATGTAACCTTAAACGTCAAATTTTCCACTTATGCAGTGCCAATGATCTCTGGGGAATTGCGCCGCTTCCTCAGAGACAACACCCAGTATCGCATCCCCAGATCCCTGCGCGATATTGCCTACCATGCAATGCAGGCCAAAGAACAGCTTGCCCGCACCTCGCAGAAAGAACCGACGCTCGATGAGATTGCAAAAGCAAGCGGAATCCCGAAGGAAGACATCGTCTATGCACTCGATGCGATCCAGACACCTCTTAGCCTGTTTGATCCGGTCTATACCGACGGTGGCGACACCCTCTACGTCATGGATCAGATTTCCGACAAGAAGAACAAGGAGGAAAACTGGATCGAGGATCTCTCATTAAATGATGCACTCTCCCGATTGAATGAGAGGGACGAACGGATCATCAAGCTGCGCTTTTTTGAAGGGAAGACACAGATTGAAGTTGCCGATGAGATCCATATCTCGCAGGCACAGGTCTCCCGCCTCGAGAAAAATGCGCTCCGCAGCATGTATCAGTATCTAAAGACAGAGGGCGACCGTTAAGCGGATGCCCTCTGTTGATCATACATGATTCCTTGTTCCTATCATGTATCTGTAAACAATTGATTTCCTTATGGCAATACATCTTTGATGCACCACAGGCGATGTATTTATCGATCCCACTTGTCGCACAGTGCGTTGATCTGGTCTGCAAATTTCGCCAGATCCTTATTCGCCATACCCTGACACTTCTTAATGACAGCGATCAGACGCTCGCCTGCGATCATCAGGCGGTCAAATACACTGGAGCTTGCACGGTATACGCCCTGCTTCTTCTTCTCGACAAGCTCGCGGTTTCCCTGTGCAATCTGCTCTCCTGTAATGAGATCATATGCATCGCCGCTGTACGGAGCCACAGCCGGGAATCCCACATCATTCGTCACATGCTCCGCGAATGCGACCGCCGTACTCTCCTCACCATGTACAACAAAGACGCGCTTCGGTGGCTGCTCGAAGGAAGATATCCACCTGGTCAGATGATCACGATCCGCATGACCGCTGATTCCCGGAAGATTTACGATCGTTGCCTTGACATTGATCTCCTCACCAAAAAGTTTTACCTTCTTGACCCCATTGAGGAGAGAATGACCGAGCGTTCCCGGCACTTGATATCCAACAAACAGAATCGTGGAATCCGATCTCCACAGATTATGCTTCAGATGATGGCGGATGCGGCCAGCCTCACACATACCGGATGCGGAGATGATAACCTTCGACTTCGAATTCACATTGATCATCTTCGATTCATCACTTGTGACCGCAACCTTCAGTCCGTCAAACTGAATTGGATTCACGCCCGACTCGATCAGTTCCAAAGCAGCATCGTTAAAGCAGTCTGCGACATTCTTGTTAAAGATATTCGTTGCCTCAACTGCGAGCGGGCTATCGATATATACTTCAAAATTCGGATACTCAGGCAGCAGGTCTTCCGTCTTGATCCGACGCATGAAGTAAAGCATCTCCTGCGTACGTCCAACTGAGAAAGCCGGAATTACCAGATTTCCACCCTTCGTGAACGTTGCATTCATAACCTTCGCAAGCTCTACCGCATAATCCGGCGGAGCCTCATGATTACGGTTTCCGTATGTGGATTCCATAATGACATAATCTGCATCCTTAAGATACTCCGGATTCTTGATGAGTGGCCGGTTCTGATTACCGATATCTCCGGAAAATGCCAGCTTAACCGTCTTATCGTCCTCTGTCACCCAGATCTCAATCGAAGAAGATCCAAGCAGATGTCCGGCATCGACAAACCGGATCGTAAGTCCATCACAGATCTCGATCTTATCATGATACTCGCAGGCAACGAAGTGCTCCAATACCCCCATCGCATCTTCCATGTTGTACATCGGTGTCACTTCCGGCTTACCGGCACGCCGCGCCTTACGGTTTCTCCACTCCGCCTCAAATTCCTGAATGTGTGCGGAATCCTTGAGCATGATGTTACAGAGTTCACAGGTTGCCTTCGTCGCGAATACCTTCCCCCGGAATCCGTGGCTGTACAACAGAGGCAACAATCCGGAATGATCGATATGTGCATGCGTGACAAAGACATAATCAATCGTTGCCGCATTCACCGGAATCTCCTGATTCACATACAGATCCGGTCCCTGCTCCATACCACAATCCACCAGAAAATGCGTTTCCCCAAACGTCACATAGTGGCAGCTTCCCGTCACCTCACGGTCAGCGCCTAAGAATTCAATCTTCATAATTTATCCCCACCTTCTCCAATTGTGAAATGTGTATAAATTCATATCTCTTATTCAAATATTTATATTGATTATACCATATATCGATGCGAAATCTACTAGTTTTTCTGTATTTCTTTTTTCAACCGCACCATAATTTTCTTCTCCAGTCTGGATATGTAAGACTGCGAGATTCCAAGCAGATCCGCAACCTCCTTCTGCGTCATCTCGATGCCATCCTTCGTTCCAATTCCGTACCTGAGACAGATGATCTGCTTCTCCCTTGCCGACAGACTCTCCAAAGCATCACGGAGCAGCTTAATCTCTGCTTCATTCTCCATATCCCGGTAGATGATATCCTCATCTGTTCCCAATATATCGGACAGAAGCAGTTCGTTTCCATCCCAGTCCACATTAAGAGGCTCATCAAATGACACTTCAAGCTTCACCTTATTGTTGCGCCGCAGATACATCAGTATCTCATTTTCAATACAGCGCGAAGCATAAGTTGCAAGTTTGATCTTCTTCTGCGGATTAAACGTATTGATTCCTTTGATCAATCCGATCGTTCCGATCGAGATCAGATCCTCGACGCAGATTCCCGTATTCTCGAACTTCTTTGCCAGATAGACCACAAGACGCAGATTATGCTCGATCAGAATACGTTTTGCGTCTTCTCTCGTGAAGTCCTGCTCCGGGATCTCCCGCTCAACCAAAGCCGTCAGGCACTGGCTTTCCATATCCCGCTCAAGCGGCGGCGGAAGCACGTCGGATCCTCCTATGTAAAATACTTCATCTTCCAGAAAAAGAAGACGGATACTCTCAATCTTCTGCCGTAAAATATGTATGATATCGATCATAAAGTCCCATTCCTTTCTTTACCCAAACCGAATTGCTCCATTGAGTATCATTTCATAATCCATCCCCTGAAGTAACGCATCATCCGCACATCCCATCCACACACCTTCCCCACAATATACTTTCCTTCCAGACATTACCTTCATTTTCTCAACCTTCACTACACCGATTACTCCGTCTGTCCTGCCCAAAGTGCGATACGGTATCAGCTTTTGCGCCTCTTCCCCTACACCAAGTTCACGTAATAACGCGCTTCCGACAATATGCACTGGTTCGCCCGTATCCGGCATCTGCAGCCGGTTGCCGGAATCATACAGCCCGATGCAGGATCGGTTCTGTCCGTGATCCATCAATACAACCTGCATGAACTTTGTCTGCCTTTGCAGATTATTGACCAGATTCTGTACCAGAACACGTGCGATACAAAGTGTAAGAATTGCCAGATACCAGGGGATTCCCTGCGTCCCGGTCCATTGACAACCGATCGATACGATTCCGTTAACAATCACAATGGACAGCCAGCTTACAAGCATGAAACGTATCATCTGCCGTCCGTTTTGTCGCCCAAATGCGATAACAAGCATAAAAGGCACCAGAATGATTGCCATCACTGCAACATATACATAGAACGAGCCAATTACGAGAACACAGACAGACAATACTGCTCCAAGAAAGGCAGCAAGGATCATACGGATGTAATTCTTTTTTCCATTCGGATTGCAAAATATTTGTGTGAGGGATAACACGATAAGATTCATCAGAAAGTTTTGTTCCACGAACAAATCCATATAGAATACATAGATACAAAATCACCTCCTGTCTCTGCCATTATAAAGAAATATTACTTCATAATTTAGCAAAAACAGGAGGTTGTAATTCAGAATTTATAGTCCGGTTTCGACAAAAGAATTATCTCTTGGAATTCTTAAGGAAATCCGGGATTTCAACCGGCTTAACCGTACTCTCCGGTCTCTTCGGAACATTGATTCCGATACCAGGCATCTGTGTGCTTGGCTTCACTTCCGGATTTACCGGTCTGTTCGTAACCGGTGTTGTTGCAGCGGTACGATTCAGAAGTCCCTGTGTCGCAGAAGGACGGGCTGCGTTCTGTGTCGGGTAAACCATACGGTTACCGATTCCGCCTGCGGTCTGCTTAGGAGCAGCGGTCTCAAGTCCTGTTGCAATAACAGTAATGGTTGCTTCATCTGTCATTGTCTCATCGAACTTCGCACCGAAGATGATATTCGCATCCTCTCCTGCCAGATCCTGTACATAACTTGCAGCATCATTGGCATCCATAAGAGAGATATCTCCGGAAATATTAATGATAACATGGGTTGCTCCGTTGATGGTTGTCTCAAGAAGCGGAGATGCAACGGCAAGCTTCACTGCCTCGATTGCCTTCTCATCACCCTTCGCACTACCGATACCGATATGTGCCATACCCTTGTCCTTCATAACCGTCTGTACGTCTGCAAAGTCAAGGTTGATCAGTGCCGGCAGATTGATCAGGTCTGTGATGCCCTGAACTGCCTGCTGCAGAACTTCGTCTGCTTTGCGGAGTGCTTCCGGCATCGTTGTACGGCGATCTACGATCTCCAGTAATTTGTCATTCGGGATGACGATCAGTGTATCAACAGCTTTCTTCAGATTTTCGATTCCGGAAAGAGCATTGTTCATACGTGTCTTTGCTTCGAAACGGAAAGGTTTCGTAACAACACCTACGGTGAGGATTCCCATTTCTTTGGCTGCTGCTGCGATTACCGGAGCAGCACCTGTACCGGTACCACCGCCCATACCACAGGTAACGAATACCATGTCAGCGCCTTCGATCAACTGTTTAACTTCTTCTATGCTCTCCTCGGCTGCCTTCTGGCCAACTTCCGGCTGTGCGCCTGCGCCGAGACCCTTTGTAATCTTTTCACCAATCTGAAGTACTGTTGGAGCCTTGCAAAGTGTCAGAGCCTGTTTATCAGTGTTTACACCAACAAATTCAACTCCTCCGATGGCTTCTTCAACCATTCTGTTTACTGCATTATTTCCAGCTCCGCCCACGCCGATTACAATAATCTTAGCGGAGGACTCAGCTTCATTCGACATAATCTCTAACAATGTACTTCCTCCTTTATTTTCCTGACATTAGCGTATCAGGCTACATATAGATATATCATATATTTTTTTTTTGAATTAATCAACCACTATTTTGGTTTTTTTATACTTTTTTCACGATTATTCGCCATGTACGGCTATTCGTAATCACTTTCATCTGAGTATCCGGAATCCCATCCATCATATTCTCCATCCGATTCATCACTGTAGCTGTCATCTTCCGAATAATCCCGGTCTTCATCCGAGTTATCGCTTTCAGCCTCATCAGAACTGTCTGTGGAATCCGTACCGCTGTTTCCCGCATTGTCCGGCATAGGCCCTACATAATTGCCGTCCCGGTCATACTCGCTGACACCGTCGAAGCCGCCGGATTCGTTGTAGCCGCCCTTCCAGTCTCCGAAACTGTCGATCAGTTCCTGTGTCGGTTCTGCGCCAACGTAGTTCAGATCCGCGTCATATTCACCGGAACCTGTATAATCGCCTTCTTCATCATAGCCGCCGATCCAGTTTTCTTTTGCATAATCAAGCTCTGTCTTCGGTTTCGCTCCGACGTATTTGCCATTCTCATCATATTCACCGTCACCGGTATAATCGCCATTCTCGTCGTAACCACCTGTCCAGTTCTCGGCTGTCACTTCTTCCTCTTCCTTCTCAAAGGTAACGGTCTTGGAAGATTCCGTGATATTCTCCATATGAAGGATTCCCTTCTCGCCGGTGATCTGCGGAAGGATTGCGATCGTTCGGTTCATCTTATCTTCCAGATAGCGGTCCTTTCCCAGTTTTACCGTAATGTCGCCGTATATCAGATTAATCGAGTAATCTTCATCCAGCTCAATATAATCCGGTGTCATATCATTTTTTGCAAAGATCGTAGATAACGCAACTGCTGTATTCAATACCGCATCCTTGATCGGAAGGTTCTCGTTCATAACGGTCTTCTTGACGGTAATGCCCTCGAAATACGGCACAGATTCATCTCTCGTCCTGCTGCTTTCGATAAATTTGCCATTACGGTCAAAATAAATATAACTGTCAAGATATGGAATACAGCCGACCACATTTTTTTCTTTCACACCGATCACGATGGAATTTCTTCCGGAACGGCTGACGGAATACGATTCCACATACGGCACATTCTCCACTTTTGCTTTGGAGCATGTGATCGGTGCCAGTATCGAATTCGATGAAAAAGCCCCTGTCAGAATCATTTTTTTCAGCTCTTTCTTACTGTAGTGGGTATTTTCCATAACTTCGACATGCGTTACATGAAAAAAAGAAAAGAAAAAAATAATCCCGGCGAGCAGAATTGCCCCAACTGCCAGCCCGGTCTTTTTCGCTGCACTTTTTGTGAATTTAATTTTTTTATAATTGGATGTTCTCATAAAAAACAGTACCTGTATCCTCTGTTATCAAACCGCCTAATTTCTTAAAGTCGCCGCCTATGTCCTCATATCCGCGCCGGATAAAAGAACATCCGCGTATCACAGAACTTCCCTCTGCTGCAAGCGCCGCCACCAGAAGTGCCGCGCCTCCTCTGAGTTCCTCTGCATAAACACAGTTTCCATGCAGTCTTCCTCCACAGACAACTGCTGTGTTTCCGTCCACCCGAATATCTGCGCCCATTTTGCGTAGTTCATGGCAGACCTTAAAACGGTTTTCAAATATATTTTCTTTTATTATGCTTTTACCGGGAACAGTTGCCAGAACCGCCAGAAGCGGTGACTGCAGATCTGTGGGAAATCCCGGATAGACCTCTGTCTCCAGAAACGGAAGGGAAAAGCGCACCTGGCTTCCGTCCGCTATTAGTTTACCACTGTTCCATTCATATTGTCCACCCATTTTCCGATATACTTGAAGGAAGGCATCCAGTTCCCCCTCCGGTGCATTCTCGATCACGATGTGTCCTCTGGTAGCGGCAGCT
>ERZ773210.2745-NODE-2745-length-13619-cov-3.629313_pt1 | contig 13619 bp, 13 predicted proteins | sample MGYA00580528_ERZ773210 | MGnify/ENA primary metagenome ERZ773210 (study PRJEB29015, sample SAMEA2737769) | human gut metagenome | biome: human gut; feature: human-associated habitat; material: faeces | place: China | collected 2012 ...
CATCTAAAATGAAAGGGAACGGCAAAGCCGTTCCCTTTCATTTTAGAATTTGTACAATACTGTCGCCACCTGCGCCCTCGTCATTGCGCCGTTGGGGCGGAAGCTGCCGTCGTCAAAGCCCGCAAGGATGCCCATTTCGCTGAGCGTGCTCACATACTCCGCCGCCCACGACTGGATCGCGCTGCTGTCGGTGAACTTGAGCGCGCCCTGGGCGTAGCCCTTTTCGGTCAGACGGCCGAGCATCGTCACCGCCTCCTGGCGGCTCACGTTGGCCGTGGGGTTGAAGTAGAGCTTGCCCGAGCCGTCGGAACTGCCCTTGATGATGCCGAGCGAGTACATCGCCTTCGCGCCGTTCAGCGCCCAGGATGCGATCTCATTCGTATCGGCAAACGGGAGCTGCACGGAGGAATAGTCCTTCGACGAGCCGAGGTAGCGCGCGAGCAGCACGGCGAATTCCTGACGGCTGATGTTCGTATCCGGCAGGAAGTTACCGTTCGAGCCGTTCGAAATGCCGCTGCGCTTGAGGTACGCGACCGCGTCCTTCGCCCAGTGGTCCTGCATGTCGGCAAAGGCCGGCGTCGTGCTCGACGTACCGGCGTTCACGCCCGCGCGGCTCAGGTTGCCGCTCGCGTCGCCCGCGACCACGCTCACGCGGTGCTGTGCACCGTCCGCCGCGGGAAGCGTAATGCTCAGCGCGCCGCTGGACTGGTTATAGGTGTAGGACGTGTAGCTCTTGCCGTCGTAGGTCACGCGAATGGTCGGGATGGCCGCGCCGTCGATGTCATCTTTCACCGTGCCGGTCACAGTGTTGCTTGCCGCGTTGTACTGGAGCGAGAGCTTCGGCGCGGCCGTGTCGGTCAGGCCGCCGTAGGAGAGCACGAGCTGGTCAAGGTACACGGCGCTGATAAGCTCCGTGTCCGAAGAGACCGTCATGCCCGTGATCGCGGTCGCCGCGCCGAGGTTCGCCGTCAGGAGCTTCCAGCCGGAGAAGTTAAGAGCGCCCAGGTTCACGCTGCCAGTATCCGTCACCAGCGCGAGCTGCGCGCCGCTGTTATCACCATAGACCCAGAAGTTGAGCTGGTCGTAATTTGAAGGAATGGCATAGTTGAGACCGATGTAGGCGTTGCCCTCGCTGCCGGTCGCATAGTCAAGCCGTGCGGAGGCGTAGCCGTTGTGCACGCGGGTCATCTCACTGTTGTAGGAGAGCATCGCACGCGTGCCGGTCGCGGTCGCGAACGAGGTCTCAAAGCCGTCGAGCGTGCGCAGGGCGCGCGCCGTCACCGTCACAGGGACCGTCACGGAAATGCGGCCGAGGCTCGCCGTCACGCTGCCGCTGCCGATGCTGCCGGACGCCGTGAAGACGCCGTTTTCGATCGTGCCGACATTCCCCTGCACGGTCCAGGTAAAGCCCTTGTTGTCGCCGAGCACCGGCAGGTGGCGGTACATCGCCGAAGCGGTCAGCGTCGCCGTCTCGCCCGCGCTGAGCGTGATAGCACTCACGGCCTTGCCGTTCTGCTGGACGCTGATGCTGTCGGGCTGCGTCACGACCTCGATCTCAAGCTCCGTGCGCGCGCCGCCTGCGCGCGCCGTCACCGTCACAGTGCCGGATTCGGGCGCGGTCAGGATATTGCCGTCGATCGTGCCCCGGTCAGTGCGCAGCGTCACGTCCTGCGAGGACATCGGGATATAATTCGTGTCAAGCGCCGTCGCGCTCAGCTTGACCTGCGCGTTCGGGAGCACGCGGGTGCTCTCGCTTTCAAGATACACATGGCCCACGGAGTTCGTCGGGCGGCTGTCCGCCACAAGGAAGATGTGGTTCGTCACCGCGCGCTCGCTGCCGCCGGAGGGCTTGTTCACAAGCGAAGCCGTCGTGCTGTCGGGCTGCGTCGCGACGAGCGCGGTTGAGCCGCCGCCGTCCAGACTCAGCGCCGTCACGCAGCCGAGCTCGACCATGCGCTCGGCGACCTGCGTCAGCGTCGCGCCGATGGAATAGCCGCTCTGGCGGCCGTCGATCGTGTACATCACGAGCGAGCCGTCGCGCTTGAGGCCCACGGCCGTGCGCGGCGCACTGCCGTTGACAAGGCCCGCGCAGACCTGACCGTTTTCGACCAGCTGATAGAGCGCGCCGATCATGTTTGTCACGCCGTTCCACTCGCTGCTGCTCGCGCTGACGGAGACCGTGATGCGGTCGCCGACCTGAAGCGCACGCATGGCGTTCAGATAGCTCTCGCTGGACTTGAGGTTGACCGACAGCACATACTGCCCCTTGCCGACGGCGGTGTCCACGCCGCTTTCGACAATGTTTTCGACCCTGAGCGTCAGCTCCTCGCCGATGCCCAGCTCGCCGCGGTCCACAGAACAAACGATATCAAGGCCCGGCTCGCTCGTGCCGATCGTGCCGCGGGCATTGAAGCTGTCGTCATACAGGAAGATGCCGAACGACGTCTGGCGGACATAGTTCATGGCCGTGATGCCGAACGTGCTGCCTCTGTCGGTCTCGGCGTTGATGCGAAGATTCGGCTTGCCCATCACCGCCGTGCCGTCATCGTAGAAGCCGAGGGCATAATAGCTGCCGGAGATGTTGCGGAAAACGCCCTCGCTCATCACGCTGCCGAGCGCGATGCCGTTGGCGGTGTCGTAATAATCGCCGTTGATGCCCGCGACCACGCGGTAGCCGTCGGCCTCCAGCGTGCGCGCTGCTGCCGAGACGGTCGAGAGCTGCGTGCTGTAGCTGCCGCTACTCACAATGGGCTTCACGCTGCGGTTCGGCTCATAGACGACGTAGTTCTCCTGACGAAGGTCGGAGTAGGTATTGCTCCAGAACGTACCGGCGTTGAGCTCGGTGCGCTCATTGACCTCAACATTTGAGCTCGTCAGATCGTCGCCGAGCGCGTCAGACGCGAAGGCGTTGAGCGGAGCCGCCGCCAGCACGACTGCCAGCGACAGCGACAAAAACTTACGGATGATGGATTTCACGATTTGCCTCCTTGCTGAAAATGCCTTGAATTGGTAAACATAACACAGTATAGCAGATGTCCTGCCATAAGTAAAGACGCGAAAACGCGGAAAAAGTTTCCACTTTTTTCGCAAAATTTAGAGCGAAAGCGCCTCGAGCACCCGCACGATGACGGCGTTTGACACCAGAAAGCCCTGCGGCGTCAGCCGCCATCGGCCGTTTTCCTTTCGGGAAAGGCCGTGGTGCGCGCACTCTTCGAGCACTGCCTCGGCGTCCCGCGTGTCCTCCTTGAGCGCCGACAGGTCGAGCCCCCGCGCGGTGCGCAGGGCAAGCATGACGCGTTCTTCTTCGCGCTCGCGTTCCGCGGGGCATGCGCTTTCGGAAAGGTGCTCCTCACCCTTGATGTAAGCATTCAAGTCGCGCGCGTAGGCGAAGCGCCGCCCGCCGAAGTCCGAATGCGCGCCAGGACCGAAGCCCAGATACTCCTGCATCGTCCAGTATTTGAGGTTGTGGCGCGACTCGCGCCCGGGACGCGCGAAGTTCGAAATTTCATACTGCGCGTAGCCCGCCTTTTCGAGCAGCTCGACCGCTGCAAGGTACTCCTCCGCCTGTTCATCGTCGTCTGGGATGCGCAGGGCGTCTTTTTTGCGGTCGAGCGGCGTGCCCTCCTCAATTTTGAGCCCGTAGCAGGAAAGGTGCTCAGGCTCAAGAGCGATGGCCGCTTGCAGGTTTTCCCGCCAGTGCGCCATTGTCTGCTCGGGTAGGCCGTAGATGAGATCGAGGCTCACATTGTCGAAGCCCGCCGCGCGGGCGGCATGTACGGCCTCAACCGTCTCTTTATGCGTGTGGACGCGCCCGATCAGGTGCAGCTCGTCGTCGCTCGCCGACTGCATCCCGAGTGAAATGCGGTTGAAGCCCGCTTCTCTGAGCTGCCGCAGTGCTGATACCTCCCGCGCGCTGTCGGGATTCGCCTCGGTCGTGATCTCAGCGTTTTTGTCCACGCGGTAATGGGCAAAAACCGTCTCCAGAAGGCGGCAGAGCCGCTCTGCGCCGAGGTAGCTCGGTGTGCCGCCGCCAAAGTAGATCGTGTCAACGGTATGGCCTTTTGCCTGATCCGCCCAGCGGATCAGATCGCGCTGCAAAGCCGCGGTGTAGGCGTCCATCTTCTCCTCCGAATGAGGAAGCGAGTAGAAGTCGCAGTAAATGCACTTCGCCTTGCAGAACGGAATGTGGAGATACAGTCCCAGCGGTCGCATCGCGTCAACTCCTTTGCAAAAATGTCCTCGCCCATTGTAACACAAACCTCGCCGCGCGCAAGACGGTATCGCGCGGATATTTCGTCCATTTCCCGCAAACACTACGACAAAAGGAGTGATTCTTCATGGATATGACGCCTCAGGAATATCAGGAGTATGTCAAGCGCCTTGCGCCCAAATCGCCCATTTTCAAGGATACCGCCTTTGCCTTTTTCATCGGCGGCGCGATCTGCGCGCTCGGCCAGCTCATCCAGAACGGCTTTCTCTCGCTCGGCCTTGCAAAGGCGGACGCAGGCACGGCGACCTCGATCTGCCTCATCTTCCTCTCCGCACTTTTAACAGGCTTAAACCTTTACAATTCCATCGCGCGCTTTGCCGGGGCCGGCACGCTCGTGCCGATCACGGGCTTTGCCAACTCCGTTGTCTCCCCCGCCATCGACTTTAAGAGCGAGGGCTTCATCACCGGCATGGCGTCAAAGATGTTCGTCGTCGCGGGACCGGTCATCGTGTTCGGCACGCTCGCAAGCGCCCTGTACGGCGTTGTTCTGATGCTGCTGTGAGAAAAAAAGGAGCGCCGCGGCGCTCTCTTTTTTCGCACACGTCCGCGCCATTTCGTCAAGGGGGCAAATTGACGAAATTTGCTTTCTCCCTCTTTCACCGCGCTGAGGAGGCGGAAGCATGTCCATTCATGGTTTATCCGCGGTTATTCTGTTGACATAACGATGTGGAAAACTCTGTGGAAACTGTGAATAACTTTGTTGCTCCAGTGCGTTCCCGCCGGTTGACAATTGGTTATGCTCGACGCGTTTCGGCAAAATCAGCGGTGGAATTCCCGCGCCTGCGTGCATTTCTCCCGCAAAAGGAAAAATCTGCCGCGGCCACTTGCTATTGTGGTCAAAAAATCGTATAATGTACTAAGTTTTGTGTTTGAAGATCAGAATCGTAAATTTCGGCGAAATGGAGAAACCCCAATGGCAGAAGCAAAAAAAACGAATTACGGCAATGAGAGCATCTCGTCGCTCAAGGGAGCGGACCGTGTGCGCAAGCGCCCGGGCGTCATCTTCGGCTCGGACGGGCTGGACGGCTGCGAGCACGCCGTGTTCGAGATCCTTTCGAACTCCATCGACGAAGCGCGCGAGGGCCACGGCAAGCTCATCACCGTCACCCGCTACTTAGACCACAGCATCGAAGTAGAGGACATGGGCCGCGGCTGCCCCGTGGACTATAACGCCAAGGAAAAGCGCTTCAACTGGGAGCTCGTGTACTGTGAGCTCTACGCCGGCGGCAAGTACAACAACTTGGACGGCGACAACTACGAATACTCCCTCGGCCTCAACGGCCTCGGCGCGTGCGCGACGCAGTATTCCTCGCGCTATATGGACGTGACCGTCTGGCGCGACGGGAACAAATACTCCCTGCACTTTGAACGCGGCGAGCCCGTGGGCAAAAAGGGCGATGAGCTCAAGATCGAGCCGACCGACCGCGGCCGCAAGACCGGCACGCGCACGCGCTGGCTGCCCGACCTCGACGTGTTTACCGATATCGACATTCCCGCCGACTACTATGTCGAAACGCTGCGCCGTCAGGCCGTTGTCAACGCGGGCATCACGTTCCGCTTCAAAAACGAAGCTCTCCCCGGCCACTTCGAGACGCAGGACTTCGTCTACGAAAACGGCATCATCGACTATGTCGCCGAGATCGCGGGTGAAGACGCCCTGACCACCCCCGTCTTCTGGGAGACGGAGCGCCGCGGCCGCGACCGCGAGGACAAGCCCGAATACAAGGTCAAGCTCTCCTGCGCGTGCTGCTTCTCGAATAAGGTACAGCGCATCGAGCACTACCACAACTCCTCGTGGCTCGAGCACGGCGGCAGCCCCGAAAAGGCGTCGAAAACCGCCTTTGTCTACGCCATCGACAAGTATTTGAAGGACAACAACAAATACCAGAAGGGCGAAGCCCGTATCGCCTGGCAAGACATCGAAGACTGCCTCATTCTTGTCTCCAACAACTTCTCCACGCAGACGAGCTACGAGAACCAGACGAAAAAGGCCATCACGAACAAGTTCGTGCAGGAGGCGATGACGGACTTTTTGAAGTCCCGCCTCGAAACCTATTTCATCGAAAACCGCGTCGACGCGCTCAAGATCGCCGAGCAGGTGCTCATCAACAAAAGAAGCCGCGAGAGCGCGGAAAAGCAGCGCCTGAACATCAAGAAAAAGCTCTCCGGCAGCATCGACATCTCAAACCGCGTCGAAAAGTTTGTCGACTGCCGCACGCGCGACGTCTCGCGCCGCGAGATCTACATCGTCGAGGGCGACAGCGCCCTCGGCAGCGTCAAGCTCTCGCGCGACGGCGAGTTTCAGGGCATCATGCCCGTGCGCGGCAAGATTCTAAACTGCCTCAAGGCCGACTATCCGCGCATTTTCAAGAGTGAGATCATCACCGACCTTTTGAAGGTCCTCGGCTGCGGCGTCGAGGTGCCGGGCAAGTTTGTCAAGGACCTGAACGCCTTTGATATCAACAATCTTCGCTGGAACAAGGTCATCCTCTGCACCGATGCCGATGTCGACGGCTTCCAAATCCGGACGCTCATCCTGACGATGATCTACCGCCTCTGCCCGACGCTGATTCGCGAGGGCTATGTCTACATCGCCGAGACCCCGCTTTTTGAGATCACCTGCGGCGAAAAGACGTGGTTCGCCTACACGGACAAGGAGAAAAACGACATCGTCAAGACCCTTGAGGGCAAGCGCTACAAGGTCGACCGCTCGAAAGGTCTCGGCCAGAATGACCCCGAAATGATGTGGCTCACGACCATGAACCCCGAGACACGCCGTCTCATCAAGGTCATGCCCGAGGACGCGGAGGCGACGGCGCGCTCGTTCGATCTGCTGCTCGGCGACAATTTGCAGGGCCGCAAGGATCACATTGCCGAAAACGGCTACAAATACCTCGAAATGATCGACGTATCGTAATGCGAATAAGCAGGAAAGGAACCTTACTTTATGGAAGGCATTTTACTTCACGTTCTCTATCGCGGCGAAAAGGCTAATGACTTTGCATCGGAGATGGAGCGAAGCGGCCTGCGCGCCGCCGTCCTCGCGGAAGAGGGCTGCATGCAGTACGACTACTACCGGCCTCTTGCCGAGGAAAACTGCGTGCTGCTCGTGGAGCACTGGCGCGACCGCGCCGCGCTCGACAAGCACACCGCCGGTGAGCCGATGGCAAAGCTCAAGGCGCTCAAGGCAAGCTACGACCTCGCAACGACCGTTGAGCGCTTTGAATGAGGAAGGGCGCATCCGGGGCAAAAAAATTGGGAATCTGCTAAGGAGTTTTGATAGCTATGAAAAAGATTGTTCTTAAAACTGTGATAGGGATTCTTCTTGTTTGCAGCTTATTTGTCGGTTTTCTTTATGTAAGCAGCGATATTGGCATAGCGTCGGGCAATCTGGAAACAGACATTCGTTCGTCGCAGAAGATCAAGGAGGATTGGGCGATCGATGGAAGTGTTTCTGACACGATGGCTGCATATATTTCTTATCCGCAGGACATGAGCGACCACACTTTTTCCGTCTATGTCAATCGCCCGGGACTTTCCTTCGGATATTTCTTCCGCGCGGGTGGAAAACTCTCGGAGATCCAGGAAGGAATTGCAGAGTTCACCACAGAGGGTGCTAATGAGCGCGCATTGATTTCCATGAATCAGCTCCATAATCATTTTCAGTTAAACTTTCTGCTTTTGTAATTGCAGTCTGTAAACCATCTGTCTTTACAGTATTTTCATCTTTCTTAGTTGCTTTTTCCAATGCATCATTTACTGCATTCACAATTGCATTCGATGAACATGTCGCTCCAGATACTGCGTTGATTCCATCTGTTCCGTTAGCATCTACAATCTGCTTTACAACACCTATATAATCGTCATATCCGTCAGTCGCATCCCCAATATAACTCTTATTTTTTCTGTCACCATCACCCAGAACATTATCAATTGACTTTATCTTTCCATCTTCTACAGTCACTGATAAAGATAAATTATATTTTGTAAACTCTCCATCTCCATCCGGTGTACACTCTGCAGTCCCTGTATATGTTCCATCCTGAACCTTCGCTACATCCTCACTGTTTGCCGCAAACACCGTCGACGGACAAAGTCCAGCTACCATTGACATCGCCACAGCCATTGTCATAGCTTTTGTCTTAATTGTTCCCTTTCCCATAATTACCTCCTTGTTGTTGATAAAATTTATTATTAAGTTAGTTTCTGCTAACCCATAATTAAAAAAAATTAACCTATCTGCACCTCTCTCTCCGATTCTCTTTTTACGATCGGAAGCAACTTTTTACTTATCATTCCCATCACAAATCCGGTCACTGTACCGGCGATCAGAAGTGCCGGCAGATAATAGATCAGTTTCAGATTCTCTACTACAACGGATGCCACGATAATCTGACCGATATTGTGCGACACGCCTCCCGCGATACTGACTCCGGCTATGGAAAATCCTTTCAGCCTCTTCATCAGCGCCATGACCAGAAAGCTTAAGATTCCTCCTGCCAGGCTGTAAACGATCGACATTCCATTTCCAAATAAAAAGCCGGTCAGCAGGATCCGCATAACTACCACCAGAAATACTTCCGGAAGCTCCAGGAAATACAGCCCGGTCACAGTCACCAGATTGGCAACTCCGAGCTTCATTCCCGGTATCCCGAAATTGATCGGTATTAAGCTTTCCACATAACTGAATATCATCGCCAGCGCAACCAGCATTGCCATATTGGCAAGTTTTTTGTTTTTATTCATCTGTTTTTCCTTTATCATTTTGCGATCGTATCCGGAGCTGCATCTTCCGGATCTGAAGTTCCAAAGCTCTGGTCATTCTCATTTTCCAGAACCTCTACTACGAGCTTATGTGGCAGACAGACGATCGTCTGTGTATGCCCGCTGATCTTTCCCTGCTCTTCACAGTATCCATCCGGGCAGTTTGCCTCTTCCATATACGCCTTTCCGTCTTCGATCCGGATCCGGTTATAAAAATCGCCATCCTTTACTTCGATGGTCTGATCCTTCGACAAGGAATAGGTTCCATAGATTTTGCCATCCAGCGTAATCTGGATCTGGTTTCCTTCTTCCCCTCTCGTCAGCTGCATCACAAGCAGCATCGCAAGCGCAATCACAATAATTCCTGCTCCAAGTATCAGATCTTTCTTCTTCATCTTCTATACACCCAGCCAGAGCAGAAGAATCAGTAAGATTACTGCCCGCAAAATCGTAAACCAGAATTCATTTCCACGAAGTCCTTTTACTCCGGTATGAATATTTCCTTTCGGACAGGTATCGATACATTTCTGACACTGGAAACAGTCCCCTTCTACCTTCGGAGATCCATCTTCCGGAAGTCCAATGTTAGAAGGACATTTCTTTGTACATGCCTTACATCCTTTGATGCAGTTTTCCCGGTCTCTGTGAAGTGCGAAAAACGGAAAGACCGGAAGCAGGGAAAACACAGCTCCCATCGGACAGAAATTTCTGCAGAAAAACCGTTCTTCAAAACACATTCCCACAAGGATCAGAACCAGAAGAACGAGTCCCACCAGATATCCGCCAAGCTTAAAGTTGCCTGCATGGAGCATGGAAAATACATCCCACGGGCTGGTTCCTTTTGCTTTGCTGTAGACGCCTGTAAAGCACAGGATTGAAATCAGTGCCAGTACAATATATTTCAGATAACAGAGCTTTTCTGTCCATGCATCCACAATCTGAAGAGGTTTCTTTTTCCTCTTTTTACAGATCCACACATAGAGTGCATGCACACCATCTCCCAGTGTACCGAACGCACAAGCGAATCCGCAAAAGAATCTTCCGAACAGAATGGTGTAAATGCAGATCACAACCAGTACTGTCACGAAAGAGGTCACGGCAACCTTTTCGCCTGCACCGATCTGTGTAAAGATGTATTTTACTCCGGCAAATGCCGCTGTATACACAGATGGGATAAACAGAAAATAAAGTACCTGGATCAATGCTCTCAGCCATATATGTAATTTTTTTATATCTTTCGCCGTTAAATTATGAATATCCATCTTTTTCACGTTACTTTACCGCCTTTTCCAGAGCCTGTTCCGATGCATTTTTGATTCCGGTCGAGCTGAATGTCGCACCACTGATCGTATCTATATCTGCGCTCTGTGCATCGATGATCTTCGGAATCATATCCTTTGCCATGGAAAGGTATGCTCCGTCTTCTTTCTCTGCCGATATCACATTGATCTCTGCAATCTTGCTTTTCTCAATCTTCACTTCTACCTGGATCGTTCCGCCAAATCCATCAGCTTCCCCGGTATAGGTTCCGTCCTTGTAGTTTGTGGAACCTCCATTTCCGCTGTCTGATTGTCCGTTTCCGGCAACCTGTGCGGAAAGCCAGGCGATCTCATCTTCTTTCGCACGCACATCCAGCACTGAATTGTATCCCAGCAGAACTCCCACGATCGCGAGCATACTTACCAGTCTTACCCAGAATTCTCTCATTGTTATTCAGCCTCCGTATCTGTCGGTCTTTCTGCTGCTTCCAGTACTTTTTTGCATCCTTCCAGGATTGCATTGGAAGAGCAGGTTGCACGGGAAACAGTATCAATATCCTCCGGCATTCCTTTATCTATGATTTGGGATACCACACCTTTTATGCTTGAAGTACCATTTACCGCTCTCTTAATATAGCTGTCATTACTGCTTGCACCATCGCCTGTGATATCCGTAATTGACACAATTTTATCGTTGCGGATCTCCACCGACATTGTCAACTCATACTCTTCAAAGTCTTCGTCTTCATCCGGCGTACACGGAACGGTCACTTCATAAGTTCCACTGACATATTTTGTATTTTCTTCGTCTTTTCCATCTTTTGATTCCAGCTGAGCAATTGCTGTTTTCAGCTTTTCTACTGCTTTATCCACAATAGTCTGTTTTGTTTCCTCGAGTGCTTCTTGTGCGTCCGCAAGTCTGGTCTGCAGAACTGCCCAGCTTGTTTCTGTGTATTTATCTTCTTCCAACTTTTCTGCTCTCTCGATCAGCTCTTTCAGATCAGTCAGATCCGGCTTCTCATCAATGGATTCTCCATTTGTCACTTTCTCTGCCTGTTTCAGTGCATTCTTGATTGCATTTAACAGTCCTTTGGAACTGTAGGTTGCTCCTGACACAGTATCTACATCGTCTGTCTTCTGTGTCCTTATCACCTTTTTCACAACATCCATTGCACGATTAAAGAATGCTTCATCATCCGAGCTTTCTGTGATCAGGATCGCTTTGATCGTCTTTTCCTGGATCACGACTGCAACGGATACATCGCCGCTGTAGCCTTCTGCTGTTCCATAATAGATTCCTTCCTTGTACGGAACGGTTCCGGTCACAGTAGAATTATTGTCGTCTGACGAACTATTGTTATTGCTGTTATTACTATTGTTATCCTGTGTGCCATCCGATGTCCCATTTACCGCCGCCTGGCTCAGCGCATCCCGCACTGCCTGAATAATTCCGACCGAACTGTAGGTTGCCCCGGACACCGTATCCACATTGGTGCTCTGCTTCGCGATAATAGAATCGATCAGAGAAGCTGCTTTGGAAATGTAATCGCTTCCGTCACTGTTCTCCACGATCTGGATGGATGCGATCTTTCCTCCGCTGATTTCTACCATAACCTTCAGTGGACCGCCAAATCCGGTTCCTGAACCGTAGTAAGTTCCATCCTTATATGCTGCCGCATCCTCTACTTTTGCCACACTGGTCGAACTTCCTGCTGCCGCCGCTGTCTGGCCGGACTGTGCCTGTCCTGTCGTGCTGTTATCCTTTTCCCCGGTCAGCGCATTTTTCACCGCACTGATGATTCCTCTGGAACTGAACGTTGCTCCCGATACGGTATCCACATCCAGCGTCTGTCCTTCGATGATCTTGTCGATCACCGCTTTCGCACGCGTGAAAAACGCCGCATCATCGGAAGAGCTCAGAATATCAATCGAAACGATCTGCTTGTCCTTGATCAGTACCGATACGGTGATGTCTCCTGCATACCCGGTTCCGGTTCCCTTATACACACCATCCTCCAGGTCAAATGATCCTTTGGCTGCTGTCTTTTTTTCTTCTTTCTTCTCTTTTGTCTCTTCTTTTTTTGCCGGTGTTTCTTCCTGTGTCGCCGCATAGACCGGAGCCTCATATCCACTTAAAGAGCCTGCCACGCACGCCGTAACCAGTGCAACTGAAAGAACGGGTGCAAACGGTTTTAATTTTTTACCGGTTTCTTTGATGTCCATCTCTCATTATCCTCTCATTTCACGCAAATTATTTCGTAATAACCTTCATGTCAAGATCCGTTGTAAAGCTGTCTTTCAGACCTTCTGTCACATAAATCGTCCCATCATCTGTCGCAAAGATCGCCTCAAACTCATTACTGTGCGCCTTCCAGAACTCTGCCGCTTTTTCTTCTCCCATGATAAAAAGGGAGGTGGAAAGCCCATCTGCAAGGGTTCCGTCCGAGCTTACGATCGTGACAGATACCAGTCCGTTCTCTGCCGGATATCCGGTCTTTGGATCGATAATGTGATGATAGGTTACACCATCCTGTTCAAAATAGCGCTCATATCCGCCGGATGTTACCACGGCCTGATCTTCCACAGAGAGTACCATCATGGCATCCTCACCCTGCGGGTCCTTAATACCGATCTGCCACGGGGAACCGTCCGGCTTTGCGCCCACCGTCTGCACATTGCCGCCAAGATTCAGCAGAGCGGACTGCACGCCGTGTTCCCGCAGCATTTGTGCCGCCAACTGACCGGCATAGCCCTTGGCAACACTCCCGAGGTCGATCTCCATTCCCTCCGGCAGGGTGACGGTGCCGGTGGCTGCATCATACTGAATCTTCCGATAATCCACAAGAGGAAGCAAGGCTTGAATCTCCGCCTCGTCCGGCACCTGATAACTGCCGGTGGTGAAGCCCCACGCCCGGACAATGGGATAGATGGATAAGTCCAGCGCACCATCCGTGCGGCGGCAGATTTCCAGCGCCTGCTCCATCAGCGAAGAAGCTTTCCCGGTCAGCGTACCGGAGCCGGTCTGGTTGATGGCATACAGTTCGCTGTTCGCATCCGTAACGGACACCAGAGATTCCAGAGAGGCAATCAGCGATTCTGACTGATCGATCAGCCCGGATTCCCCATAAATCGTAAAATCCATCACGGTATCCATGGCGAAAAAGGTGCCCTGGACTGGCTCCGGCGAAGATTCGGCGCTGCAGCCAGTCAGAAACAACAGGGCGGACAGCATTGCAGATATGAAGTGTTTTTTCATGGGATTCTCCTTCTCTGGAACTTACTTGCCCGCTTCTGTTTCGCAATAGATGCAGCGGTAGATCCGTTTA
>ERZ773210.2748-NODE-2748-length-13596-cov-3.625582_pt1 | contig 13596 bp, 13 predicted proteins | sample MGYA00580528_ERZ773210 | MGnify/ENA primary metagenome ERZ773210 (study PRJEB29015, sample SAMEA2737769) | human gut metagenome | biome: human gut; feature: human-associated habitat; material: faeces | place: China | collected 2012 ...
CGGCCAGCGCGTATCGGCGAGCTGCTCGAAGTCCGCCGCATCGGGCGAAGCGGTAAAGTCGCCGGAGCGCACCTCATCCGCCGTCAGCAGACCGTACTCTGCGAGCAGATCCATGTCGATGAGATACGGGTTGCCTGCCGCCGCAGAGAAGCACTGGTACGGCGAGTCGCCGAAGCCGGTATGACCGAGCGGCAGCACCTGCCAGTAGGTCTGGTGCGCGTCCGCGAGGAAGTCGATGAAGTCACAGGCCGTCCTGCCCATCGTGCCGACACCGTGCGGCGAGGGCAGCGAGGTCACGTGCGCGAGCACGCCGCTGGAACGTTTGAACATATTTATCTCCCCTTTGTCTCAGAAGCAATTCCGTGCGCCGCTTTTTAAGGCAATGCCGCATAGTGGAACAAAAGCGATTTCATTGTGCGGTGTTGCCGTATATACTGTGCACCGAACTACTATCATTATAGCACAACTGCACGAGTTTCCCAACACCAAAGTGCATTTTACTCATATTTATACAGTTTTCGAACAAATTCCGCATTTTATATTGTGCTCTGCCGTCTGTCTGTGCTATAATAAAGTGTTGGAATCACTGAACCAAAATACGCTGTATAAAGGGGAATATATCACGCATGAGAATGCGCAAGAAGAAAAATCTGGACGTTCGCTTTGCCGCCTGTGCGGACGTCATGGTCTTTGAGCCGAAGCAGCTGCGCGGCAAGTGGCGTGCGCTGTTCGGCAACGACAATCCGCTGCACCTCGAGATCGGCTGCGGCAAGGGCCGCTTCGCCATCGGCATGGCAGAGCTTCACCCGGACGTAAACTTCATCGCGGTCGAGCGCGAGGAGGGCGCGCTCATCATGGCGGCCGAGCGCTGCGAGGAGCATCCGCTCCCCAATCTGCGCTTCGTCTCCTTCGACGCGGCCGAGCTGCGCGAGGTATTCGCTCCGGCCGAGGTCGACCGCATCTATCTGAACTTCTCCGATCCGTGGCCGCCCAACCGCCAGCGCAAGCGCCGTCTGACCTGGCGCGCGTATCTGGAGGTCTATGATGAGATCCTGCGACAGCAGGGCGACCTGTGCTTCAAGACCGACAATCAGCGCTTTTTCGAGTGGAGCCTTCAGGAGATCTGCCAGTTCGGCTGGCTGCTCCAGAATATCTCGCTCGACCTGCACAACTCGGACTTCGAGGGCAACGTCATGACCGAATACGAGGAGAAATTCTCCTCGGAGGGTTCGCGCATCTACCGCGTCGAGGCACGCCGCCGTCTGCCGGAATTTCTGCGAAAGTAAACGAAAAAAGAGCCTGTGTACCGCAAAGGGTTTCACAGGCTCTCCTTTTATTTCTGCCAAAGGTTTAGAAAAAGCTTTTCAAACTGCACGCCGAAGTTCGGGTCAGTCCCCTGCTGCGCGGTGTAGGCAATGGTGTCGCGCACGAACTCACCGGCCTTGACGCAGGCATCGCACAGCTTTGCGCCGCCCAGCAACGCGCCGAGCATGACCGCGGCGAACACGTCGCCCGTTCCCGGATAATAGCAGTCGATGCGCTCATGCAGGCTGATCGTCAGCTCACCGTTTTCCAGACAGCCCGAGCCGACCCGTCCCGGCTCGTAGTCCAGACCGGTCAACACGACCGACGCGCCGTACTCCTCATAGAGCGCGCGCATCCACTCCTCCGCCTCGCGCTCGGACTGCGGCGCGGACGCCGGGTCACGGCCGAGCAGGATCGCCGCCTCGGTGGTATTCGGGGTGATGAGGTTCGCGATCGCGCAGAGCTCGCGCATCCGCGTGCACATTTCGGGCGTATAGCTGCTGTACACCTCGCCGTTGTCACCCATGACCGGGTCGATGAGCGTCAGGCCGTTCTCCGCCTTGAGGCGCTCGGCCGCCTCGCGCACGCTGTCGATCTGAGAGGCCGAGCCGAGAAAGCCGGCATACACCGCCTCGAACCGCAGACCGAGACGGTCGTACTGGTCGATGGTCGGGTGCATCTCCCCGGTCAGGTCGCTCTTGACCCAGCCCGGTATCGCCATGTGCGTGGAAAAGACCGCCGTCGGCAGCGGGACGCACTGATGGCCGAACGCCGACAGCACCGATATGATCGGCACGAGCGACGAGCGCCCGAAGCCGGATAGATCATGCAGCGCAAGTACCTTTTTCTGCATTCAAAAACACATCCATTCTGTCCATGTAACATCCACTATACAGAGTTTTTCGCCCTCTGTCAACAGAAAACCGCCGGATACAGCTGCATCCGGCGGTTTGTGCATATTCATTCTGGTTCTCAGCTCTCGATAGAGGAGTTGGAGGAGGCGATGCCGTGACGGATCGGACGCCACTCGACCTTGCCGACGAGCGCCGCGACCGAGATCGGAACGTAGGTCAGCATGAAGAGCGGGAACGTGAAGGTATAGAGGATCTTCTTGTGCACCGGGCCTGCGATGCGCTTCCATTCTGCCGCCATCGTGACCGCGCCGAACAGGAACAGGCTTGCCGTGATGCCGCGCAGGGTCAGCCAGAAAATGCGGCCCAGAACGCGCATCGCGCGGTATGTAATGAACGCCGGCTGCGTCAGGCTCACCGCGCATACGATGATCGACAGCGCGAGCACCGCGATGGTGAACAGGTTGCAGGGCGCGACCGTCATCAGCATGTCGTAGCAGGACATACCATCGCGGCCGCCGCGCGTGCAGCCGCGCAGCAGAGAGCCAGTATACTTCGCGTCGACCTGATAGAAGCCCTTGCTCCAGCGCAGACGCTGGTCCCAGGACTGCTTGAACTTCTCCGGCTGCTCGTCGTAGATGACTGCTTTGCCGCAGTAGCCGATACGGCGGCCGCGCGTTGCGCAGGCGATGGAGAATTCGATGTCCTCGGTCAGCAGATGGTACGGCCAGCCGGCATCCTCGCGGACAGCCTGCGCCGAGACCAGAAAACCTGTGCCCGAGACCGCGCAGTTCACGCCGAGCTGCGTGCGCGGACGGTTGAGGAAGCGCGACTCGCGCAGGAACCACAGCGCATAGCCTGCGCTGATCCAGTTCGCACAGAAATTCTGCGAGTTGCGATAGCTCGTCAGCGCGGTGTACTCACCGGTGTCGAACATCTTGTTCATCTCGCGGACGAAGTCCCTGTCTACGATGTTGTCCGCGTCGAACACGAAAAAGCCGTCGTAGGCCGTCTCGCCCTTGTCCTCGAAGATATGGCGGAACAGGTACTCGAGCGCGTAGCCGACCTGCACCTTGTTAAAGCGCTCGTAGACATAAGCGCCCGCCTTCCGCGAGATCTGGGCAGTATTGTCCGTACAGTTATCCGCGATGACGTATATATCGAGCAGCTCTGACGGATAGTTCTGCTCCTTTAATGTGCGGATGAGGTTTGCGATGACCGCCGACTCGTTTCGAGCCGCAACGACCGCCGCATAGCGATGCAGCTTCGCGTCCTCTCTGCCGCCCCTGCCCTTGCCGATGAGACCGACGAACAGGTAGACGATCTGATACGCATATGCTGCGGTGAAGAAAACAAACAGCGCAAACTGCATATTCTCCAAAAAACGTAACATGGCAGGCCACGTCTCCTTCTCTCTGAATATAAACCCTCTGGTTTTTCCCTCGTATTATCATAGCACTATTGCCGTATTATGCAACATATTTTTGTACGAATCAAACATTTTTCACTCTTCGCACAAAAACGCCGCCAAAATACTGTTTATTTTTATCAGAGTTTTCATTCGCGTATTTCATTACATTGTTTACCTTTTGCCTAACTTTTCTTTGTTTTCCCTGGAATCTTCTTGAATAATTGAAGTTTTCGTGCACTGTTCATTTTGTTTGCATAAACCCGGTCATTTCCCTGCCGAAACGCACGGATTTCCGTCGCGTGCGCCGGGGCGGAAACACGCTTCTCCATTCCTCTCTTCCCCTCGCTTTTTTGTCTGCCCTGTGCTATAATGTACCCAGAGAAGCATGCTATACAGATAAATATAAAGGAGAACAATATGCTCAAGCGACGTATACTTTCGGTTTTACTTGTGCTCGCCATGCTCGTGCCGTTTGCCGGCGCGGCGCAGACCGCACAGGACAATATGCGCGGCGTCTGGGTCGCAAGCGTAGCGAACATCGACTATCCGTCCTCTGCCGGCATGACCGCGCAGGCGCTCGCCGCCGAGGCGGACACCATGCTCGACAACATCGCGGCGATGGACCTGAACACGGTCTTTCTTCAGGTGCGTCCCTCGGCGGATGCGCTCTACCGGTCCGCTCTTTTCCCCCAGAGCCGCTACGTCAGCGGCACCTGCGGCGCTTCGCCCGACGGGGACTTCGATGTGCTCGCGTACTGGGTCGAGGGCGCGCACGAGCGCGGTCTTCAGCTGCACGCCTGGATCAATCCCTACCGCATCACGCGAAACGGCAAGGAGGAGCTTGACGCCCTGCCCGAGAGCAGCCCGGCGCGTCAGCATCCTGAATGGGTGGTCGAATACGACGGCAACTACTACTTCAACCCCGGTCTCCCGGCGGTGCAGCAGCTCGTCATGGACGGCGCGGCCGAGATCGTTCGCAATTATGATGTGGACGGCCTCCATCTCGACGACTACTTCTATCCCGGCACGGATTTCAATGATGCAGAGACCTTCGCACGCTACGGCGCGGACTTCAGCAGTATCGACAACTGGCGCCGCGACAACGTGAACACGCTCATCGCTTCGCTCGATGAGACGCTGCACACGCTCGACCCCGAGCTCTCCTTCGGCGTCAGCCCGGCCGGTATCTGGGCGAACAAGTCCGAGAACCCCCGCGGCAGCAACACCCACGGCCAGTCCTCCTACAGCGAGCTGTACTGTGACTCGCTCGAATGGATCCGCCGCGGCACGGTCGATTACATCTGTCCGCAGCTTTACTGGGCGATCGGCTACAAGGCCGCCGACTTCGAAACGCTCGTGCACTGGTGGCAGAAGGCGGTCTCGACGAGCGACGTTGCGCTCTATATCGGTCTCGGCGCGTACCGCTCGGCTGAAGCGCAGGAGGGCGATATCTGGTACGGCACGGCCGAGCTCGAGCGTCAGCTCGCGCTGCTCGACAACAGCATCGACATTCAGGGCGAGGTCTATTTCAGCTATGCCTCGCTCGAGCGCATTGCCGGCTGCCCGGCCATGCTGACCGCGCACTACAAGACAAAGGATGCCGAGCATCCCACGCCCCCGGGCACGAACGAGCCGGACGGCTGCACCCGGCAGCAGGTTACTCTGCTGAACATGCTCTCGACACTCATCGCAAGTCTTTTCGCCTGATTTTTCGGAGGTGTTTCCCATGGTCGAGCTTCTTTCCCGTGAATATGAGATCAGCTACAGCCACATCGACAACCGCGGCGTCGCAAAGCCGTCCTTTCTCTGGAGCATGATGCAGGACGCCGCCACCGTGCACGCGGAGGCTCTCGGCCTCGGCCCGGCGGCGCTCGGCGTGGTCTGGGTGCTCTCGCGCATCAAGGCCACACTCACGCGGCCGCTGCTGCCGTATGAGCGCGTGCGCTGCGAGACCTGGTGTCCCGGCTTCAAGGGACCGAGCTGGTACCGCTGCTTCGCATTCTATATCGACGACGTACAGGTGGGCGAGGCGCAGTCCATGTGGGTCACGCTCGAGCCGTCGACCCACCGCATTCTGCGTCCGACCTCGCTCCCGGCCGCGCAGGGCTGCCTGTCGTGCACGAGCGGCGAGCTGTTCGCCCCGCTGCCCAAGCTGTCGTGCGACAACGTGCGGCTGCATCATATCCACCCCGTTCAGTATTCCGACCTCGACATCAACAACCATGTCAACAATGTGCGTGTCGTCGAGCTGATCTCGGATGCGCTTGACCTTCAGAAGCAGCCGGGCTTCGTGTCCTCGCTTCAGGTCAATTACACCGCCGAGACCGCCTTCGGCGAGCAGGTGTCGCTGCTCTGCGGCACCGTGGACGGCGCGCGCTATATCCGCGGCGAAGCAGAGGGCCGGCCTCACTTCGAGGCGCTCGCCTCGCTCTCTCCCCTGCCGCAAAAGGAGGAAGCCTAAATGACAGAGATCATCGCACAGGCTGTGCGCGACATCCTCACGGCGTGCACGCCCCGGAAAGTCATTCTCTATGCGGAAAAGCGCACCATGGCGACCGACAAGCTCAAGGCGTTCAGCCTTTGCGTCATCCTTTCCGATGATGCGGACGCCCGCGCGGTGCGCACCCACCTGCATCTGGCGATCACGGTCGATGTGCCGGTCAGCCTGAGCGTTTACACGATCGGTGAATGGGACGATCTGATTTCGGACAAGACCTCGTATGCCGCATGGATCGCCCGGAAAGGCAGGGTAATCTATGACCAGACGGCGTAAGGGCGGCTCAGACAGTCATTTTTACTACAAATGGCTCGACAAGGCGCTGTGCGACCTGCAATGCGCACGCCTGCTGCTGACCTACGGAGGCGACGCCTACAATATCGCCTTCCACTGTCAGCAGGCCATCGAAAAGGCTCTCAAAGGCTACCTGCTCTACCGCACCGGCAAGCACTTCGACGGTCACAACCTGACCTACCTGTGCCGTCAGGCCATCCGACTCGACCCGGACGGCTTCTCGGAGTACCTCGATGAGAGCGCGGCGCTCAACGATCTGTACATCGAAACGCGCTACCCCACTGACCTACCGTTTGAGATCAACGAGGTCGAGATCCGGCGCTATCTCGACATGGCCGAGCGTATGTTCGCGGCGATCCGCCGCCAGCTCTACGCCGCCGGCCGCCCCCACCCCATCGAGGGCGAGGAACCATAAACATAAAAAGCACCCCCCGCGCGCAGCAGCGCATAAGACAGGTTTATAGCGTTTAGAGAGAACAGCGTGGCGGAAGTCACGCTGTTCTGCTTTTTGCTGCATGAGTGAACAGTTCGGCAATGATGCTCTCCGGCAGGAAACCAACGCAGCCGAGACGCGCATTTTTGTATTTTGGGATAGTCCCAAGCTCTTAGAGAAGATTATTTGAAATGATTTACCCATTGTAAAACCGGTTTTGTTTTGCTACAATGAATTTAAATAATGATTGCGCAGAGGTGAGTATCATGCCCCTTATCATCGTTCGAAACGACATTACAAAAATGAGCGTAGACGCCATCGTCAACGCGGCGAAGGAATCCCTGCTGGGTGGAGGCGGCGTGGACGGCTGCATCCACCGCGCGGCCGGGCCGGAGCTTCTACAAGAGTGCCGGACGCTGGGCGGCTGCCGGACCGGCGACGCCAAAATCACCGGCGCATACCGTCTGCCGTGCAAATATGTGATCCACACCGTCGGCCCCGTGTGGAACGGAGGCAGGTGCGGCGAGCGGGAACAGCTCGTCTCCTGCTACCGGACGAGTCTTGCGCTGGCAAAGGAACACGGCTGCGAGACGGTCGCCTTCCCGCTGATCTCCTCCGGCATCTTCGGCTACCCCAAGGATCAGGCGCTCCGCGTGGCGGTGGACACCATCAGCGAATTTCTCGCGGAAAACGACATGACGGTGTACATCGTCATTTTCGACCGCGCGGCGTATGCGACCGGCAATAAGCTGTTCGCAGACATCGCCGCCTACATCGACGACCACTATGTGGATGCCCATACCGATCCCCGCCGGGAGCGGATGCGCCGGATAGGCGTCGTCGAAAGCCGCGCGCTGACCGCCTGCAAGGACGCACCTATGGCGGTGGGCGGGCTGGACGAGGCGCTTGCGCATCTGGACGCCGGTTTTTCGGAGACGTTACTAAAGCTCATCGACCGCAGCGGAAAAAAGGACGCCGAGGTCTACAGGAAGGCGAATGTAGATCGCAAACTGTTCTCGAAAATCCGCAACAACCCGGACTACAAGCCCTCCAAGCCCACGGCGGTGGCCTTCGCCATCGCGCTGGAGCTGAGCCTGCCGGAGACCCGCGACCTCATTGCCCGCGCGGGCTACGCCCTGAGTCCCAGCAGCAAGTTTGACGTCATCATCGAGTACTTCATCATGCAGCGGGACTATGACATTTTCAAGATCAACGAGGCGTTGTTCGCGTTCGACCAGAGCCTGCTGGGAGCGTGAGGAAAAATATGCTTTTATAACGAAGGAGCGTAACACCATGGATGTACAACGGGCAAAAGAACTGCTGACAGTTTTAGCGGACGGCGTTGATCCCTTGACAGGGGAGGTGCTGCCGGATAACCACGTGTGCAACAAAGGAGAGATCGTGCGGGCGCTGCACTGCGCCGTAGAGGAACTATCCCGCAGATGGAAAAAACCGTTGCCCGAAAACAACGGAAAACCTTGGACGGAGGAACTGGACGATGAACTATGCCGCTTGTTCGACGGCGGTATGAAAAAGAAAGACCTCTGTACGCACTTTGGCCGCACCTCCGGCGCGATCGAGTCCCGATTGGAGCGGCTGGGAAGGCTGTAAAAATGCAACATAAATGTCGCCCCACAGGCGACCAAACCCTCCTTCGGATGCGCTACAATATGAGCGTAATCAAACGAAGGAGGGCTTTTTTTATGACGGAATTGGTTTTTATTTTGGATCGCAGCGGCTCTATGTCGGGACTGGAAACGGACACCATCGGCGGCTTCAACTCCATGCTCGCACAGCAAAAGAAGGAGGCGGGCGAAGCTCTGGTCTCCACGGTGCTTTTCGCCAACGACAGCACGGTCATCCATGACCGCCTGCCGCTGAGCGAGGTGCCGTCCCTGACGGAAAAGGAGTATTTCACCTGCGGCTGCACGGCGTTGCTGGATGCCGTGGGCGGCGCCATCCACCACATCGGCAACATCCACAAGTACGCCCGCCGGGAGGATGTGCCGGAAAAGACGATGTTCATCATCACCACCGACGGCTACGAAAACGCCAGCCGCCGCTACGATTATGAGCGAGTGCGCCGCATGATCGAACGGCAAAAGGAGAGATACGGCTGGGAATTCCTGTTCCTCGGCGCAAACATCGACGCAGCGAAGGAAGCAGCACGCTTTGGCATTGGCGCTGATCGTGCGGTGAACTACAAATGTGACGAGGCTGGCACGGCGCTGAACTACGAGGTCATCAGTGAGGCCGTGTGCAGCGTCCGCGCCGCCCGGCCCCTCAGCGCCGACTGGAAGCGCCGCATCGACGAGGACGTGCAGAAAAGAGGGAGGTAAGAAATATGTACGGAGCGATTTTGGGTGACATCGTGGGCAGCCCCTACGAGTTCGACTGCAACAACTATAAGGCGAAGGATTTTCCGCTGTTCAGCCGCCGTTCCGACTTCACCGACGATACGGTGATGACGTTGGCGGTGGCAAAGGCGCTGCTCAGCACCCGTGGGCAAGACGATGCCGCCATCAAAGCAGCACTGGTGCGGGAGATGCAGCAACTGGGCCGTGCCTATCCCGACCGGGGCTATGGCACCCATTTTGGCGGCTGGCTCTATGAGGACGACCCGCAGCCCTACCAGAGCTACGGCAACGGCAGCGCCATGCGGGTGTCGTCTGCCGCATGGCTGGCGAAGGACATGGCAGAATCGCTGCATCTGGCGCAGCTCACCGCCGAGGTGACGCATGATCATCCAGAGGGCATCAAGGGCGCACAGGCTGTCGCTGCGGCGATTTTCCTCGCCCGCACCGGTCACGATAAAGCGGAAATCAAAGCGTATGTGGAGCGCGAATTCGACTACGACCTCAGCCGCAGCTGCGATGAGATTCGTCCCACCTATCACCATGTAGAGAGCTGCCAGGAAACCGTGCCGCAGGCAATCACCGCGTTTTTGGAGAGTCGCGATTTTGAAGACGCTCTCCGCACAGCGGTGTCCCTTGGCGGTGACAGCGACACCCTCGCCGCCATCACCGGCAGTATCGCTGAGGCGTTCTACGGCGTGCCGGAGGAACTGCGGCAGGAGTGCCGCAAGCGGCTGACACCGGAGCTGGCGGAGATTCTGCATGAGTGGGAAGCCACGCTTTACAAAGGAAAAGTATATCGGCCATAATCAACCGTTAAAACAGCAAAAAAACAAAGGGATATGTGTCCTAACGGCACATACCCCTTTTGTCAGCAACCCTTGTCCGGCAGCTGCCATATTATTTGTTTCTTGCAACCTGTTTTATAGAAACCCCCCGGCACGCAGTCTTTTTCTGCGCCGGGGGTGCTTTTATTCTTGGGGAAATTCAGTCGAGGTTCTTTTTCTTGAGCATATACCACGCGAAGAAGCAGCCGATCACGGTAATCGCGAGCGGCATCCACCAGACCCAGTCGCCCGGTATCTGTCCCTCTCCGATGTTCATGCCGAAGAAGCCGAACACGATATTCGGGATGGTCATGATGATGGTCAGGATGGTGAGGACCTTCATGATGATGTTGAGGTTGTTCGAAACGACCGACGCATAGGCATCCATCGTGCCTGCCATGATGTTCGAGTAGATGCTCGCCATCTCGATCGCCTGACGCACCTCGATCAGCGCGTCCTCCAGAATGTCGCGGTCATCCTCGTACAGCTTGAGCACGCGGCCGCGGAGCACTTTCTCCATCGTGACCTCGTTGCCCTTGAGCGAGGAGGAGAAGTAAACAAGCGATTTGCTCAGGCCGAGCAGCTGAATCAGCTCCTCGTTCTTGAGCGAGTCGTACAGGCGCTTCTCGATGCGCGTGAAGTCGCGCTCGATCATGCGCAGGTTTTTCAGAAAGCGACCTGCGATGCGCAGCAGGATCTGGAACACAAAGCGCGTGCGCAGCGCGGTATGAACGCCCTTGACCGCGCCCTCCGCGATCGAGCGGAGGATAATGCTGTCCTCGAGGCAGACCGTGATGACCGCGCTCTTGGCCACGACGATGCCCATAGGGATGGTGCTGAACAGCTGACCGCCGTCCTCGACCGAGCTCTTTTCGACCATCGGGATGTCGACGATCATGAGCAGCTGCTCGTCCTCGGTGTCGACACGCGAGCTTTCCTCCGGGTCGAGCGCCGCACGGACGAACTCCTCCTCTACCTCGGCCGCCTTCGCGATCTGCGCCAACTCGTCCGAGGAGGGATGTACCATATTTACCCAGCAGCCCTCAGAAAATTCGTTGATCTCCGTGATCCTGCCGTCGATCGTCTTGAAAAATTCAACCATATAATAAAACCGCCTTTCTTCGGCGGTCTTATCGGAAAGCACCGCCGCGAGTTAGATTGTTCTCCCTACTTCCAGGGTCCGTACTCACAGCGATCACTCTCCTTTCTCTCTCAGGTTTACGGGAATTCAGCCATCTCTCATTTTACAGAGATTTAACCTGTATCCTCAGACCAAAACAGCCCCGAGGGGCTGTTTTGAATCCATTCAGTTTTTAGCGGTGGTCCTTGTCGAAGATGCGCATCAGAACATCGAAGGCTGCATCGTCCGAGCCGACGTCGCTCGAGGACTGCGGCTTTGCTGCCGGCTTCTGCTCAGCCTCAGCGGAAGCATTCGAGAACAGGCCGGAGCCGGTCTGTGCCGGAGCCGCCTTGCGCTGGAGGCCGGCGCCGTCCATGTCCATCTTCGCGGAGTTCGGGATGTTGTCGAAGCCGGTCGCGATAACGACGACGCGGATCTCGTCATCCATGGTGTCGTCGATGAACGCACCGAAGATGATGTGTGCATCCGGATGAGCCGCCTGCTGAACCATGGTAGCTGCGGTCTCGACCTCGTCCAGACCGATGTCGTCCGAGCCGATGACGGAAACGATCACGCCGTGCGCCATGTCGATCGAGGTCTCGAGCAGCGGGCTGGAGATCGCCATGCGTGCAGCCTCGGCTGCCTTGTCTTTCCCAGCAGCGCGGCCGGTGCCGATGTGCGCGTAGCCTGCGTCCTTCATGACCGAGGTAACGTCCGCGAAGTCCAGGTTGATGAAGCCCGGAACGGTGATCAGCTCGGAAATGTTCTTAACTGCCTGACGCAGAACGCCGTCAGCGATCTCGAATGCGTTCTTGAAGGTGATCTTCTGCTCGGATACATACTTCAGACGCTCGTTCGGGATGATAACGAGGGAGTCTACGTTCTTGTTCAGCTCTTCGATGCCGCTCAGCGCCTGCTCGAGACGCTTCTTGCCCTCGAATGCGAACGGACGAGTAACAACGCCGACCGTCAGGATGCCCAGCTCACGAGCGATCTGTGCAACAACCGGAGCTGCGCCGGTGCCGGTGCCGCCGCCCATGCCGGCGGTGATAAATACCATATTGGTGTTAGCGAGAGCCGCTGCGATCTGATCCTTGCTCTCCTCAGCAGCCTTGCGGCCGATCTCCGGATTTGCGCCTGCGCCCTGACCCTTGGTCAGCTTCTCGCCGATCTGGATCTTCGTGGTGGCCTGCGAATAATTCAGAGCCTGCATATCCGTGTTGATGGAAACGAACTCAACACCCTGTACACCGTTCTCGACCATGCGGTTTACAGCGTTGCCGCCGCCGCCGCCGACACCGATGACCTTAATGTTTACTACGTTATCCAAGCCCTGTTCAAACTCAAAACCCATTGTCGTTGTCCTCCGTTTTATGATAAAGAATCGTTCTTTGATTATCAATTACCGCGTTTGAGGGCACTTCGCCCCTATTGTTTTAATTTTACCTCGATTTATTCTATTTTGCAACAGGAATTAGCGAATTCCTCAAAAAAAACTTAATCTTTTCCGTGTCTTTCCCGCAAACCGGCGGGCGATACGGAAAAAGGCTGTATTTTTTCGCGTTTTCCCTTGTGTTTTCGGTTATTTTCGCCAGTAGAGGCAGAAAAAACTCAGCCTTCGCCATCGTAGCTGTCGTCATAATAGCTGTCATCGTAATACGATTCGTCGTACGAATCGTCGTAGCTGCTGTCATCGTAGGAATCGTCATAGGACGAATCGTCCGAGTAATCCGAATCATCGGAATCATCCGAGTTATCCGAACTGTCCGAGCTGTCGCTGCTCGAATCGGTCGAGTCATCGCCGTTCGTATTGTCGGTCGTGCCGACTTCGCCATCCGGATTGGTGTACGCCGGCGAGGTCACCGGATTGTCACCTGCCTGATCGGTACCGGAGCGTGCTACATCCTCCGCCGTCTCCGGCACAAAGTGCAGACGGTTCTGCGCATCCCAGTACAGCCGCCCGATATCCGATGCCGAAAGGCGATCGCTGATAACGGTCTGTGCAAACCGAATACGGTACGTCAGATCGTCCAGTGCGCCTGCACGAATGTCGAATCGCTTGTCATAGCCGATGCGCACATCGGTCAGGTCGTTCAGATTGAGGAAGCTCATCTTTTCGAGCAGACCGGCAGCATCCATGTTCTCCAGCACGTTCAGCATGGCGTCAACGTGTGCATCCGTGCCGGTAGCAAGGAAATCCCCCATCTGCGCATTCAGCGTAACGCCGAGCACGATCGGCAGACCGCCGTCCGCGGCGTTGTTCTCGAGCACCTTGCCGCCCGCACTGATATAAGTGAACGTGTTATCCTCATTCCTCACGGCAGCCGCCGCTGTGCATTCGGTGACAGTCAGCACCAGTCCATCCGGCAGCTTGCGGCGCAGCTGTGCGCTTTCCAGATACGGGAAGCTGTGCATCAGGTCGGACAATACGCGGTTTTTGTTCCACAGATAGAGATTATCGCCCTTTTGAACATCCATACCGGCGATCAGCTCCTCCGAGCCGT
>ERZ773210.2749-NODE-2749-length-13592-cov-3.979611_pt1 | contig 13592 bp, 16 predicted proteins | sample MGYA00580528_ERZ773210 | MGnify/ENA primary metagenome ERZ773210 (study PRJEB29015, sample SAMEA2737769) | human gut metagenome | biome: human gut; feature: human-associated habitat; material: faeces | place: China | collected 2012 ...
CAAGAAGAAGTAAGGAGGGGAACGTATAAATGGCTAAGGTACAGAAGAAGGGCGCTGCGACCCGTACTCGTCGTCGTGAGCGCAAGAACATTGAAAAGGGCGCGGCACATATCCGTTCCTCTTTCAACAACACGATCGTTACCATTACCGACCTGAACGGTAACGCTATTTCCTGGGCTTCCTCCGGCGAAATGGGCTTCCGCGGTTCGCGTAAGTCCACTCCGTTCGCTGCTCAGACTGCGGCTGAAACCGCTGCTGCTGCTGCAATGGAGCACGGTCTGAAGACTGTTGAAGTATACGTTAAGGGCCCGGGTTCCGGCCGTGAGGCTGCAATCCGTGCACTGCAGGCCGCAGGCCTCGAGGTTACCATGATCAAGGACGTAACCCCGATCCCGCACAACGGCTGCCGTCCGCCCAAGCGTCGTCGAGTTTAATAGAGGAGGAACCAATAAATGGCTAAGAATACCCAGCCCGTTCTCAAGCGCTGCAAGACGCTTGGTCTTTCCCCTGCGGTACTTGGTTACTCCAAGTCTACCAAGCGCCAGCCCAAGCAGACTCGCCGCAAGCAGTCTGAGTACGGCATGCAGCTCAACGAGAAGCAGAAGGTAAAGTTTATCTACGGCGTTCTCGAGAAGCAGTTCCATCACTACTACGAGAAGGCTGAGCGCAAGCAGGGCATCACTGGTGAGATCCTGCTCCAGGAGCTCGAGCGCCGTCTCGACAACGTAGTATTCCGCATGGGCTTCGGCAACACCCGCCGCGAAGCTCGTCAGCTCGTTAACCACGGCCACTTCACCGTAAACGGCAAGCGCGTCAACATCCCGTCCTTCCAGGTTAAGCCGGGCGACGTAGTTGCAGTCTGCGAGAAGTCCCGCACCACCACCAAGTTCAAGTCTCTGCTCGAGGAAAACGGCAAGAAGGCTTGCCCGAAGTGGATCGAGAAGGCTAACGATTCCTTCGAGGGCAAGATCGTTGCGATGCCTGCACGCGACGACATCGACTATGATGTTGCCGAGCACCTCATCGTCGAGCTGTACTCGAAATAATAGACCCTCGCTTTTGGAACGGGCGTGGCGTCTGCTGCGTCTGTTCCGCTTAGAGTTTCCAACCAACGTGAAGGAGGGTACCACATGATCGAAATCGAAAAACCGCGTATTGACTGTGAGCAGCTCGCCGAGGACGGCTCCTACGGCAAGTTCGTCGTAGAGCCGCTGGAGCGCGGATATGGCACCACGCTGGGCAACTCCCTGCGCCGCATTCTGCTGTCCTCTCTGCCGGGTACGGCAGCGTCCAGCATCAAGATTGCAGGCGTGCAGCACGAGTTCTCTACCATCCCGGGCGTTAAGGAAGACGTTACCGAGATCGTGCTGAACGTCAAGGGCATCATTGCCAAGCTGCACTGCGACGGCCCCAAGACGGTCTACATCGAGGCTGCCGGCGAGGGCGAGGTCAAGGCCGGTGATATCCACGCGGACGGTGAGGTCGAGATTCTGAATCCTGACCTGCACATCGCTACCCTGATGAGCGACGCGCGTCTGTCCATGGAGATCACGATGACTTCCGGCCGCGGCTATGTTCCGGCCGAGAAGAACAAGCAGCATCAGACCTCCATCGGCGTCATTCCGGTGGATTCGATCTACACGCCGGTCTACAAGGTCAACTACACGGTTGAAAACACCCGTGTCCGCGATCTGACCGACTATGATAAGCTGACGCTCGAGATCTGGACCGACGGAACCATCACCGCCCGTGACGCTGTATCGCTCGGCGCAAAGGTTCTCCGCGACCATCTCGATCTGTTCGTAGACCTGTCCGAGGAGATCGGCTCCAAGTCCACCGTTGTTGAAAAGGCTGAAGCGCAGCACGATAAGGTGCTTGAAATGACGATCGAGGAGCTGGACTTCTCCGTTCGTTCCTTCAACTGCCTCAAGCGCGCAGGCATCAACACGGTTGAGGATCTCATCAACACCTCTGAGGAGGACATGATGAAGGTTCGTAACCTGGGCCGCAAGTCCCTGGAAGAGGTCATCGGCAAGCTGGAGGCTATGGGCCTGCATCTTGCAAAGTCCGAGGAGTAATCTTCGTACTTTCGCCCACAGCTTCGTCAGAAGCATGTCCCCGTACCTCGGTACGAGGCGCGCGCTTCTTCCTCGCTGCAAGCGAAACAGCTTGATTACCGAAAACGGACAAACTGTGTGCCGTGAGGCACTGTAACTGAACTGACGCGGCGGTACGTTTTACCGCGCCGCCGCTTTTACTTTAATTTGGAGGTAAACTCACATGGCTAACAATCGCAAGCTCGGCCGTGCTACGGATCACCGTATGGCTATGCTGCGTGCGCTGGTAACCTACCTGCTGGAGAACGGCAAGGTTGAGACCACGCTCGCTCGTGCCAAGGAAGTAGGCCCGCTGACTGAGAAGATGATCACCCTGGGCAAGAAGAACACCCTGGCATCCCGCCGTCAGGCTATGGCTTTCGTAACCAAGGAAGCTGTTGTTGCTAAGCTGTTCTCTGAGATCGCTCCGGAGTACGCTAACCGCAACGGTGGCTACACCCGCATCATCAAGACCGGCCCGCGTCGTGGCGACGCAGCTGAAATGGCGATCATCGAGCTGGTTAAGTAATTCCTGACGGAATACTGACGACTCGACCTGAGCGCAGGCTCGGGAAAAAATGATTTTCAAAAAGGTTATCCAGTAGCGTGCTTATTGGATAACCTTTTTCTTTTTGCCTTTTTTGGATACCTATGATACTATGTAGGTAGAACGTAAATTGTCTGATTGAAAATTGGAACGTTGAAGGAGGGCTGAAAGATGTTTGCAATGTTTGATATATTGAGTTTCATCGTTCCCATCATGTTTATTGTCGTATTTGGCATCATCATTTTTTCCATCATACAGGGGATAAGCACATGGCATAAGAACAATAATTCGCCCAGATTGACCGTACCGGCGGTGATCGTTGCAAAGCGGACAGATGTCTCGCATCACCGGCATGCCAATGCAGGCGACATGAGCGGAGCGCACGGCTTCCACACAACGTCGAGCACGACCTATTATGTCACGTTTCAGGTAGAAAGCGGAGACCGGATGGAATTCCATGTTTCCGGCTTGGAATACGGCATGCTCGCAGAGGGCGACACCGGTAGACTGACCTTCCAGGGGACGCGGTATCTGTCGTTTGAGCGATAAGCTCTTTTTCAGGCTTCGGCCGAAATCTCACCCGGACGGTACTCGGCAATGCCTGAACAGACACCGTAGGGCGGGCTGCACTCAGCCAGCCGCCGTAAACCGGTGCAGAACGTGAGAAACAGTGTGCCGAGGTCGTCACGCCCTGCGAATATCGTTTCCCAATACGCAAAAGCCTTGCAGAACCAACATTACTGTGCTATCCTGAACTTACAGTAAAAGGTTTTCGGCAACAGAAAAGAAGGGGGGGAGATTATGTACCTGAAAACGACCATATTCACCATTATTGCGTGGTTTATTGGGCTGATACTGGATGCCAATATTCCGTTTGGCGACCCGATGGGCTTCCTCGGACTGCGAAACTTGTTTCCCATCCTCGCGATGGGCTTATGCATCCTGCATGAGGTGAAGAACGGCAGCGGCAAACGCTGATTTTTATATTTTTCGAAAATATGCAGTCTGCACGCCTAATTTTGTGCAGTTTTACAGGGAAAACCGAGATGATTATTCCAAAAACGCTTGCAATAGCGTGCTGCACGTGTTATACTGTTAAAGTAAGAATGAAAGTAACCGTAGGGAGTGGCCAAGTGCCACTCCTTACGTTTTGCTTATACAAATTTTCTGATAACCGAAGGAGGGACGGCTTTGCAGGCAAAGCAGATCGTCGCCCGCGTGGAAGAGCTGGTCAAACCCCTGTGCGAACAGGCCAGCGTTTCTCTGTGGGATGTAGAATTTGAAAAAGAGGGCGGACAGTATATGCTGACCGTCACCGTGGACCACCCGGAGGGCGTGAATATCGACCAGTGTGAGCAGGTCTCCCGCGCGCTTGACCCCATGCTGGACGCAAAGGAATTTGACGATATGCCGTCCTACACGCTGTGCGTATCCTCGGCGGGACTTGCCCGCCGCCTCAAGCGCCCCGAGCATTTCGAGGCGTTCATGGGACAGACGGTCGAGGTCGGTCTGTACAAGGCCATGAACGGCGCAAAGCAGATCGAGGGCACCCTCGCAGGCTACGACAACGGCGCGGTAACGCTCGACATCGGCGGCGAGCGCACCGTATTTGAGCCGAAGGACATTGCCGCAGTTCGTCTTGCGGTCGAGATATAAAAAGGAGTTGGATTGGAAAAAATGGTGAACGCAGAATTTTTTGACGCCCTGGAACAGCTCGAAAAAGAGAAGGGCATCCCGGTGGACTATATGCTCGACCGCGTAGGTCAGGCACTCATCACCGCTTACAAGCGCGACAACGACGGCATGACCGACAACGTTTACGTCGAGCCGAACCGCGAGGAAAAGACCATCCGCATGTATGTGCGCAAGACGGTCGTCCGCACCGAGGACCTTTATGAGCCCTACGAGGAGATCACCCTCGAGGAGGCTGCCGACTACAAGGTAAATCCGCAGGTCGGCGACATCATCGACATCGACATCCCGACCAAGTCGTTCGGCCGCATCGCTGCCCAGACCGCAAAGCAGGTCATCATTCAGGGCATCCGCGAGGCGGAGCGCGGCATGGTCATCTCCGAGTTCGAGAGCAAGGAGCACGAGATCCTGAACGCGACCGTCGCCCGCATCGACCCGCGCAGCGGCAGCGCTTATCTGGACGTTGTTTCCGGCGGCGAGAAGAGCGAGGCTATCCTTGCGGCTTCCGAGCAGGTCCGCGGCGAAACGCTCGTCGAGGGTCAGCACGTCAAGGTTTACCTCATCGAGGTCCGCCGCGGCACCCGCGGCGTGCAGGTCATTGTTTCCCGCACCCATCCGGGTCTGGTCAAGCGCCTGTTCGAGCTCGAGGTACCGGAGATCCATTCCGGCGTGGTCGAGGTCAAGTCCATCGCACGCGAGGCAGGCAACCGCACCAAGATCGCTGTTGTTTCCCACGATGAGAACGTGGATCCGATCGGCGCATGCGTTGGTACCCGCGGTGCGCGTGTTGCCAACATCACCGGCGAGCTGAACGGCGAGAAGATCGACATCATCAAGTGGAACGAGGATACGGCAACCTTCGTATCCGCAGCACTCGCACCGGCGGACGTTATCTCCGCTTCCATGCAGGCGGACGGCAAGTCCTGCCGCGTCATCGTTCCGGACGATCAGCTGTCCCTTGCAATCGGCAAGGAGGGTCAGAACGCCCGTCTCGCTGCCAAGCTGACCGGCTGCAAGATCGACATTGCGCCGCAGTCTCAGGCGCAGGCTGAGCCGGAGGCGGAGCCGGTCGAGGAGCCGCAGACCGAGCCGCAGGCTGAATAAGCAGGCGGAGGTGCGGCAGAATATGGTACAAAAGAAGATTCCCATGCGGCAGTGCCTTGGCTGCCGTGAAATGTTCCCGAAAAGGGAGCTGATCCGCGTTGTGCGCTCGCCCGAGGGCGAGATCACGCTCGATTTCAAGGGAAAGGCACCCGGCCGCGGCGCGTATCTGTGCGGCAGGCCGGAATGCCTCAAGAAGGCACGCAAGAGCCGCGCGATCGAGCGCGCGCTCAGCGTCACCGTGCCCGAAACGGTCTATGACCAGCTCGAGCAGCAGATGGAACAGGAGGGCGCACATGGCGAATGATCCTGTACTGAGAATGCTCGGCCTTGCACGCCGCGCAGGCAAGCTCGCCTACGGCGATGAGCTGGTGCGCGAGGTATGCTTTGCCCACAAGGCAAGATGCGTGTTCCTCGCAGGCGACGCCGGCGCGAGCACGGCGAAAAAAGGTGCGTTCTACGCCGAGAAGGCGAATGTTCCCTGCGTGCAGCTGCCTCACGGCAAGATCGAACTCGGCACGTCGGTCGGCAAGTCCGGCTGCGCGATCGTTGCCGTGACGGATATCGGACTCGCCTCGTCCGCAGTTGAAAAGCTGGCGAGCGAGCACGAGGAGTATGCGGAGACCGCAAAGCTGCTCAGCGAGAAGAATGCACGCATCCAGTCCCGCAAGGGCATCAAAAAACAGAAGAACAAGGCGGAAACCGAGACGGAAAAGCCGGTTGAACCGGAAAAACGTGAGGAAATCCGCCCGAAAACGGCGGAGAAGCGCCCCTTCCGCAAGGCGGACGGCGAAAAACGCCTGTACCGTAAGGACAGTGAGCGTCCCTTCCGCAAGGCGGACGGCGAAAAGCGCCCGTACCGTAAGGACGGCGAGCGCCCCTTCCGCAGGGCGGACGGCGAGAAGCGTCCGTACCGTAAGGACGGTGAGCGCCCCTTCCGCAAGACGGACGGCGAAAAACGCCCGTACCGCAAGGACGGCGAGCGCCCCTTCCGCAAGGCGGACGGCGAGCGCCCCTTCCGTCGCGACAGCGCACGGAAACCGCATTTTACAGGCGAAAAGCGCAGCTTCCGCAACAAAACGTAACGAACGCGCGAAAGCGCGCATTCAATAGAGCCTGCCGTGCAGGCTCATAAAAACCGGGAGCATGTATCACGGTTTTTATACAGGAAAGCGGTTCTGTGTGCCGCGAAGCGACGCGCAGAACTGCGCCAAGGATTTGTCCGCGCCTTGCGCGGCACAGCCTATTCTCGCTCGAAAGCGTGGTTTCGAGCGAAATAAATTGGAGGTATTGCCCATGGCATTAGACAATAAATACCGGGTACACGAGGTCGCAAAGGACTTCGGCGTATCCACCAGGGAAATCACGGAAATTCTGACCAAGTATCGCACCGAGCCGAAGAACCATATGCAGGTGCTCGACGATGCTGATCTGTCGGTTATTTTTGAATATATGACCCAGCATCATCAGGTCAAGAACATGGAAAGCCTGCTCGGCGCACAGCAGTCCGAGCGCAAGGAGCAGCCTGCCGCGAAGCAGGAGGAGAAGCCGACCGAGAAGGCGTCGGAGCAGACTTCGGCTTCCTCCAAGGTCAAGCAGGTACACCGCATCGATACGCGCGGCACCGGCGACGTAAACCTCGCCAAGTACGACGACCATGTCGATAAGCTGGTCGACGCAAAGGCGGAGCGCATGGAGTCCAAGGGCCCCAAGAAGCAGAAGCTCACCAAGAAGTCCGATCAGCGCTCCAAGCCGTTCGGCAACAAGCGCCGTCAGGAGGAGCAGGAGAAGATGCGCCGCCTGCAGCGTCAGCAGCAGATGGCAGCGCTCAAGAAGATCCCGGTCAAGGTCATGATCCCGGACGAGATCTCGGTCGGCGAGCTCGCTTCCCGCATGAAGCGCACCGCAGCGGACGTTATCAAGGGCCTCATCAAGCTCGGCGTCATGGCGTCCATTTCCGAGGTCATCGACTACGATACCGCAGCGATCGTTGCGGAGGAAATGGGCTGCAAGGTCGAGAAGGAAGTTCACGTTACCATCGAGGAGCAGCTGTTCGACGAGCACGAGGATAAGGCAGAGGAGCTTCAGCCCCGCGATCCGGTCGTTGTCGTTATGGGTCACGTTGACCACGGCAAGACCTCTCTGCTCGACGCGATCCGCAAGACCAAGGTCACCGCAGGCGAGGCCGGCGGCATTACGCAGCACATCGGCGCATACCGCGTCACGATCAACGACAAGCCGATCACCTTCCTCGACACCCCGGGCCATGCGGCGTTCACCTCCATGCGTGCACGCGGCGCTCAGGTCACCGATATTGCGATCCTGGTCGTAGCAGCCGACGACGGCATCATGCCGCAGACCATCGAGGCGATCAACCATGCCAAGGCGGCAGGCGTTCCGATCATTGTTGCGGTCAACAAGATCGACAAGCCGGCGGCAAACCCGGACCGCGTGCTCCAGCAGCTGACCGAGTACGAACTCGTACCGGAGGAGTGGGGCGGCGACACCATCGTCTGCAATATCTCCGCGAAGTTCGGTCAGGGCATCGACAACCTGCTCGAAATGGTTCTGCTGACCGCAGAGATGGCTGACCTCAAGGCAAATCCGAACCGCAAGGCGCACGGCACTGTCATCGAGGCCAAGCTCGACAAGGGCCGCGGCCCGGTCGCTACCCTGCTCGTTCAGAACGGCACCCTGCACGCAGGCGATACCGTTATCGCGGGCACCTCTGTCGGCCGTGTCCGTGCCATGACCAACGACGACGGCAAGAAGATCGAGCAGGCAGGCCCGTCTGTTCCGGTCGAGATCATCGGTCTGGCTGAGGTTCCGGGTGCAGGCGATATCTTCGACGCCGTAGACGACGAGAAGATGGCGCGCGAGCTGGTCGAGCAGCGCAAGGACAAGGAGAAGGAAGAGCGCAACAAGCTGTTCCACAAGGTAACGCTCGACAACCTGTTCGATTCCATTCAGCAGGGCGAGATGAAGGAGCTCAACATCATCGTCAAGGCAGACGTTCAGGGCTCGGTCGAGGCGGTTCGCTCCTCGCTCGAGAAGCTGTCGAACGATGAGGTTCGCGTCCGCGTCATCCACGGCGCTGTCGGCGCGATCAACGAATCCGACGTTATGCTCGCCGCCGCTTCGGGCGCGATCATCGTTGGCTTCAACGTTCGTCCGGACCGCACCGCTACCGACTCCGCTGCACAGCAGGGCGTTGATATGCGCATGTACCGCGTCATCTATGATGCCATCGAGGAGATGGAGCAGGCGATGAAGGGCATGCTCGAGCCGAAGTTCAAGGAAGTCGTGCTCGGTCACGCAGAGGTTCGTCAGGTATTCAAGATCACCGGCGCAGGCGCGGTTGCAGGCTGCTATGTACAGGACGGCAAGATTCAGCGTAACGCTGAGGTTCGCGTAGTCCGTGACGGCATCGTATTCCACGAGGGCCACCTGAATACCCTCAAGCGCTTCAAGGACGATGTGAAGGAAGTTGCGACCTCTTATGAGTGCGGCATGAGCATCGAGAACTACAATGATATCAAGGAAGGCGATATCATTGAGTGCTTTGTTATGGAAGAAGTGAAGCGCTAAAACACCTTATAGGGGGGATTCCATCCCCCCCTATATACGAAAAAAGTTCCCGAGGAAACTTTTTTCGATACCCCCCTCTCGTCCGCACGGCGGACGAGGCCGCGCCGCTGCGGCACGGGCAGTGGTATAAACATCGGGCAAAGCTCGATGTTTATGGGGAATTTAATGCGCATACTGCGGTATGCGCGGAAAATGCGCTTTGCGCATTTTCTTTATCAGCAGATTTTAATCAATCCTCAAGAGGGAGGAAAGTTATGTCTACTCGAATTGATCGTATTTCCGAAGAAGTGATGAAGGCTCTGGCGGAGGCGATGCGCTCTGTCAAGGACCCGCGTGTACAGGAGGCTATGGTTTCCGTGGTACACTGTGATGTTACCAACGATCTGCGTTATGCGAAGTGCTATATTTCCGTACTCGGCAGTGAGCAGCAGACCAGGGACGTGATGAAGGGCCTGAAGTCCGCTGCAGGCTGGCTGCGCCGCGAGGTTGGCCACAAGGTACAGCTGCGCTACGCGCCGGAGCTGGTATTTGAGCTGGATCAGTCCATCACCCACGGTGCACACATCTCCGAGGTGCTGCACGAACTGAAAAATGAAGGCAAGCTGGGCGAGGAGGACGCAGAATGATCGTTGACGTTGCTGGCGCTGCTGCTGCGCTGCAGGCAGCGGACGACATTCTCATCCTGACGCACCGCAGACCGGACGGCGACACGGCAGGCTGTGCCGGTGCGCTCTGCCGCGGTCTGCAGCAGATTGGCAAGCGCGCATATATTCTGGAAAATCCGGAGATCACCAGGCGTTATGCGCCGCTGATCGTGCCGTATTATCCGCCGGAGGATTTCGTTCCGGCGTATGTGGTTTCGACCGATATCGCTGAGGAGAAGCTGTTTCCGGACACGGCAGAGCCGTACAAGGGCAAGGTCGATTTGGTCATTGACCATCACGGCTCGAACGACGGCTTCGGCAAAAAAAACCTCATCCGGCCGGATGCAGGCGGCTGTGCCGAGGTGCTGTACGATGTGCTGACCGCGCTCGGCGTTAAGTTCACAGCCGATATTGCAGAGTGCATTTATATCGGTGTTTCGACCGATACGGGCTGCTTTAAGTTCTCGAATACGACCGCGCATTCGCATGCGGTAGCGGCGGCCTGCCTGACTGCCGGTATCGACGGCGGTGAGATCAACCGCGTGCTGTTTGAGACCAAATCGCGTCCGCGGTTTGAGATGGAGCGCATTGTATTTGATACGATGGAGTTCCACGAGAACGGTGCGATCGCGGTTGCCGTGCTCTGGCGCAGGGATATCGACCATGCAGGCGCGGATATGGACGATCTGGACTCGATTGCATCGCTCACGCGCCAGATTGAGGGCGTACAGATCGGCATCACGCTGACCGAGAAGCCGGACGGTACGGTTCGCGTTTCCGTCCGCACCACCAAGGAGATGGACGCGGCTGCTATCTGCAAGAAGGTCGGCGGCGGCGGTCATGTCCGTGCGGCAGGTGCAAGCTTCACCTGCGGCATGGCGGAAGCCAAGGCTGCTATGCTGAAGGCGGCAGAGGAGCAGTTTCATGCAGCAAAGTGACCTGAACGGCATCCTGCTGATGAACAAGCCGCAGGGCTTTACCTCACATGACGTGGTAGCCAAGCTGCGCGGCATTCTGCATACGCGCAGGATCGGTCACGGCGGCACACTGGACCCGATGGCGACCGGTGTTCTGCCGGTATTTGTCGGCGGTGCGACCAAGGCGGCCGATTTTGCCGCAGCGCAGGATAAGGAATACGTTGCCGGGTTTACGCTCGGCTACTGCACGGATACGCAGGATGTCACCGGCGAAATGCTCCAGACCAGCGAACGCTACGCCGCGAAATACGCAGTAAAGCAGATGGTACGGCGCTTTGTCGGCCCACAGCAGCAGGTACCGCCCATGTATTCGGCGGTCAAGGTGAACGGCCAGAAGCTGTACGATCTTGCCCGCAAGGGCAGGGAAGTCGAGCGTCCGGCACGCGATATCATTGTGCACGAAATGGACCTGCTCGACTTCGATGAGAATGCCCAGAAGGGCACGCTGCGGTGTAAGGTCAGCAAGGGCACCTACGTCCGCACACTGGTCAATGACCTTGGCGAAAAGCTGGGCACGCTGGCCGTACTGCACAGTCTGGAGCGCACCCGTTCGGGCGCGTATGAGCTGGCGCAGTGCCACACCTTTGCCGAGTGTGAGCAGGCAATGGCAGAGGGCACCATGCAGCAGCTTCTGCTGCCGACCGACAGCCTGTTTACCGATAGACCCGCCGTTTCGCTCACCGACGAGGGCGCAGAGCGCATTGCGAGAGGCGCAGTCGTATTTCCGCGCCAGACCGACAGCCTGCCGGAAACCGCAGATACCATCTGCCGTGTGTACCATCAGGATAAATTCCTCATGCTCGGTCAGGTGAGAGAGCTGGATAAGGGCGGTTTAGGTCTGTTTGTATACAAAAACTTTCGATAAGTTTTTGCATACAAACAGAAATGGAGAATTGAAAATGGAAAATGGATAATGAAGGTATCGCGCCTTGCGCGATGATTTAATAAGCGCAAAGCGCCGCATTCATTCTCAATTCTCAATTTTCAATTATCAATTTTTTTCAGGGGGATTCCCTTATGATAGAAGTTACAAAGCCGCGTGCCATCGCGCTCGGCTACTTTGACGGCGTGCATCTGGGGCATCGGGCGCTCATGCAGCGTGCGGTCGAGCGGGCCAAGCAAATCGGCGGCACGAGTGCGGTTTTTACGTTTGATGTGCATCCGGATTCGGTCGTTATGGGCCGTCAGGTGCCGCTGCTGACCGCAAATGCATATCGCACCGAGGAGATTAAAAAGCTCGGCGGTGTGGACGAGGTTATTTTCGGCCACTTTGACCATGAAATGCAGCACATGGACTGGCGCGACTTTATCCACAAGCTGCTCATTGGCCGCTTTAACGCGGGCTGGATCATCTCGGGGCGCAATAACCGTTTCGGCTATAAGGGGCAGGGCAACGCAGAAGGCATGGCTATCGAGTGCGAAAAGGCCGGCATCGGCTATGACTGCATTGAGGATGTCAAGATTGGCGGCATTGTGGTGTCCTCCACCTATATTCGTCAGCTGATTTCGCAGGGCGATATGGAAGGTGCGGCTAAGTTTCTCGGTCATCCGTATACGGTTTCCGGTATTGTGGAGCACGGACGGCGTGTGGGAACCAGCGTTCTGCAGGTGCCGACGGTCAATCTGCGTCTGCCGACCGAAATGGCGCTGCCGCCGTACGGTGTGTATGCAACCCGCGTTCTGGTGGACGGACAGAGCTATATCGCAGCGACCAATATCGGTGTAAAGCCGACATTTTTAGACGGCGGTGCACCGACCATCGAGCCGCATCTGCTCGACTTTGCGGGCGATCTGTACGGCAAGATGATCCATGTGGAGCTGCATAAGTTCCTGCGTCCGGAAATGCAGTTTGAATCGGTGGAGGCGCTCAAGACCGCCATCGAGGAAAATGTGCAGCAGACCAGAGACTTTTTCGCGGAAAAATAAGAAAAAACATGCCGTTTTTGCATCCGCAGAACCTCCGGTTGACAGCCGCAGGACCGCCCTGTATAATAATGGTACAAGGATAAGAATAGAGAGAAGAGAGGGAGACAGGATGAAGAAATCGGTCAAGTATGCGGCGGCAGCGGGATTGCTTGTGCTGCTCTGCGCGGTCGGGGTTTACGGAACCTTTTTTGCGGCGCGGAACATCGGCTGCGCGGTCGATGACTCGTTTTCGTGGAAGGCGTACAGCTATACGCCGGTCACGAGCGGCACGCTCTACAACTATGCGTTTCCGTCGGAGGAAATCACACTTTCTGCGGAAAATCGGGAAACAATCGCGAAGCTGCTTGCGGACAGCAAGGGAACGCGCCGTTTTTCGGGCAGTTGGACGCCATACGGTACCAATACCCGTATGCCGTGCACCGTTTTGGTGGAAACCGAGAGCGCGGAAGCGGACTACAAGCTCTTTCTGTGCAAGGAGGAGGCGGCAGAGTTCCTGCTATTGAAAACAGAAGTGCGCGGCAAAGACAGATGGTACAAGCTGAACGCTCCGACGCTTGCGGCGTATCTGAATGCCCTGTATCCGTATGATACAACAGGCAGCACTGTAACGCACGCTGTCGGAACAAATGGCTAAATAAAAAAGCTGCGGCTAAACCGCAGCTTTTTTGCCGCATATCACCGCAGTCCGGAAGAAGCCACAGACTGGTACTATCAGTACAGCAAGGACACCAACTACGTCCGTGCCGGCAGAATTGCCAAGGATCTGCGTTGGACATATGACTGCGAATACGGCACACTGGACGTAACCATTAACCGTTCCAAGCCGGAAAAAGACCCACGCGACATTGCCGCAGCCAAGAACCAGCCTCAGACCAAATATCCGGCATGCCAGCTTTGCATTGAAAACACCGGTTTTGCCGGCACGCTGACACACCCTGCACGGCAGAATCTCCGGCCGATCCCCATTTCCATTCACGGCGGAAACTGGGCTTTCCAGTACTCCCCCTATGGCTATTATAAT
>ERZ773210.2750-NODE-2750-length-13591-cov-12.714539_pt1 | contig 13591 bp, 8 predicted proteins | sample MGYA00580528_ERZ773210 | MGnify/ENA primary metagenome ERZ773210 (study PRJEB29015, sample SAMEA2737769) | human gut metagenome | biome: human gut; feature: human-associated habitat; material: faeces | place: China | collected 2012 ...
TACAATAAAAACACTTAAAGGTGAAGAGGTAAAATATAATGATTAAATTTATGGTAGATTCAGGTTCAGACTATGATGTAAATGAAGCAAAAGAAAAAGGAATTGCATTTGTTCCTTTGTCGATTACTTTTGATAATGATACATATAAAGATGGAATTGAAATAAGCAGAAGTGAATTCTATAAGAGAATGAGGGAGGAAGATATTTTCCCAAAGACAGCTCAGCCATCACCACAGGCATTTCTTGATGTTTTCGAGGAGGCTAAGGCTAATGGAGACCAGATAATAGGTGTTATGCTTTCAGGTGGAATAAGTGGAACGTATCAGAGTGCCAATATTGCAAAAGATATGGCTGAATATGACGGAATCCATCTTATAGATTCAAAAACAGCAGTATATGCTATAAAGATAATGGTAGATTACGGAATGCAGTTAAGAGATGAAGGAAAAACTGTAGATGAAATTGTAGAGGCATTGGAAGAATTAAAATCGAGAATATCAATTAACCTTGCAATTGACAATCTTGAAAATTTATACAAAGGTGGACGACTTACAAAGATGCAGGCAGGTTTTGGTAATTTTGCAAAGCTTAAGCCGGTTATTTCAATTCCGGAAGGAACGTTAATTGTAAAAGGTAAGTTTATCGGCAGAAAGAAAGCCATTGCAGGACTTGTTAGCTATATAGAAGGAATGGACTTAGATGAAAGATTTCCAATTTATGGAATTTATTCAGACGGAACAGAGAATCTTGATAACTTTGTAAAGAAAGTTGAAGAAAAAGGAATTAAGTTTAAGGAATGTTATCAGATAGGACCTACAATAGGAACTCATGTTGGACCTGAAACATTTGGATTTATAGCAGTAGAAAAAGCAAAGAATTAGTTAATAAATGTTGGAATAGCAATGACGATGAAAGCTATAATAAAAATATAATAACCACAATGAAAAGAACTGTTAAGTTGGCAGAGTTCAAGTGCCAGAGTAACAGTTCTTTTTCTTATACAGATTAGAAATCTCCCCCCAATTGATTGCACGGATTGCTACGTGTTATGCAATCGCGTACAAAGAAAGTTCACAAATTATTTACAAAACTTTTTTTAGAAAAATGTTGACAAAGCGGTTGAGGAGTGGTAACTTTAACACAGATAAAATATTAGCACTCAAATTAAACGAGTGCTAACAGAAAGAGAAAGGAGATGCCATGGAACTTAATGAGAGAAAAGAAAAAATATTAGACGCTGTTATTAGGAACTATCTTGAGACAGGCGAACCAGTAGGTTCCAGAACCATTTCCAAATATACAGATTTAAATTTAAGCTCAGCAACAATTAGAAATGAAATGTCAGACCTTGAAGAGTTAGGCTACATAGTTCAGCCACATACATCGGCAGGAAGAATTCCAACTGATAAAGGTTACAGATTTTATGTAGACAATATTCTTAAAGACAGGATGGCAGAGCTTGATGAGAGAGAGAAGAAAGTTACCGAAAAGGAAGATTTACTTATTCAGAAAGTTGATAAGGTTGAAACCTTATTACAGAATATGGCGAAGATGTTAGCAACTAATACTAATTACGCCACAATGGTTTCCACACCGAAAGCACAGACTAACAGAATTAAGTTCGTACAGCTTTCAGTTTTGGAAGAAAAGAGTCTTCTTTGTACGGTAGTTTCAGATAAGAACCATGTGGTTAACAAAATTGTCAAAGTCAGCAAGGATGTTAACCAGGAAATAGTAGTCAGATTAAATGTAGCTCTTAATACAGTCCTTGCAGGATTATCAATTGAAGAAATTAATTTAGGAGTTATGACTACACTGGCATCACAGGCAGGAGAGTTTGAATCAGTTGTAAGCGAGGTTTTGAAAGCAATAACGGAAGCAATTGCAACAGAGGAGCAGATGAAGATTTATACTTCAGGTGCAACCAACATTTTCAAATATCCTGAATTAAGTGATAAAGAAAGAGCAAGCCAGTTACTTACTACATTAGAAGAAAAGTCTCAGCTTACCGAATTAATTAATGAAGGAGATGAGAAAACAGGTATTCAGGTCTACATTGGAAGTGAAAGTCCTGTACAGTCTATGAAAGATTGCAGTGTTGTAACTGCAACATACGAATTGGAAGATGGTTTCAAGGGAACAATAGGAATCATCGGACCGAAGAGAATGGACTACGAGAAAGTAGTAGATGCTTTAAGAAATGTGAAAGAACAACTAAGTGATACATTTAAGGATGAACATTTATAGCAAAGCTTAGTTAGACAATAGAATAAGAAAGAAAGGAAAGTCCAATGGAAAAAGAAAAAGAAACTTTGGATGAAAACATTACCGAAGAAACTAATAATGAAGTTAAAGATAATGAAGCTGAAAACACAAAGGCTGAAAATATTGAGACAGAAGAAACTGTAGAAGAAGCTAATGAACAGGAAGCTGAAGATAAAGAAACTTCTGAAGAATCTGAAGATACTAAAAAGAAGTTTTTCAAAAAGAAAGATAAGAAAGACAAAAAGGATCAGCAGATTGAAGAATTAAATGATAAATATCAAAGACTTTTTGCAGAGTTTCAGAATTACAGAAACAGAAGCGAAAAGGAAAAAACAGCAATGTACGAAGTAGGAGCTAAGGCAATCATAGAAAAAATTTTACCGGTTGTTGATAACTTTGAAAGAGGCGTTGCAGCTCTTAGTGAAGAGGATTTGGATTCACCTGTAGGTCAGGGAATGAATCTTATCTATAAACAGATGACAGCAGCTCTTGAAGATATGGGAGTTACAGTTATCGAAGCTGAAGGAAAGGAATTTGATCCTGAACTTCACAATGCAGTAATGCATGAGGACAACGAGGAACTTGGAGAAAACATGGTATCCCAGGAATTACAGAAAGGATACAAATACAGAGATTCAGTTGTCCGTCACAGTATGGTAAAGGTTGCTAACTAATTAGCAACATACCATTTCAAATAAAGATATTAACAAGTTTTTAGATTATATAGGAGGAAACAATCATGGGAAAGATTATTGGTATTGATTTAGGAACAACAAATTCATGTGTAGCAGTAATGGAAGGTGGAGAACCTACAGTAATAGCAAACGCTGAAGGATTCAGAACAACTCCATCAGTAGTAGCATTTAAGAAAGATGGTCAGAGATTAGTTGGTGATAACGCTAAACGTCAGGCTGTAACAAATGCTGAAGGTACAGTTTCATCAATTAAAAGACATATGGGTACAGATTATAAAGTAACAATTGATGGTAAGAGTTATACACCACAGGCTATTTCAGCTATGATTCTTCAGAAATTAAAAGCTGATGCAGAAGCTTATCTTGGTGAAAAAGTAACAGAAGCAGTTATTACTGTACCTGCTTACTTTAACGATGCACAGAGACAGGCAACAAAAGATGCAGGTAAGATTGCAGGTCTTGATGTAAAGAGAATTATCAACGAGCCAACAGCAGCAGCTTTAGCTTATGGTCTTGATAATGAAAACGAACAGAAGATTATGGTATACGATTTAGGTGGTGGTACATTTGATGTATCTGTTATCGAAATCGGTGATGGCGTTATCGAAGTACTTGCAACATCAGGTGATAACAGACTTGGTGGTGATGACTTTGATAAGAAGATTATGGACTATATGGTAGCAGACTTTAAGGGCAAGACAGGTATCGACCTTTCAAACGATAAGATGGCTATGGAAAGAGTTAAAGCTGAAGCAGAAGATGCTAAGAAGAAACTTTCATCAGCAACTCAGGTAGAAATCAGCATTCCTTTCATTACAGCAAATGAACAGGGACCACAGCATCTTAATATGACACTTACAAAGGCTAAATTCGATGAATTAACAAGAGACCTTGTTGAAAGAACAGCAGTTCCTGTACAGAATGCATTAAAGGATGCAGGAATTACAGCAGCAGAATTAAGCAAGGTATTATTAGTAGGTGGTTCAACACGTATCCCTGCTGTACAGGATAAAGTAAAACAGTTAACAGGTCATGAACCATCAAAGAAGATGAATCCTGATGAATGTGTAGCACTTGGTGCTTCTATCCAGGGTGGTAAACTTGCAGGTGATGCAGGTGCAGGTGATATCCTTCTTCTGGATGTTACTCCACTGTCACTGTCCATCGAGACAATGGGTGGTATTGCAACAAGACTGATTGAGAGAAATACTACAATTCCTACAAGAAAGAGCCAGATTTTCTCAACAGCAGCAGACAACCAGACAGCAGTAGATATCAACGTTGTACAGGGTGAGCGTCAGTTCGCAAAAGACAACAAATCCCTCGGACAGTTCCGTCTGGATGGAATCCCGCCAGCACGTCGTGGTGTTCCGCAGATTGAGGTTACATTTGATATCGATGCCAACGGTATCGTAAATGTATCTGCTAAGGATCTTGGAACAGGTAAAGAGCAGCACATCACAATCACAGCAGGTTCCAACATGTCTGATTCCGAGATCGACAAAGCAGTCAAAGAAGCTGCTGAGTTCGAAGCTCAGGATAAGAAACGTAAAGAGGGAATCGACACAAGAAACAACGCAGACTCCATGGTATTCCAGGTTGAGAATGCACTCAAAGAAGCTGGCGACAAGATCGACGCTAACGACAAAGCAGCAGTTGAGACAGACCTGAACGCACTCAAAGATCTGCTTGCTCAGACAGCAAACGCAGAACTGACAGATGCTCAGATCGCAGACATCAAAGCAGCTCAGGAAAAGATGATGGAAAGTGCTCAGAAGCTTTTCGCTAAAATGTATGAGCAGACACAGCAGGCAGGCGGTCAGGCAGGACCGGACATGAATATGGGCGGCGGTGCAGCAGGCAGCACAGATGCAGGAAACAACGATGATGTTGTAGATGCTGATTACAAAGAAGTATAATGTGACATTTCTGTAAAAGCAGAGATTTGCAACGGAAATATCAATAATAACTGTTCAGTGGGAGAGTCTCTCTCACTGAATAGTTGTGTTATAAATAAAACGGGTATAGGATTAAAATCATGGCTGATAAGAGAGATTATTATGAAGTCTTAGGCGTGGACAAAAGCGCCGATGACGCAACACTTAAAAAAGCATATCGTAAGCTGGCCAAAAAGTATCACCCGGATGTAAATCCAGGAGATAAAGAGGCTGAGGCGAAATTTAAAGAGGCAACAGAGGCTTACACCATCTTAAGCGATCCGGAGAAGAGAAAACAGTATGACCAGTTTGGCCATGCGGCTTTTGAAAACGGTGGCGGAGGTGCCGGCGGCGGCTTCGGAGGTTTTGATTTTAACGGTGCTGATATGGGTGATATCTTCGGCGATATTTTCGGCGATTTATTTGGCGGCGGCAGCAGAAGCAGACGTGCCAATAATGGTCCGATGAAGGGAGCTAATCTCCGCGCACGCGTAAATATTACTTTTGAAGAAGCTGTCTTTGGCTGTGAGAAGGAACTGGAGATCGTACTGAAAGACGAGTGTACCACCTGTCATGGAACAGGTGCGAAGCCGGGTACTTCACCGGTAACCTGTCCGAAATGTCATGGAGAAGGTCAGGTTGTTTATACACAGCAGTCCATGTTTGGAATGGTGCGTAATGTACAGACTTGTCCGGATTGTCATGGATCAGGTAAGATCATCAAGGATAAATGTACTTCCTGCCGCGGAACCGGATATACATCTTCAAGAAAGAAGATTCAGGTATCTGTACCTGCAGGTATTGACAATGGTCAGAGCATCCGCATCCGTGAGAAGGGTGAACCGGGTACAAACGGAGGTCCGAGAGGCGATCTGCTTGTAGAAGTAAATGTTGCACGTCATCCGATCTTCCAGAGACAGGATATGAATATCTTCTCTACTGCGCCTCTTACATACGCGCAGGCAGCACTGGGCGGTACTGTACGTATCAACACAGTGGATGGAGAGGTTGAATATGAAGTGAAACCCGGAACTCAGACAGACACAAGGATCCGTCTGAAGGGAAAAGGTGTACCGTCTCTGAGAAACAAGAATGTACGTGGCGATCATTATGTGACTTTCGTTGTGCAGGTTCCTACAAACCTCAACGAAGAAGCAAAAGAATGTATATCCGAAATTGCCGAAAGCATTGAAAAAGTCGGTATTCCTCTGACTAACTTTGGAAAATCGTTCTTGAAGAAAAGTGCATCAAATCAAGCACAACTTTGACCACATTTGCGCCCACTTTCGTAAAAATGTATTTCTCCTCCATGTAGAATGGATAGGCTTAATCTATGTGATGGGAACAAAAAATGAAAAAATTAGCCGTTTTGGGATGCGGAGCGCAGAGCCAAATCTTCTGCCTGAACGCTCCGAAGCATTTAGGCAACGATTATTTCGTTACTTCTGTTTGCGCCAAGAACCACGAACATGCCGTTGAATTAGCCAATCGTGTCGGCGGCCGTGCTGCGTATACAGTTGATGATATGCTTGAACTAGCCCCGGATATTGTTGTTGAGTTTGCCGGTATTGAAGCTGTAGAAATGTATGCGGAAGAAATTCTCGAAGCCGGAGCTGATCTGGTTATTTCTTCTGTCGGTGCCTTGGATGACGAGAAATTTAGAGATCACTTAGTTCGCGTTGCCCGTCAATACGAAAGAAAGATCTACATCACAAGCGGCGCTATCGGCGGTATGGACTTAATGGAAACATACGCTGTCGTCGGCAATCCTAAAGTCCAGATCGAAAGTATCAAACCGCCTGAAAGCTATATCGGCACGCCTTACATGGAAGGTAAGACCGTCTCTCAGACAGAAGAACAGCTGATTTTCGACGGTAATGTTCATGACGCCATCCGCGGCTTCCCGAGAAACGTTAACGTTTCCGTTGCAACGGCATTGGCAACAGAGGCAACTGATGCCAAAGTCCGTCTAATCAGCAAACCCGGTATCACTGAAGTCAGCCACAGAATCACGCTGTCCAATGACATCATGCATTCCGAGCTCTTCTTCGTTTCTCAGCCGGATCCGGAGAACAAGAAGAACAGCAAATCCTCAGCTTACAGTGTGATTGCTTTATTGAAGAATCTTGCTTCTCCGCTGACATTCTTCTAACGTGTGAAAATCCAAAGCCTCGGCCTCAATGCCGAGGTTTTATTTTGGGCGCTTCAGATACGACAAAACCTCTTGAACGGTTAGGTCCAAGAGGTTTGTCTTTTATGGAGAGCCCGGAGACTACCTACTTTCGCAAGAAATACAACTCACTATCATCGGCGTGGAGGCGTTTCACTGTCCTGTTCGGGATGGGAAGGAGTGGTTCCACCCTGCTATGGCCTCCGGGCTTAAAACTGGTCAATTCGGAATAATCTTTTCTATTTGAGTGACTCTCTTTACTTTCGAGTCTCTTTGATATCTCTCTTTGCAGCGACCTACTTCGCACACCGGTCACAAGCAACACGGTTATAGGATCAAGCCTCACGAGCAATTAGTATCAGTTAGCTCAACGCCTCACAGCGCTTACACACCTGACCTATCGACGTCCTGGTCTCGGACGACTCTTGAGGGAGGTTTTACCTCCGGGAAGACTCATCTTCAGGCAAGTTTCCCGCTTAGATGCTTTCAGCGGTTATCTCTTCCGCACTTAGCTACCCGGCAATGCCACTGGCGTGACAACCGGTACACCAGAGGTGCGTCCACTCCGGTCCTCTCGTACTAGGAGCAGCCCCCGTCAATCTTCCAACGCCCACGGCAGATAGGGACCAAACTGTCTCACGACGTTTTAAACCCAGCTCACGTACCTCTTTAAATGGCGAACAGCCATACCCTTGGGACCGACTACAGCCCCAGGATGAGATGAGCCGACATCGAGGTGCCAAACACCGCCGTCGATATGAACTCTTGGGCGGTATCAGCCTGTTATCCCCAGAGTACCTTTTATCCGTTGAGCGATGGCCCTTCCATTCAGAGCCACCGGATCACTATGACCTGCTTTCGCATCTGCTCGAGTTGTTGCTCTCGCAGTCAAGCACGCTTTTGCCATTGCACTATCAGCACGATTTCCGACCGTACCTAGCGTACCTTCGTACTCCTCCGTTACCCTTTAGGAGGAGACCGCCCCAGTCAAACTGCCTACCATGCACGGTCCCAAGACAGGATCACTGTCCGTGGTTAGAACCGCAAACAAATCAGGGTGGTATTTCAAGGTCGGCTCCAAGACCACTGGCGTGGCCTCTTCTCTGCCTCCCACCTATCCTACACAAATCGGTTCACAGTTCAATGCAAAGCTGCAGTAAAGGTTCATGGGGTCTTTCCGTCTAGCCGCGGGTAGATTGCATCATCACAAACATTTCAACTTCACTGAGTCTCGGGAGGAGACAGTGTGGCCATCGTTATGCCATTCGTGCAGGTCGGAACTTACCCGACAAGGAATTTCGCTACCTTAGGACCGTTATAGTTACGGCCGCCGTTTACTGGGACTTCGATCAAGGGCTCTCACCCCATCAATTAATCTTCCAGCACCGGGCAGGCATCACACCCTATACGTCGTCTTTCGACTTTGCAGAGTGCTGTGTTTTTAATAAACAGTCGCAGCCACCTATTCTCTGAGACCGATTCCCGCTCAAGGTGTCTCTCCTCTCACGGTACTACGGCACACCTTCTTCCGAAGTTACGGTGTCAATTTGCCGAGTTCCTTCTCCCGAGTTCTCTCAAGCGCCTGAGCATATTCAGCTCGCCCACCAGTGTCGGTTTGCGGTACGGTCCGCGTCAGACTGGTGCTTAGAGGCTTTTCTTGGAAGCACTTCCGATCACTTCGCCGCCGTGGCGGCACGTGTCTTCGCCTTGGAGATGCGTCTGCGGATTTGCCTGCAGACCTCCTACGCTCGTCAACCGGGACATCCAACACCCGGATGATCTTTCATGCTCCGTCCCCCCATCGCATCTGACGCAGGTTCAGGAATATTAACCTGATTCCCATCGGCTACGCCTTTCGGCCTGACCTTAGGAGCCGACTCACCCTGCTCCGATGAACGTAGAGCAGGAATCCTTGGGCTTACGGCGAGCAGGCTTTTCACCTGCTTTAACGTTACTCATGTCAGCATTCGCACTTCTGATATCTCCAGCAGTCCTCTCGAACCGCCTTCGCAGACTTACAGAACGCTCCCCTACCACGCACTGAATAATCAGTGCATCCGCGGCTTCGGTTAACAGCTTAGCCCCGTTACATCTTCCGCGCAGAAGGACTCGACCAGTGAGCTATTACGCTTTCTTTGAAGGATGGCTGCTTCTAAGCCAACTTCCTGGTTGTCACGGCCTTTCCACTTCGTTTTCCACTTAGCTGTTATTGGGGACCTTAGCCGGCGGTCTGGGTTGTTTCCCTTTTGAGTCCGGACGTTAGCACCCGGTGCTCTGTCTCCCGTGCTTACGCTTCCAGGTATTCGGAGTTTGCCTTGGTTTGGTAAGACTCCATGTCCCCCTAGCCAAAACAGTGCTCTACCCCCTGGAGCGACACACGAGGCACTACCTCAATAGTTTTCGGGGAGAACCAGCTATCTCCAGATTTGTTTGGCCTTTCACCCCTATCCACAGCTCATCCGCTAATTTTGCAACACTAGTCGGTTCGGTCCTCCAGTGTGTGTTACCACACCTTCAACCTGGCCATGGATAGCTCATCTGGTTTCGGGTCTACACCCTGCGACTGGACGCTCATTTCGAACTCGCTTTCGCTGCGCCTCCCCTATTCGGTTAAGCTCGCCACAGAATGTAAGTCGCTGACCCATTATGCAAAAGGTACGCAGTCACCTCCGTAAAGGCTCCTACTGTTTGTATGCATGCGGTTTCAGGTTCTATTTCACTCCCCTCCCGGGGTTCTTTTCGCCTTTCCCTCACGGTACTGGTTCACTATCGGTCGATCACGAGTATTTAGCCTTGGAGGATGGTCCCCCCATCTTCGAACAGGATTCCACGTGTCCCGCTCTACTTCTCGCTTCCTTAGTACCATACGAACTCTTTCGCCTACGGGGCTATCACCCACTATAGCAGGCCTTTCCAGGACCTTTCGGCTAAAGTTCGTACTATCAAAAGCTAGGCTCCTCCGGGTTCGCTCGCCGCTACTGCCGGAATCTCGGTTGATTTCTTTTCCTGAGGATACTTAGATGTTTCAGTTCTCCTCGTTCGCCTCCGTAACCTATGTATTCAGTCACGGATACACCTTACGGTGTGGGTTCCCCCATTCAGATATCTGCGGATCAAAGCTCGTTTGCCAGCTCCCCGCAGCTTTTCGCAGGCTGCCGCGTCTTTCTTCGCCTGTGATCGCCAAGGCATCCGCCACATGCACTTAGTCACTTGATCCTATAACCCTGCCGCCTATTGCCCGGCCGGGTCACAAGTAACTCTCGTTCTCATGCCATATGCTTGTATGTCTTTGCTTGAGAAATCTCAAAGTTTCTCTCTTTGTAAAGATTTCTTTTCACTACCCGTTCTCGCTGACTCTCATCAAATCAGCTTAAACGTTAGATTGATTATTCCGAATTGTTAAAGAACTATTTGCGTCCTTAAATTTCTATCGACTTCCGATAAGAGCGGACACTCAGAACTTCTGAGCTCATACTGCTTTACTTGAAAGGAGGTGATCCAGCCGCACCTTCCGGTACGGCTACCTTGTTACGACTTAACATTAGTCACGGTGCTCACCGTGGTCGCCGCCCTCCTTGCGGTTAGGCTAACGACTTCTGGTAAACACCACTCCCATTGTTTGACGGGCGGTGTGTACAAGACCCGGGAACGTATTCACCGCGGCATGCTGATCCGCGATTACTAGCGATTCCGACTTCATGCAGTCGAGTTGCAGACTGCAATCCGGACTACGATCGGTTTTCTGGGATTGGCTCCGCCTCACGGCTTCGCTGCCCTCTGTTCCGACCATTGTATGACGTGTGAAGCCCTACCCATAAGGGCCATGAGGACTTGACGTCATCCCCACCTTCCTCCGGTTTGTCACCGGCAGTCTCACTAGAGTGCCCTTTCGTAGCAACTAGTGACAAGGGTTGCGCTCGTTGCGGGACTTAACCCAACATCTCACGACACGAGCTGACGACAGCCATGCAGCACCTGTGTTCAGGCTCCCTTGCGGGCACGCTCTCATTACAAGAGCTTCCTGACATGTCAAGGGTAGGTAAGGTTTTTCGCGTTGCATCGAATTAATCCACATCATCCACCGCTTGTGCGGGTCCCCGTCAATTCCTTTGAGTTTTAGTCTTGCGACCGTACTTCCCAGGCGGTTAACTTCTCGCGTTGGCTGCGTTACTGAGATTGTTACATCCCAACAACTAGTTAACATCGTTTAGGGCGTGGACTACCAGGGTATCTAATCCTGTTTGCTCCCCACGCTTTCGTGCCTGAGCGTCAGTTATGTCCCAGGAGGCTGCCTTCGCCATCGGTGTTCTTCCACATATCTACGCATTTCACTGCTACACGTGGAATTCCACCTCCCTCTGACACACTCTAGTCGAGCAGTCACATATGCCATTCCCGAGTTAAGCTCGGGGATTTCACATCTGTCTTACTCAACCGCCTGCGCACCCTTTACGCCCAGTAATTCCGATTAACGCTCGCACCCTACGTATTACCGCGGCTGCTGGCACGTAGTTAGCCGGTGCTTATTCTTAGAGTACCGTCAGCAACACCATTTATTCGATGGTGTCTTTTCGTTCTCTACAAAAGTGGTTTACAACCCGAGGGCCTTCATCCCACACGCGGAATAGCTGGATCAGGCTTGCGCCCATTGTCCAAAATTCCCCACTGCTGCCTCCCGTAGGAGTCTGGGCCGTGTCTCAGTCCCAGTGTGGCTGGTCGTCCTCTCAGACCAGCTACTGATCGTTGCTTTGGTGAGCCGTTACCTCACCAACCGGCTAATCAGTCATCGGCCGCTCCGCTCGCGAGAGGCCCTTGCGGGTCCCCCTCTTTCTTCCGTAGAACTCATGCGGTATTAGCCAACCTTTCGGCTGGTTGTCCCCCACGAGCGGACACGTTCCGATGTATTACTCACCCGTTCGCCACTCGTCGTCGGGGTGGAGCAAGCTCCTCCCCACGTTACCGTTCGACTTGCATGTGTAAAGCGTTCCGCCAGCGTTCAATCTGAGCCAGGATCAAACTCTATTGTTTAATCTCTGTTGTCGCTCGAATTACTCTTGCTTGGTGTTTGACGGAGTATTTTCTACTCCTTCATCTCCAATAAGATCGAGCAATTTAAATTTGCAGTTTTTACCGCAGACTTCTTAGTGCCCGCTCTTATCGGTCGTCGATAAATTTTTAAAGATCATTTCGGCTTTCGCCGCCGCTCAGTTTCGTGAGCGAAGAATTGAAATTCTACACGTTTAAAATTTTCTGTCAAATGACTAGAGAATTTCAAGTGTAAAACTTCGTTTCCGTCTGTCGTTGCTGCGCTGTGCATTAGCGACAGGACGTGCATCTTAACGAAACAATTCGGTGTGCGCAAGTTGAGCACGTCTTACAAATGTTTCTAATTGTTGTATGTTTTATACAACCTATCTTTTATTTTGAACTTCTAAAGCCAAACCTTTTAGTACAAGATTCGTATTGATATGAGCCCTTGGCAGGTGATCAACTGCACACCGATGCAGGGCTTCATAGCTCTCAATCCCGCCTCCGGTCAATACAACGATTACGGGAGCATGATCACTTTTCTTTTTAAGTTTTTCCACCGCGTTTTTGATAAGACCGATCTGGCACTCTATGATGCCCGTCGTTACTGCGTCCTCTGTATTTCTTGGAAAATCAACTAAATCCCCTGAGCTTACGTTCAGCGCAGGAATTCTTTCCTTTAAAGACTTGAACATAACGTCGATTCCAGGAGCAATCCTTCCTCCGAGAAACACGTATCGATCTCTCTCGAAATTGATTTCATCCACTGTGGTCGCTGTTCCGAATTGAACTAAGACAATAGAGTTTCCGTAGTATTGAGAAGCTGCCCCCAGAGCAGCAAACCAACGGTCAGCGCCTAATCTCGAGGGACTGTCGTATTCATTGATCATCGTCAGCAGCCCTTCAAATCTATCCCCGGCTCTCAGCCAATGTACCTTACCGCCTTTTCGACCGACTAATTCTTCAAACTGAGTTGTCAGTGACTTTTGAGCGACCGAACAAGCCCAAGCTTCTTCAAAAGATAATTTAACCAAATCCGAGACTAGAACCGAACTTAATTGTGATTTGCTGTCGTGCAGGTACGCCCTGGGCTTCTCCATATTTCCTAGAGAAGACCATTTCAATGCCGAATTACCGATATCAACGAGAATATTCGTCATGGTCTTAGCGAAGCCTCTCCGATACAAAATGCTTTTGTTTGATTTCCGTCCTGCAAGAGAATACGCCCCTTTTTGTCAATTCCCACGTTCTGCCCTTCAGAAACTATTCTCTCACCTTCGATAAGCCTCAATCTCTGGCCGTTATAAACGTCTGACTGATTCCAATCTTTAATTTCTTCTGCGGAGAGTTCCTCCGGAAGATTCTTTACCGTTCGAATGATTTCTTCAGATGCACATAACAAAATCAGGCTTCGGATCCGTTTTAACTCGCCGGGGTCAATGCGCTTAAATAAAGATCCAGCCAGCGAATTTATATTTCTATTTACTTCCGGATCC
>ERZ773210.2756-NODE-2756-length-13583-cov-2.755470_pt1 | contig 13583 bp, 11 predicted proteins | sample MGYA00580528_ERZ773210 | MGnify/ENA primary metagenome ERZ773210 (study PRJEB29015, sample SAMEA2737769) | human gut metagenome | biome: human gut; feature: human-associated habitat; material: faeces | place: China | collected 2012 ...
GAAGTACCGGTCGGCGGTCAGGGTGCAGGGATAGGTCAGGTTATTCCCCTCGGGGGCGCTTTCGCCGTTGGCGTAGGGCTCGTCCTGGGGCTCGCCGTTTATGAGGAGCCGGCCATCCTTAAAGTCTACTTCGTCGCCGGGCAGACCGACGATACGTTTTACGTATTGTTCACCGGAAGGCAGACGCACAGAGACGATGTCGCCGCGATGGTATTCCGGGACGATGCGGAGATAGAGAGCCAGCTCGCCATCGTCCAGGGTGGGATACATGGAGTCGCCCTTCACGAAAAAGACCCCCACCACCAGCTGAAAGAGGAGTACAATCAGCAAAAGCAGCGCCAGAAACTCTTTGAACTGCCGGAACCAGCTGCGCTTCTTACCGTCATATCTTCCTAAAATTCTCTTCTTCACGCCTCTTTCTCTCTCTTTCTGTTCAGGACTGCAGCCAACAGATGCAGAATTACACCCAGTCCCATCAGACTGGCTGCCGCAAGCTTCCCGGTGCTGCTGGTAAAGGTCTGCGCCATGGAGCCCACCCTCGGGATCGATTTTACGACCCGTCCAATGAAATAATAATAGGGAATCGGACTCATATCATTTTCCTCGTTGGCGTCGCCCTTGGTGATAAACTCGCCCATAACCGTGCTGTTGGTCACCACCCGATGGGTAATCACAGCACTTCCGCCCTGTACGCTGTAAAACGCGATGACGTCCCCCTCCTGCACCTCTGTGGGATCCATATTTTCCACATACACCAGACTGCCTGTAGGGATCGCCGGTTCCATGCTGCCGCTGACTACCGTATAGAGCTCATAACCCAGCATCCGGGGTATGGTCAGGGGCACGCAGGCCGCGATCAGCGCCACCAGAGCCAGGGTTCCCAGCGTACTGCAGATGACCGCCAGCGGATTTCTGCCTTTTTTCTTATTCTTACTCACGGCTTTTGCTTCCTTTCCGAATGCATACTTTATACCGGCAGGATCTGCCGGTGGCAGCTCCTTACGGATACTTCGTAACAGAAACGGGGATAGGGCCCGTCTCCGAATCCTATCCTCGTCTTCTTCTCATTCTTTCCTGCTTTTTATTCCTCAGATTTCATCCGCTTCCGAATCCATACTGCAAGTACCAGTAACGCCGCCAGAGCGCCCACGCCGATGACCACTGCCGCCGCAAACGGGAATGCCTTCGCGCCATTGCCGTCCAGGTCAATATTCGCTGCCGGCGCCTGATTTTCATCCAGGTCTACCAGGTTGTCGGGGGTGGTTACCTCCACGTTATCGTCGTTATCGTCGTTGTCGCCTTCGCCCGCAGCGCCGCCGTTCGCGTCCGCGCCTGCCGCTGCTCCGCCGCCTGCGCCGTTACCGCCTGCGCTCGCGCCTCCGCCATTGACCCTAGTCACGCCCGGCACAACCACCGTCACCACATTGGTGGTGTCAGAGCCCGGAATCGTAATGATTCCGGCCTCGCCCCGTGTATACACGAAGGTAAATACGTTCTCCGCCTCATTGGCGCTCAGAGTCTTGGTCAGAGCCAACGCCTGCGGTACATAATTCTCAATATACCTGTAAGCCACGATGGGCTTGTCGCCCACATTTCCATAGAACGTGCTGTCCGCAGCCAACTGTCTGCCGGAAGCGTCCTGATACTTCACGGTATAGGCCACCAGATTGCCCTTGATACCGTATGCCACCACATAATCTGCGTCGCCTTCCACACGGAACGCTGTGGCATTGACCGTATTGTTGTCGCGGCCGCTCAGACGCACGCCCTTCACATAATAGCGATCATCCGTCACCTGAATCGTGCTCAGGTCAAAGGATACCTGCGCCCCATACTGCAAATCAGAAATGGTTACGCTGTCCTGACCGCCGATGGTTCCCTGATTGCCCGCATGGAGCGTCACCTGATAGGAATATCCCTTCGGAGCCTCCGCCGCGTCCGCAGTCAGAATCGACAGACTCAGTAAGAAGGTGATTGCCGCTGCCGCTGCTGCCAGTTTTTTGAATACTTTCATTCGGCTCACTCTCCTTTCTGTCCGTTCTTACGTCTTTTGGATGATTTTACTCCGATAAACAGGAGCACCAGTCCACTGGTCAGTCCCAGCAGACAGAACAGCAGGATGTGGGCCGTATCGCCAGTCTGTACCCGGTTCGTAATCATCCTTGTCTCGGTATGTACCTTACCCGGCGTGTGCTTTACCACACTTGCAGTGACCTTTTCCACCGCAAATGTCATCTGAAGCTTCGCCAGGGTCTTCTGGTAATCGTTATTCTGGGTTTCGCCCTCGACCGTTACCTTCAGAGTCACTGTGCCGGATTTGCCGGACTCCAGTCTGTCCAGGTAAAAATAATCGTTCAGGGTATTCGTGGCCTGATGGAGTCCCTCCAGCTTTCCTGTGGTGCTCTCGCCGCCCACATTTTCGCTGTTGTAAATCTCAATCTCCTGACCCTTCGGACCCTTGTAAGCCAGGCTGTAGGAGTAAGCGCCGCCCTGGGCCACATCCGCCGCGTCCTCCAGGGACTGGATGGCCTCGTTGGTCATATACCAGTCGGTAGAACCGGTATCAGAATTCTTAATCTCTACTTTCAGGGTAATGCTGTCGCCGGGCTGCACATTGCCGGCTTCGTCCGCCAGGGTGCCGGAATCAAAATTGCTGACAATCTTTTTCCCGTTAAATTCGGCCCGCCAGCCGTCCTGACCCTTCAGTTCTTCCGCATGGGCTGTAAGACTTCCGCCCGCCAGCATCACCAGTGCCATCGCAAGGCACAATACTTTTTTCTTCATCTTCTTGTACCCCCTCTTAATTTCCTGACACATTGGTAATCACATCGGAGATATCCACGCCCCAGGCACTCTTCACCGCGTCGGCTGCGTTATGAGTCTGCACCGCCTCAGCGGAAATGCCTACCCGGAAGGAATATCCGTCATAATCATAGGTATATGTATAGGTCGTCGCATTGCCGCTCTGTTCAACGGATTTGGTCATCATATCCCGAATCGCCGGGGCGATGCTCAGATAATCCGCGAAATCCACGGACTCACCAGCCTTCAGCGCTCCGTTCAGGTACCAGATGCTGCGCTCCGCCGTCCTGGCGGAGGTATCCTCTGCCCAGCCATTGGCTTCCGTAACATGCAGGTCTATCAGATTCGGATCCAACGTGGTCACCGGTACCTCATTGCCCTCTTTATCTGTCCAGCTTTTTGTGACAATCACACGCACATAGCTGTCAATGTTGCCGCTGTTGCGTACCTCCAGCTGCTCATCATAAGGCTTTCCCGGTACCAGGAGCTCGCCGTCCTTCAGAAGATCCCCAAGCAGCTCTCCCTCGGTCACCATCCACTCGCCGTTCTTATCGTAATTCCGGGCGCCGACGGTCTTGCCATTTTCCAGAAGGGTGATGCCGATACTGGACATCTCCACGCCCGCCACGTAATTCTCGCTGTAGTAGGTCAGCGCTGCCCGCGTGCTTCCCACAGTGCTTCCCAGAAGCAGGAGCGCCGCAGCGCCCAAGAGCAGGGCGGTCTTTTTCGGAAATCTGTTCTTTTTCTTCTTCATCTTGCCCGTCCTCCTTTAATTTCCTGCCGTCTTCTGAAACCGTGCCGGTCCGTTGGGGAGCAATGCCCCGTTCTCGTCGTAGCTTTCCGGAGCGCACTCCTGAACTACGATGACATTCAGCTCGGTGTCCTCTGTTACATCCCCCAGGAGTTCCTGCGGAATCTTAATATTCAAGGTTCCCGTCGTCTCGCCCGGCTGAACCAGGTCGCTGTAGTACCAGTAGCCGTCGCCGCCATTGCTCCATTTCCTGGAGCCGCCGTCCGCGAAGGTCAGGGTATAACTGCTTCCCGCAAATGCGGTTGCCCGGACGTAGCAGGCGTAATCGCCGATATTCCGAATCGATACGATTTTCGTGCCATTTTCCACCCGCTCGTCAATCTCCGTCTTCGTCTGTCCCAGGTTAAAGACTGCTCCGCCGGAGACCTCTGTATAAGTTGTAAAATAAGCGTATGCGCTTCCCACGGATGCGCCGCCCGCCAGCACCAGACCAGCCGCTGCAAGGCAAAGGGCTTTTTTACTCAGTCTTTTCATCCTTAGTTCACCTCCACCTTATCGATGTCATTTCGCCAGTCTACGATTTCTCCGTTCTTATAGAAGGTATTGACTACGCCACTGCCGCCGTTCTGGCGCTTGTCATAAGTATTTGTAAAGCTTACGGAGCTCGGCGTGTAGGGCTCCAGCTCTGCCGGTTTATCGCCGCCCGTTACCTTCCAGTCGCTGTTGGGATTGGCGGTGATGGTCGTCTTCTGAGTGGCGTCTGTGGTCAGCGAGTAGCTGGCGCCGGTATAGACCTCGGTCACCGTCACCTCCGCCCCTGCCGGAAGATCCGTGATGGTCAAGGACCGGCTTCCGGTATCCGTAAAGGAAAGCTTGTATACATTGCTTGTTGTGGTTCCGTCCGGATTCGGTACGGACACCTCATATACGAAATACGCGCCGCCCAGGGATGCATTGTAGCCGATCAGATCCTTGACAATCTCCAGATCCCCAAGACGCTCCTGCCGCTCCGGCTTCAGGCCGACTGCATTGTCGCCGGTCAGATTATAAACCCAGGCGTCGCTGCCTGTGCTGTAGACATAATTATTCGGCACGGAAATCAGATACGGATTAAAGCTGTAGATATAGCTGTCTGTCACCACATCGTCCACCAGCACCAGGTAAAGTCCCAACTCCATCGACGACTCCATCCTTACGCTGTCACTGTCTTTTGCCTTGACTGCCCGGTAATCTTCCGTCGTCCCTGCTGCCAGCTCCGCCGCTGTGGCCGCCATTGCGGTCCATTCCTCTGTCTTTGTCTCGCTGTTTACCTTATCCACGCCCAGAGTGGTGTAAGCGTCCTTCGCCTTATACGCGCCGGTCTCGGTGATATCTGCCACCTGATACAGTTTTACGGTCATAGGCAGCTTATACAGCTCCTCGTTATAGTCCGCTCGTTCCTCATCCGGATTCGCAGGCTCCGGGTACACATTCTTCGCCAGCTTGAACTCGATGCTGCCTTTCTGGGACAGATCCACCGGCAACGCCGCGTACGCGCTCGGAAGCTTCAGGCCTGCCAGCGTCAGTGCCAGCGCCAGAATGCACGCTCCTCCCATCTTCACCCTCTTATTCATCATCGCGTTTTCCTCCTTGCTTTTTGTGTCTTCCAAACAGGAATTTCATGATTAATATCACCAGTATGGTCACAGACAGTCCCATTATCAGATAGAGCATGTAATAATTCTGCACTGCCTGAACCATGGTCTCTGCCACTGTATTCTGCACTTCTTCCTCTCCGGTATAAGGTACTCTCGTTCCCCTCACCAGAAGGCGGTGGGAATTGACTCCATAGGGCGTACAGGTAAATAATGTCACCTGATCCGCGTCCGGATCCACCTTCATGGCTTCTGTCAGCGTATCCATATCATCTTTCTCTACCATGGGAAGAATCTGATCCACTTCATAGGCCAGCACTTCGTCCAGCATATGAATGTAAAATTTATCTCCCGGCTGCAGCTGATCGATGTCTGTAAAAAGCCGCGCGCTGGGCAATCCCCGGTGGGCTGCCAGTACGGAATGACTTCCTTCTCCGCCAATGGGAAGCTTCGTGCCGTTCAGATGGCCGACGCCGGTCTGCAGCACATCTTCACCGGTTCCGTGGTAAATGGCCAGCTTAATGTTGATCTTCGGGATGGAGAGATACCCCATCACGCCGTCGCCTGCGATATTCAGCACCTTCCAGTATTCCGTATCCTCCAGCTTCGTATCTTCAGCGTCAAATACATCGCCGTAGAGATTATTGTCGGTAAAGGACGCGTTGAAGGCTCTGGCCTTCTCCCATTCCTCTGAGAAATCCTCCGGCGTCATAGGCTCCATGGCCGCCTCGTAGGTACTGATAAGCTTACTCTGCCGATAGGTGTTCCACTGATTGGATATGGTGGGATACGTCAGAACTCCCAGGCCAACCAGAAACAGCAGTCCCACCAGAAGATTCGTGATTTTTCGCTTCATGGTTACTCCTTCGGTGTCGCGGTATCTTCCATTTTTTTCTTCTGTTTTCTATCCCACAGGAACAAGGCTGCGATAAAGACGGCTGTCACAGCCAGTCCCACGATGACCCAGAGCAGATAATTGGTATGCATGCTGACCTGACCCTTCGTCTCTTCCTTCGCTATGGTCGTCTCCGGATCGTAGGAAACCCGGTGTCCCTGTACCAGAAGCCGATGGGAATTCACGCCGTAGGGGGTACAGGTGAGCAATGTCACCAGATCCTCGCCGGGCTCCACCGCCAGGCTCTCAGTATCCTCCGGCTCTACCACCTGAATGTCATCCACCTCATAAGCCAGTGTCTCATCCAGCACATGAATCAGAAAATGATCGCCCAACTCCAGCTTATCCAGGTCTGTAAAGAGGCTGGCGCTTGGCAGTCCCCGGTGTGCGGAAATGACTGCGTGGCTGTTCTCGCCTCCGATGGGGAGGGAGCTGCCCTCCAGATGGCCTGCGGCCTTCTCCAGCACCGTGGCCTCCGTGGTATGGTAAATCGGAAGCTTCACCTGAATCTTCGGAATCTCGATGGTTCCCATCATGCCGTCCCCGGTCAGGTTCAGGCTGGCCATGTACTCTGAATCCGGTTCGTCGGACGCCTGGGCGATGGCGAAGGAATCGGGAAGGATGCTAGGAAGCAGGGAGACATTGTAGGCTCTCGCCCGCTCCCATTCTGCTTCGTAATCAATGCCATCTCCATTTTCCAGGTCGGACACCTGACCTTCGTAGGTGCTGATAAGCCGGCTCTGTCGGTAGCTGTTCCACTGGTTTGCCACCAGCGGGTACAGCAATAAGGACAAACCGGCTAAAAATAATATGATTATTCCAATTACTTTTCCTTTATTCTTCATCCGGACTCTCCTTGTTGCTGTAAATGTTTTTATATGGGAGCCAGAGGACTAACGCCCTCTGACTCCTTAAATGCTATGATGTCTCGTCTGTGTTGCCGTTGTAACGCGTGTTACTTATGTAACTTCTGTTACTTTACTTATTTGTTGTCATTCTTCTTACGACTTGCGAAGAACAGGAATGCTGCTGCAATCATGATAGCGCAACCGCCGATGGTGAAGATTGTGGTACCGATGCCACCGGTGGAGGGCAGGGCGGTCAGTTTGGTGTTGACGATATTCGTCGTTGTGCCTGCCGGCGTAGCATCTCCTACCGTAATGGTGGTTGTAGTAGCCGTGCTATCCGTCAGATTTGTAACTTCTACATCATAAGATTTAATCGTATCATCAGCTGTACTATTTCTTATGATATTCTTAATTTCTACTTTATATACTGTATCATTGATGGTGTACGTAGCCGGAGCAGCGGTCTCCTTTAAGTAGTAGGTACCGGTTCCTTCTGTCTGACCACTTTCAAGAGCGCCAAGGCCGGAGAATACTATTGCTCCATTATCTGTGGTTGTATAATCTGCCACTTTATCAGACAGTGTCTTTGTGGTTGAATTATAACCTCTGTACAGTGTAAAGGTTGCGCCCGGAAGAGCAGTCTGACCGTCTTCTTTTACCTTCTTTACTGCACCTGTGATATCAAAGGTATATACCTTCTCGGATTTTGGTGATGTTGTTGTTGTAGTTTCCTGGCTGGTAGAATACTCCAAAGTAACTGTATTTACACCAGGGGTTGCTACGGTCGCTACTGCAGTTGCGTATGCACCGTATGTAATTACTACATTGCGATTTGTTCCAGCTGCTGCAAGGCCTCTCAGATAATCTTTGCTAAAAATAATTTCAAAAGATTTATTATCTGCTGCAGGTGCATATGTATATTCTCTACCATCAACTAATGTTGCATCTCCAACCTTTACAACCGGAGCATCCGTTGCATATCTCAAGCCCGCATTTAACTCATCCTTAATTGTAAATGTTAACCCTTCGCCATATGCATCACTGTAGGACGGAATGGTTGTAGTAACGGTGAACTTAGCCATTTCTGCATCTTTCTCACCCTCAGCTACTACTTCTTTTGTATCGTCGTTCACAGCCTTGGTCAGTGTCAGCTCAGAAACCTTTGCATAAGCACCTGTAGTCTCCAGCGTCCAATTTCCACCTGTTACAGGCTTACCCTCCATTGTGTCATCGCTTCCGGAATTTTTGTAATATACACTGGCTACCATCGGATTGTAAATCTTGGAAGTAGTAGTTCCACCTGTTACCAGAATCAGCCATGTACCAGGAGCTAAATCTAACTGTGCTTCACTTCCCTGTAATTGTGTAACTTCTTCCTTTTCAAGAGTAGCCAGTTTCACGCTGTCCTTTGCAAGTTCTGTGATAAAATCACTGGTCAGTCCAACTACTTCATCGGTTGTACCCTCTTTAATTGTAACTGCATCGCCAGCCTTTACACCTGAATTTCCATCTACTACCCATTCGTATCCGGTAAATCCATTATTCTCCTTGTTATAATTTGCTTTAATAAACTGATAAGCCGTTACAGTTACTCCACTTTCAAGGTTCTGAACTGTTACAGATTTTTCATCAGCATTACTCGGCGCTGCCGCCATGGTTGTCATGCTCATTCCGAGCACCATTGCCAGTGTTAATAACACGGCCCAAAACTTTTTGTACTTCTTCATAGCATTTCTTCCTTTCTTTGGGTTCCCCCCGTTTTATTTTATATCCTTTTTCTTTTTATATAAAATCAGCGCCGCTGCCATCATAAGCAGCATTCCGCCAATCGTATACCAGTAGGTTCCGATTCCGCCGGTGCTTGGGAGCTCGTACATCGGTGTGTTCTTGAAGTAGTAGCTATAAGTTACCACACCGGTTTCATTGCCCTCAGCATCTGTTTCCTTTGTTGTATCAAATGTCACAGCATTACCAGTTGCGTCTGTGACTGTCAGACTTCCGTCCTTGGCTACAGTAATTGTCCAGGTTTCCTCGCTCAGTGCGTAGTTGCCGGGAGCCTTTGTTTCTTTCAATGTGTAGGTTCCCTGCGGAATCGTATCCACTACATCATTACCAGATTTCCAAACTACAACACCATCTTTTCCAGAAACACCTGTATAAGTTACTGTTGTATCCGGTGCTGCTGTTGTCTTTCCAGTTAATGTGAACTCCGCGCCTTCCAGCTTCACCTCTGAACTATTACTGCTTACCTTTACAATCTCCCATTTTGTCTTTTCGATATTTGTAATTGTGGTAATGCCTGTCTTTGTATAATCATACTTTACATCATACTTGCCAGACGGATTTACCTCTTCTACAGAGTAGTGAATCTCTGCTTTTCCTGTCTTACCATCTGCTGTATAATAGTAATATTTCGGAAGCGTATTCCAGGTATGTGTCCAGTTGTTATCCGCTGACAAAGTAAGCTCATTCATGGCTTCCTTCAATGTCTTGCTGTAATCCTCCGGCACTTTTTCTGTGCCGTTGTATGTTGCTACCAGCTTAACCTTAACAGAGTTCTCCTGTCTACCTTTCCATTTCTTTTCTACGGTATGACTTGCCGACTCTGCATCAACCTGAAGTACCGGATGTTTGTAATCTGTTGAATCAGAGACACCATTTACTTCATAGTCAACAGATGCAGTGCTATTGGAACGGAAACCTTTTGCATCTGAACTTGTTTTATTCGTCAGATTTGTATCCGTATCCTTATCACCGGTTGCGTTATATCCGTTACGTTCAAATTCCTGATAAGCCTCTTCCGTCGGTTTAATCTTGAAGGTTACTGTGTATGTAACGTTTTCTGTTAATTCTCCTCCGTTCAGAAGGCTGACACGAATCGTTTTTCCATTGATCGTGTAGCTGTACTGGCTTGTAGCAAGCTTCTGACCATTTGCATACAGCTGAACATCCGGATTCTCCTGGAAATCTGCGTATACACTCAGGGTATCTGTGATAACTACATTGCTGTAACGCGGTTTGGTGATATCTGCCGCAATCTGCTTGAATGATTCCTGCATCGTTGTAGTATTGGAACCCTGTAATTTGGTAGCACCTACTGCATTTGCCAGATTTGTACACTCATCAGTGTTGCCATTTTGGGTTGCATCTACAACATACTTTACAGCACTCATCATCTTCGAAGATTTCAGCCATTCATTTTGAGCAGCCTGATAGTTTTTTCCAGAATAATCATCACGTCCGTTTCCGCCACCAATTCTAAATGTAGGTTTACCATCCGTTAGAAACACGACATAGGTACTTGCATTCTTCCTTGCGCTATCTCGGCTATTAAGAAGTTCTTCTGCTTTTCTTATACCGGCCTGCCAGTTTGTTCCTTGATTGTAATACCCCTTTGCTGTATAATTAAAGCCTATTGCATTACTCCACGTCTTATTCACACTAGCATCATCCGAAAATCCTACTACTGCAATTTTAATATTTTCTCTTGCTTCTACTTCCTCTCCTGTAAGTTCAGTAACGAGTGTTTGAATTGCATTATTTACATTGGTTACACCGGTTCCTCTCATACTTCCTGATTCATCCACGATCAGTAGTATATCTATCGGCTCCGTAGAACCAACCGCACCTTTCACATCCAGCGACAAAGTATAATTGTCCTTGCCGTTTTTCTCGATAGTTTTCTTATGCTCCGGCGCCCCCAGTGACGGCTGAATATCTGTGCGTTTTGTATTCGTGATATACCAGCCATTCTCATTTCCCTTAAGTTCCGCATTATCGTCTTTCTTTTGGTCCTTCAAGGACATATGTACGCCTGTACCATCAACCACTACCTTCCACTCATTCTGCGTCGCCAGATAATTCTTGTTAGGGCTTGTCTCTTTCAGAGTGTAGGTTCCCTTCGGTACGATAGCAGATACATAACCGTCTACATTGGAAGTCAACCAGTAGTTAGACTCTCCGTTTTCTGAAGCAAGGTAAAATATCGTGTTTTTAATTCCTTTATCTTCATTTTCTTTTTCTACTTTGCGGAAACTAAACTTTACTTTATCTGGATTTTCTTTTGCTTCCAGTTTCAAACGATACATTGCGCCACCATCAGTATAATCGTTTGCAATTACATCAATTCGAAACTCTGTAGTATGACCGCTATTTATCGCATTCTGAATAATTTTTCCAGCTCCATCTACAATTGGCTCCGTATACCAGCCATCTGTAATCTTCTTGTATCCCGTTTTTTGACTATCAGGACTTTGCGTCGCCAGTTTACCTTCAATTTCATCGTTAAACTTTTTAACGCTGCCACTATTAGATGTACCCGTCCAGAATGCCAGATACTGTTTCCAGTTTGTGGATGTCAGCTTTGTATCCGTAGGATACACGAACACAAACATATTATCATTAATGTACAGATTTTCGTCATCTACAACTGACTTAAGTGTAAAGTCATAATTACCGTATTCTTCTCCTTCCTTAAGTGGCAGGTCATTCACATTAAATGTACCACGGAATAAGTAAAAATCATTTGAACCATTATTTCCGCTTAAAGTCCAAGATGCAGAATCATACATCTTTCCATCTTTGACTGTGATTTGATTGTTTGGCAAATACTGTGTAAAATTATGCTCTGAGATTTTTCCTTCTTCTTTATCACTTCTGGAACCATCCCACACTTTCCACGTATCTGTCTCCCAGGCATTTTCATCCGTGTCACTGCCAAATTTTTCTATCATCGCAGCCGGATCCCACTTCAAGCGGTCGCTAACATTTGTTACTACGGTTTTAGCACGCTTCCATGTAATAGGAAGGGTTCCTTCTTCTGCTGTATTGGCTGCGGTAGCTAATCTGGTATATTCTTCAACGGAAATGGGGTTACCATCCAGATCTATCAAGCCTTCCGCTCTGTACACAAAGCAAACAGAATGGTAGTAGTCCACTCCAGTCCATTGTTCGGTTGATTCATACTGTACTTGAGTCTCTTTAACCGTGTATGAATCAAACCAGTTTTTCTCTGTTCGTTCTACATATCTCAATTTGGAAATCTTATTTCCATTAGATATATTATAACTTCCATCTCTATTTTTAGTCGTAAGTATTGCCTTTTCAAAGCTATACCCTGACAACTGAATCTCTTGTGCAATTTCTGATACATTTACCTCTTTGTTAGCATCAACTTCTTTATTGAGTGAGAGAGTGTTTGCAATCTCTTTTCCATTTTGATCTACTAAGTAAATATTCTGCTGTGTGTTTTTTCCCTTCCACACCAGCGTAAACGTCGAAAAACTCCCCGTCACAAACTCCGCCGCTTCCACTTCGGTAGCCTCGGTGGTCTGCACATTCGCTTCCTGGCTCTCATCGGCAACCATGTCTACCACATCTTTGACTGCTCCGTCGGAGTTCTCCTCCAGATGCATCAGGGTAACGTCTGCGACCTCGGCGCCGGCTTCCCGGGCTGTTTTTACTTCCTCAGGGATGGCTGCTTCCTTGTAGTCCATGGATACAGATACGGATCCGTTCGGCTCCAGCTTGTCGCCGTTCTCATCTACGAAGGTGATGTCGTAGGCAAGGAAACCGAGGATGTCGTACTCTTCGCCCTGGGCCTTCTCCTGCAGCTTCTCTGCGGTGGCGTCGTACTGGGCGTTCAGCTCCTCCGCCTCTGCTTTCGCGTCGGCGTCCATATCGTCATGGATTTCTTGTTTCTCAATCGGGGTAACGGAAAGGGATGCGCCCTGGGGAATATTGTCTTCCTCATCTGCGGTAACCCGGATAGATACCTGGCTGTCCTCGTAGGTCAGCTCCATGATGGGCTTCTCTTTCCGTTCTTCCTCCGGAATGTTCTCTTCACTTTCGCCTGTCTTCGTTTCTCCTGCGTCGGGATTCTGTGCTCCGGACTGTCCTTCTTCCGTCTTGGACTCGGACTGTCCTTCTTCAGAAGGTGTCTCTTCGGTCTGCGCTTTCGGCTGTCCTTCCTCTGCGTCCGCTACGGGATTCTCATCTCCGTCGTCAGACAGGACGATTTCTTCCTCTGCCGTCTCCGTGGTTGTCTCTTCTGTCCCTTCCGAGCTTCCGGCGCGCATATGTTCCGCTCCGCCCATCACGATTACCATGCAAAGCATGATGGCAATGGCTCTCTTCAGCATTTTACTTTTCATGGTTTCCTCCTTCCGCCTCGATGTCTCCTTCATCAAGTGCTCCGCTTATTCCAGCGCGCTTCGGAAATTCTGCACCTTCTTCTCTTCTGTCCAGGTGACGCTTCCCTGCCAGGTAGAGTTCTGCTGACTTACTATCTTTACTACGAAGGTATTGGTATTTTTCATAATCAGTCCATCCTATCTCTGTATCCCTTTGCAGTTCCCTGTTATTATTTCCTATTATAAGAGATATTCTGTTACAAAATGCATTACAAAACAAATTTTTCCTTATTTTTTTACTTCATTTACCTGAATTTTGCATTCCTGTAATGCCAGCTCCAGAAGCTGCAGAAGTTCCAGCTCATTCCGGAACTCTTTCTTTTCATTTTGCTCAAGCCATAACGCTTCGCCCTCCCAGGTGGAATTCTGCCGGTATCCAACCTGTATCAGCAGCGTGGCCAGCCGGCCTCTCTGCCCGGTCAGCTGTTCTTCGTCCGTCCGGCGCTCAGGCCGCTTTTCTAT
>ERZ773210.2758-NODE-2758-length-13579-cov-17.479814_pt1 | contig 13579 bp, 10 predicted proteins | sample MGYA00580528_ERZ773210 | MGnify/ENA primary metagenome ERZ773210 (study PRJEB29015, sample SAMEA2737769) | human gut metagenome | biome: human gut; feature: human-associated habitat; material: faeces | place: China | collected 2012 ...
CTTTTTGCTTGATAAGCTTAATATGGATCGAGAAATGATAGAAAATGAATTACAGGAAGAAGTTAAAAAATTTGAGGGACGAGAGGCGATAAATACAATAACCACGAAGCTTTGCGCGAGAGTGTAATATGATTAAAAACTGCCGTTTGTAGCAGATCTGTAGCAAATCGAGTCTATTTAACGAATCATCGTTCTAAAAACCGAAAAGTCATCATGCATCACACGCAGGGGGTCTGGGGTTCGGGTGCCTTTTTGCTCCCGGGATGTTTGCGTTTGCGCAACAGCCCGGGAAACAGGCAAAGACAGGAAAACCGCGCAGATCACGTTCAATAAACAAAGAAATGGCTGCTGCACCGGGAAGAAACCCTGTGTAGCAGCCATTTTTATTATGGTATAAGATCAGTCCTTCTTCTCGGCGGTGCGGGCAAAGAAGTTGGCGAGGACGGCGCCGGAAATGTTATGCCACACCGAGAACACAGCGCCGGGGATGGTTGCCAGCGGATACTGTGCAAAGTGGGCAGCGGCCAGAGAGGTGGCCAGACCGGAGTTCTGCATACCGACCTCGATGGAGATCGCGCGGCACTTGGTGGAATCCAGCTTCAGCAGCTTGCCCACGCCAAAGCCGGTGAGGTAGCCCAGCAGGTTGTGCAGGATGACCACGGCAAGGATCAGCAGGCCGCTGGTCATGATCTTGGCGGAGTTTGCAGAAACAACAGCGCAGATGATGAGCACGATGGCGGTGGTGGAGACCAGCGGCAGCACGCGGATGGCGTTCTGAGTGAAGGCGTGGAAGAAGTGGTTGACCACAAAGCCCAGTGCGATGGGCACCAGCACTACTTTGACGATGGACAGGAACATATTTACAGGGTTCACATCCACGCGCTGGCCGGCATACAGCAGGGTGAGCAGGGGAGTCAGGATGGGTGCCAGCACGGTGGAAACGGCAGTCATACCAACGGACAGTGCAACGTCGCCCTTGGACAGATAGGTCATCACGTTAGAGGAGGTGCCGCCGGGGCAGGTACCCACAAGGATGACGCCGATAGCCAGCTCGGTGGGCAGGTGGAACAGCTGCGTCAGCGCCCATGCAAGGAAGGGCATCAGGGTGAACTGCGCAATGCAGCCGATGATCACGTCTTTCGGGCGGCTGAACACCACCTTGAAGTCCTCCGGCTTCAGGGTAAGACCCATGCCGAACATGACGATGCCCAGCAGGGTGTTGACCCATGCGGTCTTTACCACGCTGAAGGTGCCGGGGAACAGCAGAGACAGTGCCGCCACCACAATGACGATGGCGGCCATGTACTTGCCCACAAAGTCGCTTACTTTTTCCAATGTTTTCATGATAAACTCTCCTTTTTCCTGAACACTTATTTTTGCGGATGTAAAGGCAATGAAACATCCGGGAAATGGCTTTCCCGCAAACAAAAACGCCTTTGCCCCTTACGGTTCGTAAGAGACAAAGGCGTATAAACTCCTCTGCGGTACCACTCTTATTGCCGGTGCAAAGCCCGGCCCCTCAGTGCGCATCCAACAATGCGCGGCCCGTGATAACGGGGGCCTGCCGTTCCCGCTTACTGGGGCGGATCCACCGCCCATTCAGCCGGAAAGCTCGGAGAGGATCTTCCCACGGACGCCCTGCACTGCCTTGCACCATCCGGCAGCTCTCTGCAGCATTCTTTCCGGGTACTCTTTCTCGTCATAGCCGAATATTTCACTGCCACGGAGTATACTCTCCTCAGGGGCTGAAGTCAAGGGATATGACCCGTCTGTTTTTTCATCTGGTTCATATCATGAATGAAAGCAGCTCATGCGATGACTGCCCCGGCCAGCTTTGCCGGGTGTGGATCCTTTATGAAAAAGGTGAAGTGACCGCTGGCCACTTCACCTTTTTGTGTCTCGTGTATTTTTGCTGTTACAGGATGCGCACCCGGATGACGGCGGGGATGCTGCTCAGCCTCTCGCTCAGGCGGGCATCCACGGCACCGGTGGCGTCCAGCATGGTGTAAGCCATATTCTTTTTGCTCTTGTTCACCATGTTTTCGATGTTCAGGCCGGCCTCGGTGGTCAGGGCGGTGATCTGGCTGATCATGCCCGGCTCGTTCTTGTGAATGATGCAGATGCGCTTACCGCCGGCGCGGGGCTGGTGCACCTCCGGCAGGTTGACCGAGTGGGTAATGTTGCCGTTGCGCAGGTAATCGCTCAGCTCCTGCGCCGCCATGATGGCGCAGTTGTCCTCGGCTTCCGGGGTGGAAGCGCCAAGGTGCGGAGTGCACACGATGCCGGGACGGCCCAGAATGTCTTCGGAGGGAAAGTCGGTCATGTAGCCGGACACCTTGCCGCTGTCCATGGCCTCCAGCAGGGCGGCGGTATTCACCAGCTCGCCGCGGGCGTAGTTCAGAATCTTGACGCCGTCCTTGCACAGGGCAAGGGTCTGGGCGTTGATGGTGTCCTTGGTGGTGGGCAGGTAGGGCACATGGATGGTGATGTAGTCGCACAGGGGCAGCATATCGTTCAGGTTTACGCAGTGGTGCACCTGACTGCTCAGGTTCCATGCTGCTTCAATGGAGATGTAGGGGTCGTAGCCGTAGACCTCCATGCCCAGCTCGATGGCGCAGTTTGCCACCCGGGAGCCGATGGCACCCAGACCGATGACGCCAAGGGTCTTGCCCTTGATCTCGTTGCCCACGAACTGCTTTTTGCCCTTTTCCACGCTCTTGGCCATGGCGGGGTCACCGGCCAGACCCTGACACCACTGGGCGGCGGCGGCCACGTTGCGGCTGCCTGCGATGAGCATGCCGATGACCAGCTCCGCCACGGCATTGGCGTTGGCACCCGGGGTGTTGAACACCACGATGCCCTGCTCGCTGCAGCGCTCCAGCGGGATGTTGTTCACGCCCGCACCGGCGCGGGCGATAGCAAGCAGATTGTCGTTGAAGGTGGTGTTCAAAAGATCGGCGCTGCGCACCAGAATACCGTCCGGGGCGTCGGCATCCACCGTGACATCGAACTGGTTCTTGGGCAGCTTTGCCAGCCCCACCGGGCTGATGGCGTTGAGCGTTTTGATGGTGTACATATCTGAAACCCCTCTTTATGCATTCTCTTTGCGGAACTTCTCCATGAAGTCCACCAGCTTGTCCACGCCCTCGGCAGGCATGGCGTTGTAGATGGAAGCGCGCATACCGCCTACCAGACGGTGCCCCTTCAGGTTCACAAAGCCCGCCTCGGCGGCTTCGGCGCAGAACTTTTTGTCCATGTCCGGGTTGGGGCTGGTGAAGGTGACGTTCATGGTGCTGCGGTAGCGGTGCTCCACAGGGTTCGTGAAGAACTCCTGCCCGTCCAGATAATCGTACAGCACCTTGGCCTTGGCTTCGTTGATCTTCTGCATATTGGCCAGACCGCCGATGTCGTTTTCCAGATACTTGAGCACCAGACCGGTCATGTAGATGCACCAGCACGGCGGGGTGTTGTACATGCTGTCCTTCGCCAGCAGGGTGGTGTAGTTCATCATGGTGGGTACGTTATCTGCGGCGTGACCCAGCAGGTCGTCCCGGATGATGGCAATGGCCATACCGGCGGGGGCTACGTTCTTCTGCACGCCAAAGTAGATGCAGCCGTACTTGCTGACATCCACGGGCTTGGAAAGGATCATGGAGCTCATATCTGCCACCAGCGGCACGCCCTCCGCCTGCGGCAGCTCCACATACTGGGTGCCGAAGATGGTGTTGTTCTGGCAGATGTGGATGTAGCTGGCGTCCTTGTCGTAGTCGATGGCGTTTACATCCGGGATATAAGTGAAATTTTTATCCTTACTGGATGCTACGATCTTGGCTTCGCCGAACTTGGCGGCCTCCTTGGCAGCCAGACCCGAGAAGTTGCCGGACACGATGTAGTCTGCCTTGCCGGTGGTCATAAAGTTCAGCGGTACCATGGCGAACTGCTGGGTAGCACCGCCCTGAAAGAAGCCCACCTTGTAGTTATCGGGAATGTTCATCACCCGGCGCAGGGAAGCCTCGGTGTCCTTGATGATGGCATCGAACCACTTGCTGCGGTGGCTCATCTCCATCACGCTCTGACCACTGTCGCCGTATTCCAGCAGCTCGGCCTGTGCCTGCCGCAGCACCTTTTCGGGCAGCATGCTGGGGCCTGCGCTGAAGTTATATACTCGTGCCATAATGAACCTCTCCTTTTCCTGTGATACACCTATTACGCAGCACCGCCGTTTTTGCGGTGCGTCTGTTACTTTCCGTAGCCGTAGTATACCGGTTTTTCCATGCCGAAAACAAGAGCATCTTTGCACAAAGATATGGCCCCTGCACCCCGCATGAGAGCACAAAGCATACAAATGTGCGCCGTGCAAGGACAAAATATAAGACAAATGTAAAAGATATGTGCTATCCCTTGGTTTCATGCGGATTTTCCGCCCTTGCACCTTTGGCAGAAATGCGGTATACTGGAAATACTAAGACAAATGTAAAAGAAAAACGAAGCCCAAACTGTGAAAGTGCGTTTGGAGCGGCCCGCAGGCCGCGACAAACGCGAAATAAAATAGTCATTCCGCTGAAAATGGTCAGAGCGAAGCGGAGACCATTCTAAATCGCCCCACCGCAAAAAACGGTGACTAAGGGGAATTGAATCATTCAAGGAGGTACAACAGATGTACGGCTTACCAGATACCCTGCGGCCGCTTTCGGCGGCGGAAGAACAGGTGATGCTTGCGGTGTGGGCGTGCCCGGGCGCGGCGGCGCGGCGGGACATCAGCCAGAAGCTCAAGGCCACCGGCTGGGCAGCAGCCACGGTGCTGAATTTTCTCTACCGGTTGGAGGAAAAAGGCTGGGTCAGGTCGGCAAAACAGGGCAACTGCAACGTGTATGTGCCGCTGGTCACCCGGCGGGCTTACGGCGTGTACTGTATGCGGCAGCGGCTGGATACCCTGTTTGACGGCGACCTTGCCGCCGCCGTCCATGCGCTGGTAAGCGAGAGCGGCTGCTCTCAAAGCGCCTTGGAGCATGCCATCCGGGTGCTGGAAGAGAAGCATCAGGAGACGGAGGAGTACGATCTGTACGACCCCTATGGCTGAATTGTTTCATATTTTTTTACAAAATGTTGGTTGACAGCGAAATATCCGTTCTGTAATATAAAAGCTATTAAAAAATGAGAAACTGATATGGACGAACAGGAAAGGAGCAGTCAGACACATGGATCATTTGCAGAATGTATTAAGCTACTTCGACCAGCAGCAGCCCCTTTGCGCAGAGCATGACCGCATCCCCAAGGACCTCTACCGGGAGTTCGGGGTCAAGGCCGGTTTACGCGACGAGACCGGCAAGGGCGTACTGGCAGGTCTGACCAACATCTCGGACATCCGGGCGTTCCAGTATGTGGACGGGGTCAAGCACCCGGCAGACGGTCAGCTGCTGTACCGCGGCTATGACGTAAAAGACCTCATCAACGGCAGCCGCGGCAGCCGCTTTGCCTTTGAGGAGGCGGGATATCTGCTGCTGTTTGGTCAGCTGCCCACCCCGGAGCAGCTGGAACAGTTCTGCGCGGTGCTGGGCGAGTGCCGCACCATGCCCACCAACTTTACCCGCGATGTCATTATGAAGGCACCCAGCCACGATATCATGAACAGCATGGCGCGCAGCGTGCTGACGCTGGCTTCCTACGACCCCAAGGCGGCAGATTTAGACACCGCCAACGTGCTGCGCCAGAGCATCCAGCTGGCGGGCATCTTCCCCATGCTGGCGGTGTACAGCTACCACGCCTATAACCACTACGAAAAAGACGCCAGTATGTATATCCACCGCCCGGACCCCAGCCTTTCCACCGCAGAGAACTTTTTGCGGATGCTGCGCCCGGATATGCAGTACACCCCGCTGGAAGCCCGCGTGCTGGACGTGGCGCTGCTGCTGCACGCCGAGCACGGCGGCGGCAACAACTCCACCTTTACCACCCGCGTGGTCACCTCCTCCGGCACCGATACCTACTCGGCCATGGCGGCGGCGCTGTGCTCCCTCAAGGGCCCGCGCCACGGCGGTGCCAACCTGATGGTCATGCACATGATGCAGAACATCCGGGACAACCTCCACGACCTTGAGGACGACGAGGAGCTGGAAGCCTACCTGAAAAAGCTGCTCCACGGTGAGGCCTTTGACCGCAAGGGTCTGATCTATGGTATGGGTCACGCCGTCTACTCCCTCAGCGACCCGCGCGAGGTGGTGTTCAAGGGCTATGTGGAGCAGCTTGCCCACGAAAAGGGCCGGGACAAGGATCTTTCCCTCTATACCCGCATCGAGCGCATGGCACCCCAGCTGATCGCGCAGGAGCGCAAGATCTTCAAGGGCGTCAGCCCCAACGTGGACTTTTACAGCGGCTTTGTGTACGAGATGCTGGGCATCCCCATGGAGCTGTACACCCCGCTGTTTGCCGTGGCGCGCGTCATGGGCTGGAGCGCCCACCGCATCGAGGAGCTGCTCAGCGCCAACAAGATCATCCGCCCGGCCTACAAGAGCCTTGGCGGCACCCACGATTATATCCCGCGCAGCCAGCGGGCATAAAGGGAGGGCATCAGCATGGAAGAGTTACAGCAGCATCAGGGGGAATGGTTCTTCCTCCACGAGCTCAACGTGGATAAGGTGTTCAGCACCATCCAGCGGGCAGATTATCTCATCCTGTATTATATCAAGGTAGAGCAGGAGGCACATCCCGGCGAAAAGCTCTATCTTGCCGACCTTGCCGCCGCCATGGGGCTGCGGGTGACCGAGCTTTCCAAGGGCATCGAGAAGCTGCAGGACAGCGGCTTTGTGACGTGGAAAACCGACCGCGAGGCCGGGCGCACCTATGTGGAACTTTCCAGCAAGGCGGTGGAGCTGATGGCGGAGGAGCAGGCGCTTTTGCAGCGCTGCTACCGCCGGATGCGCGCCGAGCTTGGAGACGAAGAGTTGCGCCGCGCCGCTGCCACCATGCAGCGCGCCACTGCCATCCTGAAAGAAGAGCGGGAAAAGGAGTTCCCGGCAGCGCAATAACGATTATGAAAGAAAGATACCGGACAGCTTTGTAGGCCGCCCGGTATCTTTCTTTTTATAAAAATATTTTTATTTGATGCAGCTTGCGCAGGGGGTATAGCCTGCGGCAATGGCTTCGTCATAGCTGGAAAAGAGAACCTGGTTCTTTTCCGCAGGCAGGTTGGCGCAGGTGGGCAGGTGGAACTTTTTGCTGTTCACGTTGCCGATGTAAGCCTGCTGCGCAGTGCTGGAGGACGACGGGTCGGTGGGGTTCAGCTGGCTGTCCGGCACAAAGCGCTCGGTGCCCACGGTGAAGTTCTGGCCGTCGCTGCCAATGGTGATGGTGCCCTGCAGGTCGGTGCGGTAGACGTCCACCTTTGCGTCCCGCAGGATGCTCAGGGTCTCCTCGTGGGGGTGGCCGTACTTGTTGCCCGTGCCGCAGGAGATGACGCCCATTTCCGGCAGCACTGCGTTCAGAAACAGGTAGCCGGTACTGGTGCTGGAGCCGTGGTGCCCTACTTGCAACACATCGGCCTTCAGGTTGGCGCCGCTGTTCACAAGGTCAGTCTCAGCGGTCTTTTCCATGTCACCGGTCAGCAGGAAGCTGGTGCTGCCGTAGTCGATGCGCAGCACCAGCGAGGTGTTGTTGGTCTCGCTGTACCCGGTCACCGGGCCCAGCAGGGTAACAGTGGCGCTGCCCAGCGGCCAGACCGTGCCCACGGAAGGCACTTCCAGCTGTAAGCCCTGCTGCTGGGTGTATTTGACAAAATCATTGAAGCATTTGGTGCTGCTCTCGGTCACCGGGCTGTAAGCGTGTCCCGCCGGGAACTTTGCCATTACGGCGGCAAGCCCGCCCACATGATCCTCGTGGGCGTGAGAGCAGAACACATATTGCAGCTGCTCCACCCCCTGCTTTTGCAGGTAGGAAACCACCAGACTGCCGTCGTCCACATTGCCGCCATCGTAGAGCATGAACTGTCCGTCACACTCTACCAATACGCTCAGCGCCTGCCCTACATCAATGAAGTGCATCTCAAAGGGCTGACTTGTCCCGGTGGAGGGCTTGACGGTGTGTCCGCCGCTGCCGGGCAGGCTGTCACAGGCGGTAAGCCCCAGCGCCAGCACAGCGGCCAGCGCCAGCGCAGCCAGCCGCAGGAACAGGCGGCGGGGGAACAGGATTACTTTTTCTTCTTTCCGGTTTTCCACGTTGCGGCCTCTTTCTGTTGATTATTCTTGGGTTTGTGGCCGGGCGCAGAGTTGGGCGCAAAGCGTGCGCCCGGGCTGGGCTGACGGCCTGCCGGGGCAGCAGCGCGGGCATTTTTGCCGGTACTGCGTCCCTTCTGGCTGGGGTGTACGGTATAAGTGCCATCGTTGTGGATGGTCACCTCGGCGCTCTCTGCCCGGCGGGCGGTGCGCTGCACGGCGCGGCGGCCGACGGCGGGCACAAGCAGGGGGATCAGGTCCTCCCGGTGGGTCAGTTGCAAGGCCTTGACCACCTTTTCGGCGTTGCGGGGTTCGTAGTATTGCAGCAGTGCGCGCTGCAATGCCTTGCCCTCGGGGGTCTTTTCCACAAACACCGGCTTGAGGGTGTAGGGGTCAAGACCGGTATAGAACATACAGGTGCTCACGGTGCCGGGGGTGGGGTAGAAGTCCTGCACCTGCTCCGGGCGCATGTGGTTCTTGTAAAGGTACTCGGCCAGATAGACCGCGTCCTTCAGGGTGCTGCCCGGGTGGCTGGACATGAGGTAGGGCACCAGATACTGTTTTTTGCCCGCCTTCTTGCTCAGCTCGTAGAATTTATCCTTGAACTTGTTGAAGGTCTCGATGGGCGGCTTGCCCATGTAGGCAAGGGTGTTAGGGGCGCAGTGCTCCGGGGCAACCTTTAACTGGCCGGACACATGGTACTCCACCAGCTCCTTGAAGAAGGTATCGTCCGGGTCCGCCATCAGATAGTCGAACCGGATGCCGCTGCGGATAAACACCTTTTTCACGCCCGGCAGCTCCCGCACCCGGCGCAGAATTTTAAGGTAGTCGCTGTGATCCACGATCATGTGGGAGCAGGTGGTGGGGGCAAGGCAGTGCTTGCCGCCGGTGCACATCCCGCGCAGCATCTGCTCGCGGCAGGAGGGAAAGCGGAAGTTTGCGGTGGGGCCGCCCACATCGTGGATGTAGCCCTTGAAATCCGGCTCGTGGGTCATGCGCTCGGCTTCCTCTACGATGCTGTCGGCGCTGCGGCTGGTGACCCGCCGCCCCTGATGCAGCTGGATGGCACAGAAGTTGCAGCCGCCAAAGCAGCCGCGGTTCTGGATGATGGAGAACTGCACCTCGCGGATGGCGGGCACGCCGCCCATGCTCTCGTAGATGGGGTGGTAGCGGCGGGTGTAGGGCAGGGCGTACACCTTGTCCAGCTCTCCGCGCACCAGCGGCTTTGCGGGGATGTTCTGCACCAGATACTTTTCGCTCTGCTTCTGCACGATGATCTGGCCGCTGACCACGTCCTGATTGTCCATCTGGATGCGGCAGGCCTTGGCGTAGGCGGTCTTATCGCTGGCCACCTTTTTAAAACCGGCGCACTCCACATACCGCTGGGGCAGGTGGTCGAAATCGGTCAGGTAGCAGGTGCCGTTCACGTCCGTGATGCTTTCCACCGGCTCCCCGGCGGCCAGACGGCGGGCGATCTCCACGGTCTGGTGCTCGCCCATGCCAAAGCTGATGAGATCCGCGCCGGAGTCCTCGGCGATGCTGGGCAGCACGGTGTCCAGCCAGTAATCGTAGTGGGCAAACCGGCGCAGGCTGGCTTCCAGACCGCCTAAGATCACCGGCAGATCGGGGTAAGCCTGCTTGGCAAGTTTTGTGTACACGGTGGCGCTGCGGTCCGGGCGGGCACCGGCCTTGCCGCCGGGAGAGTATTCATCCTCGGCGCGGGGAATTTTTGCCACGGAATAGTGGCTGACCATGCTGTCCACGTTGCCGCCGCCGATGAAAAAGCCGTACTTGGGCTTGCCGAACCGCTTGAAGTCCTCGCAGTCGGTATAGCGGGGCTGCGCCAGCACGCCCACCTTGTAGCCCTCGGCCTCCAGCAGGCGGCTGATGATGGCGGTGCCAAAGCTGGGGTGGTCCACATAGGCGTCACCGCCCACCACCACAAAGTCCAGCTGCTCCCAGCCCCGGGCTTCCATGTCCGCCCGGCTGATGGGAAGAAATTCGGTGTAGATCTGGGGAGTAGAATGTTCCATAGTGCTCCTTTATTATTCCTCCGGTTGGTTCATCTGCATTTCCAGCCACTGCTGGCGGCTGATGAGCACGGCGCGGGGCTTTGCACCCTCGTAAGGGCCGATGATGCTCTTTTGCTCCATCTCATCCATGATGCGGGCGGCGCGGGCGTAGCCCAGCTTGCAGCGGCGCTGCAACAGGCTGGTGGAGGCCTGCCCGGCGTCGATGACCACGTCCACGGCCTGCTTGAACATGGGGTCGGAGCCTGCGTCCTCCTCGGCATCGGCACCGCCGCCGCCCTTTTTGCCGTCCTGAATGGCGTGCTTTTCCATGGCCTCGATCATGGCCTCGTCGTACTGCACGGTGGCGCTGGACTTGATAAAGTCCAGCACACGGCTGATCTCCTCATCCCGCACAAAAGTGCCCTGGATACGGGTGGGCTTGGGTGCGCCCACGGGCATAAAGAGCATATCGCCCTGACCCAGCAGCTTTTCTGCACCGGCACCGTCCAGAATGGTGCGGCTGTCCACCTGACTGGACACCGCAAAGGCGATGCGGCTGGGGATGTTGGCCTTGATCAGGCCGGTGATCACGTCCACGCTGGGGCGCTGGGTGGCAACGATCAGGTGCATACCGGCGGCACGGGCTTTCTGGGCGATGCGGCAGATGGAATCCTCCACATCCTTGCCCACCACCATCATCAAATCGGCCAACTCATCGATGATAATGGCGATGTAGGGCATCTTTTCCAGCTCCGGCTGCTCGGCAGCCAGCTTGTTGAAGGACTTGATATCGCGCACATTGTTCTCCGCAAACAGGCGGTAGCGGCGCTCCATCTCCTGCACCGCGCTGCCCAGTGCACCGGCGGCCTTGCGGGGCTCGGTGACAACGGGCATCAGCAGGTGGGGGATGCCGTTATACTCGGCCAGCTCCACCACCTTGGGGTCGATGAGCAGCAGCTTCACGTCCTCCGGGCTGGAGCGGAACAGCAGGCTCATGATGATGCTGTTCACGCACACGGATTTACCGCTGCCGGTGCTGCCTGCGATGAGCAGGTGGGGCATCTTGCACAGGTCGGTCACCTGCGCTACACCGGCAATGTCCTTGCCAAGGGCGATGCCCAGCGGCGAGGTCATGCGCAGAAAACTCTGGCTCTCAAAGATGCTGCGGATGGAAACGGCGGTCTTTTTGTGGTTGGGCACCTCGATGCCCACGGCGGGCTTGCCGGGGATGGGGGCTTCCATACGCACGTCTGCCACCGCGAGGTTCAGGGCGATATCGTCCGCCAGCGAGGTGATGCGGCTGATCTTCACGCCCGCCATGGGCTGCAGTTCGTACCGGGTGACAGAGGGCCCGCGGGAGATATCCAGCACCCGGGTGCGCACGCCGAAGCTTTCCAGCGTGTCCACCAGCTTCTGAGCGTTGGCCTTCAGCTCCTCCTGCGCGCCGGGGTCGCTCTCCTCCTGCGTTTTTTCAAACAGCTCGATGGGCGGGTACTGGTACTCGTAGCGGTCCACCGGCTCGGTCTCCTCGGCGGGGGCGGTGGCGGCTGCCTGCTCCGAGACAGCGGGCTTTTCCATGGCCGCTGCCACCAGCGAGTTGATGTCCTTTTCCTCCACCGGCTCGGCGGTGATGCTGATCCAGCCGTCCTCGTCCGGCGCAGAGCGGAACGCCACGGCGTTCTCGGCGCTCACCCGGGGCACAGCGGGCTGGATAGGCGCAGCCTCCGGCTGCGTGGGCATCTGCGGCTGCACCACCGGCGCTGTCGGCTGGACGATGGGAGCATCAAAAGCGGGGGCAGGGGCAGGCTCTTCCGGCTGCACAGCGTCCCTGGTAAAGAAATCTGCCGCAGCGGTGACCACCGGGTTTGCCACGATGGGCGGCGGCGTGGGCTTGGATGCAGGGCGCAGCGGGTCCTGCCCGAAGGTGCCGCCCGGCCCGACGATCAGCGGCTCAATGGGCTCGCTGCCGCCCTCGGAGAGGGCGGTGTGGTCGGGGCCAAGGTCTACGTCAAAGGCCGCGCGGGGATGGGCAACGCTGACCCGCACCGGGGTGATGGGCGGCGCGGCAGACTCCGGCTGGGCAGGGGCAGCGGGTGCAGCCTCAGTTTCGGCAGCGTCTGCCTCCATCTCCTGCGTTACCTTGTGTCCCCAGCGCAGCACGCCGGACATCCAGTCCGGCACCCCCAGATGCAGCCCGGCGGGTTCGTCCTCCTCGTCCAGCGGTTCGTCCTCGGTTTCGTCGTATTCCTCGTCGATCTCCCGCTCTGCCTGCCGGATGGAGGTGCGCTCGGCGCGGCGGGCAGCGCGCTGCTCTGCAAAGGCAGCGCCGCGGGCGTGGATACCGCCGGTGACGGCACACAGCCAGACCCAGACCTCGGCGGGGGTGACATCAAAAATGTACAGACTGCCGCACAACAAAAGCACGATCATAATAAGGTTTGCTGCCGGACGTCCGCACAGCAAAAGCAGCACGCCGCCCAGCACAAAGCCTATTGCGCCGCCGGAGAGCCATGCATTGACGCCATTGGCGTAGCAGGCGGAAAGCATTTGCAGCGCCGACAGCCCCTGCGGCTGGATATCGGAAAACACGATGACTGTGCCGCAGACAAAGACAAGCCCCAGCACCAGCTTGAGGATGCGGGACAGCAGCTCCTCGCCCCGGGTGTACAAAACGGCCAGACAGCACACGGCTGCACCCAGCACAAAGCTGCCGCAGCCGAACAGCCCGAACAGCACATCATGGAGCACCCGCCATACGGAATCGCCCTGCACAAAGGCCAGCACCATCAGCAGCAGGCCGCCGAACAGGGTGCCAAGCCCTGCCGGAAGCCGCTGCTCTGCCTTTTTACGGCGGGCAGCAGTACGCCGTTTCGTTGATTTTCGTTTTTTCGTTGCCATTCTACTCTGTTCCCCAACTTCCCATAGACACAATAATTGATTCTACTATTGTACCACGCAAGGGCAAAAATGGCAAACCATAATGTTGTTTTTATTATTCCCGCTCGATCTCCCTGTACAGCCACGCCAGCGCGTCCGAAAGACCGCCCAGTTCATCGATCAGCTTTTCCTTTACGGCGCGGCGTCCGTCCAGCACCGTGCCCATGTCCATGACCAGCTCCCCGGTGTGGAGCATCAGCTGGGTGTAGCGCTTTTCGGGCATACCGCTGTGGGCGGCTACAAAGCCGGTGATGCGCTGCTGCATCTGCTCAAAGCAGTGCATGGTCTGCGGTACGCCTAAGATCAGCCCGGAGTGCCGCACCGGATGCACCGTCATGGTGGCGGTGGGCACAATAAAGCTGTGCCGTGCGCTGACCGCCAGCGGGATGCCGATGGAGTGCCCGCCGCCCAGCACCAGCGTGG
>ERZ773210.2779-NODE-2779-length-13470-cov-4.296086_pt1 | contig 13470 bp, 8 predicted proteins | sample MGYA00580528_ERZ773210 | MGnify/ENA primary metagenome ERZ773210 (study PRJEB29015, sample SAMEA2737769) | human gut metagenome | biome: human gut; feature: human-associated habitat; material: faeces | place: China | collected 2012 ...
TGCCCGACGTGCGCAACACCAAAAGCATGACCGTCCGACAGCAGCGCACGGCCGAAGGCGAGGCCATCCTGCGCCAGCTTGCCGACGGCGACTACGTGACGCTGCTCGACGAGCGCGGCGAAGAATACCGTTCGGTGGAGTTCGCGCTGTGGCTGCAAAAGCGGCTGAACAGCGGCGTGAAACGCCTGGTACTGGTCATCGGCGGTCCCTACGGCTTCTCGGACGAAGTTTACGCGCGCGCCGACGGCAGGCTGTCGCTCTCGCGCATGACCTTCTCCCACCAGATCGTGCGGGCCATCTTCGCCGAACAGATCTACCGGGCCTTCACCATCCTCAACAACGAACCCTACCACCACGAATGATGCAGCAGCGCCCCGTCATAGCCATCCTGACCGCCAACGTTCTCGTAGGCGTGGGGCTGCGCTCCATCCTCGAAAAAGCGGCCCCGGCCGCCGACGTGGAACTGTTCGGCAACTTTCAGGAATTTGCGGAGGCCGATCCGGAGCGGTTCATCCATTATTTCGTCACGGCGCAGCTCTTCGCGGCGCACAACGCCTTCTTCCGCGCCCGCAGCCACAGAACCATCGTCCTCGCCAACGGACAGACGCCCGCCGGGGTGCACTGCATCGACGTGCAGACCGACGAGGAGCGTTTCGTGCGTTCGCTCATGCGACTGCAACACAGCGTCCGCCGACCGGAACACGCCCTGCCCGTCCAGCCGCAGGCTGCGCAGCCGCTCACGGAGCGCGAGGCCGAAGTGCTGACGCTCATCGCCGGCGGACTGATCAACAAGCAGGTCGCCGACCGGCTGGGAATCGGCCTGACGACCGTGATCTCCCACCGCCGCAACATCATGGAGAAGCTCGGCATCCGCACCGCCGCCGGACTGGTGGTCTACGCCCTGGCGGCGGGCTACGTCGATCCCGACGGGATGTGACGCGCCTCCTCATAAATTAGGATTGCACCGACCGAAATAAAACCGTTACTTTGTACTCCCGATAACCGCAACCGATACATGCACCGCAAATCGCTCGTCATCCCCCTGTTGCTGCTGGCCTCCGCGGCCGCGGCCCGCACCGCGGGCGGCGACGGCCCGACGCCGGACACGGAGACGGCCGACACGGTGATCGTGGTGGACAAGGTGCAGGTGACGGCCATCAAACAAGGCCTCGTGCTGCGTTCGCAGCCCGTCGCGGCGTCGATCATCGGCGGCCGCGCCATCGAACGGGGCCGCATCGGGGCGGTGAAAAACCTCTCGCAAACGGTTCCCAACTTCCACGCCCCGGACTACGGTTCGCGCATGACCTCGTCGATCTACGTGCGGGGCCTCGGCGCGCGCATCGACCAGCCGGTCATCGGGCTGAATATCGACAACGTCCCGGTGCTCAACAAGGACAACTTCGACACGGAGCTGGCCGACGCCGAACGCATCGAGGTCCTGCGCGGACCCCAGTCGACGCTCTACGGCCGCAACACGATGGGCGGCGTGGTGAACGTCTACACGCTCTCGCCGCTCACCTACGAGGGCGTGCGGCTGACGGCCGAATACGGCAGCGGGGATTCCTACCGCTTCCGGGCATCGTCCTACTACAAGCTCTCGCCCGACCTCGGAATGGCCGTGACGGGCTATTTCACCCACACGGGCGGCTTCTTCGACAACGACTGCACGGGCGAGGAATGCGACTGGGAGCGTCTGGGCGGAGGACGTTGGAAAACGCAGTGGCGCAACAACCGGGGAGTGCGCATCGACAACACCTTCTCGTTCTCGGCGCTCGACCAGGGAGGTTATCCCTACGCCTACGCCGGCGAGGACATCGTGCGCGACGGCAAGACCGTCATCCGCAACGGCCAGATCAGCTATAACGACCCGTCGTCCTACCGCCGCACAACGGTCAGCGACGGACTCACGGTGCGCTACGACGCCGCGAAATATTCCGTCTCGTCGATCACCTCGTACCAGTACTCCGACGACGAGATGACGCTCGACCAGGACTTCACGCCAGAATCCTGGTTCACGCTCCGGCAGGCCCGGCGCGAACACGCCCTGACCGAGGACATCGTTTTCCGTTCGCACGACGGACGGCGCTACGGCTGGCTGCTGGGCGCCTTCGGTTTCTACCGCCACGGCGTGATGGAAGCCCCGGTGCACTTCAAACGTACGGGCATCGAGGAGCTGATCCTCAAAAACGCCAACGAGCATCTGGGCGCGATCTGGAACGAGGAATACTCGATCTCCGCGGATGAACTGCCGCTCTACTCCGATTTCCGTATGCCCGTGTACGGAGGCGCCGTTTACCACGAGTCGAACCTGCGGCTGGGCCGCTGGCGGCTCACGGCCGGCATCCGTTTCGACGTGGAACACACGTCGCTGGCCTACCACAGCCGGACCGACATGGATTATTTCGTCAGCAAGGAGGGCGGCACGCCCGCGCCGAAACGCATCTCGATCGACGAGGGGAACCGCATCGCCCACACCTACTGCGAAGTGCTTCCGAAGGTCTCGCTGCTCTACGCTTTCGACGAAGTGCGCAACCTCTATATTTCGGTAGCCAAGGGCTACAAGGCCGGGGGATTCAACACGCAGATGTTCTCCGACATCCTGAGCGAAAAGCTCAAATGGCGGATGGCCGGTTCGCAGTACGACGAAGCGGACCTGATGTCCTACGAGCCGGAATACAGCTGGAACTACGAACTGGGCGGCCACTTCTCGTGCATGGACGGCGCCGTGCGGGGCGATTTCGCGGTATTTTACATTGATGTCCGCGACCAACAGCTCACGATCTTCCCGGAGGGACAGAGCACGGGCCGCATGATGACCAATGCCGGCCGCACGCGCAGCGTCGGAGCCGAAGCGGCCCTGCAATTCGCGCCGTGGCGGTCGCTGGAGATCAACACGGCCTACGGATACACCGACGCCCGTTTCGTGCGTTACGACAACGGCATCGAGGATTTCAAGGACAACCGCATCCCCTACGCCCCGCAGCACACCCTCTCGGCCCAGGCGGCGTGGACCCTGCCCACGGGCGTCAAGTGGCTCGGCGACGTGGTCCTGCAAGCGGGAGTCCGCTGCGCGGGGCGCATCTGGTGGAACGAGGAGAACACACTTTCGCAGCCCTTTTATGCGTTAGCAGACGCCTCCGTGCGGTTCGAGCACAAGCACTATTCGCTCGACATCTGGGGCCGCAACCTCGGAGGAGCGCATTACGACGTCTTCTATTTCAAGTCAATCGGCAACGAGTTCGTCCAGCGCGGACGCCCCCGGACATTTGGCATCACCCTGAATATAAACATCTAACAAATACCGACACATGAAAAAAATCCTCTTCCTCCTCTTCGCCGCCGCAGCTTTCGCTGCCTGCAACGACGACGACGGCGAACCCAAAGTCCGTTACGCCACAACCAATGACGGCATCGAAAACGGATACCTGCAAGGTGCCAACCTGCATTTTTACGGCACCTCGACCGTGACCGACGCCAAAGGCAAAACGTTTACGGACCCGGAAGCCTGGTTCGAATTCGCAGGCGGTCCGGAGAGTTTCTCCCTCTACATGCACAAAACGCGCTTCGCGGCCAACATGCCGGGCGTGGAAATGCGGCTCCAAACGGTCACCTACACCCCGAAGGGCGACAAGTCGCTCAACTTTGTTAGGGAGGAGATCATTCCCTCCGCCCTCAAAGAGAACAATGAAGGCGGAGGATCGAGCTACCAGCCCGTCGAACGCTATAAAATCACCAATCTCACAGGCGCAATCGACGGCGTTGACTGCCGGGTCAGCTTCACCTGCGCCGGCGTTTTTCAGGTAATATACGAAGGACGACTGATTATCAAAGAATAAATATCCACGAACCATGAAACCCGAATACAAACCTTTCGTAGATGAATTGATCGAACTCTGCATCCGGGAGGACATCGGCGACGGCGACCACACGTCGCTCTCGTGCATCCCGGCCGACGAACACGGACGCATGCGCCTGCTGTGCAAGCAGGAGGGCACGATCGCCGGGATCGAAATCGCGCAACTCGTACTGCAACGCCTCGATCCCGAAATGAAATTCGAACAGATCCTGCACGACGGAGACCGTGTCGCGCCCGGCGACGTGGCCTTTTACGTCTCGGGACGCCTGCGCTCGCTACTTCAGGCCGAGCGCATCCTGCTGAACATCATGCAGCGCATGAGCGGCGTGGCGACCCAGACCGCCGTTTACGTCAAGCGGCTGAAGGGACTCCGTACCAAGGTCCTCGACACGCGCAAGACCACGCCCGGCATGCGCGTGCTGGACAAGATGGCCGTGAAGATCGGCGGCGGCGAGAACCACCGCATGGGACTTTTCGACATGATCCTGCTGAAGGACAACCACATCGACTTCGCGGGCGGCATCCGCAAAGCCATCCACGGCGCCCGCGAGTACCTCCGGGCCAAGGGCAAGGATATTCCCATCGAGTGCGAAGTACGTTCGCTGGAGGACATCGACGAGGTGTTCGCCGCGGGCGGCGTCGACCGCATCATGTTCGACAACTTCACTCCCGAAATGACCCGCCGGGCGGTCGAGAAGGTCGCCGGACGCTGCGAGACCGAATCGAGCGGCGGCATCACGCTCGACACGATGCGCGACTATGCCGAGTGCGGCGTCGACTTCATCTCGGTGGGCGCGCTGACGCACCAGATCAAGTCGCTCGACATGTCGCTGAAGGCCTGCGAATAAAGGATGAAACGCCTGCTCCATACGCCGCTGGCGCTGCTCGTGTGGCGCATCGCACTGCTCTACGCGGCGCTGATGCTCTGCCGCGCGGCGTTCTGGGTCTACAACGCCGCCCTGCTCGGTCCGCCGGTGTGGAGCGAACTGGGGCAGCTCGTGGCCGGGTCGCTGAAGTTCGACACCGTATCGGTCGTCTATGCCGACGGCGTGTTCATCCTGCTGTCGCTTCTGCCCCTGCACCTGCGCGAACGGCGCTGGTACCGGGGCATGCTGTTCTGGTATTACGTGATCGTCAACGCCGTGCTGATCGCAGCCGCGAACCTCGCCGACACGGTCTATTTCCGCTACACGCAGAAGCGTTTCACGGCCGACGAAATTTTCTTCGCCGACAACGACAACTCGTTGCAGCTGGCCGGAAAGTTCATGGCCGAAAACTGGTATCTCGTGCTGCTGTGGGCGGGACTCGTGGCGTTGCTGGCGTGGGGTTACCGCCGCCGGACGCACGAGGAGAGCGTTTTCAGCCGCGGCTGGGCCTACTATGCCGGCGGCACGGCCGTCTTCGCCCTCGCGGCGGGGCTGAGCGTCGCCGGGATGCGCGGCGGCATGACCCGCATGACCCGTCCGATCACCCTTTCCAACGCCATGCTCTACACGGCGGACAGCGGCAAGGCCAATCTGATTTTAAGCAACCCGTTCTGCATCCTGCGCACTATCGGCAACGCGGGAAGCGTCAAATACAGGAAATATTTCACCCCGGAGGAATTGCCCCAGCGCTTCACGCCCGTGCACCGGCCCGCCGACAGCGCAGCGGTCGATCTCACGGGCCGCAACGTGATGATTTTCATCATGGAGAGCATGTCGGCCGAGCACTCCGCGTTCCTCCATCCGGAACTCTACGCCGACCTCCCGGAAAAAGGCTTCACGCCGTTCCTCGATTCATTGATGCGCAACGGTCTGACATTCAAACGGATGTACGCTAACGGCTCGCGTTCGATCCAGGCCATGCCCTCGGTGCTGGGAAGCATCCCCTCGTTCCGCACGCCGTTCGTACTGATGCCCCAATCGTTGGGCGAGAGCCGCCAGCTGCCCGCCATGCTGGCGGACAAAGGCTATGCGACGGCCTTCTTCTGCGGCTCGGAACGCGGCTCGATGGGCTTCGGGGCCTATGCCCGTTCGGCAGGCGTCGAGCGGCTCGTAAGCCGCGAGGACTACGAGGCGAAGCACGGAACAAGGGATTTCGACGGCTACTGGGGCATCTGGGACGAAGAGTTCCTGCAATTCACGGGCGAGGAACTGACGGCGATGCCCGAACCCTTCTTCGCCGCGCTGTTCACCCTCTCGTCGCACCACCCGTTCGTCGTACCCGAAAAGTACGCCGCGACGCTGCCCGAGGGCTACACCCGGATTCACAAGGGCGTCGCCTACGACGACCGGGCGTTCCGCCTCTTCTTCCAGCGCTTCGGCGGCGAGGAGTGGTTCCGCCGCACGATCTTCGTCTTCGTGGCCGACCACGTGTCGTCGGAGAAATTCGCGGAGGAGACGCGCTCCTACCCGGGCAACATGCACGTCATCGGCTTCATCTACACCCCCGACGGCGCCCTGCGGGGCGAGGTCGGCGAGATCACGCAGCAACTGGACATCATGCCCACCCTGCTGGGGCTCACGGGCAACCGGAAGCCTTATTTCGCATTCGGGCGCGACGTGCTGAACGAACCGCAGCGGCCCCGCTGGTCGGTCAGCTACGACGGACGGTTCCGCGCGCTGACCGGAGAAGGCGCAATCGTGCTCGACGATTCGGACATGAATGTGCAGGAATGCCCGGCCACCCCGGCCGCCGACAGTCTGGCACAGAATTTCCGGGCGCTGGTCCAGCAGTATTACACCCATATCGAGAAAAAGAATTACACGGCAAATGATTGATTTCAAACCCGTGCGCCTCGGGGACCGGGCGGTCATCGAGCGTTATACCATGCCCTCGGGCATCTGCAACTGCGACCTCGCCTTCGCCAACATGTACTGCTGGCAGGCGGTGTTCCACAGCGCGTGGGCCGAGATCGGCGGATTCCTGGTGATCCGCTTCCAGATCGACGGCGGCGAGCGCATCGGTTACATGCAGCCCGTAGGCGAAGGCGACTTCGGCCCGATCCTCCCCCTCCTGCGCGAAGACGCCCACGCCCACGGACAGCGGCTGCGGATCATCGGCCTGACGGACGAAGGCCGCGACACGATCCGCCGGATCGTTCCCTGCCATTTCGCGTTCGAGTCGGACCGCGCGCTGGAGGATTACGTCTACAACGCCGACGATCTTCGCAACCTTGCCGGACGCCGCTATCAGCCCAAGCGCAACCACATCAACCGCTTCACGGCCGAATATCCCGACTACCGCTACGAAGAGCTGACGCCCGACCGCTTCGGGGAGTGCATGGCCCTCGAACGCGAATGGCGCAAGGCCCACGAAGGTCACACCTCGGAGCTGTGCGCCGAGCAGCGGGCCATGCAGCGGGCCTTCGAACATTTCGAAGAACTGGGGCTGATCGGCGGTTGCATCTACGTCGGCGACCGCCTCGCGGCCTTCACCTACGGCTCGGCGGTCAACGACCACACCTTCGACACCCATGTAGAGAAGGCCGACACGGAGTTCGACGGCGCTTTCACGATCATCAACAAACTCTTCGCGCAGCACCTCCCCGAACGTTTCACGCTGATCAACCGCGAGGAGGACCTCGGGCTGGACGGACTGCGGCAGGCCAAACTCTCCTACCACCCGGCGTTCCTCCAGCACAAATTCACGGCGATCTGCATGCACCCCGACGAAGTGGCCTGCAAAGAGCTTTGGATGAAGGCCTTCGGCGACGACGAGCAGTTCGCCGACTCGTTCATCATGCGCTATTACTCCCGCCGCCGGATGCTGACGGCCGAGGCCGAAGGCCGCATGGCGGCGATGCTCCACCTCCTGCCGTTCCGGACGGAGCTGGGCCGCACGACCTATATTTATGGCGTAGCGACGGACCCGGCGTTCCGGGGACGCGGACTGGCTTCGCAGCTGATGCGCGAAGCGATGCGGCTCATCGCGGAGCGCGGCGACGATGCAGCGTTCCTCATCCCGACGCCCGGCAAGGAGTGGCTCCGGGAATTTTACGGACGTTTCGGGTTCGCTGGCGACGTTCCGGCGAGGTTCGTTTCCGCAGACCGCTTCGACTTCGGCACGGGCGACGCGGCCGCCGACCGGGCGATGGTCTGGCGGCGCGACTCCTCGGTTCCGCTCCCCGAACAGCTCACCGCCTCCTGGCATTCATAGCCTCCGGAACTCACCTCCGCGAGCGTCTTTTCGGCCTGCGCCGGAATCCGTCCGCCACACTGCCGCTCCCGGCGCAGGCGACAGCCCGCCCCGAGCGGCCGGGACCGGTTCCGACAACACCTCCGGTTCCGCCCGCCACTCTTCTCCGCTATGCCGTTTTCCGAGCTGCCGTCACCGAAAAACAGACGCCCGACAGTTTCGCTTCACAACCATTCCACGAATCAAGGGCAACGAAAAAGAGATGAAAGGGAAATGGCAAATCTACCAAACGAAACACGACTAAAAATTAAAATTTTTTATTTGCAAAAAAAATCATCCGATTTTGTTTTTTAATAAAATAAGTTTAATTTTGAAATGTATTCGAAACACAATCGAAACACAAACAAGTTATATTTGAAAAGTTTTTCAGACAGAAGCGACACGGTAAACAGATGGTTACCATATATATAATGGAAGATGCGAAGGCCGGCAGGGCCGCAAACGGAGACTTCGGGACGGAGTCCCCGACCGGGTCTTTCCGGGCCTTCGAGGTGTCCAAACAACCGGATTTACAAAACGCGGACAAATAAAAAAATTATAATCGAAGAACTTAAAATGAAAAACGTATTAAAGTATCTGTTACTGGCACTCATCGCCGTCTCGCAACTCTTCGCCTGCGGCGGCGGCGATGACGAAAAGACCCCCGCGGATAATTTCGACGTGCAATTCACGGTTCCGGGGTCGGTAGACGTCACCGAAGGCGGCGAGTGCACTTTCGCCGTAAGTGGGGGGGGGAAATCGCCCCTGACCACAGACACATTCATTCTTGAGTCGGACGCAGGCATCTCCTACGTCTGCCCCATCGTCAACACCTCTTCCGACAGTTTCACCGTACGCCTGGCCGACGGGTGTGAAACGGGTTACTACAAAGTCTTCGTCAAAAGAGACGCACGCAAAAAATCGTTCGGAAGAATCTACATCAACATCGTCGAAGACATAGATTTCAAACCGGATGCAGGCACCACGGTCTACGGGATCGTGTCGTCGGCCGGCGTCGGCGTGGAGAACGTCGTGGTCTCCGACGGCGCGGAGGTGACCGTCACGAACGAGAAGGGCATCTACCAGCTCAAATCGGCCAAAAAGTGGGGATATGTCTTCATCTCCGTCCCGAGCGGCTACGAAGTTCCGTCCGTCGGGGTGCTCCCGCAGTTCCACTGCGCGCTCAAAAACAGCGCCGACGTCGTCGAACGGGCCGACTTCAAGCTCGAAAAGGTCGACAGACAGGACTCCTACAAGATCTTCATGCTGGGCGACATGCACCTCGCCAACCGAACGGGCGACCTGGGACAGTTCGCCCAGTTCACCTCCGACCTTACGGACTACATGACCCGCCACAAGGGCGAGAAGATGTATGCGCTCACCCTCGGGGACATGACCTGGGACCTCTACTGGTATTCGAACAGCTACTATTTCCCCCAGTACCTGAACACCATCAACAGCCAGATCAAGAATCTGCAGATCTTCCACACCATGGGCAACCATGACAACGATTTCCAGACCAGGTCGGACTACGATGCGGCGGTCAAATATGTGGATCAGATCTGCCCGACCTACTATTCGTTCAACATCGGCAAGGTCCATTACGTCGTCATGGACGACATTGATTGCAGCAGCTACGACGGAACCGAATCCCGCAACTATGTCAAGAGCCTCTCCGCCGAGCAGCTGGACTGGCTGGCGAAAGACCTGTCGCACGTGGCCAAGACGACCCCCGTCGTCGTTGCCATGCATGCGCAGGTGTTCTATCCGACCACATCGGGATTCAAGATCGACCACGATCAGGTCAACACCCTGCGGCTTTTCGACATCCTCGACGGATATACCGTCCGCTTCGTGACGGGGCATACCCACAAACTTTTCAACGTGACGCCCGACGCTCCGATCGTGGACGGGCATAACTTCCGGGAGTATAACTCCGGCTCGGTATGCGCTTCGTGGTGGTGGTCCGGCAACCTCACGCCCGGAATCCACATCGGAACCGACGGAACTCCGGGCGGCTACGGCATCTGGGATGTCACGGGAACCGATTTCCAATGTCTCTACAAATCGACCGGATGGCCCGAAGAGTACCAGTTCCGCAGCTACGACCTGAACAACGTGCATTTTTCGATGGCCGACGTTCCGCTGATGCCTTCCGACATCTCCGCTTCGGTCAAGAACGCCTATATGCAATATGTCAACGCCTATCCGCAGAACAACGACAACGAGGTGCTGATCAACATCTGGAACTGGAATTCGGACTGGACGTTGAGCGTCGTCGACGAAAACCGCAAGACGCTGCCCTACACCGAAGTCTGGGCCTACGACCCGCTCCATATCGCGGCGCTCTCGGTCAAGCGGTTCAACAACGCGGGACTCAAGTCGACCCCGTCGTTCATCACCGACAAGTTCACGCACTTCTTCAAGGTGAAGGCGGACGATGCGGACACCGACCTTGTGATCACCGTCAAGGACGAATTCGGAAACGAGTGGACCGAAAACATGCAGCGGCCGAAAGCATTCTCCACGGATGCCTACCGACGCAAGTGATTTTCGCTACATACCCAACCACAATCATCATTTACTAACCAACAAACACAGATCTTATGAGAGTATTAAGACCACTGGTTCTATCTCTTCTTCTGGTATTGGGAGGGGGAATAACAGCCCTTTCGGCCCAGAACAGGGAGGTGTCGGGAAAAGTCCTCGACGCCAATCAACAGCCGCTCGTGGGTGTAGCCGTTCTGGTCGATGGTACGACCAAAGGCGTCACAACCTCCGAAAACGGCACCTTCAAAATCCAGGTTCCGTCGGGAGAAGCCGTTCTCCAGGTCACCTGCCTGGGTTACCTACCCCAGAAAGTGACGGTTCCCTCAAGCCGGAACAGCATCACGATCTACCTGCAAGAGGACGCCATCATGCTCGATGCAACCGTCGTAATCGGCTACGGTACGCAGAAAAAAGTCAACCTGACCGGCGCCGTTGCGACCGTAGGGAGCAAGGAGCTCGAAAACCGCGTCACCCATTCGCTGGGCAGCATGTTGCAGGGTTCCGTAGCGGGTCTCAACATCACCACCTCCTCGGGTAAACCCGGCAGCACGCCGGCGATCAACATCCGCGGCGTCAACTCGATCAACTCGGCCGACCCGCTCGTGCTGATCGACGGCGTGGTGGGCGACCTGAACCGCGTCAACCCCAACGACGTAGAGTCGATCTCGGTCATCAAGGACGCTTCGGCGGCAGCCGTCTACGGCGCCCGCGCAGCCTTCGGCGTCATCCTGGTCACCACCAAGAACGGCTCGGCCCAGGACGGCAAGGCGACGGTGCGTTACAGCGGCCGTTTCGGCTGGGAAGAGGCCACGACCTCGACCGACTACGAGAACCGCGGTTACTGGTCGGTCTATACGGTCAACAAGTTCTGGCAGGCCGACTCCGGAACGAACTATGTCAAATACAACGATCACGACATGCAGCAGCTGCTGGCGCGCGTGAACGACAGGACCGAGCATCCCGACCGTCCGTGGGTCGTCGAAGAGATCCGCAACGGCCGCAAACAGTGGGTCTACTACGGCAACTACGACTGGTGGGACATGCTCTTCCAGCAGCGTCGGCCCGTGCAGCAGCACAACATCTCGCTCAGCGGCGGCACGAAGGACATCAAATACCTCGTCTCGGGCGCCTATGACCGCCAGGAAGGTATTCAGCGCGCACATCCCGACGTGTATAACAAGTACAACCTGCGTGCGAAACTCGATTTTCGGATCAACCGGTGGGCAACGCTCTCGAACAACACGTCGTTCTTCTCGTCGAATTACAAGTCTCTGGGAGACGGCAGCGTAGACAACACCATCGCTTACAGCGCCCGCCACGCACTGGCCAACTTCCCCATGAAGAACCCCGACGGATCGTGGCTTTACAGCACGCCGTATCTCGATTACAAGATCGCCAACGGACGCCACATCCTGCTCAACGAGGGCACGCACCGCAACGTCGACCGCTCGAACGACTTCTCGAACACGACACGCCTGGTCATCACGCCGTTCAAGACGTTGAGCATCACGGGTGACTTCACCTACCGCCTCTACCAGAACCGCAATACGAGCCGCAGTTCCGCAATGAACTACCGCGAATCCCCCGACGGGCCGCTGCTCGCCTACGACACGGGCGCCGGCATGAACCAGCTCGACGAAGTGGTTCAGACGCGCAACTACTATTCGGCCAACGTCTACGCCAACTACGACGAAACGTTCGGCGAGGCGCACCACGTGTCGGCAACCGCCGGATTCAACTACGAAACGTGGTCCAGCAAGAACGTCTCGGTGGCAGGCATCAACCTCTCCTCCATAAACCTCGACGACCTGAATCTGGCAACGGGCTCTCCCACGGAGGGCGCTTACGGCGGCGGCCAGAACGAATACGCCCTGGCAGGCTTCTTCGCCCGTATCAACTACGACTACAAAGGGCGCTACCTCTTCGAGGTGAGCGGACGCTACGACGGATCGTCGCGTTTCGCACCGGGCAACCGCTGGGGCCTGTTCCCCTCGGCATCGGCCGGATGGCGCATCTCCGAGGAGCCGTTCTTCGGCAACGCCAAAGACCTGGTGGACAACCTCAAGCTGCGCGCTTCGTTCGGCAGCCTGGGCAACCAGAACGTGTCGTCCTACTACACCTACATGCGCCTGATCACGAACAACGATTTCAGCAACTACACCTTCGACGGCAGCATAAAGGGCAAATACTCCTCGCTGGGCGCCCCCGTAGCCTCCGACCTGACCTGGGAAACCGCCCAGCAGTGGGACCTGGGTCTGGATCTCACCATGCTGAACAACCGGCTCAACTTCACCGGCGACGTCTACATCCGCGACACGAAGGACATGCTGACCGACGGAATGGCGCTGCCCGGCGTATACGGCTTGAGGATGAAGGGATAAGGTATGGATATCAAATGGATGCTTCGCAGAATGCGGGCGATGAGCGCATCCGAGCTGGCTTGGCGCGTGCAGATGGAGGCGCTGACCAAGCGGGAAAAGAAGCTGTTTTACGACAAACATCTGCCTGTGACGCAGTTTGCGCCGGATAAGCCGAGAAAGCCGGACGGTGCGCGTCTGTCGCTCAACTGGGAAAATGAGGGCACGCGCTACACGGGCATGCGGATGTTTGATTGCTACGAGGAGCGGGATTACCGCACGCGGTGGAATGCAGGCTTTCAGACGGAAAACGACTGGCCGGAAACGCCGTATTCCCCGACGATGCGCATCGGCCAGCGTGAAGATATCGGCGATATCCGCACCAACTGGGAGCTGAACCGCCACTTTCAGCTGGCTCAGCTGGCGAAAAGCTATTATGTCAGCGGGGATGAGGCGGACCTGGCGGAATTCGCGGCGCTGTTTGAGGATTGGAACGCGCACAACCTGTTTCTGCACGGCCCCCAGTGGACGAGCGCCATGGAACTGGCG
>ERZ773210.2791-NODE-2791-length-13425-cov-4.529993_pt1 | contig 13425 bp, 10 predicted proteins | sample MGYA00580528_ERZ773210 | MGnify/ENA primary metagenome ERZ773210 (study PRJEB29015, sample SAMEA2737769) | human gut metagenome | biome: human gut; feature: human-associated habitat; material: faeces | place: China | collected 2012 ...
TAATATAATGAGATTCTTATTAAAAACCTTCATCTTTTTGCGCTGCAAAGATAATCAATTTTTAGTATTTCATTAAAAGTCGATACCAACTTTTTGGGGATGGTTTATGATTTTTATCACTTATATGAGGTATCGGGTGCTTGGGCGGATATTGGGGGGATTGCTTTTCCGCAATTTTACATGAGAATGAAAAAACTTTTAAAATAGAAATGCCAAATGAATTATTTTTTATATTTTTGCCGAATGATTATTCCTTCTTATAGAGGTGGCCATTTTTGAATGTACTTTCACTTTATGTACAAAAGCAATGCCGCATCGGAGGGAAGCAATAGGCAAACCGAGGAACTTAAATTTTCAGGAATGCCTGTTTGTCTAATGTAAATATCTAAAAGCCAGTAAAATATGTAATTTTACCGGTATGGTCATCAAGTATTTATGAGTGAGATAGTTTCATCTCGTAGGGGGATGGGAAGCCATGCTGTACGTTGGTATATTCTGGTACTTCCCGTAGGGCACAGAGGAGATCCGGCCCGTGCATTGCGTATGGAGGTTGACCGGAGTGTGAAGAGGGATGAAGCGATGTTGGAATATTTTGCACCTAAATATATAGAGGTAAAAAGAAAGGGTGGGGAATTCGTGCGTACGGAACGACCCTTGCTTTACAATTATGTATTCATTCGTTCTACGGAGGCCGAAATTTACCGAAGGCAGCGAAGTACCCTGCATGCCTATAGTTTTTTGCCGCGCGTGCATAGCGGTGGCGAAAGTCATTATCCCTATCTTTCGGATGCTGAAATGAGAAACCTTCGTTGGGTGGCGGAAGCATACCGTGGCGAGCTTCCGGTGTATGTGCCGGAGTCAGGACGTCTGGTGAAGGGCGACCGTGTCCGGATTACGGAAGGGGAGTTTAAAGGAGTAGAAGCCGTGGTAGCAGTCCAGCCCGGGGCCGGGCATAAGGATGTCGTGGTTTGCATAGAAGGATGTTTGTGGGTGCCTTTAATGCGTGTGTCTGTCGGACAGTATGAAATCATCGGCCTGAACGAAAGCGGCAAACATGTGTATACGAAGTTGTCCAATGAACGTATTTTCCAGGGCCTTCATAAGGCACTACGGAATTACCACTCCCGTGGCGGTGTGACAGATGCCGACCGGGCTTTGGCGGAAGAGGCCTTGCGTGCCTACGGTAAGTTACAGATGGATAGCGATGTGATGCGTTGCAAGTTGGCTTCAATCTTGTTGATGGCTCATACGGTATTGGGGAATCGGGAAGAGAGGGGTGAGTTGGAAGTTTTTTCCCGCACCATCCTGCCTTTGCTGAAAGCGGAGCAATCCCGTGCCTTGTTATTGGCTACGTTGTATGGTTGTACGGATAATAACATGTATTACCATGAGGCTCATACTTTAATCGTCCCATGGCGTAAGGAACCCGATATGAAGAAAAGCAAGCGGCAACTTTTGCAGTGGCTGGATGATTATGACGAATGGCTGGGACATCGGGGATAAATATTTATAGCCGGAAAGTTTGGAATGTCTGTTTGATTTTTCTACCTTTACGTAGGTGTTATGGCAAAGGCTTGGATGAAGTATCCGGTTGGTATACGGATTCTGAGAATATGTTAGGGATTCCTCGGGAATGTTGAAAGGTACGTGATGGAACGGAAATGAAATAAAAGGGAGGACTTGGAATGGATTTTTTGAAAAGGCTTTATCCTATTGGCATACAAACGTTTGAAAAGATAAGGAACGGCAATTACTTGTATATAGACAAGACGGAATACGTCTACCGTATGGCGCATTCCGACTCAAATTACATATTCCTGAGCCGTCCCCGTCGTTTCGGAAAGTCGCTGTTGACAAGTACTTTGGAAGCCTATTTTGAAGGGCGTAGAGAATTGTTTAAGGGTTTGGCTTTGGAGAGGTTGGAAACGGAATGGACGGAATATCCCGTCCTGCATTTCGACATGAGTACGGCGAAGCACGTGGATAAGGAAGACCTGATTTTGGAACTGGAGAAGAAACTGCTGAGATATGAAGCCCTTTACGGGCGCGGTAAAGGAGACGTCAAAGTCAACCAACGTTTGGAGGGACTGATTCAAAGGGCTTACGAACAGACGGGCCGTCAAGTAGTGGTGCTCATCGATGAATACGATGCGCCCTTGCTCGATGTGGTGCACGAAGAAAAGAACCTGCCTGTCCTCCGCAACATCATGCGCAATTTTTATAGCCCGCTCAAAGCCTGCGACCCTTATCTGCGTTTCGTCTTCCTGACGGGAATCACCAAGTTCTCGCAACTGAGTATCTTCAGTGAACTGAACAACATTAAAAACATCAGCATGTTGCCGGAATACGCCGCCATCTGCGGCATCACGGAAGAGGAAATGGCCACCCAGATGGACGAGGACTTGGACATTTTGGCCGGACGGATGGGCATAAGCCGCGAAAAGACCGTGCAGAAACTCAAGGACAATTACGACGGTTACCATTTCACCTGGCCCTCGCCCGACATCTATAACCCATTCAGCCTGCTGAATGCTTTTGCTGACGGGCGGTTGGATTCTTATTGGTTCGGCAGCGGCACGCCCACTTACTTAATTGAAATGCTGAACAGATTCGGTGTATTACCCTCCAAAATAGGGGGTAACGAGGTTGTGGCGGCTGATTTCGACGCACCGACCGAACGAATGGAAAGCATCACGCCCTTGTTGTACCAAAGTGGCTATGTCACCATCAAGGGGTACGATGAAATGTTCCAAATTTATACGTTGGACATCCCGAATGCGGAAGTAAGGATAGGTTTGATGCGCAGTCTTATACCTTATTATGTGACACGTGACACACAGTCGACCAATACCACGGTGGTCAATTTAGCCCGAGCCTTGGTGCGCGGTGATATGGACGGGATGTTACGTCTGCTGCAGACCTTCCTTTCCACCGTCCCTTATTGCGACCGCACGGACTACGAAGGCCATTACCAACAGATGCTCTACATCATCTTCAGTCTCCTTGGCGCGTACGTGGACGTGGAAGTACGTACCCCGATGGGACGGGTGGACATGGTGATGCGCACGGCCACCACGCTCTACATCGTGGAACTGAAACTGAACCAATCTGCCGAGGCAGCCATGCAGCAGATTGACCTGAAAAACTATCCCGAACGCTTCGCCTTGTGCGGCCTGCCCGTGGTGAAGGTCGGCATTAACTTTGACATGGAACGGCATACCCTGAAGGATTGGATGATTACGAGATAAAATACACTCTACCCTAAGACTTTGCAAAAACATCCTTCATCCTTCAGGAACTGTGGTAAACATCTATTGTATAATATATTACAGTCTGAACGATGGAAAGCCCATCTTTCAGTCCCCTTTCATGGCTGAGAGCCGTCAAACGCTCTGCGCCAAACGATTTTCCAATCTAAGCCAAATGATTTTTCATTCTCAGCCGACTGATTTTCCGTCCTCTTCCCAGCGGAATGAAACGTGGATGAAAGATGCCTGAAACATCTTTCAGGTTATAACTTCAAAATAATGAGTGGATTAACATGCATTCTGAAAGATGAAGGATGTTTTTGCAAAATTCCTGTGTAGGGAAAGCATACGAGGAATGATGGACTTCCAGTAGGAATATCTTATCCACGCTGATTTTCTGTAGCACCTAAAACTGTCATGAAGTTAACCGTTACCAGATTGTGGAGGCGGATCGAATGCAACGTGTATTTTAGTCTTTACTATAATGGTCGTTGACAATAAAAAGATAGTTTCCAATACAATAGCTCTGTATATTAGGATGATTGTAGTAATGGCAATCAACTTCTATATGTCGAGGGTCGTATTGGATGTATTAGGGGTAATAGATTATGGGATATATAACCTCGTAGCTACCATTGTTGTAGTCTTTTCATTTTTAAAATCGTCTTTTAGTGATGCGACCCAAAGGTTTATCAATTATACCATAGGGAATGGCAAACATACCCAACTTAGCAAGATATTCAGTACCTGCCTTAATTGTTATTTTATACTGATAATAACGGTTATTGTCCTTGGAGAAATATTTTGGATGTTTTGGGGGGCTTCATTGAATATACCTCAAAGCAGATATGAAGCTGCATCGTTTACTTTCCAAATAGCATTGGTTTCTTTTTCTCTCAGTATATTGCAGGTTCCTTATAATGCGGCTATTGTGGCGCATGAAAGAATGGGCGTATTTGCTAAAATAAGTATAGTAGAGGTTCTGTTAAAATTATTTTTGACAATAGTGATTACAAATATAGCATTCGATAAATTGAAAATGTACTCTGTATTGATGATGTTTAATGCTGCGGTTATATTCACTATATATTTTGTCTATTGTAGGACGCATTTTGATTATACTAAATATATTTTTTGTTTTGATAAATCCTTGTTCAAGCGTATCCTGTCCTTTACTGGATGGAACATGTTAGGCAGCTTGTCGGGTACGTTGTCAGAATCAGGGGTAAGCCTGATTTTTAACGTGTTTTGTGGGGTAATATTGAATGCCTCAATAGGCTTATCTAACCAAATAAACGGTGCATTGTCCGGCTTTATTGCAGGCTTTCAAACGGCGTTCAAGCCACAAATCGTAAAAACGTATGCAGCCAAGCAAAGGCAAGATTTTCACCGGTTGGTATGCCGGTCGTCAAAGTTTTCGTTCTTCCTGTTCTTCTTGGTTTCTGTTCCGGTAATATGCAATATGGATTATATCTTGCATGTTTGGTTGGTGGAAGTGCCGCAGTATGCGTGTACCTTTAGCCGGATTATCTTGTTGGGATCGCTTATCGATGCAATGTCTGGCGTTTTTTATTCGGCTATAGGGGCCACGGGGAAAATACGGAATTATCAGGTTGCCATCACAAGCGTTTTCGTATTGCACATAGTCGTGACTTGGGTTTTATTGGATTTGGGGGTAGCGTATGAATATGTTTTTCTCTCAAGGATATTCACAAGGGGGATTCTGAACTTTCTTGTAGGATTATACTTCTTGCGGAAGGTAGCGAATTTGCAATATTCTGAGTATCTTAGTAGGACTTTTGTCCCTATCGTGAAAGGTTCCTTGATACCCTTTTTAATAGTCATATTGTTGGTATGCTTGTTTGACAGCGGTTCTGTGGGGAAGGTAGTGCTTAATACGTTGGTTTTTGAAATTGCTTCAGTGGTGTTTATTGTTAGATATGGATTGTCTCCCAATGAAAGAGATAGGATTTTGAGTGTAATTAAAAATAAGATCAAAAAATGACAATGCTTGAAGTTTTGGTTGGAAACCTGTTGTTGTACTTGTTTATGGCACGGTGTTATGGTAATTCCTCTAAAATGTCGTTAGTCTATATATTGTCGATTTATTATGTTATTATATCCTTATTAGGGATTGTCGTATTTGAAACCGGAATATATGAAAATGTTTTTGCTGTTAAAAATAATAAGTCTTTTTCTATAATACCTTATGCCTTTTGTTTTTATTGCCTTGCAGCCTTAATATATCCTTTAAGAACAGTGTCATTTAATAATATTTCTTTTAAAGAAATACCGTATAATAAGACTACATCGCTTATCATTAATTTGTGGGTTGTGGACATGGTTTGCTATATGATGCTCAAATTGTTCCAAGCCGTTATGGCATCGAGTATAGGATATGGCGAGATGTATAATATATCAGCGGTGGAGGGCGATGCAATAGGCACGTTCTACGGGGATAACTGGCTTTTGCTGAAGTTCAATAATTTTAATGTGAACCTTTACCATTCATTTTCTCCATTTGTCATGTGTTACGCGTTGTATGGATTGATTTCCAGGAAAATGCGACGAAGAAAAGCATTTATGCTCATAGGGCTGATTCTGTTAACCCAAATATTATCTGCCCTTGCATTAGGCTCGCGTGGTAATTTGTTTTTTGTGTTTTGGGGTATAGCTTTTTATTTTATCATTTTTTATCCCCATTTTGACAGGCGGTTGAAACATAAAAGCGTATTTGTGATATTGTGCTTGATAGGGATTATCATGGTTTATTCGATTGTTATCAGTTTTGCACGTCTTGAAGATACATCGACAGAAACGCCATTTTATAGTGTAATAAGATATTTTGGAGAAGCGTTTCCTAATTTAGGGAATTTATTTTGGGGGGAGGTTACAAGACATCCGTATGGTACGAGGTTGTTTCCATATCTTTTTGGGTTGACGTATATAGAAGAGTCCGTACAAGACGGATATGCTTTTTGGCAAATGTTTACCGGAGTTCCTGTATTGAATTTCAAAACGATATATGGCGATTTGTATATTGAGTTCGGTGAATTCTTGCCTTTGGTTATTGTCACATTTATCTCTTTGTTGTTTTCATTGTTCTTAGGAAAAAGAAATATCTCTTTTTGGAAGATGGCTTTGGTATATTGGTATTTCGATTTGATTCTTCAAGGAGTTTTCGGTTTTAACAAGGGTGGGCAAGGCAATCTTGTTGTTTTTATGGCTGTGTTGATCTTTTCGTTTATAGTAAAAATATATACGTCTAACAGGAGTAGGATATGAAAATTTTATTGGTAGCACCGGTTTATTTAAACCTTTATAAAATCATTAAAGACGAATTGGTGGCTGAGGGACATTCTGTTGTTTATTTCCCAGAAGGTATGTTACCGTGGAATCCCTATTATAGGTATCCGAATCCTATAAAAAGATGGGTGTTACGGTTTCTGTTTGAACAAAGAAACATGGGGAAAAAGTATTGGGTTGATAGATTGAATGATTCCTTATTTAATCAGTATTATGATTTGCTGTTTGTAATTCAGGGCGTGACTTTTCACCCGTGTGTAACAGAACGCATGAGAAAATATAACCGTTTGTTAAAGACTGTGTTGTATATATGGGATTCAAATTATTCATATGATTTTTTTCGTAATGTCGGTTATTTTGATAAAGTCTATTCTTTTGATTTCAGGGATGTTCAATTATTCGGGCATGCAAAAGTTGGTTTTCTTCCTTTTTTTTGGTCTAAAGATTTATTGAAGTATGATAAAACTAAGAATAAGTATGATTTATGTTCTATAGGTACGAGTCATCATGGTCGGTTTGGCATTTTCAAAAAAGTCATAGCTGATGCCAAAATAAAAAATCGATCCTGTTATATAAAGTTGATAGCGAGGATTCCTCAAAAATTGACTTTAAAACAGCAATTTGATTTTTTCGTGGCACAAGTATTTCAAGATTTGGATAAAATAGAATATTATGATTTTATAAAAGGTAAACAAAAGTATGATTTTGTCGATGCTTTGCCTTATGAAATGGAGGACATTGCCCGAATCACAGCTGAGGCAAAGGCTGTTTTGGATACAGACAATCCTTTTCAATGTGGAACTACCCCACGCTTGATATGGGCCTTGGCACAAAACAAGCATGTGTATACGACGAATCAACAAATAAGCAAGTTGCCGTTTTATAATAAAGAATATATTCACATTATAAATCGTGAGAAGCCAATCATAGATTATTCATTGTTAGATAAGCAAATAAATTCAAGAGATTCAGTAATTTATTTAAGGATTGATAATTGGCTGAAGTTCTTTTTGGAATAGAGGTGATAAATTACGTGTGTACTTGAAAAAACAAACTTTAAAGAAAATGGATGTCGTTATTTGCATGTCTTTGAAAGACTGTTGGTTTTTTAGAAAAAATTTATATTTCATCAAGAAGAACATCAATCCCAATCATATTTATGTTTTGACGGACAAAAGAAACTTTAATTATATTCCAAACGTAGGTTCTTTGATAACTTGTGTGGATGAAAATGAGGTTGTTGACCATCTGACGTTCTCTGTTTGCAAATCTATTGTAGAAAAGTATTTGACAACGCAAGCTTTTGGTTGGTACTACCAACAGTTGTTGAAACTGGGATTTGCTTTAAGCAGATATGCAAAAGATGAATATTTGGTCTGGGATTCTGATACGGTACCGTTAAGCGAATTGAACTTTAAAGATGAAGAAGGGCATGATTTGGTATTAGTGAAGAAAGAACGTCATGTCCCATATTTTAATACAATAGACGGATTGTTCCATGCTCCTAAGAAAGCCCCATACTCATTTATTTCAGAACATATGCTTTTCAATGTATCCATTGTAAAAGAAATGCTTTCTTTGATAGAGGAAAAATCCCAATTCAAACTTCCTTGGTTTGAACAATGCATCGCGGCAAGGAAAGAAGATGTCGTTCAGGTTTTCAGTGAGTTTGAAACATACGGAACATTTTGCTATAATTATCATCCAGGCAAGCTAAAAGTAAGACCACTTAATACGTTTAGATTAGGAAGTAAAATATTTGGAGTGATGGCTTCACGTAAAGAAATACAAAGTTTGAGTTTCGACTTAGATACCGTATCTTTTGAAATGAGAGATTATCCTGTCTCATGGCATCGCCGTTTTGTGCAGTGCTGTATTTATTGGACTATACGTACGGTCATAAAATGCCGGGTGAAGTTTGGAAAATTCCCACTTTAATATATGTTCTAATAGCATGAAGATTGTAGATTGTCCCAAGGTGACAGTAGTGATAGCCACGTTCAATGTTGGCAGAACCATTTCATCAGCCATAGAAAGTTTGATAAATCAAACATATCCTAATTGGGAGTGTTTGGTTATAGATGGAGGCTCGAAAGACAATACGATAGATATTCTAAAGTTGTATAAGCAAAAAGAGAGTCGAGTAGATTTTATTTCCGAACCGGATAACGGTATTTATGACGCTTTTAATAAGGGGTGGAAAAAAGCCAGAGGAGAATGGATATTGTATCTTGGAGCTGATGACTTTTTATTTCCAAGCGGAATCGCAGAGTTGATGAAACATAGTGACGAAGCGGATGTCATATACGGGGATTGTGAGTTGAGGTTTGGCCACTCAAGCAAAATAAGGGGAAATCTTCCAATCACTTGTATCAAGTATCGTTTGCCTGCATGCCATCAGTCGTTTGTTATGAAACGTTCTGTCATAGAACGTTTAGGAGGATTTCGCTTGCAATATAAGGTTTATGGAGATTTTGATTTGATACAGCGTGCGTATATTGCAGGTTTCAACTTTAAGGAAACTAAATCTGTTATATCATCTTTCTTTGTTGGTGGGGTTAGTTCTGACAATATATCAGCAGAATTTGAACGTTGCCGTGTGATGAAAACAAACAAAAGCATGCCGTTGCCAGAATTATTGATAATAAAGAATATTTGCTTGAAGATGACATTGAAGCTTTGGCATATATTCAAATGACGTGGGTGAAAGGTTGGGTTTCCAATCACGTGTTGTACAATATTTAGAACAAGAAGATATGAACATCGCATTAATCATTGCCGGAGGTTCCGGCAACCGTATGGGGCAAGATATCCCAAAACAGTTTATGCACGTGGACGATTGTCCAATCATCATTCACACCATGATGTGTTTTCAAAATCACCCTGACATACAGGGCATAGCTGTGGTGTGCCTGAATGGCTGGGAGACCGTGCTTCAATCGTATGCAAACCAGTTCAGCATTACAAAATTGAAGTGGATATTCCCCGGTGGAAACACAGGCATGGAGTCCATACACAATGGTATTTATGGATTGAAAGAGGTTGGATGCGTGGGGGAGGACTTGGTGCTGATTCATGATTCAGTACGTCCGTTGTTGTCGCAAGACATCATATCAAGTAACATTGCCATTTGCAAGGCGTCGGGCTATGCTGTCACGGGTATCAAGTGTCGTGAGGCGATATTGGAAAGTGAGGATGGCTTTACCTCGTGCACAAGCATTCCTCGTGACAAGCTGATACGTACCCAAACGCCGCAGACATTTAGGTTGAAAAACATCATTGCTGCCCATGAGGAGGCTAAAGAAAAAGGTATAACAGATTCCGTGGCCTCATGCACATTGATGGCGGAGTTGGGTGGCAAGGAAATGCACTTGGTGCCTGGTTCGGAAAAGAACATAAAAATCACTACGGTAGAGGACTTGGAAATTTTCAGAGCCTTGAGGCATACGACTAAAGAATCTTGGTTGAAATGACTTGTTATCAGGAAGAGTTATCAAACTTTGCCCGGCTTGATTTGCCTTGGGACAGCCTGAGTGGCTGCAACATTCTCGTGACAGGAGCCACAGGTCTGATAGGAGCCTGTCTTGTAAAGGCTCTCATGCTCAATGAGCGAAAAGATTACAGCGTCTATGGAATGGGAAGAAATGCGAAAAGGGCGGCTGGCTTGTTTCAGGACTTTGCCTCCGACGCATCGTTCCATTTCATCCAACATGATGTTACTTCTCCATTGGTATCAGATATCGATTTCCATTTCATCATACATGCGGCCAGCAATGCCAGTCCTAATTTCTTCTCCCGACATCCGGTTGAAGTAATTAAGTCAAACATGAACGGAGTTGACAATCTCTTGTCGTATGGATTGCGGCATGGCATGAAAAGGTTTCTTTTTGTATCTTCCGGCGAGGTGTATGGTGAAAGCGATGGCAGAATCTTTACAGAGGATTACAGTGGATATGTTGATTGTATGTCTCCCCGTTCATGTTATCCATCTTCAAAACGTGCTGCAGAAACATTGTGCGTGTCCTATATGTCCGAATATGGGGCAGGCGTGGTCATTGCCAGGCCTTGCCATACATACGGTCCGGATTTTTCTGAAAATGACAATCGGGTTTACGCCCAGTTCATACGCAATGCACTCCGGGGAGAGGACATCGTAATGAAAAGTACTGGAAGTCAATTTCGTTCTTGGAGTTATGTGGTAGATTGTGCCTCAGCCATATTGTATATCTTGCTAAAAGGCAAAAACGGAGAAGCGTATAACATAGCTGATGAGGCATCGAACATTAGTATCCGGGAACTGGCTGAAATCACAGCTAGCATGGTTGGACGCAAGGTTGTCATGGAAGTTCCTGATGAAACTGAAAGGAAAGGATATAACCCAGTATCTAAATCTGTTTATTCCGTTGAAAAACTGAAAACGTTAGGATGGCAGCCTGCCACTTCGATAAAGGACGGAATAAGAAAGACCATCAATCATCTGCAATCAAAACCATAATCATGAAAAAGTATATTGGACGCGTATTGGGCAGGTTCTTAGTGAATTTTGCAATGTCTCGTTTTACCCCCCCCCTATTTCGTAATATATTACTAAACAATAGGATAGGGAAAGTTTCAAGAACTGCGGAGATTTGTAGTGATACCTATTTCACGGGCAAGCGGATTGTCATCGGTGAACGGGTTTTCATTAACAAGTTCTGCAAATTTTTCTCCCACACAAAGACGGGTTCTGACATCATAATAGGCGATGATGTTGCTATTGCCATGGGTGTCACCCTGACCACTCATACACATCAGATATCAAGCGGGAAGCGAAGGGCAGAAAGAAAGACGGTGTTTAGGCCGATAGTTATCGGTGATGGTTGTTGGATTGGTGCCAACGTGACAATCCTCCCGGGTGTCACCATTGGCAGGGGCACTGTGGTCGGAGCTGGGTCGGTGGTGGTGAAAGACTTGGATGCAAACTCCGTATACGTTGGTAACCCTGCAAGGAAGATAAGGCAGTTGGAAGGATAAGAAAGTTTTTTGAATGATAATTTGAGACAACGATGAACAATGTTCGAAAAGTGCAAATGACGCAAATGGAGATTCTCCGGCTCTTCATGGATATTTGCGAGAGACACAGATTGAGGTGGTATATGATTGGCGGTTCGCTGATAGGGGTACTGCGTCACAAGGGGTTCATCCCGTGGGACGATGACATAGACATAGGCATGCCGCGAAAGGACTATGACAAGTTCGTGAGCCTGCAAGCGGAATATCCGGACGGGTATGGGCTGACTTGTCATGGCAACACACCGGAATGGCAGTTCAACTTCTCGCAATTCATTGACAAGGAGGCCGAGATAGAGGTGCTTATGAACGAACTTCCGCGTAAGTGCCACGTGTGGCTCGACATATTTCCCATAGACGGCCTGCCTGCAAACGGGTTGCGCAGGTGGTTCCATGTGAAGCATATCTTGATGTATAGGTATTTGGTGCAGATTCCCAACATAAGGACGCAGGTTGACACCCACAAGGTGGGGCGGCCTTGGCATGAGAAGTTGGTCATCAGATTGCTTCATGTGATACCCGTTAGTAAGCTCGTGTCCGTAGATAAATGCTTGTCGGCCATGCAACGCGTGTTGAGGAAACATGATTTCGACAAATCTCGGTATGCTGGTAACATGCTCGGCAAATATAGGGAAAGGGAGGTGGTGATGCAAAAATGGTGGGGAGAGCCGCGTAAGATGCCTTTCGAGAACATTACAGTGAATGTGCCGTCGAACGCGGACGCTATAAACCGCCACATTTACGGGGATTACATGAGGTGGCCTGTCGAAAAAGATCGAGTGAGCCACGACATAAAGATAATCAAGTTGAGGGGCACGGAATGAACGGCTTGTTTTCAACATTTAAGAAACTCGGTGGATGGTCGCTACTGAACCTGTGGCGCAAGGCTGGGGTGCTGCCATACGCCGTGGCGCAGGTCTGCCTGACCGGTGTATCGCGCAAGTCATTGGAAATTGTACGTTTAGGAGTGCAGCAGAAAATACTGCATAAGTTGAGGAAACGGTATTTGCCTGTACTGGAGGCATTTGACGAGGAATGGAAGTCTGGACAGTATGCGACGGAACAGGAAAGTTGTCCGAGGGTTTGGATTTGTTGGATGCAAGGGATTGAAAATGCTCCGAAATTGGTACAAGATTGTTATTCATCTATTCAAGAACATATTACGGACCGTAAGATCGTACTTATAACTGCAAAGAATAGGAAAGAATATGTAGTTTTCCCCGATTATATCGAACAGAAATATGAGGCGGGGATAATTACACATACGCATTTTTCGGACTTACTACGGGTAGCATTGTTGGTCAAGTATGGCGGAACATGGATTGATGCGACGGTGTTCTGTACGGGAGGAACAATTCCAAGATATATGTTGGATAGTGATTTTTTTGTCTTTCAAAATTTGAAACCAGGGGCGGATGGGCATGTGTTGAATATTTCGAGTTGGTTTATGACGGCATGCGCAGGAAATAAAATGGTGTCGGCCGTAAGAAAGTTACTTTATGAATATTGGAGAGAGAATGATAGGTTGATTGATTATTTTCTTCTTCATCATTTTTTTGCCATGGTGGCTGATTCTTATGTCGATGATTGGAAGAAAGTGGTTCCCTTTAGTAATTCCGTGCCACATATATTGTTGCTCAGGCTTTTTGAACCTTATAATAAGGAATGTTACGAGGAATTGAAACGGATATGCCCTTTCCATAAGCTTGCGTACAAGCGTACTTCGGAAGAGTTTGCTTTGAAGGGGACTTTTTATGATGTAATATTTAATAAATAGTAGAAAACGGAATGAGTATGGATACTAATCGACAATTTACCCCCC
>ERZ773210.2797-NODE-2797-length-13400-cov-2.639940_pt1 | contig 13400 bp, 13 predicted proteins | sample MGYA00580528_ERZ773210 | MGnify/ENA primary metagenome ERZ773210 (study PRJEB29015, sample SAMEA2737769) | human gut metagenome | biome: human gut; feature: human-associated habitat; material: faeces | place: China | collected 2012 ...
CCGCAACCATGTCTTGATGTCATAGACAAGAATATCGCCCTTGATGCAGACAATGTTTTTGCCAAGATTGAGGACGTGCAAAAGACAGCAATTCTTCTCTTTGCTGAATACATTGATGCTGCAACAACTATAGCTGCCCAGTCTGGAGGTGGCGGAGGTGGTGCAACCTCTGGTTGGGGACGAGACAAAGACGAGGATGAACTTTCGTGGGCGCATCGTTGTGCTATGATGGCTAACCGCTTATGCAGTCCACGCAAGAAACGGGGATATGACAGATAACAAAATACAACCATAAAAATTTTCATTATGGCAATAGGCAAAAGTAAACTCTCAGATATGGATTTTGGTTCTTTTAAGGACACGATTGACAAGAATATCGAAACCGATAAGGCTTCAGATAGGTTCGACCGACAACTGCAAGCATACAAGGAGGCTGGAGTAAAACTTGATGCAGCAAATAACAGTATCTCTGCAGCCAAGGATTCTTTGAACGAAGCCACTACCGCTTTCAATGAGGTTGTGGACGATGCAAATGCTGCTGTTCAACATCTCTTTGAAACTTTTGAAAAATTCCATGCCTTCACCTTCAAGGCTAAACTCTCCTCTGATGATTTGAACAAACTTTCTGAGCTCCAAAAGCAGATTGTTGTTGGTGGAACGCAATTATTGGAAGAACACAGAAATGAAACTAAGAAAATACTCTCCAGTCATTTCTATAATATGGCAAACAAAATGGCACAGAATGAGGGCGTATGGCTATCTAACATTTGGATGAAGACTTTGCTATGGATTTTCTTGCCATGCTTCATCTTTACTATTTCAACAATAGTCGTGTGGATCGTTTTGAAATGCAAGTGAAAGCGACAGTAAGTCGTCAGTTCCATCACCGTGTAAAGAACTGGCGACCTGTTGTTTGCCCGAACGACATTACCAAGTAATTACCTTATCAACAATCTCTTGTTGTTCTAGACTACTTCTTCGCAGATATATGCGAGTGGTTTCGATGCTTTTATGCCCCATGAGGTCAGCAAGTAATGCTATGTCATTGAATTTTTCCAAGAAATTCTTAGCATAGCGATGACGGAATGAATGCGGATAAACGGCACAGTTGCATAAGTCCGTGGCTTAAATTTGTAGTATAGGTATATATCTTCTTGTTTAATGCTTACTAGTGATGCGATATTATTCGCTTAACTATAGTTATATATTTGATATTTAATTATTTACAAGCGTTCTTTGTTTTTTGATTTGAAATTGATTGAGTAATTTTGCAGCCAAAACTGCAAGATTATGAACATCGGCAAATATATCTTTGCTCAAGTCATCGACTTCATACCTCGATACCAATTTGACAAGTTGGTGAAGAAGTACAAAGGTGACTGGCATGCAAAAGATTTATCCTGCTATAGCCAGTTGCTTCACCTGCTATTTGGTCAGATTACTGGTTGCGTATCCATCCGTGATATTTGTCTGTGCCTAGAGGCTCATGGAAGTAGCATATACCACTTGGGAATTCGCAAGTCTGTCAATCAATCCAATTTATGTCGTGCTAATGAGAAAAGAGACTATCGCATCTACGAAGGACTTGGCATGTATTTAATCAGTATCGTCCGACCAATGTATTCAAACACAAAGGTTACTGAGATAACAATAGACAATGTCCTCTATGCGCTTGACTCCACAACTATCTCAACAAGCATTGTTCTGGCTGCATGGGCATTGGGCAAGTATAGCAAAGGCGCAGTCAAAATGCACACACTGCTGGATCTTCGTGGAAGCATTCCTGCAAATATCCATATTACAGATGGGAAATGGCATGACAGCAATGAACTGGATGAGATTGTGCCTGAGGCATTTGCGTTCTATATGATGGACAAAGCATATGTTGATTTCATTGCTTTGTTTCGCTTTCATAAAGCCGGTGCATATTGGATAAGTCGTCCCAAAGATAATATGAGATACGAGGTCGTTAACCATCGTCTTGACTTTGATCCAAGTACAGGAATCTGTGGCGATTTTATCATAAAGCTGACTACCCATAAGTCGAAGAAACTCTACCCAGAACCAATCCGGATGGTTACTTACCATGACTCGGTAACAGGCAATGATGTGGAATTTATTACCAACAATTTTGAGATCAGTGCCATTGAGGTCACCAATCTATACCGTCATAGATGGGATATTGAGGTTTTCTTCAAGTGGATAAAGCAGAATATCGTAGTGAAGAACTTGTGGGGATATTCAGAGAATGCAGTACGTACTCATTTGTGGGTTGCTATTATTGCATATCTGATAATCGCCAAAATCAAGGCTGACTACAAAAGTCCGTATTCAATCACCGAGGTGGCTACCTTAATAAGGATCTCCGCACTAGAAAGGGTGGATTTGAGAGACCTCATAACTAAGCCAAAGGACTCAATCATTCAAAACCAATTCGCATCCGTTGTCTGTGGTTATCGTGTGAACGAACTCCCTATACGGGAAAAGCAGCCTAGCCACGACTTTCACCGTAGGCACAGCCTTGCGTCCGCACTTCAGTCTCTCCATCAGAATGAAGTTGGTTGAACGTTCCGTAAGCGTGACAATGGCGTGGCCGTAAGAATCCACGATGGTATCCATCTCCCAATCGCCGAAGCGTGTGCCGTCCGCCTCCTTGGGACGGTCGTGGATGCTTGTGCGATTGGCTATGTTTGTGGCCTTGGTGGGGCGTGTCGCCTTGACTCTCTTGGTATACTTAAGCTCATGCGGCATATGTTTCGCAAGACGTCCGCTGGCGTCTGCATGCACGTGGTTGTAGATGGTCTGTATTGCGATATGAATACCCTCCTTGCGCAAGACGCCGGCAATCTGCGATGGTGACCAGTCCTCTTCCTCTATCATTTGCTCGATACGCCACCATAATTCCGCCGGCTTGCGGTGATTGCCCTCCAGCCCGTGCTTGCGCGCTTCCGCCTTGCGTTGGGCTGTGCGCCACACGTATTCGCCGTTGGTGTTGCTGTTGCGTCTGATCTCTCGAAGCACAGTGGACGCGGACACCTCGATTTCGCGAGATATTCTACTTATGCTCCACTCCCTTTTTATTCCCAGGTATATTTCGTACCTTTGTTCTGAGGTTAATTGATTGTACATAGCAATACAAGAATAATTAATCTTTGGGAGACTTCGGTCTCCTTTTTTTGTTTGTATTGCTGTCAGACGTTCTTGGGGGCTTTGCGCCCCCGCCACTTAGGCTTCCCCCGCAGTGTTTTTCATAGTTTTACCCCGAAAATCGTTGCACTTCTATTTGGACACTGCAGCGTTCCCTCCGTCTTGCCCCCTTCTTGGTTTCTGCCGACCATCTCCCTGAGAAATAAAATATCAGCTCCGTTAATAGGACCAGATATTACCAGAGAGGTTGTGGTATACTTTTCTGCCCCGGATATTTTCTCGGAAAGTTTTCCGGGAGTTTCCAATATCACCGTTTTCTGTGCATAAGCCACACAGCAAAGCAAAGATAACGCTATTACCGTCAGGCCTTTTCTGAATGTAAAGATTTGCATAGTTCTTTTTTTATTTGATTAATAAATCGGATTCGTATATACCTTTTTTTCCTAGCGAAGAATTGGTAAAGATATGGAAATATTGGGCTCTATAACGTTTCGTGTGGGTAATCCAACTTTAACTTCCCTGTTACGAAATAAACCATGTACTTAAAGTTTTCTGTATTTACATATCCCCTTGCTCTCTTTTTAGCAAGTTGTATCTTGGAGTTCAAACCTTCAAGGATTCCGTTATTGACATTCCTCATATCAAAGAGATTCTTGATACCGAACATGTGTGACCTAACCATTGTCACGAAGTCAACCAGGGGCTTGATAGCCGATTGCTCTACGATGTTACACCATCGTTTAAGTCTTAATACTGAATTTTCAGTACATTCATTGAAAATGTCAGCGAAAGACTCCTTGAATCCATAAGCCTTTCCAATTGTTGGATAGGTCATCAAGAGCGTATCCAATTCCATCTTTTTCTTGGGCGATAGGTTCTTCTTGCTGTATAGCAATGTGAAACGATGCCCTTTAAGCAGGCTATTTTCCTTATGCTCCTCCCTACGTACCATATCAACTGCCTCGTTCAGTGCCTTGAAGATATGGAACTTGTCGAAGATAATGCCAGCTTGGGGAAAGTGCGTCAAAGCACCAGAAATGAAAGATCTGGACATATCCATACTAATGGCCTTAATGTTCTCCACTTTGCCCTGCTTCTCTATCAATGCCTTACTGAAAGCCTCGAAAGTACTTGCACCTTTGCCTTCGGTGACAAAGATGGTTTTGCGGGTATCCAAATCAACGAATTGCGTTATGTAGTTATGTCCCTTCCGCTTGGAGGTTTCGTCCACACCGATGTGCTGCACCTTTGACATATCTATCTTATTGACGGCCTTGTGTACCCAATGGTTAAACACTCGCCATATACGCGGGTCGGTCGCGTGCATGGTCTGTGAAACGCTGCTAACTGGCATTTCGCGTTCTATAAGAAGCATAGAGTACGCCTCGAAAAGCAGCGTGAAACCACTATTCTTGCGTGCCCATGGTACTTCTACCATAATCGTTTTATTCTCTTCGGTTTGCACTCGGGGAACGTTGGCATGAATGTAACAAAGATGCTCGAAGAAATTCAAATGACGCCAAGTTTTATCGATAGTGTCATAGGTCGTGTACTCTTTCGTACCAAACGTGAAACGATATCCTCGAGTAAAACTCAACCACAGATGAAGTTCTTTCTTGGATTGTTCACCTTCTATCAACTCTACCTTGGAAACATACCATGGTTCTGCCAAGCCTAAAGCTAGTGTAAATATCTCGCTACTATTCATGATACAAAGGTAATATTTTTGATTGAGTTTTCAAGAGTTACCCACACGAAACGTTACAGAGCCAAATATTGTCTTATTTCTTCTCGTAAGGTATGACAATCTTGAAACCCCGACCACGAAGCACAACATCTTTTTTCCTCACCTCTTCTACGTATAATTTACAATTGCCCTCTTTCAATCCGCTACTTGCGAACTCATCAGGATAAAGCATCGAGAACGAGACATCAATATGTGTTCCAGCCACGGGATTGACAACAGCAGGTGTTATCTTCAAAACCTTCCGGGAAGAATATGGGTGCGCACCGTTGCAGAGCCACACTCCCACACCGGGACGCCGCACGGCCATCACCGTGTTCATCTGCTCGTAAAGACTGTGCGAAGTGGTGCCATAGATGCCCACGCGACCGGCCGTACCATCGCAGCGCACAACGACTTTCAGAGTCTTCTCTTTCTTGTCTTGCGAGATGACCCGTATCATCGCCTCACCCTCGTAATAGGCTTGAATTTCCAAGATGTTGGTCTTTGCGTTCCACTTCGCATTGATTACTTTGTCCGAGTCTTCTATCTTCAAGTCGACGATGTCTCCCCCACCGTTCAAGCTCACGAACTTACTTTCATCACGAGGATAAAGTCTTATTTCCGACTGGCTGATACTGAGTTCAGGAACCACCACGTTGATTTCCACACGCTTTTTGAAGTCGCCAGAAATGATGGTGGCATAGGTTCGTCCCTCCCATATCCCACTGATGCGCAAGGTATCTTTGCTGATCTTGACCTCCGCGACTTTCGAGTCGGCAACATTGGCCATATATTTTCCAGTTCCCCCGCTGAGAATAATGGTTCGGGTAGACAGCTTATTGAGCGAAACCTCGGTGATGTTGTCAGTTCCCAAGCGGATGTCCTTCTTTTCCTGTACGTTGTCGCTGTCGCATGCAGCAAACACGATGCCGCAACATAGCAGCAAATAAAAAAGTATTTGTTTCATCGTTTTTCTAATCCACATTCAATTTGTATTCTATATCCCATTTGCGTTCAGGCGTCTCTGTGATTTCGATTTGCAGGATATGCTGCCCCTTGCCCGTGAAGATAATGCTACCATTAACAGGCGTCACAGGCATTCCGTCTACCCTGTATATGATTTTGGCGTCGGGATCGGCCAAATCGTGATAGAACAGCCGCAGTGTGCGGGGACAGGTTCCGACCTCACGCACTGTGTACAAATAAGGAACGCGATCTTCCTTGTCAATGCCCGTATTCATCCGTTGGGTCTGTTGCGTGAGCGGAGCAGAAGGAGCCGATATATCCGACCCCTTGACAGAACACACGCTGAACTGATAGGATTTGCCCGGTTCGAGTCGCTCGACGATATAGGATGTCCCTTCTGTAGTAGCCACTTTTTCTCCATTCATTATGATTTGATAGCTTACATTTTCTTCGGCAATGGCATTCCACGACAGCTCCATTTCTCGCTGCTGCGGTCTGACCACGACATTGGAAGGCGCTTCGAGCGCCGCTGAGGGTTTCCCCTCTTTGGTCTGCACGAATGAGATGTCGTCGATAAGAATGCAACCGCCGGATTCTGCCGACTTGTAATCGTTTTCAATATAGAGGCCCACTCCAGCCTTGTCTACTCCAGCAGGAGCCTTGAATGTAAATGTCTTCTGTTGCCACTGATCCGAGAAATCCGTTGCTTTTTCTTTGTCGCGCGTCTCTTTCTTTATGGATGTCGTGCCCTTATACCAGTCTACCGTTACCGTGATATTGGGATTCTTGACATTACCCTTATACCAATAGGTAAGGCGGTATTCTCCGCCAGCCTCAATCGCGATGTGATAAGGGTTGAAATTCTCGTCGCGCGAGAAGAACGAGCCCCCATTGGGATATACTTTCACGGCGAATACACCGCTGTGCGCATCCTTGATTCTCGTATAGAACAACGACGAGTTGAAAGACCAATAAAGCGGTTTTTGATAAGGATCAAAATAGCCGGGAGGTTCTTCCTCCTCATCCTCTTCGTCGTCTTCTCCTGATGGAGGAGGCGTAACTTTGGCGTATTCTTCAAATCCGCCATTGGGAATTAGTTCTTTCCCCAACTGTGCCTTCGCCGTAAACGAAAGCGACAATAATAATAAAATGAAATAGATTCTATGTATCATTCTGTGTGAAGTTTGCTAATTGGAATGTTTAATATCGTCGAGTGTCAGCCCATAGCATTTACCGATGGCCGCCGCCACATTCTTGAGAGATCCTTCGGTCGATTCCGAGCCAAGCAGCCGCTGTTTGTCCCACAATCCGCTGCCGGCCGTGAGCTGTGCGATGAAATGTGTTGCTTCTTCGTAGGAAAGGTAGGGATTACCCGAGGCCTGCAAGGTGAATTGCAGTCCGTAAACGGCACCGCAGCCCTTGGAAAGAAACACCAAGGCATTGTTGATGTCTTCATCTAAGTTGACAAGGGTTATCTCGCCGACCAGCAGGCTCATAGCCCGCACGGCAGCCACTTTCGACAATTCGTCCCTAATAAGCAGCAACTGAGCTTGCACTTCCTCATAGCGAAACTCGGTGAGCGCCTGACGGCCGATTGCAAAGGCATTGTAGATCTTAATTCGGCTTTCGCGCAACACAGACAGGCCGCTTGTCTGTATGAAGGGCAGCCAATACTGATAATAGCCATAGGCAAGGTCCCAGTGGTGTTCAAGTTCCGTATAGTTCCGTCCCGGGAGTAGTGTTGTGCTTTCATGTTCACGGCGTAGTCGGGTGTCGTTGTATAGACTGTCGTTGAGATGCGTATTGAGGATCTTATCCAAATAGCCCCCCCCCCATACGATGCCATTGAACAACTCTGCCACTATCACTCCTTTCTCGTTGGCGAAGGCAATGTTGACATCACCGATATTCGTGCCCACATATCCGCCTTGTCCGGGTTTTGCCTTGCGGTTGCGATAAGTTCCGGGACTCGGCTTAGACAGTCCACTCAACACGCCCGTTGTCTGAAAGATGTCTTCCACATCTTTCAGTATGCGTGCCCTGTCGGCCTTGTGCAGAGGAGACGACGCCAGCTCTTCCTTGGGCTTCAAGCCGAACTCTCCATTGCAGAAATAGTCCTGTACCTTGTCCATATTGGCCTGATACATTATCGAAGCGATTTTGAGATAACTGTTGTAAATATAGTCAAGCGGATCGCGCAGAAGGCCGCATTCCAGATAGTCTATACTGCTGCTACCATTGCGTTTGAATTGATAGGTCGGATCAGGGATCTGCGGTTCGCGATAAGCAGACTCCACGGTCTCACCCCCCCATTGATCGCACGAAAGGAATGTCAATGGAGCCAAGAGCAACATGATGTAAATTGCAATGTTCTTTTTCATATTTCTAATATTATATTAAGGAAGAATGATGTAGCCACAGAACGGAGCCTTGATTTTGTCAAGGCCTTCTTCGTTCTGATGCTCGTTCACGCTCAGCGGCTTCACAATAGTGAACCCGTCTTCGGATATGGCAGAGATGGTGGCTTTTACAGACGATCCACGCGGCCCCACTCCGTTGACACAGAGATACATCGGGTAACCCGATTTGGCCGCGAATGTGATGGTTTGCTCCTTACCGTTGGTCAGAAACAGATGTGCCGTCTCGTCGCCATTATTGCTTGATACGATACGCAACTGCTTGTCGGGAGCGATGTAATGAATCGTATAGCGGGAAGAGATATCGTCCTCGCCTACAAGTTGCCCCAGAATATCCACTTCATTGAACGAGCAAGTAAGCGTTACTTTATATTCCCTCACATTCTCGGTAATGTCCACTCCTGGATATACATAGTCCGAAACTGGTGCGTCGGGATCGCCCAATTGCACGATTTGGTCTTCATAGGAGACCTTCGGCTTTTCAATACCGGGAAATGGGAACAGCTTCTCATAGTCCTCATCGGCATAATCTTCACTGCTTCTCGAACAACCCAGCGTGAGCAGGGTCAGGCCTATCAAAGTGTATTTTGTCAAGTTTATCTTCATTGTCTGTTGTCCTTGTTTCTATGATGTATTTTTTTTATGTTCTCACTTGTCATTCTACGGGCTCGTCCCATATTTCCGCTTCGAGTCCTGTGAACTCTCCTTCGGGATGCAGGTGCTTGCTCACTAAACGGATGCTACGCAGCAACGGGTCGTAGACCGATACCAGTTCAGCCACAAATCGGTTGCCCTTACGCTGAAAGTCGAAAAACATGGTCTTACTGTCGTAGCGCAGACCAGCTCTGAATGTTATGCCGTGCTCTGTCCCGGCATATCCAGAGCCAAGGCCGGTCATCTCTTTGGCAGGGTAGCCCGGGATGGGATTCTTCTTTTGGGTGAAAAGGAAGAGATAGTATTTCTTTTCCTTGATTTCCTTGAGCAAAGCCTGATTGGTCTCCACATTGCGCTTGATGTAGATGTCGCTCCGGAAATAGTGCGTCCGCCCCTATGTATAAGGAGCTGCGGATTGACCATCTGCTCAAAGAATATGCGATTATCGTAAGCTTTCCGCACGAAGCCTGTTGTCTCCTCTGCGCTTCTCAGCTTGGTGAAGACTATGTATTCGCGTGCCGGCTGCAGGTAAGTAGCCGTGCGAAACACCAAGTCTCCATCCTCATTCTTGCCCATATAAAGGAAATCTGAAGCTCCGGCAAAGCGGTCGTTCACGAGTCTGTGTATATAGTTATATGTAGAGAAACTCAATTGGGTGAAGCTGTTTCGGCCGATAAGGTATTCGCTCTTCACGGCCTCAGCCGCTGTTTGGTCGGTGAAATCTGCCCACATCTCTACGGTATTGTCAGCCGCAACCTTCATCGTGAAGCAGTCGCCGCCATAACCGTAGTGCCCCCTGAATCCATGTTGAGAGATCAGTTCCGACGGATTGGAGAACAACAGCGAGTCGGTTTTGGGAAAATAGAGTACCCGCCAGCCATAAGGCGCATTCACAAGTTCGGCTTTCAAGGCTGTAATACTCTCGCTGCTGCGTTGCGAAGGAGATTTATCGAACACATCGTCCTTGGAAGAACAAGCTGCCAACAACAAGGCCGCCAATACAAGACAGTATTTCATATATCTGTTATTCATTTTTTCTTAATGTTGTTTTATATAGGCATTGATTCTGCGAACACTGATCACTTGCATCTGCTTGAGATTGATATGCCAGCTTTTCTGCACATATTCATTGACGAAGGCTTGTTTTTCCGTAAATTCCTTATAAGCCTGTTCTGCCTCTTTGGCATAACGCGCATTCACTTCCGGGTCGACATCCGTATCAGGCGTCTTTGCCGTAACGGTAGCGTCATACACCTCTTTAGGCGTACTGGTGAGCGTGGCGCTGATGATTTCAGCAAAGTCGTCTTCAGCCGAAAGGAACGAGAGCATTGTATAGAATCCTCGCTTATTGGCATAAGCATCCAGTCCGAACTTCTCTTTTCCAGTAGAGGCATAGCCCAACTGGGCTGCTATCAACTCGGTAGAACCCGTATAACGATGCCCGCTGATGGTGAAAAATTTATCACGGTCGTAAGCGATGAGCTGCATAAGACGCTTGGCCAGTTGATGGTGTACGCTGCGCATGAGGACGAACATCTTGTCGGCATCGCCCGGATTGAAGTCGTTCACATTGTACAGGCACATCTCCGCTGCCGTGAGCTGCGGATTATTGAGGCGCTCCACCCCGTTCTCATCGGGATTTCCACCGCCATAGAGATACAGCTTGATGGGCAGACGACCGAGCAGGAAGTCTGCTCCTCCCACTTCTTTCAGTCGATAGGTCTCTAAACCTAATTCTCTCACAGCCTCGAGTATCGCACGCACATTCTCTAATTTGGGTGGATAAATGAATGTACCCGTAGAGCCGGTATTCTTTTCCCAGCGATAGATTACCTCAATGCCGTAGGGTTTGGTGATATTGTCGAGTATCCAATTATCCAGCTGCGTGGTTTCTATCTGCTGCTTACCGTCGTCAATCACGCTTCTGTCGCTCAGTTTCTCTTCGTCGCATCCTGTGAGAGTGAGTGCCGTGAGGAGCAGAAGAGTTGTCTTTCTTATCTTTATTTTCATTGTCTTACTTTATCTGTTTGGATGTTGATAGGATTTATCGGATTGGTTCCTGGCGCTCGCGCGGATTGGCGGCAAGACCTCTTTGAATGGCTTCGGTTGGTATCTGGAGCACTTTTCTGGGGTCTTCTTTTTCCAGCGGGAAGTAGTAGGAACTCTTCGACGAGCGTTTTACGGCCAAATGGAAACGCCGTATGTCGAACCAGCGCAGACCCTCCTGATAGAATTCTTTCTGCCGGAAATCAAGGAAGAGTTTCACCATGGCCAGCTGTTTTAGTGTCAACCCGTAGAAAGGAGTATAGATATTATAATTGTCGCTGTTTGTAGATGTATACACGGCACGGTCTACGGAGGGCATAAACCCGAACTTTCCCTGCATATATTGCAGTAAATCGTCGATGGCATGGCTGTAATTCTTCAACATGGCATAGGCTTCCATCCGGTTTAAGAGCACCTCGTCGACGGTGAAGAGCACATTCGTTACATAAAGTCCACGGGGCTTTGTGCCGATGCTTTCGGAGGTAGAAAGCTCGTCGAACTTGGCCAAATAGCGACCGGTAGTAACAGGAGCGGTTGACGAAGTGAAGATATAGGTACCTATGAAGTTCATCTTTGCATAATCTCCCCCGCCCTCAATGCCCTTTTGAGCAAAAATCTTGTCTACCGTATTGAATGTGGAACCATATTTCTCGCTGGGCGTAGTACGTGCCAGACGCGACTCTGTAGTGGTCAGCAACAAGTTCGCCGGCTCGCTCGCAGCGGCATATCTGCGATAGAGACTTCTGTGGTTGAACTCGAATACGTCGGCATATTGCCGCCAAAGGCGGAGCTGTGTCTTGGGATCTCCGCCAAGAACATAGTCCGCATATGCAATGACCTCTTTCCATTCTCCCTTCATCAGGTAGAAGCGAGAGGCAAAGGCATAGGCTGCTTTCTTATTGAAATGAAACTTAGGATGCTTATAATAGATGTCTGAAACTAAGGATATGCCCAATTTCAAATCCTTTTCGATTTGGGCATAGACTTCGTTCACCGTACCTCGCTGATAGTCTACCAAAGCATTTTTCTCAGGTTTCGTAATATAAGGAATGCCCGGATTGGTCGTTTTTCCCCCATAAGGTTCCGACCAGATGTTGACCAACATAAAGTGCAGGTAAGCTCGCAACAGGAAGGCCTCTCCATACAAGGCCTTTACACGTTCGCTCTTGGGATAGCGACTCAGTAGTTCCAAAGCCTTATTGGCCTGTGCGATGCCCTTATAGCAGGCATTCCAATAGTTCAAAGGCGTATCGAGGTCTTCCTGATCGTAGTCCTCCCAAAAGAACATGGACTCATTCAGCCGCGAATGTACACCGTTGACACGCTCTTCCACATTATCGGTGCGAGGCTCCAGAAAGGGGATATAGCTTGCCTCGGGATAAGCTCCTGTAAGCAGTTCCGCAATCTTTTCCTCGGAGTCAATATCAACATTCAGTTCTGAATCGGGACTTTTATCCAGGAAGTTGTTACAGCCGACGAATAGCCAAGCTGCTGTCGCAAATAGCAACAATGATATATTTCTTTTCATATTTCTTCTTGTTAAAAACCTATGTTCAATGTTACAGTATACTGTTTAGGCGTAGGAAGCGACACCCCACCCGACTTATAATACTCCGGATCCTGTCCTTTGAGCTTCTTATCTGAATAGATCAGGAACGGATTGGTGATATTCAGGCGTAGGTTTGCTGCGTGCAGCCTCACCTTTTTCAGAAATTTATCAGGCATGTTATATCCCAACGAGATATTCTTCATCCGCACAAAACTTCCGTCGGCCACCATCTGCTGCGAGTAATTATATGTGTTATAGGCACGCTCGATATTCTCCTTACCTACTTTTGCAATCAGTTCCTGAGAAGGAAGCGCGGGAACATCGGTCTTGAACTCATCGCCCGGATTGAGCCAACGGTTGTAATAAGATTTGGAGAAGACATTCAAGTCGCCGAACTCGGGGTCGCATGTAGGGTTCAGACGAATCTTATTGCCTGCCTGCATCGTTATGAAGAACGAGAATTCCCAATCTTTATATTTAAATGTGTTGGACAAGCCACCTATCACTTGCGGCTCTATCGGTCCGTGATACAGCAGATATGACTTGGCATACTGCGTATCGAGGAAGTCAGCTCCAGCAATATTTGAGTATTCTCCTTGGCTGGATGGATAAAGCCCGAAGTCGAATGTGGGCAGTCCGTTGTTGTTCAGACCTTGGAAATTAAACGAGAAGAGCGAACCTCTCGGATAGCCCACGATGTTTCCACGACCTCTTCCCGCCACCATATCAAAAGCATTCGGCGTGTTCTGCAGGCGCGTAATCTTTTGATCCATTGCACTCAATGTGAGGCTAGTACTCCAACTGAAGCCGTCCGTTACGATATTTTTGGTATGTAGCCCCAACTCTACGCCTCGCGTGCGCATGTCGCCGAAGTTGGCATATTTATAATATTGAC
>ERZ773210.2815-NODE-2815-length-13341-cov-4.110492_pt1 | contig 13341 bp, 7 predicted proteins | sample MGYA00580528_ERZ773210 | MGnify/ENA primary metagenome ERZ773210 (study PRJEB29015, sample SAMEA2737769) | human gut metagenome | biome: human gut; feature: human-associated habitat; material: faeces | place: China | collected 2012 ...
CTTCCGATCTAAACCTTTGCCAGAGTTCTTAGAACATCTTGCTTCGGACAATGAAGCTGATATGTATAAATATAATACGTTATACACTTGTCATTAAATTGGCATGTTTTGCCCCCCAACATCATTTCAATATTATTGATATAATAATTGTAAGTTTGTACCTATTATAATACAAAAGTCCCTTGAAACATAAACGGAAATAAGATAAAATAAATTATATTTTGTATTATAAACGAACTTCAGGAGGCTTATTATGAATTACGATGCTAATGTCTTCAAAGAAAAAGCAAATCAGAAAGCCAGGCGGATATGGATTATCTTTTCGGTACTTCTTTCCGCCAATTATGGAAGCGATGTCCCCAAGGGATTGTATCCCGGAGTCCACTATATTGTATTCTTAATTTTATGCTGGGTTCCGTTTTTATGCGGCGAGATTCTTCTAAAGGTAAAGGGCAGGGCAACTGACAAATATAAAAATGTTCTGGCAATAGGTTATAGTATTTTCTATGCATTTGTATTATGCACTACCGACTCTTCGATAGCCTTCACCTACATACTCCCTGTAACCAGTCTCCTTATTATTTATAAAAACAGGAGCTTTATTGTAAAATGCGGTATTGCCAACACCGCAATAATTGTACTCGGAGCTGTATATAAATACGCATCCGGATATAATTCGGCAGCCAATATTAAGGACTATCAGCTTCAGCTGTCATGTATCATACTGTGCTATATATGCTATGTGATGTCAATAAAGCATCTCAATGAATCAGATGGTGCCATGACCGACAGTATCAAGGCAGATCTTGAACGTGTTGTCAACACCGTTGAGAAGGTTAAGACTGCAAGCAACACTGTAATGGACGGAATTACCGTAGTCAACGAGCTGGCTTCGGAGAATAAACACGGCTCAGATGTCGTTGTCCTTGGCATGAATGAACTTACCCAGAACAGCAGCCAGCTTATGGACAGAACAGCTTCATCGCTCGATATGACGACAGATATCAACTCGCAGGTTCAGAATGTCGGTAACCTCATCGAACAGATGGTTACACTTACCTCCGAGTCGCAGGGACATGCAGCAGTCAGCAGTTCAGACCTTGATGAGCTTGTAAAGACAGCTCACACAATGTCACAGCTTTCCTCTGAGGTTGATGAAGTCCTGCATGACTTTGAGACAGAATTTGCAAGGGTTAAGGACGAAACAGGAACTATCCAGAGCATATCGGGACAGACCAATCTTCTCGCACTCAATGCCTCCATCGAGGCTGCCCGTGCCGGCGATGCCGGAAGAGGCTTTGCCGTTGTTGCTGAGCAGATTAGAACATTGAGTACTGAGACCAAGTCATCCTCAAGCCAGATTGAGGATGCTCTTATACGTCTTGAGGAAACATCATCGAAGATGACTGCCTCAATCGAAGAGACACTTAAGTTAATTGCCCTCACACTTGAGAAGGTGACTATCACAGGTGAAAATGTCGGCAAGATTACTGCTGATTCAAAACAGCTTGGAGAGCATATCCAGGTAATCGACAATGCCATGAAGGATGTTGAGGTGTCCAATCACCAGCTTGTAGATAACATGGAGCAGGTTTCTTCAATCGTTAAGGATATGAACAACTGTATTTCCGATTCAAGCGAAACAAGCAAGCGTATGACCAGTAAATACGCTGAGACATCCGAAAATATCAATGAGATTGAGGAAGTAATAGAGGCTCTCATGTGTGAGCTTGGAATAGGCGGATTCATGGGTATTGAAGACCTCCTGCCGGGAATGAAGGTAATTATCCATATCAACACCGGCTCAGGCGATGCCGAATACCATGGCGAGCTTGTAAAGCAGCTTGATACAGGCATCGTCGTCAGCTCCGGACAGCTTCCGGTCTTCAAGAAGGCTGCTACCTGCAGTGTTAATGTCACTGTCGGCAACGTGCTGTACTGCTGGGAAAACGCCGAACTTACTTCAAATGACAACGGAAATGTATCCATCCGCCTGAATTCCAGACCTAAGATAGCCAACCGCCGTAAATACCCAAGACTTGATGTCAATTACAGCTGTAAGATAACCGACAGGAAAACCGGTCAGTCATACGACGGTACAATGGACAACATAAGTGCGAATGGCTTCGCGTTTGCCAGCAAGGAGCCTTTCTTTGCGGACTGTAAGGGCACTGATGTCTCTGTCGAGATCGAGAACTTCGTTCTCTCCGCACACAATGTTCTCGACGGTAAGATTATAAGAAGCACCAACGATGACGGAACCTACCTCGTAGGCTGCCAGATGCCGGAAGACAATATATATATTATGGAATATGTAGAAAGCCAGTTAAGAGGCTAGACCATTAACCAATGTAATCTACCGCAAAATAAGCTGCCCATGTATTACTTTCGAGGCAATACATGGGCGGCTTTATTTTATTCCCGGTTCACATTCTCTATATTTACCATATCTATTTAAAATATCGAATGAATTGTTTTTTTCATTCGGCTTCAGATGCGGATTCATCGCCGGCATCTATGAAATCCATAGGATTTATGCTTGTCCCTGCCTTATCGAGCTTGAAATAAAGATTGCTTCCTTCAACCGTGTAATACTGGCTCGGTGCTGCAACCGCTCCGAGAACATCCCCTCTTTTTACCTGGCTTCCAACTCCGACCATAAGATTCTTAAGCTGTCCGTATGTCATCACATAATCATTTCCCAGTGCAATCTCCATTGTAAGTCCCGTCTCATTTGTCTCATACACCGCAATGACGAGACCATCGGCTGCAGCAGATACAACGGAGTCTTCCGGCGCACTTATGATAATTGCCGGATTACATCTATATACATCAAGAGTTGGGAAATATATTGTGTTTGTCATATTGTAGTTTAAGATAACATTTCCCACTGCCGGCCACATCATTGTACTTTCCTCACTGAAGTTATACCCAAGAATTGTCGCTGTCGAGGCATTAACAGGCGCTGCCTCTCCGACATCACCGGACATTGAGGTATCCGTCACCTCTGTCTGTGTATTCCCTTCCTCTGACGGTAACTGTGCCACTTCAATGCCTTCCGGCTCTGATGGCTGTACAGCCACCTCCGTGCCTGCTTCTGCTGATGGTTCGGATACAGGTTCAGCATCCACATCTGTTACATTCTCTGTGTCCTTTTGTCCTTTTTCATCTGTATTTTTCGCCACATCGCGCTCTCCAGCTTCAACACCTTCTTTCGTAGGTGCGATGGAACCGTCATTGCCTTTTGTCGTAGGTTCTTCAATATTCTTTTTGTCGTCCGCACTATTTTTTTCATCATTTCTTGCAACATTGGTCTGTGCCTCCCTGCTCTCTGTCTGCTTTTGCGTGTTCTGCTCAGTCTCATTCAAAGCTTCATTAATCTGATTCAGGTCGATATAATTCTGCTTATTATCTCCCTCTGAATTATTGCGTCTAAGTATAGATACTACTCCCACCACCAGAGCAACCATAATGGCAAGAGAGATGACGGTGGCAAATACCTTTTCCATGTCCACCTTATTTCTTCGTCTATTCAAGGCAACCTCCTCCTGCTGAATATACGTTATCAATTAAGACACCCTTCTACGGTATCTATAATATCATAAGCGTACATTCACATTATCAATTTTCCTGAGTTATACAAGAACCATACTGTTTTCCGATACAGCTCCTTTACTCTTGATAATAGGATTGCCACACACAATTATTTTATACAGACAATATTTTCAAAATAATAATTAAGGATTTCCTGATAGGACTCACCAGCAGCAGCCTTCTGCCTTGCACCTGCTATGGATAAACCATATCCGTTCCCTCTTCCTTTAACGGTAAATCGTATTCCGTCACCAGTCTCTTGAAATATAAATGAAGGTGACGCAAGATTCAATATCCCGGCAAATGTATCCCCATCAATCACTATATTCCCAACCTGAATAAGTACAACATATCCTCCTGTAGTCTTTTCAACTATCTGTAGCTGCCGTGCCGGATATCTATCATCAAAATACAAATTCTCCAGGTTTTTTCTGACAATCGCCGCAAATTCTTTTTCCGTATAATCGCAAATGCTTATATATTCCTCATCTGTGCTGTCATAGGTCTGTTCTACCTCACATAGATATTTACAATTTTCTCTTAGGTTTCTCGTATATCCACTGGTCAATTCATGGCTATATGGATAAATTGCGTTTCCATCACAGGTTATCACGACGCCCTTTGTCTGCTGTGCTGCCACAATCAGCGCTGCCTTCTTCGCGCTCCATTCCTCTCCCCAGCGCTCTTTCAGCTGCAAATCGCTATAAAACACTGCGTCACTTTTTCTGTTATTTTCATTGCAATACGTCATGTATGTACGGCACATAACCGCCATTGTTTTCAAAAATTCGGAATTATCACAATAGTCATAAGCCGGTGCCAGCATTCCGACGATATACTCCTCCATGTCCATATCCTCACTTCCTATGCTATAATTCACCACTACAGAGTTCTTAGCATTGTTCCCGTTGAACCTGGAAGCTAAGGCAAGTCCTATTTTATCCTTTTCCAGTCCGACACCGCTCAATATCAGCGTAATAATAAACGGTATAAAAAAAACTGCCAAAGTGCAGTATAATACAAATTTAATCTGCCTTCTCATACAAAAAACACCCCCTGCACATATTCTATGCAGAGGATGTTTTTTTATTGCTTGCAAATTTACAATATGTTTAAATTATAAAATATCAGACTGAGAACCCCAATGAAAGCTGTTACCTGCAGTCTTCATCTGTAAGCTCAACCTTAACCTTATCAAGGTGCCATATATCACGCACATATTCCTCAATTGTTCTGTCAGATGTGAACTTGCCGCTGCATGCAGTATTGAGCATTGCAGAACGTGCCCAGCCCTTAGTGTCTCGATACTTCGCCTCAATCTTCTTCTGGGCATCTGCGTATGAGCGGAAATCCTTCAATATGAAGTATACATCTGCGCGGTTTCCGCCCTGTGCATGGAGAAGTGAATCATAAATCTCACGGAACATCTCAGGATCCTCAGGTGAATAGAAGCCGTTGATAAGCTGCATGAGCACCTGTCTGATATCCTGATCATTGTTGAAGATATCCATAGGATTGTAGCCGCCCTCATTCTCATAGCGGATAACCTCATCTGCTCTGAGCCCGAAGATGACAGCGTTGTCCTCTCCTACCTCGTTCACAATCTCAACATTCGCACCATCCATTGTTCCGATTGTGAGTGCACCGTTTAACATGAACTTCATGTTACCTGTACCTGAGGCCTCCTTAGAAGCTGTTGAAATCTGCTCACTCACATCCGCTGCCGCAAAGATAATCTCTGCGTTAGATACGCGGTAGTTCTCGATGAATACGACCTTAATCTTTCCGTCGATTGACTTATCGTTATTGATAACATCCGCAACATTGTTGATGAGCTTGATTGTTGCCTTGGCTCTCTTGTAGCCTGCTGCTGCCTTCGCACCGAAAATAAATGTTCTAGGATAGAAATCCATCTCCGGATGTTCCTTTATCTGATTGTAAAGATACATAACATGAAGTATGTTGAGAAGCTGTCTCTTATACTCATGAAGTCTCTTTACCTGAACATCGAATATCGAACGCGGGTCTACGTCAATACCGTTGTGCTCCTTTATGTACTCAGCAAGACGAATCTTGTTGCGGTACTTTATCTGCATAAACTCGCTCTGGCTCAGCTCGTCATCTGCGTACACCTTAAGCTTGCTTATCTGCGGAAGGTCTGTAATCCAGTCATCTCCAATCTTCTTGGTAACCCAGTCAGCAAGAAGCGGGTTGCCGTGAAGGAGGAAACGTCTCTGTGTTATACCATTGGTCTTATTGTTGAACTTCTCAGGCATCATCTCATAGAAATCCTTAAGCTCCTGCTTCTCAAGAATCTCTGTGTGGAGCTTGGCAACACCGTTTACGGAAAATCCTGCTGCGATTGCAAGATGAGCCATCTTGACCTGTCCGTCATATACAATTGCCATCTTGCGTATCTTCTCCTGATTGCCCGGATACATTGTCTTAATCTTCTCAACAAAACGTCTGTTAATCTCCTCAACAATCTGGTAAATTCTAGGAAGAAGTCTTGAAAACAGCTCTATAGGCCACTTCTCAAGTGCCTCAGCCATGATTGTATGGTTAGTGTAAGCACATGTCCTGGTTGTGATATCCCACGCCTCGTCCCACTCAAGTCCCTCATCGTCAAGAAGTATTCTCATAAGCTCTGCAACCGCAACAGTAGGGTGCGTATCGTTGAGCTGGAAGCACACCTTCTCAGGGAACTGATGAATGTCACTGTGCTTCTCCTTGAACTTCGCTACCGCTCTCTGAACACTCGCGGAAATGAAGAAGTACTGCTGCTTAAGCCTTAACTCCTTACCAGCATAATGATTGTCGTTAGGGTAGAGAACCTCAACGATATTCTTTGCAAGATTCTCCTGCTCTGTAGCCTTCTGGTAATCCCCCTTGTCAAAGAAGTCAAGATTGAAGTGCTGGATAGGCTCTGCATCCCATATTCTGAGCGTATTTACCACATTGTTGCCGTAACCGACAATAGGAAGGTCATAAGGAACGGCATTAACGCACTGATAGTTCTCCTGAACGAAATGGTCTCTTCCATCCTCACCTCTGTAACATCTTACATATCCGCCGAACTTAACCTCCACAGCGTACTCCGAACGCTTAACCTCAAACGGGTTGCCATCCTTAAGCCAGTCATCCGGAACCTCAATCTGGTATCCGTTCTTAATCTCCTGCTTGAACATTCCATACTTATATCTTATACCACAGCCATAAGCAGGATAGCCGAGTGTGGAAAGTGAATCAAGGAAGCATGCTGCAAGTCTTCCAAGACCTCCGTTTCCAAGAGCAGCGTCCGGCTCCTGGTCCTCGATAACATTGATATCGAAACCGAGCTCGTCAAGAACCTCCTTGACCTCCTTATAGCAGCACAGATTAATCATATTATTACCGAGTGCACGTCCCATAAGGAACTCCATTGACATATAATACACCGTCTTAACATCCTGCTTCTCATATTCCCTCTGTGTCGCAATCCATCTGTCAATAATCATATCCTTAACGGCGTACGCTACAGCCTGAAATACCTGCTGCTTGGTAGCCTCATCAATATTCTTTCTGTAGATATTCTTGACATTGTCTAACACGGATTTCTTGAAATCCTCTTTGTTAAAAACAACCGTATCCATACAACACCTCCGCAATTAAAATAAAACTGATTTTTAATTGATATCCTGACCTTAATGACCCTGATATCATTTTAATAATATAGTATGACAAAACAACCTTTTATGCAAGGTAATTTTAAATATTTACCGAATTGTCACCTGCCATACACAAATGCCCTGCTGCAGTCAGTCCCGCATGTTCTCATGCCTGCTTTATCATGCAGTACTGCGTGAGTCCGAAATGCTTCTGTATTGTGTCATACATCTGAAAGCCAAAATGCTTATACATATCAACATTCTTAGGATTATGTGTCTCAAGTGATATCATCATCTTATGCTTATCCGCATAATTTACGACCTCACCGATGAGCTTAGCGGCAATTCCATGGTGCTGAAGCTCAGGATTTACCGCAAGATATATAATATGCAGCCTGTTATTCTGGTGAAGCTGATCCGTCCAGCTCGAATTGAGATAATCTCTTCCTATTATGAAATTTTTTAAAGTTTTCATAGACGGGTCTTCCTTCAACAGATATCCGTCCGTTCTCAGCTCTGCGAGAGCCTCTGATAAATAGAAGTGAACCATATTGTATGGCTCCGCCTCATCTGATACAACCAAAATTCCATTGATATCCTCGCTGTCCGCGAATATCTCACATGTCTCATAGAACTCATTCAAATCGCACTTAAAAAGCTCCGGCATAAGTCTTTTTCGTATATCCTCATCCGGTATCATGCTCACATACAGAGGATCTTTTTCAAAGCATTTGATTAAAAGCTGTTCCAGCTTCGGAAAATCTTCCTTTTTCACTCGATACAACGTATCACTTGTCATTTGCTGTTTACCCCTTTTTTTAGTTTTCTAATACAGACAATTATGAATAATCTGTGTAATCTCTTTAACATACTGCGTAGTGTTCTTTACGTCAAGCACCAGATAATTCTGCTGACGCACTCTCGCCTGTATAAGCACCGAAAGTTCATGGCTTACATCCACATTTTCATCCATTGCCTTCAATTTGTCAATAAGGCTTCTGACCACATCAAAAAGATTTTCGTGGTGAATTATCCTGCCATATCCCCACTTGAGCCTTTCCCGCGGCTGATTGAGAACATAGCCCGTAAAATACTCATATACAGCCTTCTCAAATTTAAAGGCATATTGGTTATTGTCTATTCTGTAAATCCAGTTTAAGGCATTCTTTATCCTTGCAAGCGGCTTGTCGATATCCTTTTCAGAGCTTAAGGCATCAATAGCCTTACCAAGGAAAACCACATCATTCATTGCCGTTTCATAAGGGAACAGCACGTCATCCTGCCAGTTAAGTGTCACAAGCGTATCCTGTGCAAGCGCAAATGCCTTCAGAAGCTCCGACTCAATGCGCATGTCATCATTATCCCTCGCTCTCACACCATGATTTTCACCTGCTTCACCATCGTAGCTGTATCCATCATCTGCACCTGTGAATGCCCTCTCCGGACAATTGCGTCCTTCAACAACCTCATTAACCCGCAGCGCCTCCAGCTTCAAATCCGTCACTGTCTGTACAAGCTCATCTGCTGCCGACCTGTCATCACATATATCCCTGTCAAATCTGTGCAGAAGCTCATCGCACAGAGTTGTGAAGTCTATAGGTGCAACGCTCATACCATCAAGCCGCAGCAATATATACGCATATAACTTATGATGGAACAGGTACACTCTCTCATCGTAAAACTCATCGCTGTCATACTGGGAATGATAGTGCGACTCCATAAACTTGCCGCCTGCAAACTCGTTCACGGTCGACGGTATACCAGATATGGCAACAGAGAAATCATCCGACCATGTCTGTATAGGTGCCTTCGTTCCTACACCATCCGGGTACGCTTCATGCAGATTCCCCGGATATTCCTTCAATATTCTCCTGAAGAAATTCCTGTACTCGTAGGTCGAGCGCACATAATCCTTATTTCCATGTGCAAATGCCGGAAGCTCAAAGTTCAGGTCTGCGATTACCTTACCCCTCCACTCAGGGTGTACGGTGAACACCTCCTCGTACGCGCCTGTCGACCAGTCATACTTAGAGTTGATAACTCCCCACTCCTCTGCCGCCATTGCACACAGCACTATAGTGTTATGCGGCTTGTAATTACTCTTTATCAGCATGCGCCCTATCTCAATCAGCATGCTTACTGCTGTGTTGTCATCCTGAAAGCCCGAAAAATATGAGTCATAGTGACCGGACAGAAGTATCATCCTGTCCGGATTCTCTCCCGGAATCTCACCGACAATATTATATGTGCTCGCACCCGGCATAACCTTGGTGTATGCATCAAAAAGTACCGTACATTCCCTGTCGTTACCTACGTCGTCCGTTCTCTGTGCCATACACTTTTTTATACAATCGGCATCAGAGCGTGAGATTGAGAACGCCGGTGCGTCCGAAGGTCCCGCTATGTCCTGTGCGTTCAGTGCATTCTCAGCCACCTCGCCGTAGCCGCCCGCCTGAACGGCTATAAAACCTCTTGCGCCCTTTAACTTTGCCTGATATACGGGGAAATTAATCCACCACTCCTCGCGCTGGTTAATCTCCGCCATGACAAGCTTGCCCTCGACAGATATTCCGAGACGCTCCAGCTCCTCGTAATCCTCAAGTGTGCCTTTTCCCGCATCGACAATCTGAACTCTCTCATAGCCTTTCGTAGTGAAATTTGTCTGGTATGCGCCAAGCTGCATCTGCCGCTCCTTACCATCCACCACCACTTTTATGACAGCACGCTTAAATTCCCACGCGTCCACATCAATCCTGTCCTTGCGGACATTAGAAAAGCCTGCCTCGACCATCCTGTTAAATATAAGCTCCCCCGCCTCATGCTCCGCCTCAGAGCCTGCGCTTCTGTAGCCAAGCGCCGGATTGCTCCTTATGTTCTCAAGCTCCTTCGCCAGATTGTAGGAATACCTCACATCTGCGCTGTCCAATATATTCTTAATACGTTCCTCACTTATGCTGTCCATGTGTCTACCTCGCGTTAAATCTCCGGGACACCGGGACCAGACCCCTGTCCCACTGATGCCATTATACCATGAATGCAGGAGTTTGAAAGTAAAAATTTCTACTTCTCTATCATTATCCAAAAATCATCTTCCGCCATTCGCCCTTGTGTTTTACTTATTATAAGCATGGGGTCATAGAACGGAATTCCTAACGCATCTAACTGAATTTTTATTTTATCCCTTGTTTCGGGAAAACATCTGGATTTCAAGAATTCTTCATAATCCACATAATTAGGATTAGTGTTTGCCCCGAACGCTCTGAACATGATATTATTTGTATAACTAAAAAAGACCCGGGAAACATTAATAAAACATTTCCCAAGTCTTTTTCTTTAGATATTCTTATCTCTTATAAGCTTCGCCGCCTCAACCATATTCCTTAGGCTGGCATCTGTCTCCGGCACCCCTCTTGTCTTTAAACCGCAATCGGGATTTACCCATAACTTATCTTTCTCAATCTTCGTAAGCATTATACTAAGCGCATTCACAATCTCCTGCACGTCCGGTACACGCGGAGAATGGATATCGTACACTCCAGGTCCGACCTCCGTCTCAAAATGCTTCTCCCTCAGCGCATCCAATATCTGAAGGTCGGAACGTGAGGCTTCAAACGTAATCACATCCGCATCCATGTCATCAATCGCCGTAATAATGTCCGTAAACTCACTGTAGCACATGTGAGTGTGTATCTGCGTCTCCGGCTTAACTCCACTGTGGGTCAGGCGGAATGCCGGGATTGCGAAGTCAAGGTATTCTGTATACCAGTCCGATTTGCGAAGCGGCAGCTTCTCCCTCAAGGCTGCCTCATCAATCTGGATAATTCTGATACCGTCAGCTTCAAGGTCAAGCACCTCGTCCCTGATTGCCAGTGCAATCTGCGCTATCGATTCCTTTATTGAAATATCCTCCCTTGGAAATGACCAGTTCAGGATAGTGACCGGTCCTGTGAGCATGCCCTTCATAGGCTTCTTGGTAAGTGACTGCGCATATACAGACCATTCAACCGTTATAGGATTCCTGCGGTAGACATCACCCCATATAATCGGCGGCTTCACGCAGCGTGTTCCGTAGGACTGCACCCATGCCTTCTGCGTGAACAAAAATCCGCCCAGAGCTTCACCGAAATATTCCACCATGTCATTTCTCTCATACTCACCATGCACCAGCACATCAAGTCCGATTTCTTCCTGCCATGCCACACACTCAGCAATTTTCTTCTTATTAAAGGCTATGTATTCCTCCCTTGAAATATCTCCACGCCTGTAAGCTGAACGGTTTGCCTTTACATCCTGTGTCTGCGGGAATGAACCGATTGTGGTTGTCGGAAACTCAGGCAGACCGAATACTTTTTTCTGTATCTTCTGACGCTCACTTCTCTTCGGCAGTCTTATATAATCATTTTCCCCGACACTCTCAAGTCTCTGCTTTACCTGCTCATTTTCACAATCCCTCTTCACGGTAAAAAGCTGCTGATTATCAATGTATGCTTCTTCCGATGTATAATCATCCAATTCTGCAAGAATACCCAGCTCATGAAGCTCCCCCAGCTTTTCCTCCGCAAATGCGAAATGGGACAGATAGTCCTGAGAAAGACTGTGCTCATGCTTTAACGTATATGGGACATGAAGCAGTGAGCATGATGTCGACAACACAGCACTTATATTCTTTTTCTTAAGTTCTTCCAGTGTCTTTAATGTGCGGTCATAATGATTTCTCCATATATTTTTACCGTTTACCAGACCGGCAAACAACAGCTTGTCCTGTGGAAATCCATATTTTTCAATCAGATTCATTGTCTCCTTACCCTCCAGGAAATCAAGTCCGATTCCGTCAAAAGGCATTCCGATTAAATCCCTGTAAATATCCCTGACATCCCCGAAATATGTCTGTAGCAGAACATGGCAGCTCTTTTTACATGACAGAACTTCATCGTATATTCTGCGAAACAGCTTAATATCATTTTCATCCATATCCTGCACAAGTGCCGGCTCATCAAGCTGTATCCATGTAATCTGATTTTCCTCACACCTACGGAGCAGCTCACAATACGCCATTACAATATCATCCACATAATCCACTGCTGTCCTGCTGCCCGTAAATCTGCACAGCCTGAGCATCGTATACACGCCGATTACTACGGGCTTTGTATCAATTCCAATCGACTTCGCCTGCTTATACTCGTCTAAAAGCTTACTTCCATACAGCCCGATAACCGTGTCGTCCTCGACCTCCGGTACAATATAGTGGTAATTGGTGTTAAACCACTTCTTCATGGCAAGCGCCTTCACATCTCCCGAGTCCCCCTGATATCCGCGCGCCATCGCAAAATATGTATCCAGCTCTGACAACTTTAATTCCTTGTAACGCCCGGGAACAATTCCAAGCATCACCGCCGTATCCAGAACCGCATCATAGTGTGAGAAATCATTGCTGGAAATATAGTCAATCCCCGCATTTCTCTGCATGCTCCAATGAATTTTTCTCAACTGTGCTGCTGTCTGCAGCAGCTCCTGTGCACCGATTTCCCCTCTGAAATATTTCTCGGAAGCGAATTTTAATTCTCTTAATGTACCAATTCTCGGAAACCCAATTACCGATGTCTGCATAATAATCCCCTTTTCCGGGCAGGCTGCCGCACCGCCCTCCAACAATATTTTCTCTAATTATAATGGGCGGTCCGGTTATTGAAAAATATATAATTTTATACAGTTGTCATAGTTTAAAACTATGTCAGTCAAATGTAGCTCTCAGCCTTCTAATTTTCCCCGTCCAAATTATCCCTCTCCTCAAGCAGAATCTTTTTAAGCTTCTTAGCCGCAACACTCATAGGACGTTTTACATCATAGACCATACAGATATCGCGCCTTGGAATTTCCTCGTTCAGGCATATCTGCACTATCTCATGCCTCCTGATTGCCTGCTCCGCCATCGGTTGCGGGATAAATGCAAGCCCCAGCTCGGCTTTTACCAACGGCAGTATCTGGTCCGTGGTAGCTGCCTCCGTATCGAGCTTCATCTCAAGACCGTGCGCCATGAAAAACTGATAATAGAACTGGTAGGTCATCGTCTCCCTTCCAAGGCATATAAACGGATAATTCA
>ERZ773210.2818-NODE-2818-length-13336-cov-6.377155_pt1 | contig 13336 bp, 13 predicted proteins | sample MGYA00580528_ERZ773210 | MGnify/ENA primary metagenome ERZ773210 (study PRJEB29015, sample SAMEA2737769) | human gut metagenome | biome: human gut; feature: human-associated habitat; material: faeces | place: China | collected 2012 ...
TCCTGAGCGGCGCTATCAACGAGGCCCCCACCAAGAAGATCCCGCACTTCGACTTCGAGGTTCCCACCTCTCTGCCCGGCGTTGATCCCGCCATCCTGGACCCCCGCGACACCTACAAGGATGCCGCTGAGTGGGAGACCAAGGCTGTCGATCTGGCTAGCCGCTTCATCAAGAACTTCGCCAAGTACGAAGGCAACGAGCACGGCAAGGCCCTGGTCGCCGCCGGCCCGAAGCTGTAATGTAAGCGTAGCTGCTTAGTTAATAAGTAGAACACCCCCGCACGAGTAATCGTGCGGGGGTGTTTTGTATAAAAGGCTCCCCTTGAGAGGAGCCTTTAGCGTGTTGCCGCCGCCACCATCTCCAACTCCTCCAAATAAATGCAGTTGGGGATGGTGTTATTCTTCACGGCTTCGATTGCCTCTTCCAGCCCGAACCACCGCACGTAGTCGATCTCCTCTTTCTGCACGGTGAAATCCTCGGCGTTCTTGTCCAGCCACAGGCAGAATACCTTGCTGACCTGGTTATCTTTAAACAGCCTGCCGTGGAAAACGTCCTCAAAGGTAAAGTGCCGCACGCCGCACTCCTGCAAAGCATCGGCGGGCAGGGTCACGCCAAGCTCCTCCCGCAGTTCCCGTAGGGCCGACTCCACAAAATCGCACCCGGCGGGAATGTGCCCGGCCGAGGAAATGTCGTAGCAGCCTGGGAAGGAATCCTTCGCCTGGCAGCGCATTTGCAGCAGCACTTCCACGCGGCCCGCATGCCGCCGCAAGATCCACACGTGGGAGGTGCGGTGCCGGATACCCTCGGCATGGGCCACGGCGCGGGGTACGGTCTGCCCGGTGGGGCGGCCCTGCTCGTCCACAATATCCAAAATTTCCGCCATAATGGGGCGCTTCCTCTCTTTTGCAAATTTCCCCCAGTATAGCATCGGGAGCGGCAGAGTGTCAATTCCCCAAGGTATTCCCAGTTGACAGGTATGATATAATAAAAGCAGCAAAATCAAGAGAGGTGTTTTCTATGCGCAAAAATTTTGGTGCGAAGGCGTTCAGCTATCCCCAGCCCGTTTTCATCATTGCAACGTACAATGATGACGGCTCTGCCGATGCCATGAATGCGGCCTGGGGCGGTATCAGCGATACCACCGAACTGTCCGTTTGCCTGAGCGAGGGCCACAAGACGGTCAAGAACCTGCTGCGTACCGGCGCGTTTACCGTCAGCATGGGTGACGCCAAGCATGTAGCCGCCTGCGATTATGTGGGCATTGCCTCCGGCAACAACACCAGGGATAAGCTGGCCAAGGCGGGCTTCACCGTCAGCAAGAGCGAGAGCGTGGATGCCCCTGTCATCAACGAGCTGGCCGTCTGCATGGAATGCACGGTCAAGAGCTACGACCCCGAAACAGGCCTCCTGGTGGGCGAGATCGTCAACGTCAGCGTGGACGAATCCGCCATGACGGACGGCAAGGTAGACGTGGCCAAAGTTGCCCCCATCACCTTTGACCCCTTCAACAACGCCTACCACGTTTTGGGCGAGAAGGTCGGCAACGCCTTCTCCGACGGCATGGCCCTGCGGTAAAAACAGCGATAGTACAAGTAAAAGAGGTCTGCCCCATGCAAAGGGCAGGCCTCTTTTTGCGTTTAAAAATTACAGCACACTGCGCAAAAACTCCGCCAGACAATTGGCCGCAGCGCGGTGGGCGGCGGCACCGGGGTGCTGTCGGGCGCCGATGGTATCGCCCCTTGCCTCGGGCAATTCCAGCAGATACACCCGCTCATCACCGCTGACGGTGCGGTATTGGTCCAGCCCGTCCCGCAGCAGCGGCAGCAGACCGCTGCCCAGCATCCCGTAAGCCCACACGATGACAGCGTGGGGGTTGTGCTTGCGTACCAACGCCAAAAAGTTTCGCACAGCCGCCGCCAGCCGGGCAGCATCGGCAGGAGCAAAGCTGCCGTCATCGGCCAGGGTTTGCTTAAAGCTGCGGCCGGTCTCCGGGTCCACCCAGGGCGGATTGTGGAAGGCGTTCCAGTCGTTGGTGCCCAGGTTGAGGATGACCGCATCGGCGGGCCAGGCGGCAAAATCGTAGGGCTGCTGCGCCCCCAGCGCGGCGTTGCGCTCCCCCGCTGCCAGGCCACACACCTGGGTATAGCAGGGGGCCAGTGTGCAGTGGGGGTCGTTGTCCCAGCCGGAGACCAGCCCCCAGCCGCTGGCCGATACTACGCGGTACTCGGCGCCCAGGGCGTCGGCCGTCATGCGGCCGTAGTGGTTCTCGGCCGAGAAAAAGGTGCTGATCCAATCGGTCTCGCACACCGCGCCGATGGCCCCCTCGCCACTGGTGATGCTGTCGCCGATGAACTCCAGCCGACAGCGCGGCGCTGGCAAGGGCAGAAACTCGCCGCCCGCATGGCAGATAGCGGTAACTTGCAGCAGGTGGGCCGGGTCCTCAGACATCGCCTGCACGTCCTTCAGCAGCCGCACATGCTTGGCCCGCCCCGGTGCGGCCCCGCGGAATATGCACATCCGGCTGGTTCCGGGGTTCACCGCAAAGCGGCTGATCCACGCGCCGTCCAGCTCTACGCTGACCCAGGGTTCCATGGTGTCGTAGTCGGCATTTAGCTCTACCCAAAGCTCGCTGCCGGTAAACAGCAGCTCAATACCCGACCCGGTCCAGAACAGCGTCAGCGGGTCCGTTCCGGCACAGCGCCCCAGCACCCGCACCTGCGGCAGGGTGGACAGCGGGGATATGGTAAGGTTTTGCATGGTAGCTCCTTTCAATGGTTAACATCCCAATTCGTAGCGGCGATTACATCAGTGGGCTGAACAATCTAAACACGCACTGCACGCCGCGCAGGGCCAGACTGCGCTGGCCGCTGTACTGGGGCGTTACGTTCTCGCACTGGGGGAACAACGCCTCAAAATCTGCCCGCACATCCTGTACGGCCTGGCAGCCGCAGAACCAGCAGCCATTCTCAAAATGCAGGTACAAACTGCGGTAATCCAGGTTGATGGTACCCACTGCGGCGGCCTTGTCGTCGGCCACAAACTGCTTGGCGTGGATGAAACCGGGCGTGTACTCGTAGATTTGCACGCCGCCCGCGGCCAGCCGCGCATAGTAGCTGCGGGTGACCGAAAAGATCAGCTTTTTATCCGGGATGCCCGGCGTGATGATCCGCACATCCACGCCCCGCTGGGCCGCCAGCACCAGCGCCCGCTGCATCTCGTCGCTCAAGATCAGGTAGGGCGTGGTGATGTATACATACCGCTGGGCGCTGTTGATAAAGTTGAGGTAGACATCCTCGCCCACCCGCTTGTCGTCCAGCGGGTTGTCGGCATAGGGCAGCACAGTGGCAGCCTCCCGGGCGGTGTAGCGGATGGCAGGCAGATAGGGCTCGATGGCCGGCATTTCTTTCTGCGTCGTACCCCACATCTCCAAAAAAATCAGCGTCAAATTGCGCACGGCGTCGCCCTCCAGCCGCACGCCGGAGTCCTTCCACCGGCCGTAGGGGTGGGTCAGGTTGAAGTATTCGTCCGCCAGATTGTAGCCGCCGGTGTAGCCGACCTGCCCGTCAATGACAGTGATCTTGCGGTGGTCGCGGTTGTTCATAAAGACGTTCAGCACCGGCACGATGGGGTTGAATACCCGGCACTGGATGCCCCGCTGCTGCAGCTTTTTGGCAAAGGCGGTGTCCACAAACCCGATGCTGCCCATGTCGTCGTAAAAAACGCGCACCTCCACCCCGGCGGCGGCCCGCTCGGCCAAAATATCCTCAATGCCCTGCCAGGCGATGGAATCCTCGATGGCGTGGTACTCCATAAAAATAAAGTGCTGGGCTTTGCGCAGGTCGGTCTTCTGGGCCTCCAGCGCGGCGTTGGTGTCACCGTAGTAGGTCACATCGGTGTTGCGGCAGGCGGGATAGTGAGCCTGGGTCTGCAGGTAGTGGATCTGGTTTTGCAGGGCCGGGTCCTGGGGCATGGCGGCGCGGTCCAGCGGCGTGGCATAGTGGGGCTGCAGCTCCGTATCGGTGCGGGTGAACCGCCCGCGCATGATGTTGACCGCCCCGCTGCGCCCGAATAAAAGATACAGGCAGACGCCAAAGATGGGAAAGGTCAGAATGACGATGATCCACGAAAGTTTGGTGGCGCTGTTGGTGTGGCGGCCGTAGATGCGCAGCGCCAGCAGAAACGCCAGCACGCTGATGGCCAGCTGCACCCAGGCGTAGTAGCGGGTCAGCTTCAGGGCGGCCCACACGATCCACAGCACTTGCAGCAGCACGCCCAGCGCAGCAATGCCCACGCGGCTCACCCCGTTGGGGACGGCCTCGCGCTTTTCTTCGGTCTGGTTTAAGGGATTCATGGCAAATCATCCTTTTTGTAGCTGTAAAATAATACCAGTATAGCACAAAATTGTGTCTTTTTCTATTGCAAATTGTCGCTTTTTCCGCAGGAACGTCGAATAGTGGGACGTTTTCACATTTTTACACAAAAAAGTCCGTGACAAGGGGATAGTGGCTGTGCTATAATTAAACCAATAGTTACAAAACGGAAACAAAACGCGCTGGAGGTGCTTTGCCACGCAGTTCATAAAAAGAAACGGGCTTCGCCAACTGGTATTGGCGGGGCTGGTGTTGTGTCTGCTGTTTTTGACCGCACCGCATACTTTTGCCGAGGATTATAACACCGTGCTGGACCGCCTGGGCCGCCTGCAGGCCCTGGCCAATTCCTACGTAGAGACCGAGGATTCGTCCGCCGACCCAATTGTGCTGACCCTCTCCTACACCCGCACGGGCGACTACAATACCCAGATGTGGCAGTTGACCGCCGGTGTGCGGGATGCCGCCTTTGAGAATTACGTCAACACCAACGACAGTGATCTGCAGTCTCTGCAAGGCATGAGCACCGTCACCCTGCCCGGCGGGCAGAATATCGATTTCAGCCATCTGCTGGCCTCGATGAACCTGGTGTACAACGGCATCCCCATCACGGGCAGCTGGGGCGGCGACTGCATGCAGCTGGCCAAGGCTTATTACGGCCAGGCCAGCGATGAGGCCGGCTATGCTGATGTGATGCGTGCTACCTTTGCCAAAGACGATGACGGCTCGGTCAGTGTCTTTGGCGACCAGGACCTGCGGGCGGACATTGACTCCATCAACGTGGGCGCCGAGCTGACCAAGGACACCGACATCGCCACGGCCCTGCGGGATTACTACCAGAATCTAAGCGCCAATGTGGTGGATTACGCCCGCGCCAAGCAGTTCATCATACTCAACTTCGGCACAGTGGATACCTCGGCCGACAACTTCGGCGACGTCATCTACGAGACCATGCTGGAGGATTCCGGCATGCAGCTGCTTTTGTACATGAACGGCATGTGGACCACCAGCGGTTGGACTGTGAACAATGAGTACGCCCCTGCCCTGCACGGCGCGGCGGACCTGCTGGCCGAGTGGCTGGCCAACGCCGTGAACAATGAGAAGATCAAGAGCGACACCAACGACCGCCTGGTAGCCATGGGCGGCGAAGCCCTGGCCGAAGCCCTGGCTGCCCTGGGTGACAGCGATGCCGCCAGCGAGGCCTTGGCCGCTGCCCAGAACGCCGCAGACAGCGCCAGTTCGACGGCTTCGACAACGGAATCTGTCATTTCTGATGCCACGCAGACCTTGCAGCAGAAGTTTAATGTAAAGATCTTCCAGTTGGTACTGCTGATCGTGGCAGCTGCGGCCATCTTTATGCTGATCTTGAGCTGCGCCATGTTTGCCAACCACCACAGCAAACGCAAAAAGGAATTTGAGAAAAAGCAGCGCGCCGCCCGCAAAGCTGCCGCCCGGAAACGGAAAGCCGCGAAGCAGAGGCGGGAGCGGGAAGAGTAAAGCCATATAAACTGTAAATGGCTCCCCCTTGAGGGGAGCTGTCACCGAAGGTGACCGAGGAGTACCCCACGTGCCGTCTGGTGCCCCCCTCAGAGGCCGAAGAAAAAAATCCCTCTGTACCATTTTTTGCATTGGTGGTATAGAGGGATTTGCTTGTTTAACTAAGTGACATTGAGCTTCGGCTGCGCCTTTTTTGCATTGTGCGGGCAGATGCGAACAGCCACCCGCACAAATATCGTCGTCTCGTCACTGTAGGGGCCGATGCTTGCATCGGCCTGCAATCCGACGCTCCCCATACAGCATCAGCAAGCCGATCCCCACGCCCAGTACCGCACCGCCCAGGACATCACTGGGAAAATGCACGTACAGGTACAGGCGGGAGAACGCGATGAGCACCGCCAGCGGGATGGCCGCCCAGCCAAACCGCCGGTCCGCCGCCGTCAGGATGGTGGCACCGATGGCCCCGGCCATCGTATGACCGGATGGGAAAGAGTAGTCGCTGGGGCGGGCGATCAGCAATGGTACGCTCTCGTCCAGCCAGCAGGGGCGCGGCCGGGCGAAGAGATTTTTCAGCGCCAGATTGCCCAGCAACAACGCCGCCGCCAGCCCTACCAGCAGCATGACGCCGTACCTACGGTACTTTTTGGTGCAAAGCAGCACTATGGCCGCCACTACCCAAACGATGTCGCTGTTGCCCAGCGCCGTAATTCTCGGCATCCAAAAATCCAGCAGCGGGCAGGTGGTCAACACCCGCAGGCCGTGCAGGATGATCCAATCCAGGTTCATGCCTATTTTTCTCCTTTCACAATGGGTACGCCAGGTGTTCTTTACGTTCCATCATCATTTTTGCGCCTTCCAGCGCCAGCAGCACGGTAGCGCCCAACACAAAGCCGACAGGCTGGGAGGTCGCCATACTCAGCGCCGGGCGCGGCGTGGCCAAACTTGCGGGGCCGTTGGCGATGGCGTACAGTGAACCAAGCATCAGGCCCAAGATCAGCCAAAATCATCTGGCTGCGGTACTTTTGCAGCGCGGCGCGGATAGCACTGATGGATATAGCCACGCCCGCCAGCACGCCAAATCCCAGCGTGCACAGCCCCGGCAATACTGCCAGCTGCAGGCCCATCAGGCTAATGCTGTTAGAATCATCAGGAACTCTCCCTAAAAAAATTCTTGAACTGTACCCAGTGTAGCGAAACTTTTTTAACAGAGGCCCCTGTGCATTTAAACGGTTTTTAAACTGTATGCAACCGGTAGCCCACGCCCCACACCGTTTGCAGCAGCTTCGGGTCCGAGGGGGTGTCCTCGATCTTCTCCCGCAGGCGGGCTGCCATCTCGTCTACAGCATCACAGGCAGGGCGGAACTCATCATTTTTTGTGTAGACGATGGGCGCATTGAGGTCGCCGTTTTGGATGTGGTGGATGCCCTGCATCAGCGCAGCCAGCGGCTCACGGATATGGGCAAACAGGTTCCGGGTCAGCCACAGGTTGGTGCCCACCGCCAGCAGCACTGCAATGACTACCACGCCGTACAGCACCACAAAGTGCCTGAGGTCGGCAAAGGCGGCCTCGGCCTGCTCGCCCAGGGTATGCAGATCCTGCATGGTCAGCCCCAGACGCGGCAGGTAGATGGTCTCCAGCAGCAGGACCAGCACCCCCAGCCCTACGGCCAGCAGCACCCCAGCCACCGGCACCACCAGCATAATAAGATTCGAGCGTTTGAGCCGTTCCTGGATCATCATAACCGTCCCCACTTTCTTAGTTTAGATTGTACCACAAAGCGCGGGCGCAAAGTTAAACAAAAATTAAAAAGCCCGCATCGTTATTCAGATGCGAGCTTTTATCAAATCATTTCCACAGCCAGAACAGCACGGCCAGCAGCACCGCCAGACCCACCAGGTAGGCACCGGCGATGAGCAGGGTGGCCTTCAGCGCGCCCATAACAGCCCAGAATTTCTCCTTGGCGGTCCATTCGTCGGGCTGCTCCCAGGGACGGTCGTTGACCGGCTCCGGGGCAGCGGCAGGCTTGCGGCTATGGGGCAGCAGCGTCGGCGTGGGGCCGATGCCGCTCATATCGGCGATGGTACGGCCATCGTCCTCAAACGAATCGTGCTTTCTCATTTCTCGTACAGGTGGCAGACCACATAATGGCCGGGCTCGACCTCACACTGTTTGGGGGCTTCGGTCTTGCAGCGCTCGGTGGCGTAGGGGCAGCGGGTGTGGAACTTACAACCCGCCGGCGGGTTGGCCGGGGACGGAATGGAACCCTGCAGCACGATGCGCTCCCGCTTGACCGTCGGGTCCGGGATGGGAATGGCCGAGAACAGCGCCTTGGTGTAGGGGTGCAGCGGATTGGCAAAGATGTCGTCGGTCTCGCCGTACTCCACCAGGTTGCCCAGGTACATAACGCCCACCGTGTCAGAGATATGCTCGACAACGGACAGGTCGTGGGAGATGAACAGGTAGGTCAGGTTGCGCTTTTCCTGCAATGTTTTCAGCAGGTTGATGATCTGTGCCTGGATGGACACGTCCAGTGCGGAGACCGGTTCGTCGCAGACAACGAACTCCGGGTTCAGGGCCAGGGCGCGGGCGATGCAGATACGCTGGCGCTGGCCGCCGGAGAACTCATGCGGATAGCGGGTCTTGTGGTAGGGCTGCAGGCCGCAGTCGTCCATGACCTGGTCGATATAATCATCAAACTCATTCTTCGGTACCAGGTTATGCTCGCGCACAGCCTCGCCGATGATCTCGCCGACGGGCAGACGGGGGGACAGGCTGGAGAACGGGTCCTGGAAGATGATCTGCATCTTGGTGCGCAGTTCCCGCAGCTCGGCGCTGTTCATATCGTAGACTTCTTTGCCGTTGAACAGCACCTGGCCGCCGGTCTTATCGCCGCTCAGGCGCAGGATGGTGCGGCCGGTGGTGGACTTGCCGCAGCCGGACTCGCCCACCAGGCCCATGGTGCAGCCGCGGCGCAGGTTAAAGGTAACGCCGTCCACTGCCTTGACATGGCCCACCGTCTGGGACAGCAGGCCGCCCTTGATGGGGAAATATTTTTTGAGGTGGTTGACCATCAGGATGTACTGAGGGTCATAGGTGACGGGGGTGTAATCCATTGCTTCGGGCATTTTCTTTGCCATACGTCACTCACCCGCCTTTCTGTTTTCTTCGTAGTAGCGGTAGCAGCTGACCTTATGGGTGGGGGACAGGCTGATTTCGCAGGGGTACTCGCCGCTGCAGCAGGGCAGCTGCATCTCGCAGCGGTCCTTGAAGTAGCAGTAGTCCGGCATATCGACCGGGTTGGGCACCTTGCCGGGGATGGAGTACAAGCGGTCGACCTTTTTGCCGACGACCGGCTTGGAGGCCATCAGGCCGATGGTGTAAGGGTGGCTGGGATGGGCGAAGATCTCCTCGACGGTGCCCTTCTCGACCACGCGGCCCGCGTACATGACGACGACATAGTCCGCCATCTCGGCAATAACGCCCAGGTCATGGGTGATGAGCATGATGGAGGAGTTAATGCGGTCCTTCAGGTTGCGCAGCAGGTCCAAAATCTGAGCCTGGATGGTCACGTCCAGCGCGGTAGTCGGCTCGTCGGCAATGATGATCTTGGGGTTGCAGGCCAGAGCCATGGCGATCATGACGCGCTGGCGCATACCGCCGGACAGCTCGTGAGGGTACATCTCGTAGACGCCGTTGCTGTTGGCGATGCCAACGGTCTCCAGCATCTCGATAGTGCGCTTCTTGATGTCCTCCTTGGTCTTGCCTTCACCCTCGTGCAGGGCGATGACCTCGTCGATCTGGGCGCCGATGCGGAATACCGGGTTCAGGCTGGTCATAGGCTCCTGGAAGATCATCGAGATATAGTTGCCGCGCAGGCCCTGCATCTTATCGGCGGGGGTCTTGGCGATGTCGTAAGCCTTGCCGCCGCCCAGGTTCAGGCGGATCTCGCCATCCACGATCTGGCCCTGGGGGCGCTGCAGCAGCTGCATCAGGGACAGGCTGGTAACGGACTTACCGCAGCCGGACTCACCCACGACGCCGACCGTCTTGCCGACGGGCACCTCGAAGGAGACGCCGTCAACGCTTTTGACCACGCCGGTATCGGTGAAGAAGTAGGTGTGCAGGTTATCGAACTCGACCGCGTTTTTCTCATCGTGCATCTGGACCGTGTACTCGCTCTCCGGCACGTTGCGGCGCTTGCGTTTTTTCTCGTATTGATCGGTAATGCGGCGGTTTTCTTTGGAGATACGCCGCGACTCTTTGGCGGAAAGATATCCGTCCTGTTTTTTAGCCATCGTGTGTTTCTCCTTCCAATCAGCGTTTCATCTTGGGGTCAAAGGCGTCGCGCAGACCGTCACCCACAAAGTTGAAGCCCAGAACGGTGAGCAGCAGGCAGACACCGGCAGGGATCCAGATAAACAGGTAGTTGGTCATAACGTAGGCATTGTTGACATCGTTGATGATGTTGCCCCAGGAGGCAAACGGGTATTTGACGCCCAGGCCCAGGAAGGACAGGGTGGCTTCGGTCAGGATGGTGGAGCCGAGACCCATGGTGCAGGTGACGATCAGCTGCGGGATGACGTTGGGGATCAGGTGGCGGAAGATACGGTGCCAGACGTTGATGCCGCAGGCCTCGGTAGCCAGCATGAACTCCTGCTCACGCAGGGAAAGGATCTGGCCGCGGACCAGGCGGGCAATGCTGGGCCAGCCCAGGAAGCCCAAAATCAGCATCAGGTACATCATACGGGTCCAGGAGTCCACGCGCATGGCGTCCATGGCGGCGCCGATGATGATAATGACGGGCATCGAGGGGATGCAGTAGAACACGTCGACCACACGCATGATGATGTTATCGACCCAGCCGCCGAAGTAGCCGGAGACGCCGCCCATCAGGATACCCAGGGAGGCTTCGATGACAACGACGATGAAGCCGATGATCAGCGAGACGCGGCCGCCGTACATCAGGCGGGTCAGCATGTCCATGCCGTTGGTGTCGGTGCCCAGCCAGTGCTCCTTGCTGGGGCTGGCGTAACGGTCGTAGACGTAGGTCTCGGTCATCTGCTTGACGCTCCACACCTTGGTGGAAGGATCGTAGACGATGTCGTACTCGGCCTCGTTGCCGTCGGCATCGGTGTAGTCGAACTCCTCGGCATCATCATCGATGGCTTCCTGCAGGAGCTCCTTGAAGTCGCGGGTGATGACGATGCTGGAATCGGCGGCGGAGACGACGAAGCGGCTGACATAGCCCAGTGTCTCGCCGCCGGCGGTGATGTTGCCGTCCTCGTCCAGGGCGTAGTCCACGCCGTTGGCGGCGAACTCTTCCTCGCCATTGGCCATAGCGGTCAGGGCGGCAAGCTTGGTCTCGAAGTTAAACTTATCCGCGCCGTCAGCCTCGTTGACCAGGTCACGGCTGGCGTACCCCATAACAGTATTGCCCTTGTAAACAACGTAGAAATCGTCGTTCACCAGGTCGAGGGTGTAGTCCACATCTTTATAGGTGAACTCGGTCTCGCCTTTTTTGGAGGCTTCCAGCGCCTTGCTCTGGGCGATAGAGCCGAAGTCCTGGCCGTCAGCCACGACAAAGCGCATGGTGTCGTTGCGGGTCACGCCCACATACTCTTTGGACATCTGGGTGTAGGTGAAGAACTGCTCGTCCTGGCCGTAGGGGCTGACAAGGCCGCCGATGAAAGAGAAGACGAACATAGCAACCAAAATGGACAGGCCCACAACGGCCAGCCGGTTGCGGAAGAACCGCTTGGCAACCAGTGCGCCGGGGGAAAGTACCTTGACGCGGCGGTCATCGTTCAGGGAGTACTGCTCCTGCTGGGGGTTCTGGTTCTGGGTGTTTTCACTCATGGGTGTGCAGTCTCCTTTCTTAAGAAATGCGTACGCGCGGGTCGACCACGCCGTACAGGATGTCTGTCAGCAGGTTGCTGGCCAGGGTCAGCACTGCCATAAAGGACAGGTAGAACATCGTAAAGGGAATATCGCCTGCAACCATCGACTGGTAAGAAATGTAGCCGATGCCGGGGATGGAGAACAGCGTCTCGGTGATCAGTGCACCGCTGAACAGGCCGGGCAGGCTGCCGCCAATGATGGTGACCAGCGGGATCAGCGTGTTGCGGAAGGCGTGCTTATAGATAACGGTATGCTCCGACAGGCCCTTGGCGCGGGCGGTGCGGATGTAGTCAGCGTTCAGAACTTCCAGCATATTGGTGCGGGTGTAGCGCATGTAGCCGCCGATGGAAACGATGACCAGCGTGGCGATAGGCAGCACCAGGTGGTTGGCCTTATCCAGGAACTGGCCCATCGAGTCCAGCTGGGCATAGTCACGCCCTACCAGACCGTACAGGTCAAACCAGCCCAGCTTGACGGAGAACAGCAGCTTGAGCAGCGTAGCAAAGAAGAAAGTGGGCAGAGAGATGCCGACCAGTGCGGCCGCGGTAATAACGTAGTCGGTACGGCTGTACTGCTTGGTGGCAGCCAGAATACCCAGGGGCACCGCAATGATGATGGACAGCACAAAGGAGATGCCGCCCATAATAACGGACAGGCCGACCACTTCCTGGAATTTCTGGGTAGCAGGGACATTCCACTTCCAGCTGTCGCCAAAGTTGCCGACGATGGCCTTGGACAGCCAGGTGAAGAAGCCGGGCACAATGTCCAGATCCAGGCCGTAGGAGGCATTCAGCTGGGCCAGCCATTCCTCATAGGGTTTGGCACCGGGTGCCTGGGCCAGCTGCATTGCCATCGTCTCGGCAAAAGAGCTGGGCAGGCAGCGGATCAGCGCGTAGATAATGAACATGACACAGAACAGGATCAATACCGATTGCGCGATACGCTTGATGATGTAATTTCGCACGGGTGTTTCGTTCCTTCCTTGCACGGCGGGGCCGCGTTTGTTTTTATGCAGGGATTTTTGCAGGGATATGCCGGAATATGGGCATCCCCGTCCCCCGCAAGGGCTGACCCCCTGCGGGGGAGTGGGACAACCATATTATGGCCGAATGTGCATAGTATGGCTGTTTTTGTATTCAAACTGCTTGAATAAGTTTAGACACAGCAACCGTTCCGGCGTTATAAAGCGCCGGAACGGTCGCTATTTATTGCTGTTTAAGCAGAACGCAGGGTGAACTTAACTCAGTTCAGCTCCATGGTGTTCAGCTCAGACATGTAGGTCCAGTACGGGGTCATGTCCTTGGCGATGGTGTCGATGTTGACACGCTCGGTGGAGAAGATGGTAGCCTCGCTGCGCTGGTAGACGGGCAGCTCAACGCCCCAATCCAGGATGATCTCCATAGCCTCTTTGTACATGGCCTTACGGGCTTCCTGGTCGGTGGTCTGGCGGGCAGCCATAATCAGCTCGTCCAGATCGGCATCATCGATGTTGTAGTAGTTGGTGGAACCGCTGCTATGGTACAGCTGGTACATATCGGGGTCGTTGGTGGACTGCCATGCAGCAACCCAGCCC
>ERZ773210.2835-NODE-2835-length-13243-cov-24.936912_pt1 | contig 13243 bp, 15 predicted proteins | sample MGYA00580528_ERZ773210 | MGnify/ENA primary metagenome ERZ773210 (study PRJEB29015, sample SAMEA2737769) | human gut metagenome | biome: human gut; feature: human-associated habitat; material: faeces | place: China | collected 2012 ...
TTACGGTAGAAAACGTTGATTCAAAAGCCTTATCAGATAACGGCTATCCGCTTATAGTTATGGTGGATGATACGACTAAGGTTCGTATTTCAAAGCGGGACATTACAACAGGCGAAGAATTGCCGGGTGCTACTCTGCAAATTATTGACGAGAACGGAAATGTTGTTGAGGAATGGGTATCCACGGACGAGGCTCACTTCATCGAAGGCAAGCTGATCGCAGGCAAGGAGTACACGCTTCGTGAAACTATCGCTCCCGACGGTTATGAGATCGCAAACGAGATCAGTTTTACTGTCAACGAGGACGGTTCTGTGACCGAAGTCGTTATGTATGATGAGCATACGCCTGATCTTGAAACGCCTCCTACAGTCACAATAGACACTCCTAATACAGGTGTATCCGCAGACAATAGTGCTGAGCTTTATCTCGTAGCCACAGCGGTTATTATGGTTTTCGGTATGGTCATATGCAAGAAGAACGATAAGAAACAAAGAAAGGATGATGTGAAATGAGATCTAAAAAGAAATTGATCGCAGCAGCAAGTTCGGTGTGCTTTGCGGCTATGATGTCGCTAACAGCTTATGCTTCGGGCGATGTTGCGGGTGCGGTGACAAGCACTTGGACTACCGCAAGGTCGCAGGTGGTGTCGGTTGTAAACAACGTTGTGTTCCCCGTAATTGACGTAATTCTTGCGGTTTTGCTGTTTGTTAAGATAGGTCTCGCATATCTCGACTATCGAAAACACGGTCAGTTGGAATGGACTCCCATAGCCATAATTTTTGGCTGTCTTATCTTCACCCTAACCGCTCCGCTGTATATTTGGTCGATTGTGTAAAAAGGAGGATTTACGTATGAAAACAAAAATATATTGGGCTGTACTTTCGTCTGCCATAGTATTGGCAATGACCGCCTGCGGAACGATAAGTCCACCATTGCAGTCAACATCGGAAACTACCACAACTATTGCCACAGCCGAGTCTTTACCCGATTCGGCTGCCTCTTCGGAGGCTGAAAGTACAGTTGATGAAGAACAGGTGAAGTCTAATACTTTTATTGCGGAGTTTTTTGACTCAAATATCAGCTTTGTGGACGTTTCTACAATCGTTACTGAAGCGATGAAAGGTTGTTCTTTTGAGAATGAGAACGACGATTCCAACGGTATTCAGAAAATATCTCTCAAAGGCAAAAACGGCGGCGGTATGATCGATGTTCTGTGTATTGATCTAAGTCAGAGTGATCTTGATCACGATATGGAATATATCCTTGAAAACTTCGGAGATTATTACTTCAGGCAGACTGCTGCTCAGATGAACGGTATCACCGAAGATGACTTTGTTTCGAGTTACCGAATGACAAGCAGTGTTGTTTCTAAGGGCAAGTATCAGCGGTACGGCTCTGTTCAGAAATCCGATGGTATGGCGACGCAGTTCGGATACACGGAAACCTATGCTGTGCTGAACGAGAACAAGCTTACCGTTGTGTCGGGTGCATTTCTCAGTTCGGATATGATGGAAAGGCAGAGTTTTTCGCAGCTGATGGCTAAGTTTGCGGAGAATGTGAAGTATTGATTTAAAATGAAAAAAGGGCTGAGGTTGGCTCAGTCCTTTGGTTTTGGGGAGTATAAATCATAAGCTGTGTTATTCTTCACGATTCTCAATGTTATAGACAATACAAGCAATTCCTGCAATCATCGAAAACAGAATTGCTCCACCCATTGCCTCATTAAAGATAGCGCCAATAAAGAATCCTGCGATCGCAGCAATAGCCATAATAATGACACAAGCCACAGTTCTAAACTTTTTCATATATAGCACCTCCATCAAATTTCGATTTATGTTATTATCCATTATACCACACCAACCTCGAAAAATCAACCCTAGTAAACAGAAAGCAGGTGATAAAGTGTCATATATCCCATTTACAGACGAACAAAAAATCCTTGCCAACAGCGTAGACCTCGAAGAATTCCTGAGAATGCGAGGCGAGAAATTAGAGCGTGTCGGCAGAGAGCATAAGCTCATTTACTACGACAGCTCAGGCAGGCACGACAGCATAACGCTCCGTGGCTCTACCTGGTTCGATCACAAAAATCAGATAGGCGGCGGAGCAATAAAGTTTATGCAGGAGTTTTATGGTATGGACTTTCAGACGGCGGTGCAGGAACTGCTTGGTCAGACAGTGACTCCGCTGTCCCACAGTCCGCCGAAAGTATCGGCAAAGGAAGAAAAGAAAGAGTTCAGACTTCCCGAGGCAAACACAAATATGCATAGGGTTTATGCCTACCTGATAAAGCAGAGGTTCATTTCTCCCGATATTATCAGCCATTTTGCAAAACAGCACACGCTTTATGAGGACAAGGAACATCACAATGTGGTGTTCGTAGGCGTTGACGAAAACGGCGTTCCAAGGCAGGCAAGCAAGCGTTCAACAAATTCTTACGGCAATAGTTTCAGGATCACTTGTCAAGGTTCTGACACAAGATACAGCTTTGCACATTTCGGTGAAAGCAAAAGGCTCTATGTGTTTGAGGCTCCCATCGATATGCTGAGCTTTCTGACGCTGTATCAGAAAGATTGGCAGAAACACAGCTACATCGCTATGAACGGAGTTTATGAAAATGCTGTTTTGACGGCGTTAAAGAATCATTCTAACCTGTCAGAAATCATTCTCTGCGTTGATAATGACGAGGGCGGCATCGAGGCTGTTGACCGTCTAAGGGATATTCTAAATGAGAACGGATATTCAAACGTCAAACGCCTTGCACCGCCGTACAAAGATTGGAACGAGGTGCTAAAAGCGAAGAATGACACTCCTGCTCTGCCTGCTGTTCCTCACAAGCGGAAGGAAGAATATCTGAAAGAAGTAAGCGAACTGGGGTATTTAAAATGCCGTCCCGATAAGCTGACCTCGCAAATCTATGCAACATTCAAAAACGGACAATACAAGTATCTTGCCGAGTATGCACTTGCAGGCTCGGCGTTTTTTATTGATAAAAGCTGTGAAAAGGATATGTTTGCAAAGCTCAGAGCCAAGCTGAAAGCAGAGTACAAGGCGTACACAGATAAAGGCAAAGTTGCTGCCAAGCAAAGAAATTTGCAGGAATGTGTTACGGCTGTAATGAAAGATTTAAGGCAAACAGCTCGTACCCGTGAGCAGTCAATAAATACGGCGAAACTGCTGTATCAGCTTGCGGATAGTGCTGTCAGGTTATCTGTTGAAAAAACTCTGTATGAACCTGTGGCAGAACATATCGAATCTGAGGACATCGTTTCCGAACCTGAACCTTGTATGGAATTCGGGTAATGCGATACCGTCTGCTTCACGGTGCAATACCTTGAAGATAACAAACTAACTGTTCTTTTAAATACAGAAGAAAGCATATTTCTATGGATAGGAAGTGAAATTTTGAGTGAAAAACAAATGATTTTAATAGGTTTGCTTGTCATAGCTTTCATTGCCTTTTTAGTGGTAGTAAATCTGCTTGACAACAAGTCGCTTAACGGAATAAAGGCAAAAAAAGTCGGCAACGGACAGCACGGAACAGCGAGGTGGGCGACAAAAGCTGAGATAAAGCGTACTTTTATCCCTCTGCCATTCGAGCCGGAGATGTGGAGAAAAGGTCAGAACCTGCCGACTGTTCAAGGTACGGTGGTAGGCTGTCGGACACACGGCAAAAAAACTGTGGCTATTGTAGATGACGGCGATGTTCACACGCTTATGATAGGCGCTGCGGGCGTGGGCAAAACCGCATATTTCCTGTACCCGAACATTGAACTTGCTTGCGCAAGCGGAATGTCCTTTATATCAACTGATACCAAAGGAGATGTGGCACGAAATTACGGTACTATCGCAAAAAAGTACTACGGCTACAATGTGTCGGTTTTGGATTTAAGAAATCCGACGCGCTCTGATGAAAACAATATCCTGCATCTGGTCAATAAATACATGGATTTGTATTTGGAAGATAAGAGCAATCTTTCAGCTAAAGCAAAGGCTGAAAAATACGCAAAGATAACTGCAAAAACCATAATCAACATCGGCGGCGGTGACAGCCACAGCTACGGACAAAACGCTTTTTTCTACGATGCGGCTGAGGGTCTGCTTGCTTCCGTTATTCTTTTACTTGCGGAGTTCGGCGAAAAGAACGAACGTCACATCGTTTCGGTGTTCAAGCTGATACAGGACCTTTTGGCAAAGTATCAGCCGAATCCCAAAGCAAAGCCGAAGATGTATTTTTCAAAGCTAATGGACAAGCTCCCAAGCGAACACAAAGCAAAATGGCTTGCAGGTGCGGCTCTTAATTCTTCCGACCAGTCCATGCTGTCGGTAATGAGTACAGCGTTGTCCCGATTAAACAGCTTTCTCGACACAGAAATGGAGCAAATGCTCTGTTTCGGAACTGCTGTGGACGCAGAGAAATTCTGCAATGAGAAGTCTGCTATTTTTATTGTTCTTCCCGAAGAAGATACAAGCAAGTACTTTATGGTCAGCCTGCTTATCCAACAGCTTTACCGTGAGATATTAGTCATTGCAGATGAAAACGGCGGCAAGCTTAAAAACAGAGTTATGTTTTACTGCGACGAGTTTGGAACTTTTCCTAAGATAGAGGGTGCTGAATCTATGTTCTCCGCAGGACGTTCAAGAAAAATATCCATCGTGGCAATAATACAATCCTTTGCGCAGCTTGAACAGAACTACGGCAAACAAGGCATGGAGATAATCACGGACAACACTCAGCTTACTGTGTTCGGCGGATTTGCACCAAACAGCCAGAGTGCAGAAGTGCTTTCAAAAGCTTTGGGCGAACAAACGGTATTGAGCGGTTCTATATCAAACGGCAGGGACAGATCTCAGTCATTGCAGATGATAGGCAGACCGCTTATGACTGTGGACGAGCTGAAATCTATGCCTAAAGGACAGTTTATCGTTATGAAAACAGGCACGCATCCGATGATAAGCAAGCTGAAATTGTTCTTCAAATGGGGTATCAAGTTTGAAGAAGAATACAAACTTCCCGATAAGACAGCCCGTGCCGTTTCATACAAAGAGCGTGATGAACTGATAAAAGACGTTGAAGTGAAATATCCGCAGAAGGAAAAAGAGAGCACGTTAGAATATGAGGAGCTGACGGCAAAGAAAAAGACAACTGTTAAAACGTAAAAGGAGCTGATGCATATTGATATTTCCAAGAAGGATCTACGACTTAGGACTAAGCCACAAGGCGGTGGCTGTGTACTGTTATTTGGCAAACCGTGCGGACAAAAACGGAGAATGCTACCCCTCAGTGGGTCGAATTGCAGAGGATCTAAGCCTGTCAACTTGCACGGTGTTTCGTGCTTTTAACGAGCTTGAAGAAAGCGGATCGTTAGAGCGTTTCCCCCGTTATCACCCACAAGGCGGTCGGCGGAGTTCTCTGTACCGCATAAAGGGAGAGATAACTAATACAAATCGTTCCGAGAAACGAGGTGATAAGCTTGTTTGATTGGATATCTGACGCTATCGACTGGATAGGCGACGGGATATCAAGCCTGTGGGACAGCACCATAGGCGGAGCGGTAGACGCAATATCCGACGCTGTGTGGGACATTATGTTCGAGTGGCTTTTCAACAAGGTCTACGGTGCGGTGGCAGAGCTTTTTATGTTCATAGATCAGTCGGCGACCGATCTGTTCTCTCTTGCCTGGGTGAGGACCTTTGTCAGTCTGTTTCAGGCTCTCGGTTGGATGCTTTTTGTCTGCGGTCTTGTCATGGCGGTTTTTGACACTGCTATGGCATACGAGTCGGGAGCGGCTAACATCAGGCAGACCTGTGTGAATGTGATAAAAGGCTTTATGGCGGCGGCTCTCTTTGCGGTAGTCCCACAGCGGCTTTACGAGCTGCGCATAGCCTTACAGGGTTCATTTTCCTACGATCTGCTTGGGGTGTTTTTGTCTGACACATACAGCACTATAGCCGATTCGGGGCTTTCTGTGCTGTATGTTCTTGCATCTGACGTTTCACTTTTTAGCCTGTTTTTTATCATACTTTTCGGTTACTGCACGGTAAAGGTCGTGTTTGCGAACATCAAGCGAGGCGGCATAATGCTTTGCCAGATAGCTGTCGGGAGCTTGTATATGTTCGGAGTTCCGAGGGGCTACACCGACGGCTTTTACAGCTGGTGCAAGCAGGTCATCGCTACTTGTCTGACGGCTTTTTTGCAGACAACGATATTGTATATCGGTCTTCTGACTTACACTCAGCACCCATTGCTTGCGGTGGGGATATGCCTGTCGGCAAACGAAGTGCCGAGGATAGCTCAGATGTATGGATTGGATACCAGTGTGAGAGTCAATATGATGTCTGTTAGCCATACGGTTTCTATGGGAGCTAAGGCTATTGGAATGCTGAAAGGAGGAGCAAAATGAAAACCTACATCTACCCCGAAAACCTGAGAGCAAGCGTAAAGCTGTGGTTTTGGAGCGTTCGGGATCTTGTCATTATCTGTGCAGGGATAGTACTGTCTGTGATAGTGCTTGTGAATCTTTGGAACATTACCCCCTTTGCAGTCACAGCCTGCTATGCTTTTGTGACTGTAAGAGCAGATGAAATGTCGATAATGGACTATCTTTTTAATGCTGTAAAGTTCTTTGTGACCTCACAGCAATTATATTTTTGGAGGAAAAGTTAAATGAAGAAAAGCAAAAACAGCGTTCAGGGTCTTATCGGTCTTGAACGCTTTACTAAATACGGCGTAAAAACCGATAAGGCTGAGATAGCATTTTTCAGCGTAGAGCCGACCAATATTTCCGTGCTGTCTGCGGCTAACATCGACGTAAAGATACATCATCTTATGATGCTGTTAAGCACTATACCTGACCTTGAGATACTTGCTCTTGACTCCTGCGAGTGTTTTGACTCAAACAAAATGTATGTGAAAAAGCGTTTGCAGACGGAGCATAACGAGGCGGTCAGAAAACTGCTGCAAGCTGACTATGATTTTCTCGACGAGATCCAACTTGAAATGTCCTCTGCAAGACAGTTTGTGTTCGCTTTAAGATTCAAACGTGAAAAGGACGAACAGATCTTTAACACCATCAACCGAGTGGATAAAGCGATTTCCGAGCACGGATTTGCAGCTCGGCGGATGAGCAAATCTGATATCAAGCGTATGCTTGCACTGTATTTCGGAACGAGTATTTCAGGCGATGAGATACCCGATATCGAGGGAGAAACCGAATTTGATTTGGAGGCGAAAACAAATGAGAACTAAAAAGCAGAAGAAAAAAGAACTGTCTGATGAGCAGCTTGAGATAGTGGAAGCAAAGGACTTTTTCGACCGCACCATGCCGGGCGTGATCCGCTTTTACACCGACCACTACATCTGCGGCAACTTTTACAAGTCCTGCTGGGCGGTAACGGAGTATCCGTCAAGTACGGAAGAAACGGCTATCCTCGCCCACCTTGCGGACAGAAACGGCGTAACGCTCAGAATCTACAACCGCCTTGTGACGAGTATGGAACAGCGCAAAACTGTTCAGCAGGCAATGCGTAAGAATCACATGATGACCACCACCAATGATGTAAACGAAAGCATCAAGGCACAGAACAACATCGACGATGTAGTTGAACTGCTTTCAGAACTTCGCCGAAACAAAGAGCCTCTTCTGCACACAGCGGTGTTTATTGAACTGAAAGCCGCAAGCGCCGACAAACTGAAAGAATTGCAGGCGGATATAACTATGGAGCTTACACGTGCCAAAATATCTGTGGACAGGCTTTTGCTCCGTCAGAAAGAGGGATTTCTCGCTGTTCTTCCTACGGGCAACAATGTGTTCGCAAGTCAGTTTGAACGTGTTCTTCCTGCAAGCTCTGTTGCGAATCTGTACCCTTTGAATTACAGCGGAAAAACCGACGAGAACGGCTTCTATATCGGCAGAGATAAGTACGGCAGCAATGTTCTTGTGGATTTCGACAGACGTACCGAGGACAAGACTAATTCCAACATCCTTATACTCGGAAACAGCGGTCAGGGTAAGTCGTATCTGATGAAACTGCTTTTATGCAATCAGCGTGAGGCAGGGAAAAGTGTTCTGGTCTTAGACCCTGAACATGAATACGAAGACTTATGTTCAAACCTTGGCGGAACGTATATCGATATGATGTCGGGAGAATTTATGATAAATCCTCTTGAACCGAAAGCATGGGGCGACGGCGACAGAGTGGATTCCTATTCGCCCGAAGCGTTCCGCAAGGTCACCCGACTTAGTCAGCACATCAGCTATTTGAAAGACTTTTTCAGAGCGTACAAGGATTTTAGTGACGCCGAAGTCGATACGATAGAAATTATGCTGATGAAGCTCTATGCAAGATTCGGTATTGATGACTTCACGGATTTCAGTACGCAGAAAAACGAGGATTATCCGATTATGAGCGATCTATACGAACTCATAGAAAAGGAATTTATGGCATTCGATCACGAGAAGAAACATCTCTATACCGAAGAAATATTGCAGAATATTTGTTTGGGACTGCACAGTATGTGCAAAGGAGCAGAGTCGAAGTACTTCAACGGATGCACCAACATCAAGAACGGCGAGTTTATCTGTTTTGGAGTGAAAGGTCTTATGGACACGAACAAAAGGCTGAAAGATACTCTGTTGTTTAATATTCTGTCGTATATGAGCAATCAGCTTTTAGGGTGCGGAAATACTGTTGCGGCAGTTGATGAGCTGTATTTATTCCTCACAAATATGACGGCAATCGAATATATTCGCAACGGTATGAAACGTGTGCGTAAAAAAGAGTCCTCGTTTATTCTGGCAAGTCAGAATATCGAGGACTTTCTGCTGCCTGAGATAAAGGAATTTACCAAGCCGCTGTTCTCTATTCCGTCACATCATTTTCTGTTCAATCCGGGTAATATCTCTCCGACTGTATTCATCGATACCTTGCAGTTAGAGGAATCGGAGTACAGTCTTATCAAGTATCCCGAACGAGGTACTTGCCTTTACAGGTGCGGTAATGAAAGATATCTTCTGCAGGTCATTGCTCCTGCTTACAAGGCGGGTTTGTTTGGTTCGGCTGGGGGAAGATAAAACTGTTCCCAACAGGTGTAAAATTTGAGTTTGACTACAATAGGAGGTCGATAAAAATGCAGAATAAAAAATACGGCATATGGAAAACACGTTATGCTGAGAACAGCAGAAATATATTTGAGGATTGGGTTCGTCATAACGGCGAGCCTATTTTGTTTGCAACGGAGCGTGGTGCACTTGAATATATGCACGGCATAGAAATGAAAACGAAGGGTGCGTTTACTGAATTTGAAGTCCGTGAGGTGATCTGATGTCAGCAGCAGTTGCGGCGGCTGTGAAAAAGATAGCCATATATATTCTCGGAGATGAACACAAGCGTGGCAAGGTGTTCGTGGCAGTCGGAAGTATCATCGCCGGCTTTCTGGGGCTTATGTTCCTGCCTATTGCTGTTATCTCAAGTATTGGAAGTATGAATATCGAACAACCTGACATAGACAAAAGTCTGTTTACGGAGTCGGCTTTGTTTGAGAGTCTGGACAGCGAACAGCAGGCGGAGATAACAAATATTCAAAATCAAGGGCAAGCAATAGAGGACGCTATGACAAATGCAGGGGTGAGAGATCAGACGATCAAAGCTCAGCTGATATATATGTCATACTTTGATGAAGTACAGAATTTCTATGCCGAATCATATGCTGATCTGTTTGCTAATTCTACGAATGACAGCGATCTGATCACGGCGATAAACTCGTCTTACGACCTTGAAATTGACTATGATGAATTCATAAGGACGTACACCTGGGTGATGAACAGCACCATCAACGAGTATATGTTTACCGACAGCACGACTAAAAACTGTGCTGATCTTGCGGCTTGGGCTGATAATGCTTACATCTCGGGCTGGGGATATATGAACGGTTTTATCGGTGAAAGAAACGAAACAGACAGAATACGTTATGCAGATAACACAGGGCTTGTGCTGGGATATCTGAACTACAGTCCGACCGATAAAGAGTTTGATTCTGCTTACAGCACATTGGTTTATACCGAACAAGGCGGTATAGATACTATGCCTGAAGTTGTCGGGATAGGGGTGTTTGACGGAAGTCAGCACGGAATTTATGTTGGGAACGGAGAGGTGATTTTCTCCTCTGCCGATTGCGGTTATGTCACAAAAGAGCCTGTTTCAAATGGCAGCTGGACAAGCTGGTGCACCTATATGGGGATAGAATATCCTCAGGAGGTGGAGGACGCTATTGAAAGTTTGAGCGGTGAAAGTTCATCAGAATAACAGATTGGAGGTTGATAGAATGAAAAGATCAGTTACGGTAAATGTAAACGAAGAAAAGCTCTCGGCTATTGAAATGTACCTTGAGCAGAAAAGTACAACTCTTGCAGCAGAGCTTGACAAGTACATTGAACAGCTCTACAGCAAAGTAGTGCCGCAGAATGTGAGAGATTTTATTGATATGATGTCGGACAGAAAGCCTGCGAGAAAGCAGAAGATCACTGCTCCTGCCGAAACGGAAAAGCTGTCCGAGCAGTAATTCGCCACCGTTCGCACTGTGTGCCCTCGTGTGGCGTTTTCAGAGCATGAGTGGGGTAACTTTACCCTAAAGGCAGCTGGGGCGAATTTGGGGCATTTTTTTGCGGAGTTGGAGAATGGAGGATTCGGGAGAATTCGGGAGGGTTTGGGGGAAAATTAATATATTGCAAGTTAAAGTGTCGGGGTTGTAGCCCCGACACACTCACAGCGGACGGCAAAGCCGACCGCAATTTTGCGAAGTTTGTACAACTTAGGGCAAAGGGGTTGTAAATTCAGCCTTTTTCAGATTTAGGGGTTGTATCGGCAAAAAGGCACGAAAATACTGCATTTTAACAGGAGTTGGAGGTAATGAAAGATGAGTTTTCAGAACAAGGTCAAATTTGCGCTTTGGGCATATCCCGAAACGCTGAAAGACGTGGAGGTACATTACAAACATGATAACTGCAAATCGCAGAGTGAATTTATTGAAAAAGCTATCAAATTCTATATTGGTTATCTTGATGAAGAAAAAAGCGTGAACTATATCTCTCCGATGATAACCGAAACGGTCAAGGCACAGATAAAAGGTACGGAACAGCGGCTTGCCCGTCTGCTTTTCAAAGTCGCAGTGGAGCTTGGAAAGCTATCGCATATGACTGCAGCAATGAACGATGTGGATGATGAAACTCTGAGAAATCTTCATGCAATGTGTGTAAATGAGGTTCGTAAGATCAACGGCATTATTGATTATGAGGATGCGGTGGAGTATCAGAAAGATTGATTGTATTACTGCCAATAGGTTGAAATAATAATAAAAATATGTTATAATTATTCCAAAAGTAGAGGTATAATTTCCATGAATAGTTTTAATCCAGTCAATAAAACTTGCTATTTCAGATTAGATAAATATAGCTGTTATATGAGAGCACATGGTGTATGCTCTCTTAATGGTATTTCAATTCAAGACTTGATGAAACAGGATACGAAGCAATTATGTAGAGAGAATTCTATTGATTATTGTCGAAATATAGCTAAAATATTAATGACTACAGGATTCTGTTCCGATGTACTTGCTTATTATTGTACGGATTGTGATCATTTTGAATTTGCAGATGGGCAACATAGGGTTTGCGTTACTGCAAAATTATCAAGAAAAGGTTTTAATGTACGTCTGAATACGGTTCTCAAAGTGAATGAAGGCACTAAGTGTAGATGGTGTTTAATGCAAGAGAAATATGACAGAGAGTATAAAAAATTTAATCTATTTCAGAAACTATTCAAAACAAAAAAATATATGAAATATATAAAAGATAAAGATGATTTTTATTTGCGTGAGTTTATAACGAAATTATGATGTATAATAAACGAGGAAAACAAATGCCCAAACTAATAGTAACAAGCCGCTACCTAAAAAGCGGTTCAAAGAAAAAGCTTGCAAACTATGTAAAATACATCGCAACCCGTGAGGGTTCTGTTCCTACAACAACCAATAACGAAACAGCTCCTGCTACCAAAAATCAGCAGGAGCTTATTTCATCTCTGCTGAACGATTTCCCTGACAGCAAAGAGTTATTTGAGTACACTGATTATATTAAAAATCCTACAGTCAAAAACGGTTCCATACTCATATCTGAAATACTTGACCGAAATATGGACAGGCTTACAAGCCGTGAAAACTATGTAGGCTATCTTGCTAACCGTCCCGGTGCTGTAAAATTCGGTTCTCACAGTCTGTTTTCACAATCAGACGAGCCTATTGATCTTGATAAGGTCGCAAAAGAGATCGCAAATCACGGCGGTAATGTCTGGACTCATGTTGTTTCTCTCCGCAGAGATAACGCTCAGGCAATGGGTTATGATAACTTGAATGCCTGGCGTGAACTTGTCAAGCGGCAGGTCCCCAACATTGCAAAACAGCAGAAAATTGATATGGCAAACCTAAAATGGTATGCAGCTTTCCATGATAAGAAAACCAATCCTCACGTACATATCATTGTTTACTCAACAAACGAACGTGAGGGCTTTTTAACTAATCACGGTATTGAAAAGATCCGCAGCGGCTTTGCAAATGATATTTATTCGGACGAGCTTCATCATCTTTATGCACAACAAACAGATTTACGCAATTTGCTAAAAGCGGACGCGAAAACGCTTATGAAGTCGCTTGCTGAAGAATTAAAATATGACGATTGCGGAGACGACGAACTTTGTAAATTGATTTTTCAACTTCATAGTCAGTTGAAAAGTTCAAAGGGCAAAAAAGTTTATGGTTATATGAAAACCGATATTAAGAAAACTGTTGATGATATTTTTTCAAAACTTGCGGATAACGAATCAATAAAAAAGATGTATGAACTTTGGTGCGAAATGGAACAACAAAAGCATGATGTCTATTCGTCTGCAAAATTAAAATTTCCACCGCTTGTTGACAACAAGGAGTTTAGGTCAGTCAGGAATATGATAATTCGTACAGTACTTAATATGAAACCCTTTGATGTAAATACTGAAATTAAAGGATCTGAACCAAATGATGAATACTTTGATAATACACCTCAGAATATGTCACCTCTGTTTGATGAAGCAGAACCGTTGGCAGAGACAGAAACAGACGAATCGGCTGCGGCAATAAAATACTATATCAAATGGAACGATCAATACAAAAAAGCCTGCAAGCTTATCTATGGCAAAGACGCTAAGCTCAATG
>ERZ773210.2843-NODE-2843-length-13215-cov-3.962766_pt1 | contig 13215 bp, 10 predicted proteins | sample MGYA00580528_ERZ773210 | MGnify/ENA primary metagenome ERZ773210 (study PRJEB29015, sample SAMEA2737769) | human gut metagenome | biome: human gut; feature: human-associated habitat; material: faeces | place: China | collected 2012 ...
GTTGTGATTTAGCGCTGCGTGTGGTATCCTGTAGGCAGCTTTTGGCGGCGGGCGGGGCAAGAAGAATGCCAGGATAAACAGGCGGAGGTTTGCTGCAGCTGCTATACCATGTATTACATATTACACCATTTGCCAGTAACTTGAGTGGAAATTTATGGGGAAATGCGTAATTTGGGGACAAGATTGAAAAGAAAAAATAACGGATTACAGTAATATTGCGGCTTCGAGATGTTTGAAAGGATATGACGGGATGACAAAAATATTATTCGTATGCCACGGCACCATTTCAATCAGCTGAGATTTGCCTTGGAAAACCGCGATAAATCACGTTTCAAATGCCGATTACTACCAATTTACTACTTTTTTGAGTTCCGATATGATGATAAAACCAAAAAAGCAGTCCCGAAGCTGGCTGAAAAAAATCCTTCTTCGGGACCGTCTTTTGTTTATCTGCCGTTTCGTCCTTAATGCGTTTCTGTGGCAAATGAACACATTTGCTTCCACGCCGTTTTCTATCCTATGTGTGAGCCAAGTGAGGAGTACCATATATTCTGCATGATAAAATCCCGGCCTTTTGAGCCGGGATTTATTGCAAATACATTGCTTTTTGAATATAATACGCCATTTGACGCGGAAAAAAATGGAAGCGGCAAGTTCGACATCCATAAGCAGGATCGATACAATACAGGCAGAACAAATTAAGGAGAACTGCCTATGACTATCCAATACTTCCATTCTGGTGACTACTATATAGGCGGCAGTCAGAGTGCTGCTGACTTTTCCTCTGTCGCCCATACCATCCCGGAGATCTTTTAGGCAGTACCAACAAAATCAGAGGCCCTTTTGTCCACTGCTGCTGCGCTCCGCAAGTTCCTTCTGGACTGTTGGCAGCTCTTTATCCAGATTATAGAAGTACATGGCAACGATGGACAGCGCCATTAACAAAGCCGGAAGAATTGTATAGAGAGAAACAATGGCTGTTTGAGCACTGGCACTTTGAACCTCAGCTCCTCCGACATAACCGCTGAGAGAAGTGACAATCCCGATGATACCGGCAGCCAAACCAACACCTACCTTACTGCAAAAGCCAGTGACACAGGTGTAAATTCCTTCTCCTCGTTTGTGATATTTCCATTCACCGTAGTCCATGCAATTCATTAAGACATTGGGCGCCAAAACGAAAAGGGGCATATAGGAGACCATGGAAAGGACAGAGGAGATCATCAGAAGCACAATATTGGTTTTTCCGAAGAGCGGAAGAATTTTCCCGATCACGCCAATGCCGAGTCCTCCGATCATCAGCTTTTTCATTCCCAGTTTCTTTGTGAGCGCTGGAAAGGCGGCAATTGCAACAGGCCCAGCAATTCCCCCAATCTGAACCAGCGACATCAGGCCGAGGTTCTGCACAATGTACTTGAAATAATAGGTTGTTGCACTGCCGAAATTGGTTGCAATATTTGTAAGAAGCAGTGCCAGCGCATAAATAAGCACATACTTATTGTGAAACAGGAGATAGACGCCTTCCTTCAAATTGATTGTTGTAGAGGCAGCTATTCCGCGGGTGCTTGTCTCCTTAATGGTGAACAACCTGACAAGTGCAAGTACCACACAGGGAGCGCAAATATAAATCGCCATCTGTCCCCATTTTTCATGTGAAGTGCCCACAGCCTCAATCAATAAAGGCAGCGCAATGCCCACGATGATGGCAATCACTGCACTAATCACGCTGGAAATGGAATTTACTTTCACGCGGTTTTCGTCTGTTTCAATAACGCGCGACAAATAGACGGTGCTGGCGCACGAATACAGGGTTTGGAACACCGAGAAGATCAGCGTGTACATCACAAAGACATAAACGGCCATCAATGTTTTGCCCATACGCGGCGTATTAAACAGAAATAGTGTGAAAAGCGCGAACAACGCGTAGGTTATATCATAGGGCCTCGCCCGTCCAAGCTTTGTATTCGTACAGTCTACTAAAAAACCCGCGACCAAATCGGTAACTCCGTCAAATAATTTAGATACCAGGAGCAGCGTTCCAACCAGTCCGGCGTTTAGCTGCAAGACGTCGGTTGCATAAAAAGTCGTATATGCGATCAGGGCAGAGACAACGGCGGATGCGATCCCCAGGGAACTCCAGAGTATGTAAAATTTTGCCGTTCATCTGTTGGATTCCATATCTTGTTATGTTTCTTTCCAATGCTTCGTGTGAATTCTTCAGAGAACCGATTAAGTGAAAAACAGGTGCAGCACGTTGAAAAGATCCTCGCTCCATGTGCGGTAGTCGTGCTGTCCACCCTCATGGGTGACAAATCGGCAGTTTTGGTTTTCGTGAAGTTGCTCAGGACAAGCTTTCAGCACACGGTCATAGGTTTCCTTATGGCTGGAATACATCTTATCGTCATCCCCGCACCCGTTGTACCAGAAAACCGGAGGTTCCTGCTCGATGGCGGAGCAGAGCTCTGCCAGCTTTTCCTCATCCAGCGCAACGGACAGCTCCTTTCCGTTGAAAGCACACCGTATCGCGCCGGCCGAGAAGCACCCAATAAAGGCAAAGCGATCATGACAATGGCACATAATGGAGTAAAGGCCGGTGATGGAGCCCTGGGACGCTCCCGCATAGGCGAAATGCTTTCTTGCGTTCCGATAGCTTTCCTCGTTGTCGCTTTCCGCGTAGGTGCTGTAGTGCTTTTGCAGATAGGGCATGATCTCGTTTCGCAGCTCCAGCCAGAAATAGCGCGTGGAGGCAAAATAGGAGTCTACCCGGTTTCCGAGCTTCGTATAAGGCTCAACCTCCTCCTCAAAGCTCGGGGTGACAACGATCAACGGATCGATTTGCTTCTTATAGATCAGATGATCTATCATGCTTGCCGTGATATTACCGTAATCCGTGTATTTCTGAACATCATCCCCACGGTAGCGGCCCTGACCAAACCAGTAGCCCTCATTATCTGTGCCGCCGTGCATCAGAAACAGCACGTTGTATTTTTTGGATGGATCATACCCGTAGGGCGTGTAGACCCACATGGACTTTTCCATCGTGATCGGGCTCTCCCCAAAAATCGCTTCCAGCGCGTACGCACGGCTGGTGTAATGGACAAGCTCCAGCTTTCCCTGCTTAGGGCAGGGTGCGGCAAAGGATTCAAGCGTCGATTTGTTCAGCATTTTTCTTTCTCTCTCCAATTGTTTTTTGAATCTCAACCATCTTCTCCTTGGAGATGGGCGTCTTTTTCATGGCGATCAGCGTGCAGATCCAACCGAGGACCGGCAGGACATACACAACGAGGATTCCCATGATCACAACAGGCATCGTCTTGGGGTCGGTGGGCTGGGGAATCGTGGCCGTATATCCGATCAAAGAGATGCAGAAGGTGGCGATCACGGCGCCGAGGGAGGACACCACCTTGTCAACCAGGCTGTAGACGCCCGCGACAACGCCGGGCATATATCTTCCGGAGCGGTATGCCTCATAGTCCACCACATCTGCCAGCATAGAGGTGGTGGCGGTACTGACCACGACCTTCAGTCCGTTTTGCAGCATCGTCAAAACGATAAAGAGGATCAGCAGGGGGGCAGAGGCAACAATCGGGGTCGTTCCGGCGAAAAGCAGAACAATCACAAAGGCAAGGTTTACATAGATACTGACCTGGCTCCAGAATGCAACGCCCTTGGCGCTGCCGTGCTTTCCGGTGTATTTTCCGCCAAACACCGAGAAAATCAAAGCAGGGAAGATCGCGACCATATTCATAATCGCGCCGATACGCACATTACCGATGATAATTCCGTAGAGAAGCGTGGTGATCACAGACTGACCCGCGATATTCATGGCCAGCTTATCCGAGGTGGCGGCGAAAATGAAACACTGCAGCGCTTTGTTGTTTTTAAGCAGGTCCAGCATATCCTTCCCCTTGATAGACTGGCTTTTTCCCTGGGCGGAAGTGAAATTTTCAGGCTTGTCAATGGGGGAGACGCCAATTATTGCAAGAACGGTAAAGACTGCCGAGAGACCCACGAACAGTACCGCGGTCTTCGAGAGAAGATCCACGGTGTAGTTATCTCCATACTGGGGCAGCAGCACCATAGAGACGATTATGGACAAGACAATTACAATCACATAGTTATAGATTGTAGAGAAAACGCCTACCATGGGGCGCTGCTTCGGATCGTTGGTGATGACCGGGGAGATGAGATTGTTCGCCATGTTATGGAACGTATAGCCGATGTAATACAAAAAATAGAACAGGATGAACACGCCCACAGAGTGCCCCTTGCCGCAGAACCAGCTGTAAAAGCACAGCAGAGAGAAAGCTTCAATGGCCCAGCCGATGATTATAAAAAGGCGGATCTTTCCGAAGCGGGTGTTGACCTTGTCAATCAGCAGGGAAATCAAAGGGTCGGTAATTCCGTCAAACAGGCGGGCGACGGTCATAATCGTGCCGACCAGTAGCATCGTGACCCCGAAGCCCAGGTTGGCGGCATAGCTAACATAGCCAATTGCGGAGAAGAAACAAGCGAGAGAGAGCGCTGAGGTCATCGCAAGCGCAAGTCTTGCGTTGGAGACTCGGCGATACTGAACACCGTCGGTCTCGGTTTGGGTAGGTGCCTTAGATTTCACAGTAGAGTCCTCCTATTCATTTTTCGGGGGGCGGGAGAATCCGTCCGCTGTGTATATCATAAAGTGCACCTTATCAAAAATATATTCCTAATTTTGATTTTCCGTGCCAAAATTAGCCATTATAAAGTATATTAATGAAAAAAAGCACAAAAAAACGAGGATTGAAATATCAACACCCGCGAGAATATCGTAATATATACCGTGTCAAGGTATTTAGGAAAGGATGTGTTGAGAAATATGGCAAATCCGTTTTTACCCCTGGATACCTATATAGCGGACGGGGAACCTCATGTGTTTGGCGACCGAGTGTATCTGTTCGGTTCCCATGATCAAGCCGGCGGTGACACCTACTGTATGCTCAGCTATGAATTCTGGTCCGCCCCGGTGGACAATTTGGAAAGTTGGAGCTGTAAAGGGACATCTTACCGCGCGGATCAGGACCCGCAGTATGGCGAAAAGCTGAAATATATGTATGCGCCCGATGTGGTGCAGGGCAATGACGGCAGGTTTTATCTCTATTACTGTATGTCTGGCGAAAAAGGCGTGGGCGGCTACGGCCAGCAGATCAGCGTTGCCGTCTGCGATACCCCCGACGGAAACTATGAATATTATGGCTGTGTTCGCAATCCAGACGGCAGCCCCATGTTGAAATTCGTCACCTTTGATCCGGCGCTGATCAATGACAATGGCACCATTCGGCTCTACTATGGCACATGGTATCCGTTCCATGAGCGTGGAAAGCTGTTGGATCCTATTTTCCACAAGGTGGAAAGCAATATGTTTGGCAAAAGTGTGGAGGAAATCCGATCCGGATGGCGTCATGGGCGCGAATCATGTGGAGCTGGCGGATGATATGCTGACGATTCAATCGCAGCCTATCCATGTTATGCCCAGTCGTGTGAAGGGAACCTCCTTTGAAAAGCATCCTTTCTTTGAGGGAAGCTCAATCCGGAAGCTCGGGAGCACCTATTATTTCATTTATTCCTCAAGGGCCATGAGCTTTGTTATGCCACAAGCGCTTACCCGGACCGAGACTTTACCTACGGCGGAACCATCGTTTCCAATGGCGATGTGGGCTATGAAGGCCGCAAAGATCGGGACAGGCTGAACGCCACGGGTACCAATCACGGCAGTATCGAGTGTATTCGCGGAAAATGGTATGTTTTCTACCACCGCAACACCCATAAAAGCGGTTATTCCCGGCAGGCATGCGCGGAACCTGTTGAGATTCTGCCTGACGGGAGGATTCCTCAAGTGGAAATTACTTCACAGGGTTTTTGCGGGCCATTGGAATCGAACCGCACATATCCGGCGTCTATCTGCTGCAATCTGTATAGCGGAAAAATGCCCCATATCGGAAACGGTGTTTCCAGTGCGAAGATCCCGCATATCACCTGCGAAGACGGACAGCAGATCGTTGTCGCGACCAATAGAGCCCGGATTGTATACAAATACTTTCATCTAGCCGCGGGGGAGTATGTCCTGATTCTGCGTTACAAAACCAGCGGAAGGGCAAAGATAACCGTATTGGGGGAGCATGGAGAAATTCCTACTTTGATCAAACCCTCCCGCACATGGATGGAGATGGAGATCCCATGCCGTTTTCAGTCTGGCATTCAGCCCCTGATTTTGCGTTATCATGGATCCAAGGAACTGAGCATTCAATCCATTTGCCTTCAAAGAAGTTCATCTCACGAAACCGAAGCCAATCATGCCGATTCTTGACTTAAGGCAACACCGCTGGGTGGGGACAGCGGGCTTCGGCGGATCTTTTGCCCCAATCGTGCAGTATGAAAAATGGGAAATACATCCAGTATTCCCGCATTTTCCATTCTTTCGCTTGTGTCAAAATCTCTCGCCGAATCTCCTTGCCCCATTATGCGGTGTTGCCTTAATAAAATTTTTACTGTGAATGCGAAGCTTTCACAGTAAATACCCATGCAATATGCTTGCGCCATAAATCATGAAAGCAGTTCGTGCATGGGGATTTATGTGCATCAGCATCGGTTGCCCCGCCAGGGGCGAGACGCTGGCACTATAATCCATTATTTACTGGGCACCTCTAAAAACTCCCCTTTTGGGTTTTGAACGGATCTTTTGCCCCAACAATGCGTTTTGAAAAGTCCGCAATACACCAAGTATTCCGGACTTCCCAAAACTTTTGTTGGAACAAAATCTCTCGCCCAAAACACCAAAAAGTAGTTTTTAGAGGTTGCCTACTATGAATACGGAGCTTTCATAGTAAAATGGCCTGCCGATTTCGTATCATTCATTTGTATTTCGCTTTCGATACGCAATGGGCGTGCTGCCTACAATATCGTGAAATTCCCGGCTGAAATGGCTGCGGGAGCCGAAGCCCAACTGAGCCGATATGTCTTCAACAGACAGCTTTGTGCTGCTGAGCAGAATTTTGGCCCGTTCCATCCGGGCATATTTCACATAATTCCGGACGGTGAAGCCGGTTTCCTCTTTGAACTTCTTCGTCAGATAGTACATGGCATATCCCGTCCGCTCCGCCAGCACCTCCGCTGTAAGCTTTTGACCCAGATGCATTTCGATATAGTCACAGCACTTCTGGATTTCTCGGCTATACTTTGGGTTGGTCCGGTTGTTATGGACTCTGCGTACAAAATCATCATACATGGACATGGCAAGGGGCTCAAGATCGGAGGGGTTTTCGATCGATTCCACCATCTGAATATAGCTGTCACCCAAACCATAGGCCTCTTCCGGTGACAGCCCTCCCTCCACCGCCGCGCGGCAGACGATGGATACGAACACAATAATGGAAATCTTACTCTTTGCCAGAGCGGTTTTGCCGTTCACGTTGACACCGGTGCTCAGCCGCATAACGTCTGACAAAGCCTGCTTATAATCCAGATCGCCGTTCCGAACGGCTTGCAGAAGGGCCTGTTCCGCCGACCAAACCTGATAACGGTCGTGGGAAGGCTGCTTTTGTGAAATCTCTGGGATTGAGATATTGATCTCCGCGTCGATATCACTGATTTGAAGACGCTCCCCTGTAATGCAGTAGTGGAGCATCAGGACCAAGAGCATCATAACGGTGCACTGCATCAGGGGAATATGCCGGATTGCGTTCCGAAAATGGGTATTCCATTCCGCGCTGATCTTGTCCTTTGAGATTCCCCGAATGCCGCTTTCAATCGCTGCTGCCGAGATGTCATTGTAAAATACCGGCCCCACCGCGTAGATAAACTTTAACGCTCCGTTCTCACGCTCAAAAGCGGCATACCAAACCAGGCCGGGAACGGTTCTCAGCGAAATCGGGCGGCTGTGGCTGCTGCCGTAGTCTACGATGCGCTGTTTACAGCCGAGCAGTTCAAACGCTGTGCCCAAAACCGCTTCGTCGGGGCAGTTGCTTTGTAGCAAATTGCCGCCGGAGTCTAATTTCCAGAGGTAGATGTTGCCGCAGCATAACAACAGGTCTTTGAATTCCTCTACACCCATGCGTTTCTCCAAATCTTTAAATAGTTTCTGTATCATCATCTGCACCACTACTGTTTTGATAAGGATATTTTATCATACCGGAAACCCTTTGGATATTGCCAATTTATACAAACGTTCAGGAGGAAAGTTTATGCGCACAATTGTTTCATTCAATGAGGGCTGGCTTTTTACCAAGCAGGGAAAGGACGAACCCGTCACCCTGCCCCACACCTGGAACGCAGTAGACGGCCAGGACGGCGGCGACGATTACTACCGGGGCGCCTGCCGTTACACCAAGCAGTTCCCCAAGCCTGCGCTAAATCCCGGCGAGGAAGCCTGGCTGGAATTCAAGGGCGCAGCCTATACGGCGGACGTCTCGGTCAACGGGGAAGCCCTCTGCCACCACGAGGGCGGCTTCAGCACCTTCCGGATCAAGCTTCCGGAATTAAAGGACGAAAACACCGTTGAGGTTCGGGTGGACAACTCCAGCAACGACCGGGTCTATCCCCAGAAGGCGGACTTCACCTTCTACGGCGGACTGTACCGGGATGTGAACCTGATCATCGTTCCTGCCTCCCACTTTGAACTGGGCTACTGTGGCACCTCAGGCATCAAGGTCACCCCCATTGTAAACCTGGAAACGAAATCCGCAGCCCTCACCGTGGAAACCTGGCAGAACGGGGAAGAAGTGACCGTCACCGTGGACGGGCAGAGCAAAACCGTCCCCAGCGTGGATGGTTACGCCAAGGTGGAATTCACCATTGAGAATGTCCATCTGTGGGACGGTGTGGACGATCCCTACCTGTACACCGCCACGGCCACCCTGCCCAGCGGCGACCGCGTCTCCACCCGCTTTGGCTGCCGGAACTACAAGATCGATCCGCAAAAGGGCTTCATTCTGAACGGCCGAAGCTACCCCCTCCGGGGTGGCGCCCGGCACCAGGACTGCAAGGGCGTGGGCAACGCTTTGACCCGCGAGCACCACAAGCAGGATATGGAGATCATCCGGGAGCTGGGGGCCAACACCCTGCGCCTGGCCCACTACCAGCATGCCCAGGAATTTTACGACCTGTGCGACGAAAACGGCATCATCGTCTGGGCCGAGATCCCCTATATCACCATGCACATGAAAAACGGCCGGGCCAACACTCTTTCCCAAATGGAAGAGCTGATCGTCCAGTGCTATAACCACCCGTCCATCGCCGTCTGGGGCCTGAGCAACGAAATCACCGCCGCCAGCCCCGTCAATGATTCCCTGATAGAAAACCACCGGGCGCTGAATGATCTGTGCCACAAGCTGGACCCCACCCGTCCCACCACCATGGCAAATGTATTCATGCTGGACATCGACAGTCCTCTTCTGGAGATTCCGGATGTGAACAGCTACAACCTGTATTTTGGCTGGTATGTAGGCGACCTGGAGCAGAACGACGAATTCTTTGACGAGTACCACGCCAAGTTCCCAAACCGGTGCATCGGCCTGAGCGAGTACGGCGCAGACGCCAACCCTCAGTACCAGTCTCTTGCTCCCGAAAAGGGCGACTATACCGAGAGCTACCAGTGCGTCTACCATGAGCACATGCTGGAGATGATCGAGCAGCGTCCTTGGATGTGGGCCACCCATGTATGGAACATCTTCGACTTTGCTGCCGACGGACGGGACGAGGGCGGCAAGCACGGCGAAAATCAGAAGGACCTTGTCACCATCGACCGCCAAACCAAGAAGGACGCCTTCTACCTGTACAAAGCCTACTGGAACAAGACCGATCCCTTTGTTCACGTCGCGGGCGGACGGTATGTGGACCGGGCCGAGGATATAACCGAAGTTACAGTCTATTCCAATCAGAAAACCGTCACCCTGAGCGTGGACGGACGGCCCTTTGAGGCTCAGACCGGAAAGCATGTGTTTAAGTTCAAGGTCCCCATCTCTGGGGAGCACTCCATCCATGCAACCGCCGGGGACTGTCACAGTGCGATCTGGGTTCGAAAGGTATCCCAGCCCAATCCGGAGTACCGTTTCCGGAAAACCGCTCCTGTAATCAACTGGTTTGACAAGGAGGATATCGTCCCTGATTGTTACTCCATTGCCGACAAGCTGTCGGACATCCGTAAGCACCCGGAGGCGGGTGCGGTCATCGATCAGCTGATTACAAAGGCCGCTTCTGCCCGGGGCGAAGTGGCGGGCACGGTAAAGGATAATCCCGCCTTGCAGCGTATGATGGGGAGAATCACGCTGGTCTCCCTGCTCAAGCAGATAGGCGCCGATGAATCAGCCATGAAGCAGCTCAACCGCATTCTGCAAAGATACAAGAAGGTATGATGGCGCAATATGCGGTATGAACGGAATAAGAGGGAAAGTAAAACAGGGATCCATTATGGGCAATGAATCCTTGTTCCGGGACAAACCGGTATGGAAGGCAAGCTCTGACTCATTACCCATATATAATTTCAAAAAATGGAGAGATTCAATATGCCGCAAATTCTGATCACGATTCTTGTCACCTTTTTTGCCGGAATGGGCGCCGGGCTGGGAACCGGCTTTGCCGGTATGAGCGCGGCGGCGGTAATCAGCCCTATGCTCATCACCTTTTTGGATATGGAACCCTATATGGCCGTGGGTATCGCCCTTTCCTCGGACGTACTGGCCAGCGCCGTCTCCGCCTATACCTATGGAAAAAACAAAAATCTGGACGTCAAAAACGGTCTGATCATGATGCTTACCGTAATGCTGTTTACTGTGGTGGGAAGCTGGCTGTCCAGTCTGGTTCCCTCTCAAGCCATGGGCAGCTTCTCCGTATTTATGACCTTCCTGCTGGGCGTCAAATTCATTGTCCGTCCGGTGATGACCACCAAGGAGGATATGTCCAAGGCATCCCCCGCCAAGCGGGCGGTGCAAAGCGTGCTGTGCGGTATCCTCATCGGCCTGATCTGCGGATTTGTTGGAGCCGGAGGCGGAATGATGATGCTGCTAATTTTGATAAGCGTCCTGGGCTACGAGCTTAAGACTGCCATCGGCACCAGTGTATTCATCATGACCTTTACCGCCCTAACCGGGGCCGTCTCCCATTTTGCCATCGGCGGGATGCCGGATCTCACGGTCCTGGTCCTGTGCGTCGTCTTTACCCTGCTCTGGGCCCGGATTGCCGCGAAATTTGCCAACAAGGCCTCCGCCAAAACACTGAACCGGGCTACCGGCATTGTGCTGGTCATTCTCGGCCTTGCAATTTTCTTGTTCTCCCAGCTCAGCTGACTTTTTCCATATCTTTCTTAGGAGGATCAATCTATGAACACAATTCAGGTCACCACCCCCTGCGGTGTGGTGGAAGGTTTTCAGGAAGATGGCGTAAACTGCTTTTTGGGTATTCCATATGCTACCGCCAAGCGTTTTGAATATCCGCAGCCGGTCATCTCATGGAAAGGCATCTGTGATGCAAAAAAATATGGGCCTGCCCCGATTCAGCAACGCGCCTATGTCCAGGTGGATGCCAGTGACCCCCAAAACCATTATGAGCATGAATTTTATCAAAATTTCCAGTCTGAATATTCCGAGGATTGCCTGAACCTGAACATTTGGACACCGGAGAACCCGCTGAACTGCCCGGTGTTGGTGATCATCTATGGTGGCGGTTTGGTTACGGGGCAGAATAACTCGCCGGAATGCAACGGATCATTCTTGGCCAAGCACGGAATCATAACCGTTGCCATGAATTACCGGGTGAACATTTTCGGCTTCATTGCCATGAAGGAGCTTGAGGATGAGAACGGAAAGAGCGGTAACTATGGCTACTATGACCAGCAGGCGGCCATTGCCTGGGTGCGGCACAACATCCAAAGCTTTGGCGGTGATGTGAACAATATGACGCTGATTGGCCAGAGTGCAGGCGCGACCAGCTGTGAGACCCAGATCAAATCTCCGCTGAATAAAGGCATATTCAAGCAGGCGATTATCCAGAGCAGCGCGGGCCTGGCCAGTTTCATCAAGCAGAAACCCGATAACACCAAGGAGTATGCCAAGTGGCGTCAAGTGTATGAGAGGACCGGATGTAAATCCATTGAGGAATTCAAGCAGCTGCCCGCCAAAACACTGTACGATGCTTTTGCGGAGGTTTCGGCCAAGTCGTCTATCGGTTTCTGCAATGCTGTATATGACGAGAATTTTACCAGCGGGATTAAAAATCAGCCCTGCCCGGTCAAGATCATGTGTTCAGTCACATCCGAGGATGTCATGCCGTTTTTGCTTTATTGGATGTGTGGCTTTTTAGCAAAATCCCAGCGCAAGCTCGGCGTGGATACCTATACCTACTATTTCCGCAGGCAGCTGCCCGGCGATACAAAGGGAGCCTGGCATGGCAGCGATCTGATTTACCTATATGGATGGCTGTCCCATTCCTGGAGGCCGTTTGGGAAAGAGGATTACATGCTGCAGGAGAATATATTGGCGTATCTGATCAACTTTATCAAGACAGGGAATCCAAATGGAGAAGGCCTTGCGGAATGGACGCCTTATAACAAATCCAAAAAGTTTATGGTGTTTGATGAAAACCCAACTCGCATGGGGAAACCTGAACGGCTTCGCCTGCTGAAAAACACACTGCATCCCAATGGCCTCGGCATGTGATTTGGAAAGGCTCCTGCTTTTTTCTTTATTAAGGGCTTACCGCATGGACTCCTTACAGCAAATCCAAGAAGTTTATGATATTTATAACACACCTTAGAAAACATATAGAATAAAAAATAACTGCTATGCGGGAATTTTAGGCCTGCATGGCAGTTATTGCTTCAATAGGTTCCCGGGAATAATAACGTTTCTTCTGCTGTGTAGGATGCACTGGGATGTATGATGCAAAAGCAGACGTGCCATCGGTACAGACTGTAAAGAAGTGGGAAGTCTGATACTGAAAATCGATTCTCTCCCAGCCGATAAAGGAGCAACGTTCTCCATAGAAGAAATTAGCCTTATGCGAATCACTATTTACGCAAAATTCATGAGGTAGATTACGCAGAAAAAGACTGCAACAATTGTTGCAGTCTTTTTGGTTAGACATCGGGATCTGCCGTTTGGTCTATGCCTTTTCCTCAGATTACCTCCAATTCAAGTGTTTTGGCCGGCAGGCCTTTTGCTTTCACCGTGACCGTAATCTTTCCGGGGGCAT
>ERZ773210.2844-NODE-2844-length-13214-cov-3.454974_pt1 | contig 13214 bp, 10 predicted proteins | sample MGYA00580528_ERZ773210 | MGnify/ENA primary metagenome ERZ773210 (study PRJEB29015, sample SAMEA2737769) | human gut metagenome | biome: human gut; feature: human-associated habitat; material: faeces | place: China | collected 2012 ...
TGCGGCGCGACATCTGGAGCCGTTCGGCCAGCTGGTCGACGTTGTAGGTGGTGTTGGCCGTCAGCAGCTTCATTAGCCGCAGCAGGCGTTCGAGTTTGGGTTGGTCCATAATATTATTCGGCAGCAGACGGCTGTTCGCCGTGCAGAGGTCGTAAATTAGCCATAAGAAAGTCGGATGTTCTTTTTATGAAGTCATCGAATGCAATCAGCATCGGGTCTTCCTTTCCGCCGTGAGCGGCATTTTCGACAATCATCAACTCTTTGGGTGTCGTTTCGGGCAGCGATTCGATTATTTTCCTGCTCATCCAGACGGGAGTGCGGAAATCGTTCTCGCCTACGATCAGAAACAGAGGTTTTTCGAATTCCGGAGCGATATGTACGGGCATCAGTTCGGTCGGAAAATCATCCGGAACCAGCAATTCATTGCGGGTCTTGTTTTTGTACTGCATGACCAAAGGGATGAAGTCGTCGAAATCCGTCGGAAGGGAACGGCCGATGAAAGCATTCACCAGATTGTCGGTGTGTGCCGTAATCATGGAGAGATAGGCGCCTGTCGACCAGCCGACGATGGCCGTCGCTCCGTCCAGAACTTCCTCCTGTTCGGAGGTCTTCCGTATGACAGCCCGGTAATCTTCCAGCATTTCCGTATAACACAGGTAGTTGCGATCCATTGCAAAGGGTGAGCTCTTGCCGAATCCGCGCCAGTCGAAAGTGACGACATTGAACCCCCGGGAGGTCCAGTTCTTCGCCAGATAAAGTTGGAAGTAGGACATATTGCCTGCATCGCCATTGCATATGATGATGGTCGGGCGCTTTGCCTCACCCGGCGCTTCGTGGGTTCGGCGGTTTTCGTTCGGATTCCGCAGCTCGCTCTCGGACGGCGGGTTTTGTGCAGGGAAAAACCAGGTTTCGATTTTATAGCCGTCGTTTGTGATGACTTCTAAATTTCTATATATCAGCCCCATGCTTTCCGGCTTCCTGATATATGCGGTATCCGGAATAATTGCATGGCAGTTTGCGATTCCTGAAAAGGACGCTATCAAAAGAATGACGAACGCTTTCATGCTGTTTTCGGCAAATATACGAAAAAGTCGTGACATTGTCTGTCACGACCCGCTTTCGGGTTGATCCATAGGCGGTCGGTCGAGCAGTTCGGAGAGTTTCTGCGCGAGGGCTTCGCCCCGCAGTTGTTTGGCTATGATCTTTTCCGTCGCACAGTCGATCAGGAAGCAAGAAGGGATGCCGCCCAGCGTATAGTCGCTCCACGCCTGTGTTTGGCGCGGGTGCAGACCGAATCCCTGATGAATCTGCGTCCAGCGCATGCCGTAGGTCTCGATGCATTCGAGCCATCGTTTGCGGTTGGCGTCGTAGGAGACGCCGAAGATGTCGAATCCCCGGCTGTGGTATTTCTCGTAAAGCGCTGCGAGGTTCGGGAACTCCGCCCGGCAAGGCCCGCACCAGAGGGCGCCGAAGTCGAGCAGCACGTAGCGGTTGCCCGGTTTACGGACTGTCGCGGCGAGTGAAACGGTATCCCCTTCGGGCGTCTGTCCCGTGATGTCGGCATAAGATGTTCCGACATCGGCGCGCATTCCGGCGATCGTCTTGCGCAGTCCGAGCAGGGCGGGATGCTTTTGAAATGCAGCCGGGAACGAATCCAATAATGGCAGAAGCTCGCGTCCGGGACGATTGGTCAGTAATTCGTTCTCCAGCAGGGATAGCGCCAGGGCGTTGCGGTTCTCGAGAACGACCGCGCGGAATAAACTGTCGCAGGCTTCGGCCGTACGCAGCGGGGAAAGGCCTTTTTGCCTCAACCCGGCGACTTTTTGCGGCAGTTCGTTCCTGAACTCGTTCTGCGGCGTTCCGGTCAGGATGAATTCGTCTTCATTGCGCTTTTCAACACGGATCTCGCCGGTTTCGAGGATGAAATCCGAGTCGCTGATTTGTTCTCCGTCGGCGCCTCGTCCCATATAGAGGAAGGCGCTCACCGGATAGGGCCAGCTTCCTTTCATTGCGAAGGACGAGTTGTCGATTCGCGCCGAGTCGATGATGGTCTCCGGGCCTCCGGCATAGGTGATGATGTACATGTATTTTCCGTCGGTAAACGCCGGGTCGCGGCCCGTAAGGGTGAATTTTACGGCTGTCGATTGGCTGCAACCCGCCAGAATCGCGGCTGCAGTGATGATCGAAAGGGGCTTTTTCATGGGTTTGAGGGTTGGTGACTCCAAATATACGAAAAAGTCGTGACATTGTCTGTCACGACCCTCTGTTTGTACCGACGGTATGTGTACCCAATTATTGGGCGAGCACCTTTTTTTCGATCTCCTCGACCTGGCGGCGGAACGCCTTGTCGGTCTCGATCAGATTCGTCACGGCCTTGCACGAGTGGAGCACCGTGGCGTGGTTGCGGCCTCCGATGGCCGACCCGATCGTCGTCAGCGGCGCCTTGGTGTGCTGTTTGGCCAGATACATGGCGATCTGCCGGGCCTGGGCGATTTCGCGCGTGCGCTCCGTGGAGTTGAAGCGTGCGAAGTCCAGATTGAGGTATTCGCACACGACCTCGATGATGTGGTCGATGGTGATTTCCTTCTGGTAGAGCTTCACGTAGACCTTCAGAATCTCCTTGGCCAGCGACGTGGTGATCTTGCGTCCGAGGAACGAGGCGTTGGCCACCAGCGACGACAATGCGCCTTCGATTTCCCGCACGTTGGCCGAGATGTTGTCCGCCAGGTACGCCACCACGTCGTCCGTGATCTGCGCCCCGAGTTTCTGTGCCTTGGCGCGTATGATCTTGAGCTTCGTGTCGTAGTCCGGCGTGTTGAGCTGGGCCGACAGTCCCCATTTGAAACGGGTCAGCAGTCGCTGCTCGATGTCCTTCAACTCGACGGGCGGCTTGTCCGACGTGAGGATCAGCTGCTTGCCCGCCAGTTGCAGGTGATTGAAGATGTTGAAGAACGCGTTCTGCGTACCGGTCTTTCCCGTCAGCTCCTGGATGTCGTCGATGATCAGCACGTCGATCATCTGGTAGAAGTGGATGAAGTCGGGAATCTCGCCGTTCTTGTAGGCTGTCTGGAACTGCGCCTGGAACTTGTTCATCGAGACGTACAGCACCTGCAACTCCGGGTGGCGCTGGCGCACCTCGTGGCCGATCGACTGCACGATGTGGGTCTTTCCCAGCCCCGAATCCCCATATATATAAAGAGGATTGAAGGGGTTGTTTCCCGGGTTCACTGCCACGGACATGCCCGCCGAACGGGCCAGCCGGTTGCACTCTCCCTCGATGAAGGTCGCGAACGTGAGGTTTGGGTTCAGCTGCGGATCGACGATAAGCTTCTTGACACCCGGAATTACAAAAGGATTTTTTATATTTGCGGTGTTGGTCTGCGCATTGAAACGCGAGATGGCTGTCGTGTCGGCGTCGGCCGCTACGGGAACCGCCGGAGCCGTCGCACGGGGCACGGCGTAGTGCAGTCTCGTCTGCTGCCCGTAGAGCTGCGAGATGATCGGTTTGAGGAACGGGATGTAGTTCTTCTCGATTTGGCGGACGTAGCTTTCGTTGGGAACCCTCAAGCGAAGCGTCGTGCCGTCGAATTCGAGCGGGACGATGGGCTGAAACCACTTTTCGAACTCCTCGGCGGAGGTCCGGGCCTTGATCTGGTCCAAGCAGTTTTGCCATATATCGCTATATGTCCGTGTGTTGTTTAACATGACAGAGGGTTGCACTATTTTTGATGTGACAAAGTTGTGAATAATTTTGCAAAAAGATTCTCGATTTTATGTTGCAGTTCTCCTTTTTTTGTATATAGAAAAACAACGGTTTCCGGGGTCTCAATTTTAACTCCCTGATAGTGAATTATCGAATTTTATTTCGTATATTTGCATATAATTTTTTTGGGACTTCCGAAGTCAAACTATAAATAAAACTAATAAACTTATGGCAAACGAATTGGAACAATTGGTTCTGAAAAAAGCCCAGAGTTGGCTCGACGGCCACTATGACGAGGCGACGAAAAAGCAGGTCAAATACCTGATGGACAACGATATGAAAGAGCTTGTCGAGAGTTTCTACAAAGACCTCGAATTCGGTACGGGCGGCCTGCGCGGCATCATGGGCGTGGGTTCCAACCGCATGAATGTCTATACGGTGGGCGCCGCCACGCAGGGTCTTTCGAACTATCTGAAGAAGAACTTCGCGGGCGAGCGGGTGCGTGTGGCCGTGGCCCACGACAGCCGCAACAATTCGCGCATGTTCGCCGAGCGTGTGGCCGATATTTTCGCCTCGAACGGGTTTCAGGTTTTTCTGTTCGACGCGCTCCGGCCGACGCCGGAATTGAGCTTCGCCATCCGTGAACTGAAGTGCCATTCGGGCGTGGTCGTCACGGCCTCGCACAACCCCAAGGAGTACAACGGTTACAAGGCCTACTGGACCGACGGGGCGCAGGTCACCGAGCCGCACGACAAGAACATCATCGCCGAGGTTGCGAAGATCACCGACGTGGATATGATCGAGACGGGCAAAAATCCCGAAAATATCACCATCCTCGACGAGAAGTTCGATGAAATCTATTTAAATAAGGTGCACGAACTCTCGCTTTCGCCCGAAAGCGTGAAGAAGCACCACGACATGAAGATCGTCTATTCGCCGATGCACGGTGCGGGCGTGCGGCTGGTTCCGGCGTCGCTGAAGAAATTCGGCTTCACGAACGTGATCATGGTGAAGGAGCAGGCTGTCATCGACGGCGACTTCCCCACCGTCGAGTCTCCCAACCCCGAGGAGCGCAAGACGATGGCAATGGCCATTGATCTGGCCGCGAAGGAGGGCGCCGACCTGGTTCTGGCCACCGACCCCGATTCGGACCGCATCGGCGTGGCGCTGCGCAACAAGAAGGGCGAATACGTGCTGCTGAACGGCAACCAGACCCTCGTGCTGCTGTTGAGCTACCAGCTGACCCGCTGGGCCGAGCGCGGCGAGCTGGACGGCAACCAGTATGTCGTGAAGACCATCGTCACCTCGCAGATGGCCAACGCCGTGGCCGACTATTTCAAGGTGAAGTGCTACGACTGCCTCACGGGCTTCAAGTATATCGCCAAGATCATCCGCGAGAACGAGGGCAAAGCCAAGTACATCGGCGGCGGCGAAGAGTCGTTCGGTTACCTGGCGGGCGACTACGTGCGTGACAAGGACGCCGTGTCGGCCTGCTCGCTGGCCGCCGAGGCCGCCGCATGGGCGATGGATACGATGGGACTGACGCTCTACGAGTGGTTGCAGGAACTCTACGTGAAATACGGTTTCTACCGCGAGGGCCTCGTTTCGGTGGTCCGCAAGGGCAAGGAGGGCGCCGAGCTGATCCAGAAGATGATGGTCGACTTCCGCGCCAATCCGCCCAAGGCGATCCTCGGTTCCGAGGTGGTGAAGATCAACGATTTCCAGACGCTCGAAACGCTCGACGTGAAGACCGGCGCGAAGACCGCCATCGAGCAGGATCGCAGCAACGTGCTGCAATGGTTCACCGCCGACGGCACGGCCGTTTCGGTGCGTCCCTCGGGCACGGAGCCTAAAATCAAGTTCTACTTCGGCGTGAAGGCGCCGCTGGCTTCGGTCGCCGATTTCGACAAGACGCTGGCTGAACTCGACGCCAAGATCGAAGGCATCAAGAAAGACCTCAAGTTGGAGTAGTCCCCTGCTTTCGGGGCGGTTCCGTCCCGCCGATACCTCCGAACGATTCCGTTCGGAGGTATTTTTTTGCTCCGGGGCGTTCCGGGGCGTTTGCACGGCCCCGAAAAGGGCTGGCTCCGCGGCCGGGCCGGCGGGACCATCGGTCCGCCCGCATGCAACGCCCTACATCCGGACCGGCCGCTACCCCGCTTCCATGCCCCTGCGGAGCTGATTTTTGTGTTTCGGCGTAAATAACTAATTATTTAGTTGTGTAATTAAGATATTAGTTGTATGTTTGTGTACGGATAAACTAAATTTATAGTTATGGCAGAGATCGTGAAGAACCGCCCGCAGGAGCTGACCCGGGCCGAGCTGGAAATCATGCAGGCGCTGTGGACCCGGGGGGCCGCAGTCGTACATGGCATCCTCGACGAAATGGAGGAGCCGAAACCGGCTTACAACACCGTGTCGACCATTGTCCGCATTCTGGAAAAGAAGGGGTTCGTCGGCCACAAGGCCTATGGCAAAACCCATGAATATTATCCCCTGATCTCGAAGGACGCCTATGCGCGCCGCTATATGGATACGGTGCTGCATAATTTCTTCGGAGGTTCCGTGAGCCGCCTGGTTTCGTTTTTCTCGGAGAACAAGGCGATTTCGGTCGAGGAGACCGACGCCATCCTCGAAATGCTGCGTGAACGCAAATAGAAACGGCCATGAAATCGCCTTTGCTCTATATCCTCGAAGTGCTCTTTTGCAGCGGACTGCTCCTGGCGTTCTACCGCCTGCTGTTGGTCCGCAAGGTTTCATTCAGGGCCTGCCGCCGCTATCTGGTCGCTGCCGTATTTCTCTCGGCGGTCATCCCGGCGCTCGACATTCCGCTCTACCCTGCCCGGACGGTGGTCTATCCGCTGCCGCTGATCGCCGCGCCCCCGGCTGAAAATTTCGTGCAGACGACCGGGAAGCTCCCCGCTGCCGGTCCGGTCGTCCCATCCGGCTGGCGGCGCATATTGCGCCCGATGGCTGTGGGTGGCTATCTGACGGCGGTGTTTTTGTCGCTTGGGTTTCTTGCGGTCCGCATGGTCGGAATTCGCCGTCTGCGGCGACGGTCGCGTCTGACCGATTGCGGGGCGTACACCCTTGCCGAGCATCCGCAGATCGCCACTCCCTTTTCGTTCCTGCGCACGGTTTTCCTGGGCGGAGGATACGAAGGTCGCCGGCGCATGATCGTTCTCTGCCATGAAGCGGGGCATGTCCGTCACCGCCATTCGGCGGAACGCATCGCCGTCGAGCTGGTCCGCAGTCTCTTTTGGTTCAATCCGTTCGTCTGGATTGCCGGGCGGTGGTTGCAGGAGGTGCACGAATGGGAGGCCGACCGCGACGTGCTCGACGCCGGTTACGACCTTACCGAATACAGAACGGTTATTTTTCACCAACTCTTCGGCCATAATCCGGATATAGCCTGCGGGTTGAATCATTCATTCACCAAAAAACGATTTGCCATGATGACCCAATTCAGAAAACGCCGTTTCGCCGTGCTGCGGCTCGGTGCCGCCATTCCCGTGGTGGCAGCAATGATGATGCTTTGCAGTTTTACCGTCAAAACTCCGCCTCTGGCAGCCGGGGATCCGGACCGGCCGACCGTTACGGTACATATTTCCTCCGGCGGAAAGATTCTAATCAACGGCCGTCCTGTGACGGTCGGGGATCTAGAGCGGCTGATCGCCGCCGAACGCGAAAAACTCTCCGAAGCCGACCGTGCGCAGATGGAGGTGGTTCTGCGGGCCGACAAAGATGCTCCTATGGCCGATCTGGCCGACGCGATGGACGCGTCGCGCCGTGCGCATGCCTTTCGTCTCAAACTGACTGCGGAAGCTTCCGATCCCGGCATCGTGCGGATGCTTCCGCCCGACCCCCTGCGTCTGCCTGCCGACAGCGCGGATTATGCTTTGCCCGCGACGAACCGCAACGACAGGCAATTGCCCGGGCCGGGCCGTTGAAACTGACCGAACCGAGACGCTGATCCCCCACTGATGCCATAGCGGGAAATGCCCCATACGACGGCTTTGGCCGTCGTATGGGGCGTTTTTACGGCTTCGGGCCGGGGCTTTGCCGGTCGGCGGCGTTTTATAACTTGGGGTTGCCGCGGTGACGCTCCTTGTCGCGGGCGGTCTTTTTGGCGAAATTGGCCTCGACGGCCGCCGTGAGGTCCACGCCCGTCTGGTTGGCCAGGCACACCAGCACCCACAGCACGTCGGCCATTTCGTCGGCGAGGTTCTCCTTTTCGCCCGCCTTGAACGACTGGTCGCCGTATTTGCGGGCCATGACGCGGGCCAGCTCCCCCACCTCTTCGGTCAGGCAGGCCATGTTGGTCAGTTCCGAGAAGTAGCGCACGCCGTATTCCCGGATCCAGGCGTCTACGCGCTCCTGCAATTCCTTGATTTCCATCTTATTTTACTCTTATCAGATTCAGTCCGTCGCGCAGCGGGACGATGACGTTCTCCACCCGTGCGTCTTCGACGACTATGCGGTTGAATTCGAGGAGCGCCTGCGTGTGGCGGTCGTTGTGCGCCACGGGCTGCACGACCTTCCCCGACCAGAGGATGTTGTCGGCGATCAGCACCGATCCGCTGTGAACAAGCGCCTTACTGCCGTCGTCGCCCATCAGCATCCGGTAATAGGCCGGATATTCGCGTTTGTCGCCGTCGATGAACACGAGGTCGAATTCGCCGCCCAGTTTCGGGGCGATGTCGAGCGCCGAGCCGATGTGCAGGCGGATTTTGCCGCCGTGGGCCGAGCGGGCGAAATACGATCGGATGAACTCTTCCAGCTCGTCGTCCACCTCGACGGTGTGCAGTTCGGCCCCTTCCTCCAGCCCCGCGGCCATCGAGAGCGCCGAGTAACCCGTGAAGGTCCCGATTTCGAGCGCCCGCCGGGGCCGCAGCATCCGTACGAGCATCTCCAGCAGACGGCCCTGAATGTGCCCCGAGATCATTCGCGGCGCCACGGCCCGCAGGTTGGTCTCGCGGTCGAGTTCGTGCAGCAGTTCCTCCTCGGGTTCCGAAAAATCGTGGACGTATTTTTCGAGAGCGTCCATCTATTCCTGATAAAATCCGTGTTTGTTGAAGGCGTACGATGCGGCGATTTGCTCCGGCGTGTCGGCTTCGAGCGCGAGCAGGCATTCGCGCGTGAATTCCAGATACCCCGATCCGTTGGCCGTCACGATGTTGCCGTCGCGAACGGCCTGCCGCTCCTGATAGAGTTTCTCGCCCGTGTAGTTCGCGCCGCCCCATTCGCGAAGCATTTCGAGGCCGTTTCCGGTGTGCCTTACGCCGTTCAGGAATCCGTGGGCCGCGAGGAACGATGCGGCGTTGCAGATCGCACCGACGAGAATCCCGTGCGACTGGGCCTCCCTTACCAGCGGGACGATCCGTTCGGCTTCGGGCGTCGCCCAGCTCATGCCGCCGACGAGGATCAGCCCGGCGCAGTCGTCCGGCAGTGCCTCTGTATCGCAGTCGGGGGGGAGGGTCATGCCGCCGATCGAGCGCACGGGAACTCCCCCGGGCGTCGCATACCGCACGGCGTGGCTTCCCGGGCGTCCCGGCATAACGCCGCCGCGAAGCGCCGGGGCGAGGAATGCCGACTCCCAGTCGGCGAATTGGTCGAGTAATACGAACAATACGGTTTTCATCTTATTTGTAGATTAATCGTGACATATCCGAAAAAACCTCTTCGGCCACTTCGGTCAGCTGCCGGGCCGTCAGGGCGCGGACCTTGGCGTAGACCTGCTCCATGGTGTCGATGCCGTCGTGGACGAGCAGGCTTTTGCCCGCCCCGAGCATGTAGCTTTCGTTGCTCTCGCTCGATATGGCCAGCTGGGCGATGAACTGTTTCTTGGCCATCGACAGCTGGCGTGCCGTCAGCGGCACGGTGCGCAGTTTGTGCAACTGTCCTTCGATCAGCTCGATGCACTGCTCCGCGTTGCTGTGGTCCGAACTGAAATAGATGGCCACGATGCCCGTGTCTCCGTAGGGCGTGTAGCTGGCTTCGATGTTGTACGAAAGTCCGTTCTTCTCGCGCACCACGACGTTGAGCAGCGAGTTGGCGCACGGACCTCCGAGAATGTTCGTCACGAGGGCCAGCGGCAGCCGCCGATCCTCCGAGATGCCGAATGCCCGGCTGCCGATGATGCAGTGGGTCTGGTGCGTGTGCTTCGAGACCGTCTTTTCGAAGGCCCGGTAAGGCGCGGGCGCCGCGCGCACGAAGCCGCGCTGCGAGGCGGGCTGCGAGGCGAAATAGCGTGCCGCGACGGCTTCGGCGGTCTTGGCCGAGAAGTTGCCGATCGACGAGAATACCATCTGGTCGGTGGTGTGCGTGCGTGCCGTGAAGGCGCGGATCGCCTGGCCGTCGTAGCGCATCAGCGACGCCTTGCGGCCCAGGATGTTGTGGCCCAGTTCCGAACCTTCGAACAGCATGTCCTCGAAGGTGTCGTAGATCAGGTCGGCGGGCGAATCCTTGTAGGTGTTGATCTCGTCGACGATCACCTCCTTTTCGCGCTCCAGCTCCCGGTCGGGGAACGTCGAGCGGAAAGCGATGTCGGCGATCAGCTCCGCGGCCTTCGCGAAGTCGCCCTTCAGCGTCGTGGCGTGAATCGTCGTGTCCTCCTTGGTGGTGAAGGCGTTCAGCTCCCCGCCGAGGTTTTCCAGGCGGCAGTTGACCTGCCATGCCTTGCGTCGCTCGGTCCCCTTGAAAAAGGCGTGCTCCGTCAGGTGCGCCAGTCCGTACTCCGCGGGATGCTCGTCGCGGCTCCCGGCGCCGATCACCAGCGCGCAGTGCGCCACGGTGTTTCGCACCTGACGGTGAATGCCGCGGATGCCGTTGGGGAGTGTATAGGTAGAGAATTCCATTCAATTGAAAATTAAAGATTAAAAATGAAAAATTGGGCTGCGCGGCTATTTTTGCACATGTGTACGACAATTCTTAATTTTTCATTTTTCATTCTTCATTATTTTTGCGCGCATGCGCAAAAATTTGCCCGTATGGCTTTCGGTGCACTTTTCCAGTTCGCGCGGCGTGCCTTCGAACACGACCCGTCCGCCCGCCGTGCCCGCCTCGGGGCCGAGGTCCACGATCCAGTCGGCGCATTTGATGATGTCCATGTTGTGCTCGACGACGACGATCGTGTGTCCGCGCTGGATCAGGGCGTTGAACGCCGCGAGCAGTTTCGAGATGTCGTGGAAGTGCAGCCCCGTCGTCGGCTCGTCGAAGATGAACATGACGCCTCCCTGCGCCGAATCCTTCGTCAGGAACGAAGCCAGCTTCACGCGCTGGCTCTCGCCGCCCGAGAGGGTCGACGACGACTGTCCTAACTTGATGTATCCCAGACCCACGTCCTGCAACGGTTGCAGCCGCTCGACGATGCGCCGGCAGGTGGCGTTCTTCTTGCTTTCCTCGCCGAAGAAGGCGATGGCGTCGTCCACGGTCATCTCCAGTACGTCGTAGATCGACTTGCTGCGGTATTTCACTTCGAGCACCTCGTCGCGGAAACGCCGCCCGCCGCACGCCTCGCAGACCAGTTCCACGTCGGCCATGAACTGCATCGAGACCTTGATCATGCCCTCGCCCTGGCACTCCTCGCAACGGCCTCCGGCGATGTTGAACGAGAAGGCCGAAGCGCCCAGTCCGTTGTGCTGGGCATAGGGCTGGTCCGAGAAGAGTTTCCGGATTTCGTCGTAGGCCTTGATGTAGGTCACGGGGTTCGAACGCGACGATTTGCCGATGGGGTTCTGGTCGACCATCTCGACCGATTTGAGCAGCTGCACGTCGCCCGTCAGGCCGTCGAAATCGCCGGGTTTCACGCCCGTGTCGTAGAGCAGGCGCCGCAGCGCCGGGTAGAGGATTCCCTTCGCCAGTGACGATTTTCCCGAGCCGCTGACGCCCGTGATGCAGGTCATCACCCCCAACGGAATCCGCACGTCGACATTGCGCAGGTTGTTCTCCCGCGCGCCTTTGACGGTTATCGAGTTGCTCCAACCGCGGGCGGTTGCCGGAACGGCGATCTCGCGCCGCCCCGTGAGGTAGTCGGCCGTGAGGCTCTTTTTGCTTTTCAGCAGTTGGGGCAGCGTGCCGCTGAAGACCACTTCGCCGCCGTTGTAACCGGCCTTGGGGCCGATGTCGACGATCCAGTCCGCGGCGCGGATCACCTCCTCCTCGTGCTCCACGACGATCACCGTGTTGCCCAGGTCGCGCAGCTGTTTCAATACGCCGATCAGGCGGTTCGTGTCGCGCGGATGAAGCCCGATCGACGGTTCGTCGAGGATGTAGAGCGAACCGGTGAGGTTGCTGCCCAGCGAGGTCGAGAGGTTGATGCGCTGGCTCTCGCCGCCCGAGAGGGTCGACGACAGGCGGTCGAGCGTCAGGTAGCCCAGCCCCACGTCGGCGAGGTATTGCAGGCGGTTGCGGATTTCGACGAGGATGCGCGACGCCGTTTTCGTGTCGTGTTCGTCGAGTTCCAGCCCTGCGAAGAAGGCGATCAGGGAGTCCACGGGCATCGCCACCAGATCGGCGATCGTCTTGCCGCCGACGCGTACGTACAACGCCTCTTTGCGCAGGCGCGAGCCGCCGCATTCGGGACAGGCGGTCTTGCCCGTGTAGCGGGCCTTCATCACGCGGAACTGGATTTTGCGCCGCTCCGAGTCGATGTATTCGAAAAATTCGTCGAGTCCGTGGAAATATTCGTTGCCGCGCCACAGCAGCCGTTTCTGCTCGGGCGTCAGTTCGTGGAACGGCGTGTGGATCGGGAATCCGAACTTCGAGGCGTTCTCTACGAGCTGCTGCTTCCATTTGCGCATCGTCTCGCCCCTCCAGCAGGCCACGGCGTCCTCGTAGATGGTCTTGCTCTTGTCGGGGATCACCAGGTCCTCGTCGATGCCGATCACCTTGCCGTAACCCTCGCACCGGGGGCAGGCCCCCAGCGGGTTGTTGAAGCTGAAGAGGTGTTCCGAGGGGCGTTCGAACTCGATGCCGTCGGCCTCGAAGCGCGACGAGAACTCCCGTACGCCTTCGTCCGTGACGATTTCGCAGATGCCCCCGCCGTAGGAGAAGGCGCGGGCCACCGAGTCGCGGATGCGGGTCTGCGAGTCCTCGTCCGTCGCTACGCGCATGCGGTCGACGACGATCCGGATTTCGTCGGCCCGGGTGTCGGGACCGATTCCGGGCAGCACGTCCTCGATCAGCCGCACCTCGCCGCCCGTGTAGACCCGCATGAGACCCTCCGAGAGCAGCAGCGTCAGTTTTTCGATGATCCCCTGCCCTTCGCCCAATACCAGCGGTGCGCCGATGACCACGCGCTGTCCGTCGCGGGCGAGAATCCGGGCCGCCACGTCATCCACGCTGAAGCAGCGCACCTCCTGCCCCGAGACAGGCGAAAAGGTGTGCCCCGCGCGGGCGAACAGCAGTTTGAGGTAGTCGTAGATCTCGGTCGTCGTGCCCACGGTCGAACGGGGGTTGCGCGTGTTGACCTTCTGTTCGATGGCGATGGCCGGCGCGATGCCCGTGATGA
>ERZ773210.2859-NODE-2859-length-13162-cov-3.779507_pt1 | contig 13162 bp, 14 predicted proteins | sample MGYA00580528_ERZ773210 | MGnify/ENA primary metagenome ERZ773210 (study PRJEB29015, sample SAMEA2737769) | human gut metagenome | biome: human gut; feature: human-associated habitat; material: faeces | place: China | collected 2012 ...
GAAGATTATTTGCATTTATCAAGCTTAGTTTTTTTAGTAATATCAATAGTATTTATGGAAATTTCTTATAGAAATGGAAAAGAATTAATTTTTATTAATGGTATAGAATTTCTCATAATAGCAATTTTTGTATTATTAACACAACATATGATATATGTATCAGGAAGTAATATAGAAATATATTCATTGACAGGAGCAAACATAATTGGGGTATATTACATATTAAAATCAGCAATTCTTTACACGAAAATACAACAAGACAAATTAAATAGTTTGAGTGATATAAAGGAAATAGTGAAAGATGAACCAAAAAAAATAATACCAAGAAGAAAAAATAAAAAAGAAGAAGGAAAATAGAAGAGAAAAATGAAGAATTTTAAGCTTATCCACTAGACTTATTGACAAATATGTAGTAAAATTAAAAGGTAATATAAAAGACGTTTAAAAAACAGAAGAATTAAATAAATATTGAAAAATTATGCAGAAAGGATGGTAAAAATGCAATTAGTAAATATAGGATTTGGAAATATAATAGCTGCAAATAAAATAGTAGCAATTGTAAGTCCAGATTCAGCTCCTATAAAAAGAATGATACAAGAAGCAAAAGACGGAAAAACAGCAGTTGATGCTACATGTGGTAGAAGAACAAGGGCTGTATTAATAATGGATTCTGGACATATAATTTTATCTGCCGTACAGCCAGAGACTGTGGCAGGAAGAGTTGATAAAGATATTACGCCTGCACCAGTAGTTGCAGAAGAATAAAAATGGAGGTGATTAAAAATGATGGTTAAACCAACAGTTCAAGAATTATTAAAAAAAGCAAAAAATAGATATGAATTAGTAATAGCAACATCAAAAAGAGCTAGACAAATAGCAGAAGGAGACGAACCATTAATAAAAATAAAAGACAAATCACCAGTAACAATAGCTGCAAACGAAATAGCAGAAGGAAAAGTTAATATCATAAGAGAAGATGAACAAGAAGAAACTTCAGAAAATGCAGTTGAAGAAAATGAAAAAGCAGAAGAAACAACTGAAGAACAAAACGAAGAAAGTGAAGAAAACTAATAAAAATCAAAAAGGAGAAAAAACAAAAATGTTAGTAATACTATCTGGAGTTTCAGGAGCAGGAAAAGACACAATAAAAAAAGAATTAATAAAAAGAATGGAAGAAGTAGAATCACTTCCATCTTTTACTTCTAGAAATCCAAGAGTTGGAGAAGAAGAAGGAATACAATATCATTTTATAACAAAAGAACAATTTGAAGAAAAAATAAAAAACAACGAATTTTATGAATATGACTTACACCACGAAAATTACTATGGAACATCAAGAAAATTAATGAATGATAAAATTCAAAGCGGAAAAATAATAGTAAAAGATATAGAAGTAAACGGAACAGAAAACCTAGTAAAATTATTAAAAGAAGACACAAAAATTGTTACAATATTTTTAAAAGTAGATAAAGATGAATTAAGAAGAAGACTTGAAAATAGAGGAGACAATTTAACAGAAGAAGAAATGCAAATCCGTTTAGGAAGACTAGAATATGAAGAATCAAAAATAAAACTATATGATTATGTTATAAAAAATGATGATTTTGAGAAAACAGTTGAAATAATAATGACAATAATTGAAAATGAAAAAAGATTAGAAAATAAATAATAAAAATGTGAAATTTTTGTGAAAAATATTGTTTTTTGAAAAAAGGTGTGGTAATATATAACCATACCTTTTTAATCTTTAAGTTATATTTTTATATATAAGTATAAAAATTATTGCTTCAAAAAATTGATTTCAATATGAAAATTTAATTCGAAATTCATATTATTGCTTCAAACTTTAAACTTTATTCTAGAAGCAAAAGAGAAAAGAAAAGGAAATTAAATAAGGAAAGGAGGGATAGTATGAGTGCTGAATTTGAAAAAATAGTATTGCAGAAACTAGACTCTATGGAAGCAGACATAAAGGAATTAAAACAAGACGTAACAGTGTTAAAAGAAGACGTCAGTGTGTTAAAAAATGAAGTGTTCAATGTAATAAAACCAACATTAGAAATAATAAACGAAAAAGTAGATATAATGATAAATATAAATACAGCTAAAATATTAGATGGACAAACTAGAAATTACAAAGAACAAATAAAAATGCTAAGAGATTACGAAAACAAAAATGCATTAGAACATAGCAGGATGAATTATGAAATTTGCAAACTAAAAGCAAATGCATAAAGTATAAAAAACGAAGTGCCTAAGAGCTTATAAAAAGCTAAAAATAGGCACTTTTTAAATATGTAAAAAAATGACAAAAAATATTTTTTTAAAAATATTGTCGAAAAAAATATTATATGATATATTTAAGATAAGAAAATAAAAAAGGGGAAAAGTCTGAAAAATAATTGTAAAATACAATATTTTCAATCAAATTTTGTGCCTTGAAAGAAAGGAATGACAGAAAATATGAAAAAAATAACAAATTTAGCATTAATTATTATAATGATAGGAGCAATAATAATGCCTTTATTTACATATGCAAAATCATCAGACAAACCAAAAGAAAACTTTGCAAATGTAATTTTTTTAGCATACTTTAAAGGAGATACAGAAGGAAAAGAATATTTAGAAAAAAATACTACTAAAATAATGGAAATGTACAATGGAACAAACGAACTAGCAGTAAAAGGATATCTAAATAAAGTATCATATGGAAAATTTAACCTAAAAAACATATTTCCACAATATGATGGAACAAAAATTATACCCTTCGAATTACCATTTACCAGTGATGGTTTAGACAAAAACAACTTAGATTATCAAATAATAGACAACATAATAGATTCAATAAAAGAAACAAATGAAATTATAGACTATAATAATGATGGTTTTATAGACAATGTATCAATAATCCTAAAAGGTGGTACAGCATTAGCAGAATCAAATTCAACATTTGTAAGCCATAAAAGCGATTATGGAGCAGATAAAAATTGGTCAAACAAAAAGATAGGAACATATAATATGCTAAATACATATACATTGGAAAATAATGGAGCAGGAGTAATAACACACGAATTTTTACATTCATTAGGATATCCAGACTTATACACATCTACACCAAGCTCATATCCTGTATATACATGGGATATAATGGGAGGAGTAAACAAAAATATGTCATATCCATTAGCATATTTAAGAATGAAATATACAAATTGGTTAACAATTGACACAATAACTACTAGCCAAACACTAACATTAAATACACAAGATGATCCAAATGGAAATCAAGCATATATATTGAAATCACCATTAAATGAATATGAATTATTTGTAGTAGAATTTAGAAAAAAATCAAAAGATGTTGATCATCTAGACGCAGCAATTGGACATTCTGGAGTTATTATATATAGAGTGGATACCACAGTAACAGGATTAAGCAATAACAAAGGAAAAACAGGAATATATGTTTTTAGAGAAGAGTCTGGAAAAAAAGATGATAGCACACTAAGAAATGAAATCTATAATGCAGCATATTCAAAAGAAGCTGGAAAAACATCAATAGGTTCAAGTGACCTAAATATAACAAAAGGTGCATTAACATATAGTGATGGAACAAACTCTGGAATAGTCATAAAAAACATATCAAGTAGTGAAGGTAACACAATGACATTAGATGTAACAATACCAGATGTAGCAGATTATGATATATGGAAAGATACAAAATTTAAAGACGAAACAGGAGAAAATGAATATTTAATAAAAAACATAGATGCAATTTCATATGATGATAAACTTTATACAGTAAGTATTGGCAATAATAAAATATATACACATACATATGATAAAGATATATGGACAAATATAAACATATCCAACATAGAAAACAGCAATAATTTAACTAAAGCATCTTTATTAAATTTAGACAATGAACTATATTTATTGGTATCAACCTTTGATAAAATTATATTATACAAATATAGTAATGGATGGAACAAAGTAACAGAAATGGTTAATAATAATGGTTCATATGCATACAAAATATTGAATCACAAAATATATCTAACGGTAAATACAGAAAGTCAAAAAGCATCATTATACGAATTAAATAATAATAAATTTGAATTAGTAGGAATTTATTATCAAGGAAACTCTAGAGATTTAATTGGAACAACAGCAATAGAAAATATAAATAATAAAACATATGTTACATGTAGACAAGCTAATAACAAAATAAGACTATATGAATTACAAAATAAAAAATTCAAAGAGATACCAAATACAATGAATGCCAACCAATATGATGTTGTTTCATTAAATAATAAAATGTATTTTGTCTTAGGAAGTGATACAAATAATAAAACAATGAGAATGGTTGCTTTTGATGGAACAAACTTTGAAACAATAAATACAAATATAGAATTAGGAGATCCAAAAGTAACAGTATCACAAGGAAATCTCTATATATTAGCGACAGAAATTTCAGAAACACAAAATGGAAAAACAATATTATATGCATACAATGAAAAAACAAAAAAAATAGAACAAGAAGGAAAAAATGTAGACAATGCTGCAAGTGCTGGGAACTTAAGTTTAACATCAATAAAAAATAAAATCTATGTAATGTTAAGAAGAAAAACAGATGGAGTTATTGTTGTAAAAGAAAAAGAAACAGTAAATAGCTTAAAATCACTATCAATAGTACCTCCTAAAAAAACTACATATATAGTAGGCGAAAAACTAGATGTAACAGGAATGAAAGTAACTGCAAATTATACTAAAGAACAAAAAGAAATTAAAGATTATACAATATCAGGATTTGATTCAACAAAACCAGGAGAATATAATGTGACCGTAACATATGGAGGAATAAGCAATACATTTTCATATACAATAGTTGCAAAAGCTCAAAACAATACAACACTAAAAGAATATCTAACCAAAGCAAATTATAAAATAGAAAATGAATTTACTAACGGATTTGTTGTTGGAGAAACAATAAATAACATAAAAAACAAATTACAAAACAAAGATATTAATATAAAAACATCAACAAATATCATATCAACAGGTACAGAAATTTCTTATGGGGCAGAAAAATATACAGTAGTTATATACGGGGATATAAATGGAGATGGAAAAATAAATTCAGCAGACCTTTTAAAAATGAGACAACACTTAATAGGTACATTAGAATTAAAAGGAGCAAATAAAAAAGCTGCAGCATTAGTTAATGGAAACACAATAAATTCAGCAGATTTGTTAAAATTAAGACAACATTTATTAGGAATAAATAATATAAAACAATAAAATAAGGAGATAAGTTTGAAAAATAATTGTGAAATACAATATTTTTGATCAAATTTTGCACCTTGTAAGAAAGGAATATCAGTAAATATGAAAAAAATATATATAACATTAATATTGGCAATAATGCTAATATTCCCACAAGTAGTATTGGCTGCTGGTGGTGTATCAATTAGTGCACCATCTTCAGTAGAAAGCGGAAACAATGTTACTATAAAAGTTACAATATCAAATGTTGCCGCATGGAATATAAAAATAACAGCATCTGGAGCAACAGATGGAGTTACAAAAAGTTATGCAGATGCAACAGAAGATGCATTAAATACAACAAAAACATTTAGTATTACTTGTAATAGCAAAGGAACAGGAAGTATAAATATTAAAGTATCAGGAGATGTAACAACTCAAGATGGCAAAAATACAGACATATCATCTTCAAAAACAATTTCAGTAACGGCAAAAACAACCCCAGTTCCAACACCAACTCCTGCACCTACTCCAAAACCAACTCCAAGCAATCCTTCTTCAAAGCCAAACACAGAAAATGGAGGAACAACACAAAATCAACAGCCACAGTCAAAACCAAATCAAAATACAAATACTAATAGTCCTCAAACACAAACATCAAAACAGAATGAAGATAAAAAAACAGATAAGACAAATTCAACAACAGAAAATCAAGTAACAGAAAATAAACAAGAAGAAAAAGAGGAAGAACAAGAAAAAACAGAACAAACACAAGAGGAAAGAAAATCAATTAAAATAAAAATAAATGAAAAAGAATATACTGTAATAGAAAATAGAGAAGAACTACCAAAATTAAATTCATATGAAGACACAAGTATAAAAATAAATGAAATAGACATACCAGCATTAGAAAGCCCAATAACTAAACTTACAATAATTGGTATAAAAGATGAAAATGGAAAAACAATGACAGCAGTATATAACAATAATACTTATAAAATATACAATGAAACAACATCAAAATTGTTAAATTTATTTATTACAGACGGAGAATTAAATAACTATAATAAAACAACTATAATAATAGATGACCAAGAATATAATGCATACGAAATAGATGATAGATTCGCTGTTGTATATGCAATGAATTTAAACGATGGTGAATATAATTATTATAAATATGACAAAAAAGATGGAACATTTCAATATTATGAAACAAAAGACATAACAAATAATAACAAAAACTATAAAATAATTATAAGTGCATTATCAATATTACTTATTATTGCTATAATAACAATTTTTATATTATTTTTTAGAAAAAAACAGTAAAAATTAAAGTGCCTAAAAGCTTATAAAAAGCTAAAAATAGGCACTTTTTTTGATGCAATAAAAAAATAACGACAAAATATAATAAAATACCCAAAAAAAATTGCAAAAAAAAATCATATATGTTACAATTAGAATGCACAATTGAAAAAAACCAAAAAAGGTGGTAGAAAGATGGGATTACTAGCAATAGTATATGTATTAATATTTATAGTATTTGCTTTGGTATTATATGCAGTAATGCAAATAAAACTATTAGGACTAAAAGTAAAAGACTTTTGGGACTTTATAGAAGCAAACGAAATGTTAGACAAGCTAAATAAATTCGCAAAACAATATCAAGCAATGTCACCACAAGAACAAGTAATATACTTAACAGAAGCAGAAAAAATATTTACAGCATTTGACAAAGTACCAGAAGAACTGTGGGACGAAGAATATGAAAAATACAAACAAGTACTAAAAAAATATAATGATATAAAAATGTTTAGATGGGCATCAAGTTAATACTAACTGAATCTAAATAAACTATAATCGATAAAATAAAAAAGAAAAAGGGGCGATTTAAAATGGCTGGAAAACACAGCGAAGGAAGAAGAGAAAAACAAACAAAAAGAATAGAAGAAGAGGAAGAAATACCAAAAGCATTCAGAAAAGATGGTGATAATATGCAAAAAACAAAATCAAAAACAAAGAAAAAACATGGAAAATTAAAATTATTCGGAAAAATAGTTTTAACACTAGTAATAATATTAGCCATACTAGTAGGAGCAATGTTCTGGTATGTAAACAATAAATTAGGAAAAATGCAAAAAGTAGACTTAAATGAAGAAGATTTAGGAATATCACAAGAAGCAAAAGAAAATCTATCAGGTTATAGAAATATTGCAATATTTGGTGTAGACAGTAGATCAGATGATTATGGAATAGGAAACAGAAGTGACTGTATAATAATCGCAAGTATAAATAACTCAACAGGAGATATAAAACTAATATCAGTATATAGAGATACATATGTAAAAATAGATGGACACGGACTAGACAAAATAACACATGCATACTCATATGGAGAAGCACCATTAGCAATAAGCACACTTAATAAAAACCTAGACCTAAACATAAAAGAATTCGTAACAGTAAACTTTGACTCAGTTGCAAAAGCAGTAGACCAACTAGGAGGAGTAACATTAAATATAACAGCTGAAGAAACAAAATACATAAATGGATATATAGACGAAACATCAAAAGTAACAGGAAAAGCCTCAAACCACATAACACAAGCAGGAACATATAATGTAGATGGAGTACAAGCAGTATCATACTCAAGAATTAGATATACATCAGGTGGAGATTACAAAAGAACAGAAAGAATGAGAACAGTAATCGAAGCAATGTTTAACAAACTAAAAACAAAGAGTGTAGCACAAATAAATACATTTGCAGACAAAATATTACCATCAGTATATACAAACATCACAACAGGAGATATTATATCAATGGTACCAAATATTGCAAAATATAAAGTGGGAGAAAGTATAGGATGGCCATATCAAACAAAAGGAATAACAATGGACAGATGGTATGGAATACCAGTAACACTAGAAAGCAATGTAACACAACTACATAAAGAAGCATTTGGAGAAGACAATTATACACCATCTGAAACTGTAAAAAGTGTAAGTAACAGTATAATAAAAAAGACTGGATATAATAAATAAAATATGCAAAAATTACTAGAGAAGTCTCAAGTATTGAAATCAATAGTACTTTAGACTTCTTTAGTAAAAAAATATCGAAAAATGACACAAAAAAGGTTGAAAAGAAGAGAGTTATAATATATAATAAAGTTGTATTTGAGCAAGTTTATAAGGGGGATGTATTATGAATGCAAATGTCAGCGAAAGCAATATTATTGTGGACGAAGCAATTGTACAACCAAATATAAAAGAAAAAGTAGAAGTTAAAAAAGTTTTATATAAAGTAGTAAAAAGATTAATAGATATTTTAGGTGGATTAGTAGGGTGTGTTCTACTAGTTCCTATAACTGTGGCTGTTTATATAGCTAGAAAGGTTCTAAAAGAAGATGATGGACCTATGTTTTATGAACAACTAAGAATTGGAAAAAATGGAAAAGAATTTAGATTTTATAAATTTAGATCAATGGTAATGAATGCAGATAAAAAATTAGAAAAATATTTAGAAGAAAATGAAGAGGCAAGATTAGAGTATAAAAAATATAAAAAATTAAAAAATGATCCAAGAATTACTAAATTAGGAAATTTTTTAAGAAAAACTAGTATTGATGAATTTCCACAATTTATAAATGTAGTGAAAGGTGATATGAGTCTTGTTGGACCACGTCCATATTTACATAGAGAAATAAAAGATATGGGAGATAATTATGAAATTATTACTTCTGTAAAACCGGGACTTACTGGGTATTGGCAAGTGAATGGCAGAAGTGGTACAGATTTTAATACAAGAATGAAAATGGATATGGATTATATTCATGATAGAACACTATGGAAAGATGCTAAATTTTTAATAAAAACATTTTTGAAAATATTTGTAAAAGAGGGAGCAATATAGTCTTTTTAGATTATAAGTAAGGAGAAAGATATGATAATAACAAGAACACCATTTAGAATGTCTTTTTTTGGTGGTGGAACAGATATGGAAGAATATTTTAAAAAAAATAATGGGGCTGTATTATCTACAACAATAGATAAATATTGTTATGTTAATGTTAGACATTTACCACCTTTTTTTGATTATAAAACAGAAATTGCGTATTCTAAAACAGAAAGAGTACAAGATATTAATGAAATAGAACATCCTGCTGTTAGAAATGCTATGAAAGAATTAGATATGCATCAAATAAGATTAACATATGAAGCTGATTTACCAGCTAGATCAGGACTTGGAACTAGTAGCTCTTTTGCGGTTGGGATGTTAAATGCATTTTATGCTTTAAAGGGAAAATATGTTAGTAAAAAAAGATTGGCAGATGAAGCTATAAATCTAGAAAGAGAATTATGTAATGAATCTGGAGGATGGCAAGACCAAATTGCAGCATCATTTGGAGGATTTAATAGAATTAATTTTAGTAACAATGGATATGAAGTACTTCCAATTATTATTTCACCTGAAAGAAAAGAAAAATTAAATAAAAATTTATTTATGTTCTTTACTGGTTTTACAAGATTCTCATCAGATATACAAAAAATTAATAACGAAAATAAAAATGGTAAAGAGAAAAAAGAAGAGACATTAAAAAAAATGTATGAGTTAGTGGACGAAGCAGAAAAAATACTAACTGATAAAAATAGAGATTTAGATGATTTTGGTAGATTATTAGATTATTCATGGAAATTAAAAAAACAAACTGGAAAAGCAGTATCTACATCTAATATTGATGCTTTATATGAAAGAGGAATTAAAGCTGGAGCATTAGGTGGAAAATTGTTAGGAGCTGGTGGAGGAGGATTTTTAGTATTTTATGCTCAACCAGAAAATCATGAAAGATTAAAACAAGAATTAAAAGATTTATTATATATTCCATTTGAATTTGAGAATGAAGGTACTAAAGTTTTATATTATTCTCCAGAATCTTATGATTCTATAATGGAGGAACAATAATATGAAAGTTGTTATTATGGCAGGTGGAAAAGGAACAAGAATAGCTTCTATAGCTAGTGATATTCCAAAACCTATGATAAAAATAGGGGATAAGCCTATTTTGGAACATGAAATAGAATGCCTAAAAAAACAAGGATTAACAGATATAATTATAACAGTAAGTCATTTAGGAAATATAATTATGGAATATTTTGGGGATGGTTCAAAAATATCTCCAGCAACAGGAAAAGAATTTGGAGTAAATATAGAATACTTTGTAGAAGAAACACCATTGGGAAATGCAGGAGCATTATTTAAAATAAAAAATAAACTTAAATCTGATTTCTTGTTATTAAATGCAGATTCCTTATTTAATGTTGATTTTAATAGATTTATAAAATTTCATAAAGAAAACAAAGCATTAGTAACATTATTTACTCATCCTAATAGCCATCCATATGATAGTGGATTGATTATTACAGATGAAAATAACATTGTTTTAGAGTGGTTAAACAAAGAAGATGAAAGACCTGTTTGGTATAACAACAGAGTTAATGCTGGATTACATATAATTTCACCACAAATCCTAGAAAAAAATATTGACAAGGAAAAAATAGATTTAGATAGAGATTTATTAAAACCACTTGCAGGAACTGGAAAGATGTATGCATATAATAGTCCTGAATATGTAAAAGATATGGGAACTCCAGAAAGATATTATTCAGTATGTAATGATTTATTATCAGGAAAAGTTTTTAATAAAAATTTAATAAATAAACAAAAAGCAATATTTTTAGATAGAGATGGAACAGTCAATGAATATGTTGGATTTTTAAGAAATATAGATGAATTTAAATTAATTGAAAATACAGCTGAAGCAATAAGAAAAATAAATTCTTCAGAATATTTAGCTATAATTGTTACAAATCAACCGGTTATTGCAAGAGGAGAAGTAACGTATGAAGAATTAAACCAAATACATAAAAAAATGGAAACATTACTTGGACAAGAAGGGGCATATTTAGATGGAATATATTATTGCCCACATCATCCAAAATGTGGATTTGAAGGCGAAATAAAAGAATTAAAAATAGAGTGTGAATGTAGAAAACCAAAACCAGGAATGTTATTAGATGCAGCTAAAGATTTTAATATAGATTTAGAAAAATCTTGGATTATAGGAGATTCGGAAAATGATATATTAGCTGGTAAAAATGCAAAATGTAATACTGCATATATAAATGCAAAAGATATTAATGAAAATATTGACTATAACATTTGTGGTAGAGATTTATTGGAATGTGTAAATAAAATATTGGAAAAGGAAAAATAAAACAAAGATGTTAGAAGAAAGATTAGAAAAACATATAGAATTATTAATAAAAAGATATCCAGAGTTAGATGGAATTAAAGAAAATTTAATAAAAGCATATTTGTTATTAGAACAATGTATAGAAAATGGAGGCAAAATTTTAATTGCTGGAAATGGTGGTTCAGCTGCTGATGCAGAGCATATCGTAGGGGAATTAATGAAATCATTTAAGAAAGCAAGAAGATTGTCAAAACAAGAATGCGAAGAATTAATTAAAGTTAATGAAGAATATGGAAAAGTCTTAGCTGAAAAATTGCAAGGTGCGATTCCAGCTATTGCATTAGATGGACATATGGCATTAACAACAGCATATATGAATGATTGTGAACCATTACTTTGTTTTGCACAACAAGTAAATGGGTATGGAAATGAAAATGATGTGTTTTTAGGAATTTCAACTAGTGGTAATAGTAAAAATATTATATATGCTGCTACAGTAGCGAAGGCAAAAAAAATAAAAGTATTAGGATTAACTGGAGCAAAAAATAATAAATTATCAGAAATTTCAGATGTATGTATTAAAGCACCACAAACAGAGACATATATGATTCAAGAATTACATTTACCAATATATCATTGTTTATGTTTAATGCTAGAAGATAAATTTTTTGGAGGAATAGATGAATAAAGACAAATTTCTAAATACTTATATTAACAATATTACAATGGATGAAACAGTACAAAATATAGAACAAATGATACAAAATGGTCAAAAAGCATATGTTACACCTATAAATGTTGATGTTGTTATGAAAATGGAAAAAGATGAAAAATTGAAAGAAATAATAGATAATGCAGATATAGTATTAACGGATGGAAAACCGTTAATTTGGATTTCTAAATTAAAAAATAATCCTATAAAAGAAAAAGTATCTGGTTCAGATTTAGTTCCACAATTGTGTGAATTGTCAAATAGAAAAGGATACACTATATTTATTTTAGGTGGAAAAGAAGGAATTGCAGAAATAGCAAAAAAAAATCTAGAGAAAGAATATTCTAATATTAAAATATTAGGAACATATGCACCACCATTTGGGTTTGAAAATGACAAAAAAGAACTAGAAAAAATAAATGAAATGATATCGCTTGCAAAACCAGATTTGTTATTTGTATGTTTTGGATGCCCAAAACAAGAAAAATGGGTATATGATAATTACAAAAAATATGACGCAAAAGTATCTATTTGTGCAGGAGCTACAGTTGATTTTCTAGCAGGAAATGTAAAAAGGGCTCCTAAATGGATGAGTAATGTTGGATTAGAATGGTTTTATAGATTTCTACAAGAACCAAAACGACTATTTAAAAGATATTTTATAGATGACATGAAAATAATTAAATTAGTATTTAAATATAAATAAGGAGATACAATGAATTTAAGAAAACAAAATATTCTTTTTCTTACAAGAACAATGAATTTAGGTGGAACAGAAAATGTAATATTACAATTATGCGAAGTATTAAAAAGCGAAGTTAATAATATTGTTGTTTGTTCTTGTGGCTGTGGCTTATTCCTGTAAAAGGCTACGGTCAAGATGTCCGTTTGACGTTAAAAATGAATAACGTGACACTTTTACA
>ERZ773210.2869-NODE-2869-length-13120-cov-4.790050_pt1 | contig 13120 bp, 9 predicted proteins | sample MGYA00580528_ERZ773210 | MGnify/ENA primary metagenome ERZ773210 (study PRJEB29015, sample SAMEA2737769) | human gut metagenome | biome: human gut; feature: human-associated habitat; material: faeces | place: China | collected 2012 ...
CACATCGCAGACCTCGGCACAAACATGGCCGCCGTCAACGACGCGCGCGACGCAGCGCGCGCGGTGCTTGCCGCCGACCCCACGCTCTGCGCGCCCGAGCACGCGGCGCTGCGCGCCCAGTGCGCGCGGCTCTTCGCCGCAAACGACGGGCATTTCAACTGACGGACAACGGAGGCATCCCATGACCATCGCACAAATTCTCAGCAAAATGATCGCCGCATCCAACGGCAATATCCACGATATTGACCATCTCCTGCGCGTCTGGGCCTACGCCCGAACGATCGGCGAACTGGAGGGGCTGGACCCGGAGACGCAATACCTTCTGGAAGTCGCCGCCATCACGCACGACATTGCCTGCCCGCTCTGCCGCGAGAAATACGGCAACACCAACGGAAAATATCAGGAGCAGGAAGGCGCTGTGCTGGTGCGCAGCTTTCTGGCCGACACCGGCATGACGGAGGCGCAGATCGCGCGCGTGGCCTACCTCGTGGGGCATCACCACACGCTGCAGAATATCTGCGGCATGGACTACCAGATCCTCATCGAGGCGGACTACATCGCAAACGCATCCGAGAACGGATACGGTAAGGAGAGCATCGTGCATTTTCTGGACACGATCATGAAAACCGCGAGCGGCAAATACCTCGCCGCTTCTGTACTGGGCATTTCCGCGGCCGATCCCGGCCGCGCCGACTGCTGACGGCGAACACGCTACAACACACAGGAGGGACCGGCATGAAAATCCTGCTTTTGAGCTGCAGCACCGGCGAGGGGCACAACCACTGCGCGCTTGCTGTCAAGGAGGCGCTCGAAGCGCGTGGACACGAGACATCTTTCCTCGATATGCTGCACATGTTCGGCGACCCCGGGCCGCTGAGCTTTGACAAGATCCTCAACCACATCTCGACCAATGCGCCGGACGTGTTCGGCATGATGTACCACGCAGGCGTGATGTACAGCGCGACCGGCGTCACATCGCCGGTCTACATGGCCAACATCCGCCACGCGCGGCAGCTCAACGCCTTCATCCGCGACAACGGCTATGACGCCGTTGTCTGCTCGCACCTGTTCCCGATGGAAACACTCACGTTCCTACGCCGGTGGGAGCGCTGCGACGTGAAGTGCTACGGCATCCTCTCGGACTATACGTGCATCCCGTTTCTCGCCGAGGCCGACCTCGACGCTTACTTTCTGCCGCACAGCGAAGTGCGGGAGCTGTGCATTCAGGCCGGGATGCCGGCCGAAAGGCTCATCGTGTCCGGCATGCCGGTGGCGGCGCGCTTTCTCGCGCCGATGGACAAAGCCGCCGCGCGCGCAGCGCTGGGACTGCCGGCGGACAAGAAGATCTATCTCATCATGACCGGCGGCATTGGCTGCGGCGACGCCGTGTCGCTGTGCGACGCGATCCGCCGCGTGCCGGATGAAAACGCACTGCTGTGCGTGCTGCCCGGCCGGAATGAGGCGCTGCGGCAGGCGCTTGAGGACGCTTATCATGGGCAGGGCGTGCTGACCGTGCCGTTTACGGATCAGGTACCGGCCTATATGCACGCGGCCGACGTGCTGCTGAGCAAGGCCGGCGGCATCTCCAGCTCCGAGGCCGCCATGCTGGGCGTGCCGCTCGTGCACACGATGGCCATCCCCGGTGTGGAGACGGAAAACGCCGCGTTCTTCGCCCGCCACGGCCTGTCGTTTTTTGCGCGCAATGTGGACGAGGCGGCGCGCTTTGCCGACCGGCTCATCTATGACCCGGTATGCGCCGAACGCATGCTGACTGCACAATCTGCCTGTCTGCCGCGCAACGGCGCCGAGCAGATCGCAGCCGCCATCACAGCACAATAAAGAGCAAAAACCAGCGCCCTGTGCAGGAGGAAGTTCCCGTGCAGGGCGCTGGTTTTATAGATATGGATCTAGTCCCGCTCGAGCGTCTCGGCCAGCCGCGCGGCAAAGGCCTCCGGCTGCCCGGCGACAAACTCCGCGTGCGCGCAGTCCGGAAACGCGACGAACACCGCCTCCGGCAGCAGGCGGCGCACATGGCGGATGTCCAGCGCGCGCTGGGAATATTCCTTGCTCCCATACCAGTACGACACACGCGCCGCCGTTTGCAGGCGCTTTGGCAGCGGATAGTGGAAGCAGGAATCAAACACGCGCCAGACATCGCGCCGGTCCATCCGCCCCAATATCGTGCAGACGTCCTCCCCCGCCGCCTGACCGAAGCGCTGCGACGGGAACGCCCGGCGAATGAGCGCCAGGTGCCGCTGCGCAAAGTGAATGACGAGATAGTTGCGCAGGGAAAAGCCCCGCGTCAGCCACTGCGGCGCACGGTACGGCGTGATGGCCGCATCGAGCACACACGTGCGCACCGGGATTTTTCCGTCCGCCAGCAGCCGCAGCGCGACCGCGCCGCCCATGGACACGCCGTACAGCCCCCAGAGCGCGCCGATGCCCCGCTGCGTCAGCCAGCCGCCCAGCTCGGCCGCGATGGCCTCCACGCTCGTGTATGGCGTCTTTTCGTCCGGGTCATGCGCCGGCAGCGCCGGAATGATGAGATGATACTGCGTCTGCAGCCGCTCCACTGCCGGGCGGAACATGCGCCAGCTCAGGCAGGCGCTGTGCAGCAGCAGGACGGTCTTTTCGTGTTCGGTTCCAAATTCATGTATGCGCATGGACGCTGCCTCCCGGATTTACACTCTGAATTATGATAGGCGGATACACACCGCGTTGTCAAGCGCGGGCAGCAAAAAACCGTCCGCCGGAAGGGGAATTCGGCGGACGATTCTTTTGCTGGGGGCAGCAGTCACGCACAGGCAATATGCGTGGTGTCACACTGCTGCAGGGAACTGGAAAGAGAAGAGAGGTGATATGGCTTGATGCCTGTTGTTGGTATCGGTAACCGGAGGGGGATCCGGGTACGATCGAAAGAAATCAGTCGACGAGCGCCTTGCCCAGCGCCTGACAGGCCGCAAGGGCTGCATCATCGGGCGCGTCGTTGCAGATCACGCTGTCGCACGCGAGCTGGATACCGGAGCTGCGGCAATCGCGCTCCCAGTTTTGCATCCACTCGCCGCCGCCCCAGCCGTAGGAGCCGAACAGGGCGACACGTTTGCCCTTCAGGGCGGACTTGCAGCCTTCGAACATCGGCTCGAACTCCATGTCCTCCAAAACCTCGGAGCCCATGGCCGGGCAGCCGAGCGCCACGGCGTCATATCCGCCGACGGCGGAAGCGTCCACATCAGAGGCGGTCAGAAGCACCGCGTCCGCTCCGGCACTTTTCATGCCATCGAGCACGGCGTTGGCCATGGCCTCGGTGTTGCCGGTGCCGCTCCAATAGATGACTGCTGCTTTTTTCATGATGGTAACATCCTTTCCTTTTGTGCTGTATTCGGCCGCTGCACGTTCACGGCGAGCTGCGCAATGCTCAAGCCCGCGTGCAGACGTTCACAGTAGATTTCCGTGCAGCGCCGGTATTTTGCAAAGAGATCGCGCGCCCGCTGCTCGTCGCCGTACACCTTCCAGAGGCCGGCGTACTTGAAATCCGCCGCGTGGTGCTCGATGAATCCCTTGACGTCCTCCGGCGGATAGCTCAGAAACAGGCCGATCTCATGCGGGAATTCATCGTATGCACGCAGCCGCTCAATGAGCTGCATCAGACACTGCTCACTGCCGGTGCAGGCATAGCCCGCGTGCTGCAGAATCTCCGTTGCCAGCCGGTCCTGCAGATCCCGCTCCAGATCACACGGGCGGTACAGATACAGCAGTGCGCTCTTTTCCGTAAACCGCAGCGGTAGGAGGCAGAGCCCCTTCGGGACGAGCACCTGATTGTATCGGCGGATCTCCGTAAGCAGAGTCTCCCGGCATTCATAAGGGCACGGGAACAGGCTGCCGGTCTTGATCCCGGCCAGCGTCGGTGCACAGAGCCGTACAACGTTTTCCTCCGACATGGCTTGCCTCCTCGTCTGTGGTCGTTTACCGGTTTTCGCGCAGTGAGCAATTCTGCGCGCTCATAGGTTAAAGTGATCTAACCTACATGTGAAAAGTTACGCGCTTTGTTCTGTCTGACGTTAGGATACAGCACATCCCCCCCGGCATCCGCTCCAATTCATCGGAACATGGCTCCAAAATGAAAATATGCTTCCCGCCGTCAGACCACGGATGCCTCCGGCGCGCAGCTGTCGCAGTCGATGCCGCTGCGGTAGGCGTTGGGCGAGACACCGATGACATCCCGGAATGCTTTGGCGAACTTGCTGCCGTTATCATACCCGAATTGCCCGGCAATATCCAGCACCGTGCGGTCAGTCCGGCGCAAAAGTCTGGCAGCGCCATGCATTTTCTGCGCACGCAAAAACGCCGCCGGCGACATGCCGTACACGCCGCGGAAGCTGCTGTTGATCAGCGTGGCCGAAGCGCCGAAGTACCGCGAGAGCTCCGCAACCGTCAGCCGCCGCTCCGTGTTTTGAAGCAGGTACGCGCCGATCTGCTCGGCGAGCTGCACCTGCGACAGAGAATAACCGTGCTGCGGCTGCGCCGCCTGAATGGGAAACGCACTCAAAAACAGCAGCAGCTCCAGAATCTTCACCTTGAAATAGCCCTTGCGGATGCCCTCCGGCACGGAGTAGAGCTCAGAGAAAATGTGCGCCACGCCCGGAGACGAGCGCGTGACAAAGCAGGCACCGTCCGCACAGAATTTTTCGATGAGCGCACTCGGCCGCACCTCGACATCCTCCAGAAAGCACGACAGGCAGTCCGGCGCGCGCGCCGGGTCGATCGTCACCGTGATGCCGTGGTAGTGCCCGGTCGGAAAGCGCACCGGAACTGCTTCTGCCGCGCGCTGCACGATCGCCAGATCGCCCGGCGCGAGAAAAAAGCAGGCATCGCCATATGGGTAAGCGATGCGCCCCTCACGGCAGTGATGGATCTCGAGACAGCCGGCCGCACACGCGCGCTGCGTGGCGGCGCTTGCCGCATGGACGTCATGATACGCGATCTCGATTCCCGGGAAAACCGGGTAAGCCGTCCGTGCCGCTTCCCCGTCTGAATCGACAAGGCAGGTAGCTGCGTGCACATCGGCCGGCAGCGGCGCCGGCTGCGGTTTCCCGCCTTGCCATGCAGCCGCCTTGCGTTCTGCCTGAAATTCGAGTTTCTTTGCTGTGGCCATTGCACCGTGCCTCCTGATATCGCGCGAAAGTTAGAGTAGTCTAATCCGAAGAGCACAAAAATGCCGTCCCAGACGGCTCTGCGGATACTGCGTATGTCTTACTTATTATACTGTGCCCCGGTCACTGCGTCAAGCATGGAACGCAAAAACGCCCTGCGGTCAGACGACCGCAAGGCGCTTTGGAGCTAGTGATGTGACTCGAACACACGACCTGCTGATTACGAATCAGCTGCTCTACCAACTGAGCTACACTAGCGAATTTCTAACAGCTTGCACATTCTATCACAAGTCTCTGCGGATGTCAACACCAAAGTTCGATGATTACTAATTGTTTTCATGCATGAAAAAATGTTGTTTTTTTGCACGTTTTGTCGGTTATCTTCGATTCATGTCGCTTGTGCAGAATTTGCACTGTTACCCACCGCCGCAAACCCGCGTTGTTTCAGGCATTTGCGGATAGGGTGCAAATCAAAGTTCTTACATTTTCGTGACATTATGTTTACATAACATTCTATCGTCTTCGCCTTTGCTGTGAGTTATCAACATTTTCAACAGGGTTTTCAACACGCAAATATTCCAGTGTTTTCAATGCGTTGCCGCTCTTTTGCACAAAACAGCCAAATCCGGAAACGGACTTTGTGGATTTTATAAACCGCAATTTTGTTACCATAACACAAATCTCTCGCGTGAGCGAGAGATTTGAAAAAAGGCTTGACAGGCAAAATGCAGGATTTGCGCCGCCGGTGATGATTCAGAGCAGGCCGCTGTCGGCAAACGACACATAATCCTCGCCGCAGACGATGATATGATCCGCCAGCGTGATTCCTACGAGCAAAAGTGCATCGCGCACACGCTTGGTCGTCAGCTCGTCCTCACGCGACGGCAGCGCGTAGGCGTCGACGTGGTTGTGGCTGAGGATGACGGACACCGCCTTTTGCGACAGCGCCGTCTCGACGATGGTGCGCACGGACACCTCAGCGGCATTGACGACGCCGCGCCCGACCTCCCGGCAGCTGATGAGGCCGCCCTTGGCGTCCAGACACAGGAGGTAGACGACCTCGGCGCGCTCATACAGATACAGCGGCACGAGATACCGCCCCGCCTCCTCGCTCGAGCGCAGGAGTTTCTGCTGGCGGCGCTTGGCCAGCTGATAGCGGCGGCTGACCTGTGGGACGAGCGTGAGCAGCGTCGCCACGTTCTCCCCCGCGCCGGGCACCTGCATCACATCCTCAAAACTCGCCTCAAAGACCGCATCAAGCGTGCCGAAATGGTCCAGCAGCGCGTGCGCGAGCTCGTTGACGTCGCGCCGCGGCACAGCATAAAACAGCAGCAGCTCGAGCACGCTGTGGTCATCAAAATTATCGAGCCCGCAGCGCACGAAGCGCGCCTTCATGCGGGCGCGGTGCCCGTCATGCGTGCCCATAGAACGGGACCTCGGAGATCTCCATGTTCGCCCACGCGTTGAGCTCGCTGCCCGCGCGCGCACCGCGCAGGTACTCGTAGTACGCCTGGCAGCCGATCATGGCGGCATTGTCGCCGCAGAGCTTGAGCGGCGGGACGAACAGACGGATACCGGCCGCATCGCAGGCGGCCTGAAAATCACCGCGGATGCGGGAGTTTGCCGCGACGCCGCCCGCCACGGCGAGCTTGTCATAGCCGAGCTCCCTGACCGCCGCCATCGTGCGCGGCACAAGGCTCTCGCTCATGGCACGGCAGAACGACGCCGCGAGCGACGCCTTGTCAAGCGGCTCGCCCTTCTGCTCCGCCGTGTGGGCGAGGTTGATGACGGCTGTTTTCAGCCCGCTGAAGCTCATGTCATACGGGCAGCCGTCGACGTGGCCGATCGGCAGCTTGTACTTGCGGTCGTCGCCGGTCTTGGACAGATCGTCGATGGGCTTGCCGCCGGGATACGGCAGACCGAGCACACGCGCGGTCTTGTCGAAGCACTCACCGGCCGCGTCGTCGCGCGTCGCACCGAGGATACGCAGATCCGTATAGTCGCGCACGTCGCAGATGAGCGTGTTGCCGCCCGAGATGGCCAGACACACGAACGGCGGCTCCAGCTCCGGGTAGGCGATGTAGTTTGCCGCGATGTGGCCGCGGACATGGTGCACCGGGATAAGCGGCACGCCGAGCGCGAGCGCGGCGGACTTGGCAAAGTTCACGCCGACGAGCAGCGCGCCGATGAGCCCCGGCGCGCACGTGACGGCCACGGCGTCAATGTCACCGCGGCTCAGACCGGTCACCTGCAGTGCACGGTCGGCAAGCTGGGAAATAACCTCCACGTGCGAGCGTGAGGCAATCTCGGGCACGACGCCGCCGTAGACGGCATGCAGGTCGGCCTGCGAAAAGACCTGATCGGTCAGCACCTCGCGCCCGGCGCGCACGATGGCGACGGCCGTTTCATCACAGGAAGATTCGATCGCAAGAATAATCATATTGTCTCCGCCTCTCTCCGGAACCAGGTCATGAGCAGTGCATCCTCGTCCGGTTTCTGATAGTAATTACGGCGCTGACCGACGGTCTGAAACCCGTGCTTACGGTACAGCGCGATGGCGGGCGCATTTGATGCGCGCACCTCCAGAGTCAAAAATGCGAGATCGAGCGCCGCCGCGCGCGCACACAGCGCCTCGAGCAGCGCATCCGCGATGCCCTGCCGCCGAAACTCCGGCGCGACGGCGACATTCCCGATGTCGCCCTCATCAAGCACGTGCAGGAAGTTTGCGTAGCCAAGCACCGTCTCCCCCGCCGCGGCGACGAGAAACACGTGCCGGTCGTCCGGCAGCTGGCTCGCCAGCTGCGCGCGCGTCCACGGCGCGGAAAAGCACGCGCACTCAAGCGCCTCAAGCTGCGGCAGGTGCACGCTGCGCGCATCACAGATCGTGACGTCCATCAGTGCGCCTCCGCCCAGCTTGCGCCGATCTTCGCGTCCACGAGCAGCGGCACGCGGTAATCGACCACGTGCTCCATCTCATCGACGAGGATGGCCTTGACCGTCTCAGCCTCCGCCGCGGGGCACTCGACGATGAGCTCGTCGTGCACCTGCAGCAGCAGCCGCGCCTGCAGCTTTTCTGCGCGCATCTGCGCGTCCACGCGCACCATGGCTGCCTTGATGATGTCCGCCGCCGTGCCCTGAATGGGCATATTGAGCGCCACACGCTCGCCAAAGCTGCGGAGGTTGAAGTTTGAGGACTTGAGCTCCGGCAGATCGCGGCGGCGGCCGAAGAGCGTCGTGACATAGCCGTCCGCCTTGGCCTGCTCGACCACGCGCGTCATATACTCGTGCACGCCGTGGTACTTGGCAAAATAGCTGTCCATATACGCCTTGGCCTCACTCTGGAACACGCCGATGTCCTGCGCGAGGCTGAAGGCCGAGATGCCGTAGACGATGCCGAAATTGACAGCCTTCGCGTGCGAGCGCTGCAGCGGCGTCACCTCCGCAAGCGGCACGCCGAACACCTGCGACGCCGTGACGGCGTGGATGTCCTCCCCGCTGCGGAAGGCGGCGATCATGGTCTCATCGTTTGCGATGTGCGCAAGCAGCCGCAGCTCGATCTGGCTGTAGTCCGCGTCCACGAGCACCTTGCCGGGTGAGGCGACGAACATCTTGCGGATCTGCGCGCCGAGCTCGCGGCGCACAGGGATATTCTGCAGGTTCGGCTCTGTCGACGACAGGCGTCCCGTCGCCGTAACGGTCATCTGGAAGTTCGTGTGGATGCGCCCGTCGGCGGAGATCTCCTTGAGCAGCCCGTCGGCATAGGTGGACTTGAGCTTTGTGAGCGTGCGGTAATCGAGGATCTGCTCGATGATCGGGTGCTTGCCGCGCAGCTTGTCAAGCACGGCGGCGTTCGTGCTCCAGCCGGTCTTGGTCTTTTTCCCAGCCGGAAGCATGAGCCGCTCGAACAGAACGTTGCCAAGCTGCTTCGGCGACTGGATGTTGAACGGCTCGCCCGCGAGCGCCCAGATACTCTGCTGGAGCTGCTCGATGCTGCTCGTAAGGCTCTCGCCGAAGTCGTACAGCGCCTTGCGGTCGACCAGAAACCCCGCCTGCTCCATGCGCGCCAGCACCGGGCACAGCGGCAGCTCAACGTCCGTGTAGAGCGGCAGCATGGCCTGTGCGTCCATTTTTTCGTGCAGCACCGGCTGCAGCGCCCAGACGATCTGCACATCCGGCAGCTCCTCGCCGAGATACGTCTGCGCGAGCCGCGGCAGGTCATAGTTTCCGGCCGTGGCATCGAGCAGGTAGGCCGCCAGCGCCGTGTCAAACACGAAGCCGTCCGTCGGCAGTCCCTCGTCGAGCAGCGCGCGCATGAGGTCTTTGATGTTGTGTCCGGCCTTGCGCACGCGGTCGGAAAACAGCAGGCGCAAAAATGCGTTATAATCATCGCCGAGCTGCGCCCACGAGAGCGCATAGCACGCCTTACCGTCGCAGAGCGTGAGCGTGTCGAGCCCGTCGGGCGCGAGCACCGCGACATAGGGCGCCGCCGTGACCGCCTGCTCGAGCGCGCGCAGCGCGGCGCTGTCCGCCACGTCCACGGCCGGCAGCGCGCTCGACGGTGCGCTTACACCGTCCGCCGGCTGCAGCCCCCACTTTTCCGACAGCGACGTGAAGTTGAGCCTCCGGAACCAGTCGTACAGCTCCGGCTGATAGTCGTGATCCCAGACGGCCGACTCGAGCACAAAGTCGATCGGCGCGTCCGTGCGGATGGTGGCAAGGTCGAACGAGAGCTGCGCGCTCTCGCGCCCCTCGGTGAGCTTTTTGCGCACGCCGGGCTTGATGTCCAGCGCATCAAGGTCGCGGTAAATGTCCGCCACCGTGCCGAAGCGCACGAGCAGATCCTTCGCCGTCTTTTCGCCGATGCCCGGCACGCCGGGGATGTTGTCGGAGCTGTCGCCCATGAGTGCCTTGAGGTCGATCATGCGGATGGGGTCAAAGCCGTACTCTTCACGAAAGCGCTCGGGCGTGTATTCGATCGTATCCGTCTGCCCCATGCGGGTCTTGACGTTAAAGACATGGGTGCTGTCGGTGATGAGCTGCAGGCTGTCCTTATCGCCGGTGACGACGTCGCACGTCCAACCGGCGGCCTCGCAGCGGCGCGCGACCGTGCCGAGCAGGTCGTCGGCCTCCCAGCCGGCCAGCTCCAGCCGCCGCACGCCCATGTAGTCGAGCGTCTGTTTGAGCAGCGGCATCTGCACAGCGAGCTCCTCCGGCATGGGCTTGCGCTGTGCCTTGTAGAGCGCATACTGCTCGTGGCGGAACGTGGGGGCGTGCACGTCGAACGCGACGCACACCGCCTGCGGCTGCGCCAGGTCGAAAACGCGCCGGAACGTGCTCAGAAAGCCGTAGACCGCGTTCGTCGGCGTGCCGTCGGGCGCGTTGAGCATCCGGATGCCGTAAAAGGCGCGGTTGATGATGCTGTTGCCGTCGAGAATCATGAGTTTCATTCAGGTGTCCTCCTTGCGCGTCACTGGCCGCGCAGCTCAATGAGCCGATCGCGCAGCACGGCGGCATACTCGTACTCGAGCATTTCGGCCGCCTTCTTCATCTGTGCCTCGAGCCGCGCGATCTCGGCCCGGCGCTCGGCCTCCGTCATCTTCACGCCATCGGCGCGCTTGGGCTTATCGACGTCGCCGGAGATCTCGAGCAGCTCGCGCACGCCCTTGACGATCGTCCTGGGCACGATGCCGTGCGCGGCGTTGTAGGCCGCCTGCTTGGCGCGGCGGCGGTTGGTCTCCATGATGGCCGCGTGCATGGCGGCCGTCTCCTTATCCGCGTACATGATGACCGTGCCCTCGGCATTGCGCGCCGCGCGGCCGATCGTCTGGATGAGGCTCGTCTCGCTGCGCAGAAAGCCCTCCTTGTCCGCATCGAGGATCGCCACGAGCGACACCTCCGGCAGATCCAGTCCCTCGCGCAGGAGGTTGATGCCGACGAGCACGTCAAACGCGCCCGTGCGCAGGTCGCGGATGATCTCCATGCGCTCGATCGCGCCGATGTCGTGGTGCAGATAGCGGCAGCGGATGCCCGCGTTCGTGAGGTAGGCCGAGAGATCCTCGGCCATCTTCTTTGTGAGCGTGGTCACGAGCGCGCGCTCGTTTTTGGCGATGCGGGCGTTAATCTCACCGATGAGATCGTCGATCTGCCCCTCGATGGGCCGCACGAAGATCTGCGGGTCGAGCAAGCCGGTCGGCCGGATGATCTGCTCGGCGATCTGCCCCGCATGCTCGCGCTCATAGTCGCCCGGCGTGGCAGAGACATAGATGGCCTGATGCACCCGCTGCTCGAATTCCTCGAATTTCAGCGGGCGGTTATCGTACGCACTCGGCAGGCGGAAGCCGTACTCGACGAGCGAATCCTTGCGCGCACGGTCGCCGCGGTACATGGCACGCACCTGCGGCAGCGTGACGTGGCTCTCGTCGACAAAGAGCAGAAAATCCTTCGGGAAATAGTCCAGCAGCGTCATCGGTGCGCTGCCGGGGGCGCGGCCGCTGATGATGCGCGAGTAGTTCTCAATGCCGGAGCAGTAGCCGAGCTCCTGCATCATCTCAATGTCATAATCCGTGCGCTGGCGGATCCGCTGCGCTTCGAGGAGCTTGCCCTGCTGCTCAAACGTTTTCACGCGCGCATCGCACTCGGCGCGGATCTCGCCGATGGCACGCTCCATCTTTTCATGCGTCGTGACATAGTGCGACGCGGGATAGATCGCCACATGGCTGAGCGTGCGGATGGGCGCGCCGGTGACGACGTTGATGTCCGAGATGCGGTCGATCTCGTCGCCGAAAAACTCCACGCGCACGGCATGGTCCGAGGAATAGGCCGGAAAAATGTCGATCGTATCGCCGCGGACGCGGAACATATTGCGCGCGAAGGCGATGTCATTGCGCTCATAGCGGATGTCGATGAGCTTGCGCATGAGCTCCTCCGGGTCACGCTGCTGACCGGTGCGCAGCGAGATGACCATGTTGGCATAGTCGATCGGGTCACCGAGACCGTAGATACACGACACGGACGAGACGACGATCACGTCCCGCCGCTCAAACAGGCTCGACGTGGCCGAGTGGCGCAGGCGCTCGATCTCATCGTTGATGGAGGCGTCCTTTTCGATGAACGTGTCCGTGTGCGGGATGTATGCCTCCGGCTGATAGTAGTCGTAGTAGCTGACAAAATACTCCACGGCGTTATTCGGGAAAAACTCCTTGAACTCGCTGCACAGCTGCGCCGCGAGGATCTTGTTGTGCGCGAGCACGAGCGTCGGCCGCTGCACACGCTCGATGACCTTGGCCATCGTGTACGTCTTGCCGGAGCCGGTCACGCCGAGCAGCACCTGCTCGTCAATGCCGTTTTTGAGCCCCTGCGTCAGGGCTTCGATGGCCTCGGGCTGATCACCGGAGGGCTGATAGTCAGAAACCAGCTTAAAGTCCACAGCGGCGCACCTCCCAAATGGATATTTTTCATAAAATCAGTATATCATTATACCACAAAGTAAATAAAACTACAAGCAATCAAAGTGTAGTGAAATCTCTTGTATTGGCAGGAGATTTGACGGAAAATGGCGGCGGGAAATGGGACGTTTACATAACGAAGAATCCGGCGAAAAAATGAAAAGCCGCCGGGAAGAACAGTTGACGGATTGGGGATTGTGCCGTATAATAATACACGGTAAACCTATTATATTGCCTGTATCAAGGCAAATGAATATGGAGGTCGTTTCCAATGAAAGATTTATATGTTGTAAACTGCTGCCGTACCGCTGTTGGTTCCTTTGGCGGCAGCCTGAAGAACACCCCCGCAGCTGACCTGGGCGCTATCGTCGTCAAGGAGGCTCTCAGCCGTGCCGGCGTAAAGCCCGAGCAGGTGGATGAGCTGATGTTCGGCTGCTGCATCAGCGCTGGCCTGGGCCAGAACGTTGCTCGCCAGGTTAGCATCAAGGCTGGCCTGCCCGTTTCCGTTCCCGCTTACTCCGTCAA
>ERZ773210.2870-NODE-2870-length-13117-cov-3.056423_pt1 | contig 13117 bp, 11 predicted proteins | sample MGYA00580528_ERZ773210 | MGnify/ENA primary metagenome ERZ773210 (study PRJEB29015, sample SAMEA2737769) | human gut metagenome | biome: human gut; feature: human-associated habitat; material: faeces | place: China | collected 2012 ...
CGCCCATGGCCACCACCAGAAGCGCCGCGGCCAGGAAGTACGCTGCCGTAAATCCCACGGCGTCCACCAGATAGAGCCCCGTCGCCGGCCCGATGACCTGGGCGAAGGACTGCGCCAGCGCGTAAATGCTGATGCCGCTGGCGAACTTCGTCGCCGGCAAGTACTCGGACACGAGCGACATCGCCAAAGGCCCGCTGCACCCGATGCCCACGCCGTGGAAGAGCCGGATGGCAATGAGCACGCCCAGCGAATCGACGAACCCGTAGGCGAAAAACGAAAGGCAGATGATGCCCTGGGCGATAAGCAGGAGCCGCTTGCGCGAGAAGCTGTCGAAGGCGGGGCCGGCGAAGGGGCGCACGAGCAGCGCCGACAACGTGAACGAGCTCACGACGACGCCCACCATGGAAGCCGTCGCCCCCAGCGAGTCCGCGAACACCGGCAGCGTGGCATTGGCCATGAACGCCGCCATCGACTGGAAGAAGTTCACCGCCATAAGAATGACGAAAGGCACGCTCCAGATGGAATCGCGCACTTTCGCTTCTGCTTTCCCCATCTTCTCTTCCGCCATCGCACCCTCGCGACGGTCAGCCATCGCATCCTCACGCGTCTTGGTCATCGCACCTTCCCGCCCCCGAACTGTCGTTGATACCCCCACACCATAGCGCGATCTCCGCGCATTGGCCAACCTGGTGACACGGAACGGCCTTCGAATGCACGAAATCGGACTTATATAGCCAACCGAAAGATCCAGAGGGAACCAGAGGGGCGATTTTTGGCTATATAAGTCCCGAAATCCGTATGCCCGCATCCCCGAGATGCTATATAAGTCGATTTTTGTGCATCGGAGGGGTTCTTTTTGTCACCAGGGCAACCTGGAGCAGCAGCGCTCCAGCAGCAAGCGCAAGTCGCAAAACAGTTCGACTCAGCAGAAACCTCGCTAGGCCAGATGCGGCACCACGGGCAGGAAGCGGGCGGCGAAGTCGTCTTGGAAGGCGCGGCAGGTGTCAAGCAGCCAACCGGGCTCGTCTTCGTAGTTCGCTAGGCCGCGATAGTAAAAATGCTTCCTATCGTCGGGCACGATGAACGGCAACACACCATTGCGGAGGCATTCCTTGAACAGCACCATGCGACCGATGCGGCCGTTGCCGTCCTGGAACGGATGAATGCGCTCGAAACGGTAATGGAGATCCACTATATCCTCGAAGGCGCGCGGGCCGCCTTCGTAGCGCCCGATGAGCAACGCCAGCTGTCCGGGAACCTCCTCGGGAAGCGTCGTCACAAGGCCGCCCACCTCGTTGGGCAGCACCTTGAAGACGCCAGGGGCAAAATGGGATCGGAGGCCGCTTGCTCGGTGCCCTGCTTCAGCACCTCCTGGAAGGACAGGAGCAATTCCGGGGAAAGCGGTTCCTCCGCCGTGTCCAGCATGGCATCGAACAGACGGAAGTGGTTCGTTGCGTCCTGGATGTCCGCAAGGCGGGCGTGACCGTCGACGGTCCGTGTCTCGAATATCTGCCGGGTCTGCTCCTCGGTCAGGCGTGATCCTTCGATATGGTTCGAGTTGTAAGCCAACTCCACCTGAGTCTTGTGGTAGATGTTTCCCTCAAGCTTCAAGCGGCGCTGGCGACGGTATTCTTCAAGCAAATCAGCCATTAATCTCCTCTACGTCACCTGTTCGCCCAAGGAAGTCAGCGAGGTTCTCCCGACCTACACGTTGAACTTGAAGTGCATGACGTCGCCGTCTTGGACGACGTAGTCCTTGCCCTCTTGGCGGAGTTTGCCCGCATCGCGGCAGCCCTTCTCGCCGCCCAAGGCCACGTAGTCCTCGAAGGAGGCCGTCTCGGCCTTGATGAAGCCGCGCTCGAAGTCGGTGTGGATGACGCCGGCGGCCTGGGGGGCCTTCGCGCCCACCGGGATGGTCCAGGCGCGGGTCTCGGTCTCGCCGCTCGTGAAGTAGCTCTGCAGGCCGAGCAGGTGATAGGCCTCGCGGATGAGGCGCGCCAGACCGCTGTCGGTGAGCCCCAGCGCTTCCATGTACTCCTTGGCCTCGTCCGGATCCATCTCGGCCAGCTCAGCGATGTCGGCCTCCACCTTCGCCGAAATCGGCACCGGGGTGCAGCCGTCGATCTCGGGCAGCTCGGCGTCCACGGCGTCCTCGTCCACGTTCGCGATGTAGAGCATCGGCTTCATGGTGAGCAGGTGCAGCTCGTAGATGGCCGCGACCTCGTCCTCGGTCAGCCCCAGCGTGCGGGCGCGATGGCCCTCGTTCAGGCCGGCGAGCACCTTGCGCGCCGCCTCCAGCTTCGCCGCGCCAGACTTATCGCGCTTGGCCTCCTTTTCCAGACGCGGGATGGCCTTCTCCACCGTGGCGATGTCGGCCAGAATGAGCTCGGTCTTGATAGTGTCCACGTCCGACTGCGGATCCACCTTACCGGCCACGTGGGTCACGTCCGGATCGCCGAAGAAGCGCACCACCTCGGCGATGGCATCGGTCTCGCGGATGTTCGCGAGGAACTGGTTGCCCAGGCCCTCCCCCTGGCTCGCTCCGGCCACCAAACCGGCGATGTCCACGAACTCCACCGTGGCGGGCACGATCTTCGCCGGATGGTCGATTTCGGCCAGCGCCTGCAGGCGGTCGTCGGGCACCGGCACGATGCCCACGTTGGGCTCGATGGTGGCGAACGGGTAGTTGGCGGCCAGACCGCCCTTGTTGGTCATCGCCGTGAACAGCGTGGACTTGCCGACATTCGGAAGCCCCACGATACCGATTGAGAGAGCCATTCAAATTCCTTACTAGAAAGAGCGTTTCAAAGCTAAACCATTATAGAACTTTATTTTGCAATTCACAGGTTCGCCCAAGGAAGACAGCGAGGGCCCGACAGGTGCCTGCAATCGGCCCGCCTTTGGGCCAAGTTGGCTTTCGCCAACGCCGCGCCCAAAACAAGGGTCGAGTGCAGATGCCTGTCGGACCCGCAGCGTCGAGGTGAGTTAGAAAGCCGAAGCTTTCTAACTCACATGGAAAAGAAGCCGAACTGAGCCGCGACGTAGGCGACCAGAATGATAATCACCAACACCGGGGCGATGTACTTGATCATGATCGTCCAAGCACCGGCGGCCGAGAACTTCGAGGAGATGCGCACCTCGTCGATGATGGTCTTGGGCTTCACGATCCAGCCCACGAACACGCAGGTGAGCAGCGCCACGATGGGCATGAGCACCGAGTTGGAGATGAAGTCCGCGAAATCGAGGATCGAGGAACCGGCCCCGAGCGGCTCGATGAACGACAGCCCGTTGTAGCCCGCGTTGATGATGGCGCCGGCGATGACCACGAAGGCGATAACGATGCCGAGGGCCTTGGCGCGCGTGCACTGAAGGCCGTCGTGCACGATGGAGACGAGCGTCTCCACGAGCGAGATGGCGCTCGTCAGCGCGGCGAACAGCACCAGCAGGAAGAACAAGAAGCCGATGAAGGTGGCCATGCCGCCCATGTCGACGAACACCGTCGGCAGCGTCACGAACATGAGCGAGGGGCCCGCCTTGGCGGCCACCGCGTCGCCGGAGCCCATGGCCACGAAGGCCGCGGACACGATGAGCAGGCCGGCGATGAAGGACACGCCCAGATCGAAGCCGCCGATGCGCACGACCGAGGAGGTGAGGCTGTCCTGCTTGCGCATATAGGAGCCGTAGGTGATCATGATGCCCATGGCCAGCGACAGGCTGTAGAACATCTGCCCCAACGCGCCGATCACGAGCTCCGGCGAGAACTTGCTGAAGTCCGGCGTGAGGTAGTACAGCGCGCCCTCCACAGCACCCGGCATGGTGAGCGTGTAAATGGCGATGGCGACGGCCATGATGATGAGCGCCGGCATCATGAACAGGTTCGCCTTCTCGATGCCGCCCTTCACGCCCAGGCCCACGATGACGAACACGATGGCCATGAACACGAGCATCCAGATGTAGCTCTCGGCGTTGGAGGTGATGAAGCCGGTGAAGAAGTCGCCGCCGTCGGCCAAGGCCTCCGGTCCGTTCACCAGGTAGGCCGCCGTGTACTTCGTCACCCAGCCGCCGATGATGCAGTAGTACGGCGTGATGATGAACGGCACGGCCGAGGCGAGGATGCCGATGAAGGCGTACTTCTTGCCGAACTGCTTGAACGCGCCGATGGCCGACTGCCCCGTCGTGCGCCCGAGCGCCGTCTCCAGCAGCAAAAGCGACACACCGAAGGTGAACACGAGCACCACATAGGTGAGCAGGAAGGTGCCCCCACCGTACTTCGCCGCCAGATAGGGGAAACGCCACATGTTTCCCAGGCCCACCGCCGAGGCGGCCGCGGCCAAAATGAACGCCCACTTCCCCGACCAGGAAGCGCGCTGCTTCTTAATCTCTCCTGCCATAGTCTTCCTTTCCCATTTCCAAGGCGCCCGCGCGCCCTCGCCTAGCTTGAAGGAACGGGCGACTGCATCGCGCACGGTGCAGCCGCCCGTTGAAACTGTGTGATTATAGCGTGAAATTGACCTGAACACCCCATGTTTCCGAGAAACGGAGAACGCGAGGCGGCCACTACTCGAACAGCTTCACCGCGCGCTCAAGCTGGCTCACGATTTCGATATGCTGGGGGCAGACGCTCTCGCAGGCGCCGCACTGGATGCAGGCGCTCGCCTTGCCGTCGCCGGTGTTCCAGTTGTAGTTCTCCTGGGCGCGGTAGGCGTCGCCCATCTGGTCGTAGATGTTGAGCGACTGCATGATGGTGTTGATGTGCACGCCTTCGGGACAGCCCTTCACGCAGTAGCGGCAATCGGTGCACGGAACGCCCGGCAACGCGGCCAGGGCGTCGCGCGCCGCCTCGATCACCTCGTGCTCGGCCGGCGTCAGGGGCACCCCATCGCGCATGATGGCGGCGTTCTCGGCCACCATCTCCGGCGTGTTCATGCCCGAGAGCACCGCGATCACGTTCGGAAGCGACCCGGTGAAGCGCAGCGCCCAGGAGGCCAAAGGCGCGCCCGGCTCGGCCGCGCGCAGGATGTCGGCCACCGGATCGGGCAGCTTCACGAGCGTGCCGCCCTTCACCGGCTCCATGATGACCACGGGCAGCCCGCGCTCTTGGCACACCTCGTAGCAGCGGCGCGACTGGATGATGGGGCTCTCCCAATCGATGTAGTTGATCTGCAGCTGGACGAAATCCACCTCGGGGTGGGCATCGAGCACCTTCTCGAGCTCCTCGGCGTTGTCGTGGATGGAGAAGCCGAACTTCTTGATCTTGCCCTCGGCCTTCTTCTCGGCGCAGAAGTCCCACAGGCCGTACTCCTCGAACCCCGGCGTGAGCGATTCGCCCAGGTTGTGCAGCAAGTAGTAATCGAAATAGTCGATGCCGCACTCGCGCAACGACTTGTCGAACATGGCCCGCGCGTGCTCCGCGTTTTCGGCCAGCCAGGCCGGCAGCTTCGTGGCGATGGTGAACGAGTCGCGCGGGTAGCGCTCGACCAGCGCCTTCCTCAGCGCCCACTCCGACTTGCCGCCGTGATAGCCGCGCGCCGAGTCGAAGTAGGTGAAGCCGGCATCCATGAAGATGTCCACCAGCTCGCAGCACTTGTCGATGTCGATGGACGTCGGATCGTCCGCGTCCTTAAGCGGCAGCCGCATGAACCCGAACCCGAGCGGCGCCAACTTCCCTGCAGTCTCCATGGCACTCCCCTTTTCTTGTGCGCACGCGCAAAACTATCAGCGAAATCATCATAGCACGGCGAGCCGTTCTGGAAAAGCAGGGATCCGATGCGGAAAATCACAGGTAGCGAACCAGCTTGTCTCTCTCGTTCCCCTCATATTCGAGCGCATAAATCAGATCCGCTGCCGTGCATAGATGAATCGAGAAGTCGATGCCTTTCTCGCTCCAGCGAAACAGCTCGACCACGGCGCACATAAGATCTCGAAAGCGCTTGAACTCGGCATTCTCCTCTCGCCACGCTTCCTCGATTTTGCGGGACACGCAAGCATCCAAGCCCTCGTCGCCCCTCAGCCTCGGCATCCAGACGCAGTTAAGCAGCACCAAGCGATCACTGCCCTCGAAAGCTCCAGTCTGAAGTCGGTTGTACAAGCCAAGTGAATGCTTGAACATCTGAGCGAAGTCATACCGTCTGAAACCGTCGCGCACCGCCACTTCATTCAGTCGACGAGCTGTTGATGCGAACACATCCGCTTGCACCACCCCTTTACCGGGTGAGTCTTTTCGGAGATAGTCGACCTCGTAAAGATACTCGCTCTTCAACAGTTTCGATCCGCCCGTCAGCCATTCCATGAGCTTCATCTCGCAAGCGACCACCGTTCCCGAAGCCTCATGCCTCAGCAGGGCGTCTAGATGGGCTGGAAGCCCTCCCCTCCTCTGTAGAGTGGGCGCTTTGTACTCGTACTCTATGGAATAGGCCCCACGCGGCACCGAGCACGTATCGCCGATCTCGGCATGGCTTAATTGGCAAGTTCCATTACCGAGTATATTGAATGTCATTGCTGAAGAGGACCGCAGCGCATGCATCTTCTCCTTTAGCTCCTGACCCGCACCGCCGCCATACTCTTCGATGTGTCGATCGTCCATAGGGCGAACTAGATTTCGATTGGCCCCCTCATCGGGCGTAGCTAAATAAAATTGCAGAGGCGATCTATCTCTCCCCACAGCATCGCTTCTCCAGGTCGCATCGGAATCAACTGTTTTCAAATAGACCCTTTTCAGATAATCAAGCAGCCTGTATTCAAAGTCGTTCATGCGTTTTGCTCCTCGCTCGTTAAGACGTCCTCTTCCGCGCCCTGATACAAAGCCAATGACCGCTTAAGGTATCCCACAAATTCCTCGCGGACTCGTTTTGGCTTGGCAACAACCATGCTTTCACCAAACCCCAAAAGCCATGAGTAGAACATCGGCGTAAGTGCCACCTTTACACGCACCAAGGCGCAATCCATCGGATCGCCCTCGTCGGGTCTGATGGCAATATCCGTACCGAAGCGATCGACAACCGCCCCGACAAATCGACGAGCAACGCACAGCTCTACGGTTGTCACCTCCGCCTCATAGGGACCAAACGAGATGATGCCCTGGTCATCCGCTCGGTAATTTGCGATCTTCTCATGACGAACCGCTGCATCGCACGCCACGGAAGCATCGAGCATGCGGTCTAGCCGGTAATAGGCGATGTCTTTGTATCTCTCTTCGAAAGCCACTAGATAGTAAAACCCCATCGCATACACCACATCAATAGGAGTTGTGCTGTGCTCATTGCCTCCGAAATGCTCAAAGAGACCGTCATCAGTGTCCCGCGTCGCATAGCGAAAAGCTATCTTCTTGCGCTTGCTCAGCGCCTCACGGACGATCTCCAGGTTCTCCAGCGCGTGCTCGGAGCTCATCTTCACCCGTTTCGGTGTTGCCAGCTTGCGATCAAGCCGCTCTCGTTGGAATCGCGACACGAGGCGCCCTATCCCGTCCACTATCTCAAACGTTTTCCTCGCGTCAAGGCAGGGCGAGCTCTGCACAGCATCTACGGCCATTTCCCATTGATTCATGCTGAGCAACGGATCTATCAGCCGATAGGTAACGCACTCGGAGCGACGCCGCACAACATTGAGCCCGAACTCTTGAAGAGTCTCAATGTCCCGTTGAACCGATTTGCGCTCTCCCTCCACACCCCGCATCGCCAACCACTCAACAAGCTGGTCAACGGTTATGCCATGATCAGCATCCGTCTCTTCGAATAGGGCGCGCATGACCATGAGAAGCTTCAATTTGGCATCGGGACGATTAGCCACTGACGTTCCCTTCTTGCGCGGCGGGTTTGTTTCCTCGCCTTTTGGCAGCCTCTCGGCGCCTTAGATCTTCAAGAATCGTTCGCGGAGTCCGGCGCTCGCGAAGAATGCGATCGACCATAGCGTTCCTCTCCGCCTCGTAAACATTGAGTCGTCTGCAACTGTGACGCAGTTTATCACGATCGAGAAGAAGGCGGCTCGCTCCCTCCTGCGTAACGTGGAATTCATCCAACGACAGGCCGTCCGAAGCGGGAAACAACTCGTCGAGCATCGGCTCAAGGGCCATCCTGTCTGTTTTCAGATAAAGGCCTTCAATGTCGAGCAGCACCTCAATTCTGGGAATCTGGCCATCTCCAACATCCCCCCAAACCCACAGAGGCTCCAGATCGAAAGAGCCGTGCACGACCCCATTCTTGTCGTATGCACGCATCCGAAACGACAGCTGACGGCTGACCGGAACATCAACCAGCCCATCACACCAATTTGCTTCTCGTTTAATACGGCGGCGCCCATCCACAGTAAATCCTCCATCGCGCTGCGGCAGCGTCAACCACAGAGCCACCTCTCTTTGGCCGCGCATCTCGACATCGTCGAATCTTGGCTCAAATGAGTCGAGGGAAAAGAACTTCTCTCGCCACTTAACAAGGAATCTCACTTGCGGTGCGCGGTTCGTGAGCCAATATCGAAAGACAATCATGCCCGTCGTGCTATTGCAACCGTACATACGACAGACCCTCTCGATCCCACGCAGTGGATTCATGTCAACGATACCGAGAATGCGGCAAAACTCATTTTCGAAAGATGACCGAAGCAGCCTCTCATCGAATACCTCACCAGTGCTGATCATCGACGAAAGGCGAGCGGCCGTCATCTGCTGCAAATCCACCTGTCCCATAAGCTATCCTTCTTTCTGCATCTTTGAACAAGACGCATACTGAAGGAAACCCGGCTCCCGTTCTGGACATCAATGGGAAGACGTAGGGTCGAAAAACGGCTTTGGAGAGAATACTCGTACGCTCAGCACCCCGCCGACCAGAAGATGAGACCGCGGTTCGTCGGCGGCCTAGCAGTCGAAGATAATGATCAACTAACGGGAGGCGAGCCACTCTCCTGCCACCTGGTTTAAAGGCACAGGAAGACTTTTGAAGTCATCGCTCTCAAGCCAATCGAGGGTGCCATCTTCAACGAGATCATATAGCGCAGTCGACTCACTCCGTTCGCTGTTAAAAGAGACGAGTCCAACCAAAAGCGAAGGTATTTCCGCTTCCGACTCCATGAGCTCATAGGAGGGGACGGAGATCTCGCCGATTTGAGACCCAAAGCGGGCAAGCATATCAGAGACCGCATTCGGGAAAGGAAGGGAGTGATTGCACGCCGCATCATCAATGAGACCGCCCATATCGTGCTGATCCATTTCGAGCAGACCTGTTAGCTCTCTCAGCGTCACGCCCTTGCACTTGCCCATGGCGAGTAGAAGCGCCATTGTGTACCGAACATCATCAAATTCGTGCTCCTTAACCACAGAAGATCGCTTGAGCACAGGATAGGCGACCATCATCGCTCCTCAACATCATAGGATTCTACAAAATGCAAGAAAGGCAGCGCAGGCTCCGCAAGCATGACTTGATGTGTCGGATAGCTGAATCGGGCAAGTCGCCAAAATTCATCGCGATCAATGGAGCCAGAGAGAAAGGACTCGACGTAATTGTAGACTTTATCATCCGCCATAGGCCCTTCAACATAGGCATAATCGTGCGCCTTACTGGCTCGACATGCTGCAATGAAATCGAGCCGTTCGTCACTCATTGCAGGGAACAGCAATGATGGACAAGACTCCAACGCGCGTCCTCGCTCGAACCTATACACGCTCACGACAGGCCTGACAGCATTGTCCGAGCGAAACATATTGCGATACTTTCTCATCGCCCACTTCTCAGCCTGCTCTTGCAGAAGTGTGAGGTAAAAGCCATTGCCGAAATCCTTGGCGTAAGCACCTTCAATTACACGAGGCGCCTCTACCGGCAGGGAACTACCGTGAAAAAGCATCATTGTGTCATCGCTCATGAAGCACCTCATTTCTCGCAAATAGGAATTATGCCACGGATCAAATACATCGCACAGCCCATGCCATGCGCGCACAGGAAGAAAACAGCGCTCAGTATCCTACCGACCAGAAGATGAGGCCGCGGGCGGGGGCGTTTTCGCCGGCGGCTTGGCGGTCGCGGGCGGCGAGGACCTCGGCGACCCAGTCGGGGTCGCGCTGGCCGCGGCCCACCATGACAAGCGTGCCCACGATGGTGCGCACCATGGAATGGAGGAAGGCGTTTCCCCGCACGGTGATGACGCGGTGCGGCTCGCCCAGAATCTCCTCGGAGGCAATGGAGATCTCCTCCACATTGCGGCAGGTCGGCTTGCCGACGGCCGAAGCGGCCATGCAAAAGCTCTTGAAGTCGTGCTCGCCGATGAGGTGCGTGGCGCCCCGTTCCATGGCGGCGATGTCCAAGTTCGGACCCACATACCAGGCGGTGCGATCGGTGAACACCGGCGGCGTATCCCCCGTGGCGAGGAAGTACTTGTACTCGCGCCACTGGGCGTCGAAGCGGGCCGAGAAGCCCCGCGGCCGCTCCTCCACCGCGCGCACCACGATGCCCTCGCAGGTGAGCGCGTTCAGCGAGCGCCGCAGGTTATAGGGCGTGCGGTCGCGCAGTTCGCACGCGTCGATATCGAAGGAGACCACCTGCCCGCGGGCGTGCACGCCGGCATCGGTGCGCCCGGCGCAGACCACGTCCACCGGCCGGCGGAACAACAACGACAGCGCCCGCTCCAACTCCCCTTGCACGGTGAGCTGCCCCGGCTGCTTCGCGAACCCCGCAAACGGCGCCCCGTCATAAGCCACCGTCGCCGAGAACGTGAGCTCCCGCGCGCACTCGGCCGCCCGCTCTTCCAAGCTCGGTCGCGAGATTTCCATTAGGCAATCATCGCTTCTGGCCCGAAGAGGTCGCGGATCTCGGCCTTCAGCACCGTGGACTGGGCATCTACCGACACCGGCAGCTCGGCGCGGAAACGGCGGCCGTCGGCCTGCTGCACGAAGAGCACCACGCCGTCGCGACCCGGGTACGAGTTCAGGATGCGACTCAGGTGCGCCGAGCGGTTCTGGTCGAAGGAGCGCGAGGGCACCCGCAGCTCCAAGTGGCTCGGCCGCGCATCTTCCTCGTTAAGCTCCAGCGCCTCCAGCTCGAAGGCCATGATCTGGTTACCGCGGTCACCGCTCTCGAACTTGCCCTTGATCTTCGCGATGACGTCCTCCTGGATGACCTCGGCAAAGTCGTCGTACTTGAAGCAGATGCACTCGATGGAGCCGGTGGTGTCCTCCAGGGTGAACGTGGCCATCTTCGTGCCGCGCTTCGTGAGCTTCGTCGCCACATTCGAGATCATGCCCACGAACACGCCGTTCTTGATCTCCTTGGTCTGTTCGGAGAGCATGCCCATGTCGTAGCGGGACATACGGCGCAGCGTGCCCTCGAAGGGAGCCAGCGGGTGCTCGCTCACGTAGATCTTCATGATCTCCTTCTCGTAGGCGAGCTTGGTGCGCTTGTCCCATTCCACGCCGTCGGGGGCGGGCACGTCCTCCTGGAAGCCGGAGTCGGCGTCGTCGGCGAACATGTCGAACATGGACACCTGACCGGCATCGCGGTCTTTCTGACGCTTGGCCGCACCTTCCAGAAGCGGCGTTTCTTCCACGAAATGCATGAGCTGCTTGCGGGTGTAGCCGGTGGAGTCGAAGGCACCGCCCTTGATGAGGGCTTCGAGCGTCTTGCGGTTGTAGCACTTCGCATCGAGTCGGTTCACGAAATCGTGCAGCGAGGTGAACGGACCGTTGGCCTCGCGCTCGGCGATGATCTCGTCGGCGACGTTCTTGCCCACGCCGCGCACGCCCACCAAACCGAAGCGGATGCCGCCCTCGACCGGGGTGAACTCGGCGCGGGAGGCGTTGATGTCCGGCGGCAGCACCGGCGTGCCGTTCTTGTTGCAGCTGGCGATGTAGCGGATGAGGCGGTCGGTGTTGCCCATGTAGCTGGTGAGCACGGCGGCCATGAAGTCGTTCGGGTAGTGCGCCTTCAGGTAGGCCGTGCGCATCACGAGGATAGCGTAGGCCGCCGAATGCGACTTGTTGAAGGCGTACTTCGCGAACTTCTCGGCATCCTCCCATATCTGTTGGGCGACTTCCAGGGCGTAGCCGTTCTCGACCGCACCTGCATCCCAGTCGGCCTGCAGCTGGCGCATGATATCGAGTTTCTTCTTGCCCATGGCCTTGCGTAACTTGTCGGACTTGCCAGCGGAGAAACCGGACATGACCATGGATATCTGCATGATCTGCTCTTGGTAGACCATGGTGCCGTGGGTCTCTTCCAGGATGGGGCGCAGACGGTCGTCGTAGTAGTGCACGGCGGTCGGGTTCTTTGCGGCGGCCACGTATTCGTCCACCATGCCGGACTCCAACGGGCCCGGGCGGTTCAGGGCGATGGAGGCGACGACGTCGGAGAACTGCTTGGGGGGTAGGCGCTTGAACAGGCTCACGTACAGCGAGCCCTCCACCTGGAACAGGCCGTCCATGTTGCCGGACTGCATGAGGCGGAAGGCCTTCTCGTCGTCGGTGGGAATCTCCTCCGGAACGATCTTCACGCCGGTGCGCTCCTCGATGTTGCGGCAGGCGATGGAAAGCACGTCCAAGGTGCGCAGACCCAGAAAGTCCATCTTCAACAGGCCCAGGTCCGGCGTGTAATGGCCGTCGTACTGCGTGATGATGCCGCCGCCCTTGGTGTCGCGTTTCATGGGCACGTGATCGCTCATGGGGTCGCGGCAGATGATGGTGGCGCAGGCGTGCACGCCCTCGCCGCGCACGTGGCCCTCGATGGACTTCGCGGCGTCGATGATGCGCTTGACGTCCTCTTCGGTGTCGTAGGCCTTCTTCAGGTCGGGGTTCGTGTCCAGCGCCTTGTCGATGGTGATGCCCAGCTCGTCGCCGATCATCTTGCAGATACGGTCGCCCACGCCGTAGGGGTAGTCCAGCACGCGGGCCGAGTCGCGCACAGCGTTTTTGGCCTGCAGCGTGCCGAAGGTGATCACCTGGGAGACGTGATCCTCGCCATAGACGTCCTTGATGTGATTGATGACCTCTTCGCGGCGCCCCTGCTCGAAGTCCACGTCGATATCGGGCATCTCCACGCGCTCGGGCGAGAGGAATCGCTCGAACATGAGGCCGTTGGGCATGGGGTCAAGGTCGGTGATGCCCATGGCGTAGGCCACGATGGCGCCGGCGGCCGAGCCGCGGCCC
>ERZ773210.2873-NODE-2873-length-13105-cov-6.623755_pt1 | contig 13105 bp, 10 predicted proteins | sample MGYA00580528_ERZ773210 | MGnify/ENA primary metagenome ERZ773210 (study PRJEB29015, sample SAMEA2737769) | human gut metagenome | biome: human gut; feature: human-associated habitat; material: faeces | place: China | collected 2012 ...
CAACGCGGTCTCCGCGGCTGTGGCTGGCGAGCAGTTCCAACTGATGGTAGCTGCCGACTCCTACACCGATATTATTCAGGACGTAGTGAACTACTACACTGCGGGCATGGACCGAGCTGTCACCGATGAAATCGTAATGGATCTGAAGGACCGTCTACCGGTGGATATGCCCGTCTACAATGAGATGGTTACTGCCAACGAAGAAATTCGCAAACAGCTTACGTCCTCCGATGGCTATATTGGTGCGATTTATCGGCTCTATGCGGAGCCTTCCGTACCCAAATCCGGCAACATTGTCCGGCAGGACTGGCTGGATGATCTGGGACTGGAGATTCCCCGGACTGTGGCAGATTACTACGATGTGCTGACTGCTTTTAAAAATGAAAAAGGTGCCACGGAGCCTTTCTACCTGATGAACACCGGCGTGGCGTTCAACAATGGCATTATCGGCGCCTATGGCACTATGGACGGATTCTATCAGGAGGACGGAACCGTCAAGTACGGCGCACTGGAGCCGGCTTTCAAGGACTATCTGACAGAGATGCATCGATGGTACAGTGAAGGCCTGATTTCTCCGGACTATCTAAATAACGTCTCCGGCTATCCCGACAATGGCAGCATCACCGATGGCCGTGTCGGCATCTTCGCTCAGGAGAACAACTACATCCAGGACGTCTACAGCTTTACCGATGACACCAGCATCAACCTGTCGGCCATCCCCAATGCTGTGCTTTCGGAGGGCCAGACCAATAGCTTCATTGCCTTCGGCGACTGGATCGGCGGCGTCAGCTGGTCGATTTCTGCGGACTGTGAGAATCCCGCTCTGCTGCTGAACTTCATTGACTATCTGTTTACCGATGAGGGCAGTCTCCTGGCCAACTACGGCGTAGAAGGCCTCAGCTGGGACTACAACGCTGAGGGAAAGCCAGAGATCGGCGAGGCCATCACCAATAACCCCGATTATAACAGCGCCACGGCACAGCTGAAATATACCCTGTTGTGGGCTCCTTTTGTAGAGGACTATGACCGCTTCAATGTAGGCTATACCCAGGCGGTGATTGACGCGGCGGACATCTGGAGAGATAATTCCACCAGCGATGCCATTCTTCCCACAGGGCTGTCCATCTCAGAGGAGTATATCTCCAGGTACAATGCGGCCTACGGCGATGTTGACGCCTACACTGCAGAGAATGTCAACCGCTTCATTACCGGGGATCGTCCTCTGGAGGAATTTGAAGCCTTTGTTCAGGAACTGAAGGGCGTTGGCGCGGATACCTGCTTGGAGATCTGGCAGAAGATGCTGGATGCCTACAACACAAAGTAAGATCGATGTGACACTTTATTTACAGGCAGTGCCGCAAAACACCATCTCTTTATAACGCGCAAACACCACCCATCCTGTTTTCGCAAAACAGGATGGGTGGTGTCCAACTCATCGAGTGAGATATCTGTCGTATGCGGACTGATATACCATCCGTCCAATTCAAGAAGCGGTAGACCTGTACAACGATCAGCAGATGGCGCAGCTGGAGTTGGATGCATCCAAAGCGAATGCGGCCAAAAAGCTGGGAGCGGCGGTGTGAGCCGCTGTGTGCCGATTTGTCCGATTTCCGGTACGAGTAGAGAACGAACCACTAGCACGGTTTTGAGCCGTTTTGGGGAGCACTTTTGCCCAAATCAGAGGGTGAAAAGGAAAAGCAGGACAAAGGAGAGTGGGTCAGAGGCCCCACTCTCCACGCACAAACGCCCGCAGTGCGGGCGTTTTCGGAAGATGCGGCAGTGGGTCAGAAAGCGGGGCTATACTACATTTTTAGGTTAAGCCCACTGAAAACGCCCATGAAATCAGGCTTTTTTAGTGGGTTAGCAAAAGCCGAGTCCTATACCGTGGGTCAGTGGATGGATGTGTGGTTTGAGTACTATGCCAAAATCAAGGTCCGGGCATCCTCGCATAAAACCTATGAGGGCTATATTAAGAACCACATAAAGCCTAATGTTGGCAGTATCCCGCTGACAAAGCTGACAACCCTGGATTTGCAGATGATGTACCAAAAGCTACTGACCGGAGGCCGGGTGGATCGCCTGGAATCCCAGAATCAGCCCAAGGGGCTGAGTGCCAAAACGGTACGGAATCTGAATCAGATCATCAGCTCTGCCATGAAGCTGGCCATGGACCAAAACTCATTGCCCACAATCCTGCGGACGGCTGTGCTTTGCCCAGAGTAGAACATAGAGAGATGAAAACGCTGCCAGCGGAACAACTGGCAGCGTTTCTGGCAGAGGCAAAGGAAACAGGCACATACGAGATGTACTATCTGGACTTGGCAACCGGTATGCGCCGGGGAGAACTGTTGGGCCTCAAATGGGAAGATATAGACTTTGACCACGGCATCATCCATATTCGTAGGCAGGTGGCAAGACTGAATGGTACAGTACAGGAAGCTCCACTGAAAACAAAGAACTCTTACCGAAACATCTCCATTGGAGACGATGCAGTGGAACTCCTGAAAAAGAAAAGGGAACAGGACAATGGAAAAAGTGTCTATGTGTTTCCGTCCCCCACAGGCGGGCCATTGGCACCGGACAGCGTTCTGCACATGCTCAACCGAGTGCTGGAACGGGCGGGACTACCGAAAATACGGTTCCATGATCTGCGACACCCGTATGTCAAGCACATGACAAAAATTTTTAGCTTGCGCTTGATGGATTCTCAAGCGCAGGCTTATCCTGATGCTCGGCGAAAAACTCGCGGAGCTTGTCAGCTTCATCGGGGAGGACAAAACCGAAGCTCTGTCCGCCCACTCTGCAATAGAAAGCGATTTTCATGACTGCCACCTCAATCAAAAATGTCCTGGATTTTGTATGCGATCTCAATGCGCTTGTCGGGGTACACCAGCACCCTGTCGATCAGCAGCTCGGCCAGCTCGGTGGTCAGCGTGTCCGCATCGAAAATTGCCTTGGACGCTTCCATGCGGCTGTCCTGCCGTGCCTGTTCGTCCTGTTTCTGCTTCGCCTGTGCCAATACTGCGGCATAGGCGTTTTTCGTTTTCAAAAGCAGCTCGTCACACGCGGTCTTTTCCGCCTTGTAGGTGTTCAGGTCAATCTCGCCCATGAGATAGCGTTCATACAAGGCGCGCTTACCGTCTTGCAGCGCCTCGATCTGCTGCTCATATTCGGTGCGTTCCGGTACGGAAGCATCCACCCGGAGCGTACCGTCAGGGGCAAGTGGCGCGGCGGCTTTCATCTGCTTTTTCAGCGTCAGGAATACCGCTTGTTCCAGCTCTGCGGCGTTCAGACGCATCTTGTGGCAGCGGCTTTCTACGTCCGCCTCGGAATGGCGGCAGTGATAATATGAGGTTTTCTGCATGGTGCGGGACAGCGCATGACCGCAGCAGCCACAGAAGGCTTTGCCTTTCAGCGGGTAGTCCCGCTTCTTTTTGTTGGGCTGGGAAAAACGGAGCTGGCTGGTCTGCACGGTATCAAACACGGCTCTCTCAACGATGGCCGGGTGGTGGTCGGAGATGATGTACCACGATTCTCTGTCCTTCAGGCGGCTTCTGGTGCCGCCTACTTCGAGAACCGCCCGCTTGCCGATCACATACACGCCGGTGTAGCGTTCGTCGGCCAAAATGCGGAGAATGGTGGATGTACTCCAAATCCCGTGGCAGCGGGAAATATCATGGGTGTGATTGCCGTGCGCTGCCTTGTATTCTCCGGGTGTCGGAATACCGCGCCGGAAAAGCTCCCGCGTGATGGCAGCGGCGTTCATGCCGCCTGCGGAAAGGCTGAAAATGAGCTGCACAACGGCAGCAGCCTCCGGGTCAGGCTCCATTCTGCCATCGGCACTTTTGCGGTAGCCGTAGGGACAGATTTTGCTCTGATACTCACCGCGCTGCATCTTGGCGTACTTGGCACTCTTGGTTTTGATGGACATATCACGGCTGTAATACTCGCTGATGAGGTACTTGAACGCCACATCCATGCCGCCGGTATCGCCCTTGAATTTCGCGCTGTCAAAATCATCGCTGATGGAAATGAAGCGGGTGTGGAACAACGGGAACACACGCTCGATGAAATAGCCGGTTTCAATGCTGTTTCGTCCGAAGCGGGAAAAATCCTTGACGATGATGCAGTCGATTTGATTGGCCCGCACCAGCTCAATGAGTTTCTGTACCTGCGGACGCTCAAAATTCGTGCCGCTGTACCCGTTGTCGATGAACTCCGTGATCTCTGCGTTCAGGGCTTCCGGCATGGAGGCCGCATATTCGTGAAGGACAAGGCTCTGGTTTTCGATACTCAGACTGTCATACTTGTAGTCCTCAATGGAAAGGCGGATGTAGAGGGCAATTACATATTTCTGCATTGTTTCAGTGCCTCCGTATAGGTTTCAAACTCGCTCTGGAAGCGATAGCGCACCGTAATCTGCTTGTCGTGGGATACCTCAATGCGGTCGATCAGCCGCTCGATGAGTGCGGCGGTCAGCGCACGGTCGGTCTTGATTTGTGCGGCGTCCTGTTCCAGCGCCCGGTGCTGCTCTGCTTGAGCATCCATCGTTCGCAGGCCATCCTCCAACTGCTCCATTTCCACGGCGAGGTCGGCAATGCGGCTTTCGTACTTCTCCTTGTAGTCAAAGTATTCATCCTTGGTAAGAACACCTTGCACAAGGTTTTCATACAGACTCCGCACGATACCGCGAAGCCGCTGGATTTCCTGCTTGCGGCTGGTGATCTTCTCCCGCAGTTCGGCGCGGTCAGCGGCCTGTTGCGGAAGCTCCGTCAATGACAGTCGATATTGACCCAATGCGGCATCCAGTGCATTTTGCAGCATCTCAGATAGCATATCCAGCAGCGCATCCTCGCGGATGGTCACGCCGGGGCAGGCATCCTTGCTGATTCGGCTCTGGCTCAGACAATGGTAGAAGTACACATCGTCGGACTTCTTGCGGATATTCCGCTGCCGGTGCAGGCTGCCGCCGCAATGGGCGCAGAACACCTTGCCTTTGAGAAGATTCGGCGTGAAGGCTTTGACCTCCCGCGCCTTGGCGCGGCTGGCGGTCTGATTGAGAATTTCCTGCACCGCCGCGAACTGTTCCCGGCTGATGATGGCCTCATGGGTGTCCCGCACCACCGTCCATTCCTCGGCATCGGCCTTGACCTGCCGGTGATCCACGGTTTTGGTCTGTCCCTGTACCAAATCGCCGGTGTAAACCTCGGAGCGGAGAATGACGCCAACAGTCCGGGTCTGCCACTTGCCGTTGCCAAGCAAATTCTCGTGGGCGATCTTGCCCTGCATCTTCTTGTAGTAGCTGGGGGTGAGAACGCCCGCTTCATTCAGCCGCACGGCGATGGTATTGAGGCCAGCGCCCTCGGAAGCCCAACGGAACATCCGCTGCACTACAACGGCGGCAACGGGGTCGATGATAAGCTGGTGGCAATCGTCCTCCGCTTTCAGATAACCGTAAGGAGTACGCGCACCGATGAACTTGCCGTCCTTCATGGCCTGCCGCTGCTGCGCCCTGATCTTGCGTCCGATGTCCAAAGCGTAGGCTTCGTTTATCATGTTCCGCAGCGGAATGATGATACCGGAATGGGCGTCCTCCGGGGCGACGGTATCGAAGTTTTCATTGACCGCAATAAAGCGGATATTACGGATGCGGAAATACTGTTCGATGTAGTAGCCGGTGTCGATGGTGTTTCGTCCTAAACGGGAGAGGTCTTTGACAATCACGCAGTTTACATGACCGGCCTCAATATCCGAGAGCATCTGCTGAAAGCCCGGACGGTGGAAGTTTGTCCCCGTCGCACCGTTGTCGATATAGGTATCGTACACGCTGATCTCCGGGTACTGCTCCAGATAGCGGGCAATAATCATCTGCTGGGTTTCAATGGATACGCTGTGCGTGTGGGTATCCTCCACCGAAAGGCGGACGTAGATCGCGGCGCGGCAAGCGGCGTCGGCCTCCTGAGCGGCCACCGCAGCCGTTTCTTTTCTGCTTTTTCTTGCCATGCTCAGCCCACCTTTCTCTGTTCGTAATCTTTCTGCTGCGCCGCCAGCGCCAAAAGCCGCAACGCCTTTTTGTATTCGTCCTCATGGGTAAAGGTAATATCCAGCTCCTTTTTGCCACGGACGCGGATGCTCTGTACCATGTGAATGAGCGCCCTGCGGTCTAAGGTTTCCAACGTGGAGAACTGCGTAAACTGTGAAATCCAGCGGTTGCGCTCACTCCGGTTTTCCAAAACCTCCGTGAGTTTTTCCTTGAGAACGCGGACGCTCTCGCGAATGTCCTCGGCCTGCTTGGTGTACTTTGCCTTATAGGAAGCGTATTCTTCCTTGGTAAGCATACCTCCCACAAGGCTCTCATAAAGCCGTGCCTTGAACTCCAGCACCTGCTCCAACCGGCGCTCGTTGTCGGTGATGTGGTCGCTGTATTCCTTGGCAAGCGCCTGATTGATGCTGGTCTGGTCAATGCCGGTCAGCAGCGCCTCCAGAGAAGCAATATTGCCGATATAGGCTTTCAGGCTGTCCCGCACACAGTCGATCAGGCTGCTTTCTTTCAGCATGACCGGATGGGCGCAGCCCTTTTTCTTGCCGGTGGGACAATAATAGTAGTGGTACTCCTTGCCGTTTGCACGGTTGGTCTTGCGGGTCATGCGGCTTCCGCAACACCCGCAGATCAGGATACCGGAGAACAGATACACTGTGTCCTCGTTGGGAGAAGTCCGGGTATCCAGTCCCTTAATGCGCTGCACCAGCTCAAAATCCTGACGGGCAATCAGCGCTTCATGGGCATCCGGAACACGCACCCACTCGGAGGCGGGGCGCTGCTCCATCTGCTTGATCTTGTAATGCGGCGTCCCCTGTTTGCCCTGCACCAGCGTTCCGGTGTAGGTTTCATCCTGCAAGATGCGGATGATGGTGGTAGCCGACCACTTGCAGTCAGCCTTGTCCGCGTACCCCTTTTTCGCGTAGGGCAGGCCGTTGTTCTTCTTGTAAGCCAGCGGGGAGAGGATACCCAGCCGGTTCAGCTCTGATGCGATCTTGGAGGCACTTGCGCCCTCCAGCCGCATACGGAAGATGTCGCAGACAACGCGGGCGGCGTAGGGGTCAGGGACGAGTAGGTTTTTATTATCCTCGGCTTTCATGTAGCCATACACCGGGAACGCGCCGACGAAATCGCCGTTGCGCCGCTTCACGTCCAGTGAGGTGCGGGTCTTGATGGAAATGTCCCGGCAATAGGCTTCGTTCATAATGTTCTTGACCGATACGGTCAGATCATCGCCGCTGTCGTGGGCGGTGTCGATGCTGTCGGTGATGGCAATGAAGCGCACCCCGTAGGCCGGGAATACCCGGCGCAGATACCGGCCAGTTTCGATGTACTCGCGCCCCAGCCGGGAGAGGTCTTTTACGATGACGCAGTTGATGTTGCCATCGGTGACATCCTGCATCATTTCCTTGAACGCAGGGCGGTCAAAGATGATGCCGCTGTATCCATCGTCGATCTTTTCGGAAACGACCTCAATATCCGGGTTGCGCTCCACAAAGTTTTCAATGAGCTTGCGCTGATTGGAAACGCTGTCGCTCTCACTGGAATGATCGTCGGTGTAGGACAGGCGGATATAAGCGGTGGCTTTGTATTTAGGCATGAAAAAGCACTCCTTTCTCCCGGACTGCTCCCGCATGAAAAGAGTGGTTATCTGGCTATTAGGTTTTCATCCTTTTCCACACCGATCATAGCACTCTCTGCGGAAAAAAGCGAGGATGTCGCTCAGCGCAAAATGCCTTGCAGACAGTCCTCCAACGTAACGCCGTTCCCGGCAAAGCAGGCGTTTACCACGAAATCGCCGCAGCGGAAGCGGTAAGGATTTTTGATCTGGCGGATAAAGGCGGCAATGCGTTCTTCCTTGGGAAGATTTTTGTCTACGGATACTTCCCGGATGTCCACCAGTTCATCCGTGTGGATTTGGGTTTCGTTTGGCGTTGGCTGCATCATGGCGATCTCCTTTCTCGGTTTGGTGGGTTTCCTCAAGGTCACATGAATGCGCTGACGGGAAAGGCCGTCAGCGCATGGTATCTGACTTTGAGAGGCGGCTGCGCGGGCAGAATTGGAGCCACATAACATAATGGCGAATACCGGCGCAGCCGCTCTGCTTGTCCATTTGAGAATATCCATCCTATTTGCCACGCGCCCCGGATAGTGGGCATGATGCAGGCCGCCCTTGGCAGGGCTGTCATAACTCCACGATACCGCTGCCTCAAAGAGCTGGCGCATACCGCAGGGTTCCCCCTCAAGTCTGTGGGAGGGCGTGAGCAAGTTTCATTATCCGCCGCGCTGTCATCGCGCCCGATTTGCCGAATCGGGTCTAAGGCTGCGTAGATCGCTCGGATGGCTTTTCCGGAATCACCTCCTTGAAGCCATCGTCGTGGCGGCGCACCTTATGCCGCTATCACGCGGGTTTTGTGCCTGCATCATGGTCTATTCAGTTTTCAACGTTCGGTGAAAGGCTTCGTGGAGAATGTCCCTTCACCCATCATCTTTTTTAGGGCATTTTTGCAAGGTGTTTTCCGCATTTCTCAGAAATATTTTTTGATTTTTCTGATCGCAGTGGTGATGCTGAGAGAAGCGGCCTGATGGGACACGCCTTCTTTTTCTCCAATTTCATCAACGGTCATTCCGTCAATGTAGTACATCCAAAGTCTGCGAAACTGCGTTTCCGTCAGCTTGTCCCTGATCTGAGAAACCATCGCGGAAGCCACTCTGCGCCGTTCAACTTTCTCGTGCTGGCGCTCCATAACCACATCAATGGCAGGAATGGAAAATGCGGCTTCGGACAGGCCGTCAATGGACGTATTGTGTTTCCCCTCTACCACATCCTGATTGTCCTCGGTGTGGTAGTTCCCATCTGACCAAGATTTCCATTTCAGGAATTCTTCCTCGCTGGCAAAGTCCTCGCGGGTCAGGCGGACGATGACTTCATTGGCGTCCATATAAACGATGGCATCGGGGTCTTTCTTATTCAGCGCATAGATGCTCTTTCTGTTAAACATAATATGTCCTCCGTTTCGGTGTTGGGTGGGTGGTGAACTAGACCAACACCGGCGGAGAACGACAGCCGACAGGAAAACGTAAAAAGGCGCTCGAACAGGCATGATGACCTGAACGAGCGCCTTGCGTGCGAGTGAAAACATGAGTAACGAATACTGTACCGGGAGGGGCTAAATCACAGATGAACCAAACCGCATAAAAAGAGAGCTGCAACTCGCTTTCGTGAGTGCAGCTCGTCTGGGGGATAGCCGCGTGCTTTTTGAAGTGGACGGCTAATCGGTGCTTATGCTTTTTTACATGACCGCGAGCGGCCTTAGCAGTATCTCCTGTTCATCCGTGACATCATAAAATTACCTCCAACTCGCTGAATGTGATTTGCGGCTCATTCAATGTGAGCTTCATGTGTATTTAAGTGAATTGAGGCTCACTCTACAATGTAGTAGAGGTGATTTACAATGAACTTTCTTGACCTGTTCGCCCAAAAGCTTCGCGAAAAGCGGGAGCAGAAAAAGATCACGCAGCGCGAATTAGCGGAACGGCTTAATATGTGTACCCGAACTGTCATTGAGATTGAAAAGTGCAAGAGCAATCCGAAATTTGAAACGGTTGCGCTGATCTCAGAAGAAATGGACATCAGTCTGGATGGAATCGTGTTCCACGATAGAGCGCCGCAGACCGTTGCCAAGTGCGTTCTTGATTACTTTGCAGGAAAGGGTGAAGAAGAGTCGCAACGGTACATAGACCTGTGCATGAGCGCAGATAAGCTGAAGTGATGTACAGGGGAAAACAAAAGGGCCGATGATTGTCTTTCATGTAGAGCAGCCAGTGGGCTTATATTTTCCCCACTGGCTGCTCTTGTCCGCACAGTTGGAACGACGGGCATTAGTATCCTATTTTTCCTGTTTGTGTGCATCCCGGATCTTTTCAAAGGTGTCCTGACTGATGGCGTGTTCAATCCGGCAAGCATCTCGCTCTGCAATTTCAGGGTCAACGCCAGCTGCGATAAATTGCTCTGTAAAGAACTGATGCCGCTCATAAATTTTTTCGGCAACATTCCGGCCTGTTTCGGTCAAATGCAAAACGTAATCACTATCTACCGTTAAAAAGCCCCCTTCACGCAAAGCCGACACCGCATAGCTTACACTGGCTTTTGAAACTCCAACACGCCGTGCAACATCAATAGAGCGGACAGCACCGTGATTCTTTTGAAGAACCAGCACAGCCTCCAGATAATCCTCTCCGGACGCATGAATCTTCACTATTGTCTCCTTTATGCAAGGCTCCAGCCGGAGGACTTTTTACGGATATTTACAAAATCCTGATAAATCCCGGCTTTTGCCATAAGCTCGTCATGGGTTCCCTGTTCGCTGATCCGTCCATCGGAGATCACCAAAATCTGATCTGCCTGACGGATGGTATTCAGGCGGTGTGCAATCACAAGCAATGTTTTACCCTTTACCAGTTCATTGATTGCCTCCTGGATATAGCTTTCATTATCGGTATCAACACTTGCAGTCGCTTCATCCAAAATGACAATCGGTGCGTCCTTCAAAATGCAGCGGGCGATAGAGATTCTTTGCTTTTCGCCGCCGGACAGAGTAGCGCCGCCTTCACCGATGATTGTCTGGAATCCATCTGGCAGCGCCATGATAAAATCATAGCAGCGGGCTTTTTTTGCAGCCTCATAGACTTCTTCCTCGGTAGCGTCCGGTTTACCCATGCTGATATTGTTGTAAATGGTATCCTGGAACAAGTACACCCTCTGGAAAACCATGCTGATCTGTTCCATCAGTTCGGCGAGAGGTACATCCCGAATATCTGTACCACGGATTGTCACTTTGCCGGATTTCACATCCCACAGCCGCGCCAGAAGGTTCGCAATCGTGGATTTTCCACCGCCAGACGGTCCCACAAGTGCGGTCATGGTATTCTTCTGCATAGAGAAGCTGATGTTGTGCAGGACTTCCTTGTCCTGATAGGCGAAGCCCACATCGCTAAATTGTACTTCTGGCTGATCCGGCTGTGCCTGTGACAGAATATGTTGATTTCCGTTATCGGGAAGTTCGGGCTCGTCCAAAACAGCTTCAATGCGGTCTAATGCGGCATTCATCACGGTCAGTCGGGTTGCTTCTCCATAAAGAGCTTTCAGAGGTCCAAAGAGATCAAAGACAAACAGCAGCACGCCCAAAAGATAAGCCAGGGAGAGTACGCCTTCCTGATGTAAAAAAACGGATAAACCGAAGATAGCGGCAATACCCACGCCATAGAGAATGTTTAAGCCAGTGGTCCACGGTGTCATTTTCTGCTCAAACTTCGTATTGACATCCCTTGATTTTTTGAAGTTTTCCGTTAATTCGTCAGATTTTTCTCCGAGCAGATTGTAACTTTTGATAACCCCAATTCCTTCAGCAAAAGACAAGACCGCATCCGTCAAATTCTCGCTTTGGTTTTGACGCCCGACAGCCTCCTTGAAGGAAACCTTATTCATATATTTTGCAACCAGCGATGCCAGCAAGGTAATGATTACCGCAATCAGCCCAAGTCTCCAATCCAGTACGAACATAAAAACAGCTAAAACCAAAGTAGACAGCATATAGCTCATCATGTTGCCAATGGTACTCATAGAAACTTCCTCAATGAATACCATATCCGTACTGAGAACAGAGCTGATTTTGCCAATATTCCCCGATGTAAAGTAACCCATCGGCATTTTTCTTAAATGATTTCCCAACTCCATCCGTTTATCAGCAAAGATCATAAATCCAGCGGCACTTTGCAGACGGTCGCTCAAATAGTGAACCACTGTCTGAACCACTACAACAGCTAATAATCCAAGTCCGACAAACAGACAGGTCTTTCCAGTCAGCGTATTATCAGCAAACCCGGCCAAGACAATAAACGCCATGAAGATCGGCATTTTGGAGAGAATGGACTCGACAAATGCACATAGAAATGCAGCCTGAATACGGCTTTTATACCTCCCGGAGAGGTTCAGGATTCTTGAAATCAATGCAAACATTTATCTTCCCTCCTTTGCAGTAGATACTTTCCACTCGGCGCTGTCCTGAGCCGCTTTCCACAACTTTTGATATTCAGGGCAGGACTGGATCAGCTCTTGATGTCTGCCCGTTGCAACCAGTTTTCCGTGATCCATAACACAAATCTGATCTGCGTTCATTATGGCTGGTAATTTGTGTGCAATAACCACAAGGGTCTTACCTTTTACAAGCTCTGCAATGGCGGCCTCCATCTTTTCTTCGTTTTCAGGATCGGCATAGGCAGTTGCCTCGTCAAGCACCACAATAGGAGCATCCTTTAAGATTGCCCTTGCCAGAGAAATACGCTGGCGCTGACCGCCGGAGAGCATTTTTCCTGCATCACCAGCCATCGAATGAATACCCTGCGGAAGTTTCTCAAGGAACTCCATACACTGAGCTTTCTTTGCGGCCTCCACCACTTCTTCGTCTGTTGCGTTCAGCCGACCAAGCCGAATGTTTTCGAGCAGAGAGGTATTGAACAGGTATTGATCCTGTGCCACATAGGAGATACGGCTGTTGAGTGCTTCAAGACTCATATCGCATAGTTTCTGCCCACCGATGGAAATACTGCCTTTCTGTGGGTCATAATAGTGAATCAGCAGTTTCGCTAATGTACTCTTGCCGGAGCCACATTTTCCTACAAGGGCTGTTTTCTGTCCAGCTTTTGCCGTAAAGGAAATGTCATGGAGAACTTCATCCATGGTCACCACAGGCTTTCCATCCGGGCCGGGCTGTGTGGCCTGATAACCAAAAGAAACATGGTCATAAGTAATGGTGTCATCTTTTCCGTTGAATACATCCTCTGTCTGCTGAAGCTCTGGTGCATCCAGTACCTGCTCCAATGCAGAAATTTTATAGTTGAGCTGGGGCATGGTAGGCAGGAATCCGAGAGATTTCAGCAGCGGCATACCAATACTTAAAGAAAGACACAGTACCAAGATCAAATTAGGCAGAGTAGACCAGCCAGAGAGAACGAACCATGCGCCAAAAGGCAAAGTCAGAATAATGGTGCATGGAAGCAGACTGC
>ERZ773210.2882-NODE-2882-length-13053-cov-2.432374_pt1 | contig 13053 bp, 16 predicted proteins | sample MGYA00580528_ERZ773210 | MGnify/ENA primary metagenome ERZ773210 (study PRJEB29015, sample SAMEA2737769) | human gut metagenome | biome: human gut; feature: human-associated habitat; material: faeces | place: China | collected 2012 ...
CGCCGAACAGCCGGTGCATCTCCTCGGCCGCAACGGTGCGGTCGTCGAAGGACAGCACCTCGTCGCCCACCAGCTGGTAGTCCTCGTGGCCCTTGCCCGCGATGAGCACGGAGTCGTCGGGCCCGGCCCATTCCAGCGCCAGCGCGATGGCCGCGCGGCGGTCGGGCTCCACGGCGAAGCGCCCCTCGCCCGAGCCCATGCCGCCCACGATGTCGTCGATGATGGCCAGCGGGTCCTCGTGACGCGGGTTGTCGCTCGTCACCACGGCGTAGTCGGCCGCGAGCGCGGCCTTGCCCATGATGGAGCGCTTCGACGCGTCGCGGTCGCCGCCGCAGCCGAACACGCAGACGGTGCGCCCGCGCGTCAGCGCCATGATGGACGAAAGCGCCTTCTCCAGCGCGTCGGGGGTGTGCGCGTAGTCCACGAACACGGCGATGCCTCCGTCGCACGGCGCGCTCACGCGCTCCAGACGGCCGGGGATCTGCGGTGCCTCTTCCAGCGCCTCCACTATCACGTCGGCCGGGATGCCCAGCTGCAGCCCGATGCCGAAGGCGCACATGACGTTCTCTACGTTGAACTTGCCCACCAAGGGGTAGCGGAAGCGGTGGCGGCTACCACGCACGTCCAGCTCCACCTCGGTGTGCGTGGGGGCGTAGCGCACGTCCACGGGATGGATCTGCGCCGCGGCGTCGAAGCCCGTGGTCACGATGCTGTCCTCGTTCGTGGCGCAGCGGCGCAGAAGCTCGCGGCCCCACTTGTCGTCGATGCAGATGACGCGGCGGGCCGGGTAGTCCTTGCCGAACAGGCGCGCCTTGGCCTCGAAGTAGGCCTCGAACGTGTGATGGTAGTCGAGGTGGTCCTGCGTGAGGTTCGAGAACGCGGTCACGGCGAACGTCGTGCCCCACGTGCGCTCCAGGTCGAGCGCGTGCGAGCTCACCTCCATGGCCACCACGCCGCAGCCGTATTTCCGCATCATATAACCGGTGGCCCAGTTCTGATTTCCCCCGAAAGATTTATCCGCCTGCGTCTTTACCGCAAGATAGGTGTGCCTTAGACAGCAGCGTCTGTTCTCCATAGACTTTCTCCTTTAAACGACAGTTCCCATGAAATAAAAGCCCTTACATTCGTCCAGACTGACATTGACATACTGTCCGATCCGGGACGCTTCGCCCGGGAAATGAACCAGCAGGTTGTTGCTCATGCGGCCTGTCACATAACCGGGCTTGTGGTCGTTGACCTCCTCAATCAGGACCTCCTGAACAGTTCCGGTATAGCGGGCAGTCTGCTCTCTGGCACAGCTCTGTACCAGCGCCAGGAGCTTGTCAAAACGGACTTTATTGTCCGCATCCGGCACCTGATTTTCCATGGCGGCAGCAGGCGTTCCGGTTCGTTTGGAATAGATAAAGGTAAAGGCATTGTCGTATTTTACGCGACGGATCACATCGATGGTCTCGTCTACGTCTTCCTTTGTCTCCCCGGGGAATCCTACGATAATATCTGTAGTGATCGCCATATCAGGAATCTCCTTACGGATCTTCTCCGCCAGCTCCAGATACTGCTCCTTGGTGTACTTACGGTTCATAGCCTTTAAGATCCGGCTGCTTCCGGACTGCAGGGGCAGGTGCAGATGACGGCAGATCTTCTTCGATTCCTTCATAACCCGAATCAGCTCGTCGGACAGATCCTTCGGATGAGACGTCATAAAACGGATCCGGCGAATGCCGTCAATCTTCTCCACCTCGCGGAGAAGCTGCGCAAAGGTCATGGGATTCTCCAGATTCTTTCCATAGGAATTGACATTCTGGCCCAGCAGCATGACCTCGGTCACACCGTCCGCAGCCAGCTTCTCGATTTCCCGGATAATGTCCTCAGGCTTCCGGCTCCGCTCCCGGCCACGCACATAGGGCACAATGCAGTAGCTGCAGAAATTATTGCAGCCGAACATGATGTTGACGCCAGACTTGAAGGCGTATTTCCGCTCAATGGGAAGCTCCTCCACGATCTCCTGCGTATCCTTCCAGATATCTACAATCATGCTGCCGTTCTGCATGCTTTCCGCCAAAAGCTCCGCGAATTTAAAAATATTATGGGTGCCGAAGACCAGATCCACGAAGCGGTAGCTCTGCTTTAACTTCTCCACTACTTCCGGCTCCTGCATCATGCAGCCGCAGAGAGCAATCTTCATATGGGGATTGCTTTTCTTCCGGTGCTTTAAGAGGCCCAGGTGACCATAGACCTTCAGGTTAGCGTTTTCACGGACGGTACAGGTATTGTAAATGACGAAGTCGGCGGTATCCTCTTCTGTTGGCTTATATCCGATTTTTTCCAGTATTCCGGTCAGCTTCTCGGAATCCCTTGCATTCATCTGACAACCGAAGGTCGTAACGCAGAAAGTCAGCGGGCGGCCAAGCCGCGCGCTTTCCTCTGCTACCTGCTTTCTACAGACCTCTATAAAATAATACTGGCGCTCCGGCTCGGTCTCCGGGGCTGCCGCCCAGATTTCACTGTTTAAATTCATGTTTGTTCTCCTGTAATCTCATATCCTTCTGCACGGGCTCCATTTTTCGACAGACCCGTATTTTATAATATTACCTTTTTTACAGGCTTCGTGCAACCATTTGTTTTGGTTTGTATTCCATTTTCTATTTTCGACTGCTTAGCCCAGGGCCACATCCAGGGCCATCATCAGTGTAAATCCCATAGCGAAAAAGATTGTTCCGATATCTGAGTGTTTTCCCACGGACATCTCCGGAATCAGTTCCTCGATGACCACATACATCATGGCGCCTGCCGCAAAGCTCAAAAGATATGGAAGGGCCGGAAGAATCAGGGTGGCGGCCAGAATCGTCAGAAAGGCGCCGATGGGTTCCACGACGCCGGACAGAACGCCGTAGAGGAAGGATTTTCCCTTGCCTGCGCCCTCGGCCCGGAGAGGCAGGGAGATGATCGCGCCCTCGGGAAAGTTCTGGATGGCAATACCGATGGACAGGGCCAGCGCACCTGTTACGGTGATATAAGTATTGCCGGAGAGCCATCCCGCGTAGACAACGCCCACCGCCATACCCTCGGGAATGTTGTGGAGTGTCACGGCCAGCACCAGCATCGTCGTGCGCTTCAGGTGGCTTCTGGGTCCCTCTGCCTCGTCGCTGTTCCGGTGTAAATGCGGGATGATGTGATCGAGCAGCAGCAAAAATAAAATACCGACCCAGAAACCAATAACTGCCGGGACGAAGGCCCAGATTCCCATGGCCGCCGACTGTTCCATGGACGGAATCAGCAGGCTCCAGATGGAAGCTGCCACCATAACGCCCGCCGCAAAGCCGGTCAATGCCCGGCTGACCTGTTCATTTAAGGATGTTTTCATAAAAAAGACCATGGCCGCTCCAAGGGAAGTTCCTGCAAAGGGTATTAAGATTCCCCGGATTATTTCTGATGTCATATAAGAATCTCCTTTCCTGGATTAGCCTGAACTAACCGTTTTATGATTATTATATGCGTCAAAGCTCCGCACTGTCCATAGCAGGATTTCTTGTTGAGAATAAAAGAAGGACAAGCCCTGCTTATCCTTCGTAAAATTTCCTGCTGCATTTATTCGAAATAGTTGATACTTCTGGTCTTATCATAATAGATCACATTTTCCTGCCGCACAGACGCCGTTCCATGCTCCACATCAATGATCGATACCGCGCAATTTTTATGGACGCCGCCCTTCCAGAAATCTTTCAAATCTGTAATCAGAAGACTGGACAACAGTGCTTTCACAAGCGCTCCATGGGCGGATATCAGCACAGTTTTGTCCTGATACTCCGGCCGGTCAATGAGCCAGGTCAAAAAATCTGTTCCCCGGACACAGAGCTCCGCGATGGATTCACCGCCCTCCGGCGGATTATAGTGGGCCGGATTCTGGAAAAAATTCGGGAAATCCGGATCCGGGATGTTGTAATTCGGCCCCGTACAGCACAGACCCTCGAAGCAGCCAAAGCTGATTTCCTTCAGGCGCTCGTCCACAATCAGGGGAATCTGCCGCTCCCGTTTCATGATTTCCGCCGTCTGATAGGCGCGCTTCAGCGGACTTGAAAAAATCACATCAAAGGGAATGCCTTTCAGCGCCTCCGACGTAATCTCCGCCACTTCAATACCATTTCGATTTAAGGGAATGTCCGTCGTTCCCTGGAGCCAGTGCTTTGTATTCCAGTCTGTCTCACCGTGACGGATCACATAGATGACCATTTAAGTTTCCTCCTGCTATATAAAATCGAACTTATATTCGTTTTGGCTTATTATAGCATTTTGTCCGGAGCTTGTCATCCATTAAATTTATGAAAATGAAAAAGAACCGCAGCCCCAGATTTTCATCCAAAGCTGCGGAGTCCCCTGTAACTCAGGTTTCTTTTTGAAAAACGTTTTCTCGAACTTTTCTGAACAGGGCGGGCTTATTTACCGGCCATCTGCTTTTCCTGTTCCTCGATCATCTTCTTTACCATATAGCCGCCTACGCTTCCGTTCTGCTTGGAAGTCAGGTTGCCGTTGTAGCCGTCGGTCAGCGGTACGCCCAGCTCGCTGGCTACCTCGTACTTGAACTTGTCAAGAGCGCCCTTTGCCTCCGGTACTGCTGCGGTATTTGAAGATTTGTTTGCCATAAGAAACTCCTCCTTACTGCAGACGGGAATCTTTTTATACATTCCATTTGTCTGCGGTTCGTGATTGGTTGTTACAGGAGTTATTATGCGGAATAATCCGCTCTTTACACTGGGAGTTCCTTGCTTCTCTGATAAAATTTGGCTGTTTGCTTTCTAAAAGGTCAACCGCATCTGATTCCAGACCACATTGCCGTGTACGGATTCGGACACGCCCTCATTTACAAAACCGAATTTGGCGTAATAGGGAATCAGCCGATCCTTACAGGTCAGCACCAGACCTTTTCGGCCCTGCTCTCTGGCGTCCGCAATGGCCCGTTTGATGATCTCGCCCGCATACCCCTTCTTCCGGTAAGCCGGAATGGTATTGACGCCGAAAATCATCTGCCAGTCTCCGTTTTCGCGGTGCATTTCGGCCTTTTCATACATTTCATCGGTCAGATCCGCCTCATCGGTCACGAAGCCGTCTACAAAAGCGATAAGCTTGTCGCCGTCAAACATGAGCCAGAAATGCTTTCCGTAATGAGTCAGGCGCTTTTCAAATTCTTCTTTGGTGGCCGCCTCGGCAGGCGGGAAGCACTCGGCCTCCACGGCGGATACAGTCTCCAGATCTTCGATAGTCGCTGTTCTGATTGTCATATGTTTCTCCTGCTTTCTGTAAATAAATTTGTCTTATTTTATACTAAATTTTCTGATCTGCCAAGCGGATTTATTCCGGAAATTCGTACCGTACGACCGCACAGTTCCTAACACCAAAGAAGGCATATTCCTCGTTGGTCATTTCATAAAAATAGGACTGCACCACACGGGCAATGCCGTTGTGAGCCACCAGAATATAGGTCTTTTCCTTTTCGGCTTTCAGATCATCCAACAGGTTGTAGATACGCTGGGCCACCTGGAGCATGGATTCGCCGCCCTCGAAACGGCTTAAAAACTGCTCCTTGGCCTTCCGAAAATCCGCTCCGTCCCGGGGCGTGGACTCCCATTTTCCAAAATCCTGTTCGATCAGCCGCGGCTCCATCCGTGCCGGGATTCCGGTCACCTCTGAGATATGTCTGGCTGTCTCCGCTGCGCGGACAAGCGGCGAATATAGAATCTCATCCGCCTGAATGCCTTCCTCCAGAATCTTCTTTCCGGTCTCGATGGCCTGCTGATGGCCCAGATCCGTCAACGCGATATCCGTGGCCCCGCAGATTTTATTTTCCACATTCCAAATGGTCTGTCCGTGGCGGACAAAGTAGAGGGTGTGCATGGGTGATTCTCCTTTGTTTTGTAAAATAATACTTGATTTCTTCTTTTTTATTGTATATAATAACTTCGAAAAGAATCGGTTTTTTACCGTACGCAGATGTTATATCTGGCCAAGCGGGGTACTCGGTTCTTTTTTTATATTTATAATATCATACAAGTATTTCTTGCCGTCTGCATCATGACGGATAATCATTCTTGCTTTATATACATTATAACGTTCAACTTCCCCTTGTTCATTGTATACAGCAATGGCAAACCGTACATCATAACGATACCATCCATATCTTGCATCCAATTTATGTTTTGGATTTAAATTTTCCTGATAAGACTTATTTACAGAAAGCTCTATTAGTTCCGGAATTGCCTGCGCTGCATTTGCTTTCGCCTTTGCTAAGCCACCTTTTAATGTAGCTATATACCTGGAACCAGCATATTCATCTGGTAAATCTTTTCCGATATAAATCTCTTCTCGGTCCTCTTCTATCATATAAATATCACCAATATATCGTTCCAGATATTTTTCTACATCGCTCCATAGAATTTTTTGTTTGTTCTTAAATATAATATCGTGAATTACAACAATTTTATTGCCATCTGTATCTCGGACAATATTAATGTTTCTTTTTCCTCTTTCTATGAAGTCTTTTGTTTTTTCAATTCCCACATAATAAGCCAACATACGCGGAATATATTCCGGCGGGTTTCTCCTTCCGGCTTCCCAATCCTCCATTGTTCTAATTGGTAGTCCATATTTTACGCAGAATTCTTTCCTTGTAAGTCCCGTTTGTAAACGAATTTCCTGTATTGTCATATTTGTTGTTTCATCCTCCACGCAATGAGTGGTTTTATTGTAACATGTAATAAGCTTATACGCAAGATTACAGATACCACTCTAGCCTTCTGGTTCCCAGATATGGAACCTTCTCCCGCCATTCCCGTGCTTCTGCGAGATTCAGTTCGCAGCGTATCAGCTGCTCCCGGTCGTCGGCTTTTATGATCACGTCGCCGCTTGGATATACCACCAGGGACTCTCCGGCGAAATCCATGTCGCCCTCCCGGCCCACCCGGTTGCACATGGCGATGAAAACCTGATTCTGCATGGCCTGAACACGGATTTCCCATTCGAACATGGTCAGTGGCTCCGCTTTTGTATTGGCTGTGGGAATCAGAATTAAATCCGCGCCTTTCAGGACGCAGGTACGCACGCTTTCGGACAAGTGGCGGTCTTTCCGTCCTGTTCCAGATAGACATTGGGAGAAAGATAGAGCTTCTGCTCCACGGCCTTCTCCGCCAGCGCCCACAGCTCTGGCGCGCTCTCCCGCATACACCAGCGATCTGCGTTTTGTTTTTCATATTGTGGGAAAAATGGGGAAAGTTGAATCTCCGGGAAGAACAGCAGATCACTGTCCGCCGCTTCATCACAAAAGACCAGGGATTTTTGCAGATTTTCTTCGACGGAATCCGTCATGCGCATCTGCGCCAGGGCAAGCTTACAGGTATGTTGCATCGGAAATGCCTCCGTTTTGAATGGTTTGTTTTTTATTATAACCCGGCGATATTTCTTTTTCAATTGAAAATCAGGAAGACAGAGCCTGCCTTCCTGATCGATAAACTAATTTTTGTTTTTTGCTGGTTCGATGTTCGTAATCTCATTCATCGAATCGGTATTTGCGGTGTTTGCGTGTTCCGCTGTCACGCTATTATTTACCGTATCGCCATTCGGAAAATAGATCGTCGAGTCCACCAGCTTCGCGCCTTTTCCATCCATGCGGACCTTCAGCCACACTTCACGCAGAACGGACTCCTGGAAGCCTGCACCGTCCTTTGCAAAATGCCCCAAAAGCTGCATCCGCACAAAGAGCATATCGCCCAGGACGCTGACATCCTGATACTGCACTGAAGTAACCTCTGCGTCCGCATAATCGGTGTATTGGAAGCCATCCAGGTTGAACAGCTGTGTTTGATTCACGCTGTCTGTGTATCCAAATACGGCTCCGGCGTCCACCAGCACCTGATTCCAGCCCCGGCTGTTGGCTACGGAAATGGCGTCCAGATCCGTCTGGGTATAGGCGGGTTCGATAGAGCTTAAGTAATCCGGTTCGACGGCTGCCAGCAGATCTCCTGTCTCTTCATTTGCCCCCAGCAAGGTCATATCCAGTGCCGTCCGGGTCTCGTTCTGAAATTCCAGATCCGTCTGGTAGATGCCGTAGGGAACGTCTTCCCCGTCCGGACTGTTAAAATATTTCTGATAATATACGGTATCATTCAACACTACAAAGGTGGGCGCGTCGGTCAGATAAGCCTCCGTTGTCTCCCCGGTTTTCCGATTGTAGGAGTAAAAATTGCCGTAGAAATATCCGGCGCTGCCCTCGTAATGACCAGCCGCTGTGAGGACCACATTTTCATCCACATACAGGCTTGTAATGGGATTCTGATTGCCCGGGTTAAGAAGCGCCGTATCGCCGGAAGCGGTATTGTATTCCCAGACACTGTGATCGCCAGGATCGTAGTAAAGACTGCTGCCGTCCGCGGTGCTGCCTAGAAGTTCTCCCTCCGCAACCATTTCCATATTTGCAGCGGTAAAGGGCTGCCGCCAGATGCGGGAGACGCCGCCTGTCTCGTTCCAGGAATCGTAATACAGATACGCGCCGTCGGAATAGAGTTTTGTTCTATCCATGGTATAGAGCTCGCCGTCTACCGCGATGAGCTCACTGCCATTGCCGAGAATCGTATGATCTGCTGTCGTTTCGGAACCTGTTTTTCCTGTTTCCGCAGAGGTTCCAGATTCCGTATCGGATTCTGTCGTTGGTGTCGTCGGTCGTAAAAGCAGACCGAGGGCTGCCGCCACCAGAATGATAACTCCGATCAGAGTGATTCCAACGGTCTTTTTCCGATAATGCAACACGTTTTGAATCCGGCTTTTCAGGGAAGGTTCCCCGAAGGTCAGGGAGCTGACCGCATATCCATTCTGCTTCGCAGCGTACTTTAAAAGACTGGCAGCGTAATCCTTCCGAATATCCCGGGCACTGTTCTGGAGCACTGCCTCGTCGCAGGATATCTCCATATCCCGGCAGAAAAGCACATAGGCCAGCCAGACGCAGGGATTGAACCAGTGAAGCGTCCGGATCAGTAAAAACAGAAGCTTCCAAAGGGTATCCAGGCGCTTTCTGTGATAGTCCTCATGGGCCAGAATGTAATGCTTTTCCGTCTCCTCCAGGTTCGCAGGAAGACAGATAACTGGCCTCAGGACACCCCATACGAAAGGAGCCGGGAGCTTTTCGTATTCCCGGATTCGCTGTTTCGGAGCGCTTCTGACACATCGGTTTTTGCTTAAAAGTGCCTTTAATTTTATGGTAGAAACAGTCTGCTGGATTAGCAGTAATACGATTCCGGACAGCCATACTATGCGGAACATCAGACTCCAATTCCAGGTGCTCTTGCTTTGACCGGAAATCCCTGTCTCGGTGCCTGTCAGATTGTTTTGCTGTGTTTCCTGAAGTTCTTCCGGGAACTGTGCTTCCATTCCGGATTTCAGCCCTGTACCGGACAGCTGATGGATCGTACCGGACAGCTCATTGCTTCGATTCTCCAGATTCTGAGCGGTGGTTTCCACCCTGGAAGGAATCAGACTGAAAGGACTTTGCAGCCCTGTCGGCACACAAAAATTCAGGAACACCAGCAGCCAGAGCCCGTAGGCCAGTTTTCTGGAACAATGCAGCACCTTCAGCATCAGGAACCGCAGAAGAACCACCAACAGCACGGTATAACTGCCAATCAGACTCAGATGTAAAACCGCGCCAAATACCTTTTCCATCCTCAATCCTCCCCGTACTCTTCAATCAGCTCTGCCAATTCGTCAATTTCTTTCTTACTCAGCTTTTTCCGCTTCAAAAAGGCCGCTACAAAATTCGGCAGAGACCCCTCATAATTCTCCTCCAGGTATCGTTCGCCCTTCCGTCTGGCGTATTCCTCCTGACTCATCCGGGATGTGACCACTGACTGCTCATTCTGGAAAATGCCATTTTCACAGATCTTCCGAAGCACCGTATAGGTGGTCGACTTCTTCCAGTTCAAATGCTCCGCTGCCAGCCGCACCAGTTCCCCGCTCCGCAGCGGCTCATGCTCCCAGATAAGCTGCGCCAGCTCCTGCTCGGCCTCGGTCATGATATAGATCAGGTCTTCCATGGGACGCCTCCTTTCTGTAAATGAGAAATGGTTTAAAAAGTATAAACCTTTGATTTTAGTCTATACTTTTTAAACCATTTTGTCAACTGAAATCTGATATGTATTTTAATTTCCAAAACCATTCAGTAACATCTTTATTTTTCCATATCCTTCGGATATGCACGTTCCGCTTTGAATGCTATTCGGCAGGGTATCCTATCTGTCATACTTTATCTCCCGGCTTCGGATGATCCGGATTGTACAGGTGGGAATAGGTGTTAAACCGGACGAACAGGTAAATGCAGATAAGCGCAATCAAAACGCACACCATCAGTTCGCCCAGAAAATCTGCCACCAGCATGGTTTTCAGAGAGAAAGTACTGATCGCGGCTTTGATAAGATATAGAATGATGCAGGCTGCGATGGCCAGAAGCAGGTAAGTTTTCTTATTCGTTACAATAATCCAACTTTCTTTTTTCTTCATAAATATCCCCTCCATCCATAAAACATTTTGAAGCTTAAAAATCTGTTATTTAGAGAACAAAATATCTCACAATAAGAGCGACAATTCCAAGTACTACAACCGTATCTATCAGCCAATTCCGCTTATCTTTACAAAACAGGATCCCTGCAAGGCCGAAAACCGTCATGCAGGTACCGATTCCGGCGTCAATCCAGACGCCTTTGGAGATGGCTAAAAGCGTCCACAGCGCAGACATGAAAGTATAAAGAATCGTGATAAAATTTCCGGTTCTGATTTCGTCTTTCAGCATAAGCAAATTTCTCCTTTATTTCATTTGGTTAAAATATTCCAGATAATCTGGATCAGATTCAGCACGATATAGAGCTCCAGACACGGATAGTATTTTTAATTACAACGAAACCAGTCGCTTCGCCCTCTCATACTCATTTTTCTGTACATAAATTTTATATTCGTAAGTACAGCTCTGGTCGACGCCAAAGCTTCCGGTTTTTCGGGCTTCTCCACCTAAAGGGCCTGAACCCTGAAGATTTCTTGTGTGGATTCGATAATCAATTCCATGAAGGGAAAGCGTCTCCCGAACCTCTGCCTGACGGTTCATGTCAAGGGTGAGCAGCAGCTCTTTTTGAGTCAGTATATTCCACATAGGCTCTTTCTCTCCGTCAAATTAGATATTTCCTTGGATAACTTTTACCATTTACATATGATTTTCCAAAATAAGCCGAACCACATTCGTCACAATATAGATGCCAAAACAGGTCAGACTCTTTTTATAGCTTTTTGTTTTTCTTCCCTTGAAATAAAACACAACGCCTAATACAAAAAATACGCACACTGCAACGACTAATATTCTGTAAAGAAAAACTGTAAATTCCATCTTACTTTCCTCCCGATAATCAGACAACTCCTTGTCATCCATATCTTATTTTACCCACTGTATTTGTAATTTCATGATACTTGACCCATCTGAAATTGTCAATTATATTTCGCTTTTCATAATTGTTTTCTGTACATTCCACCATTTTTGTGCCGCTTTCATTAAGCAGCTTCCACAATTCAAGGCGGATTTCTATTCTTATCCTTGCTTTTCCAACCGGATAAGCCTATACTGACATAGGTATCTGTTTTACAAAAGAGAGGGGCTTTATCATGTCTGAAACCATAGAGAAAAAATCCTCCGGGCAGCACGGGATGCTGATGACCGAAGGCAGTATTCTTAAAAATATATTCTTATTTTCCATTCCGCTGATTCTGGGTAATCTGCTACAGCAAACTTACAATGCGGTGGACTCGATTATCGTGGGAAACTGTGTGGGAAGCAATGCGCTGGCCGCGGTTGGCGCGGGAGCGTCGCTGATCTATCTTTTGATTGCGTTCAGCCAGGGAGCCTCTGTGGGCGCGGGCATTATCATTTCTCAATATCTTGGGGCGCGGGATTCGGAGCATGTGCGGACTGCCGTTCATACAGCTGTCACAGTGGCCCTGATCCTAGGAGCGCTTCTGACCATCGGCGGGCTTCGATTCACCAGACCGCTTCTGATCTGGATGAATACGCCGGAGGAGGTGCTGGAGGACGCCGTGCTTTATCTGCGGATTTATTCCGGCGGCATGGTTTTTAATGTTCTTTACAATATGATGGCCGGTATTCTGAACGCCGCCGGCAATTCCAGGCGTTCGCTCCTCTATCTGGCTGCCGCGGCTTTCACGAACATTTTCATGGATGTACTTCTGATTGCGGTTTTGAAAATGGGCATGGCAGGCGCGGCTATCGCTACGGATATGAGCCAGGCGGCGTCCTGTATTCTGGCTTTTCTGTTCCTGCTTCGCGTTCCGGCGGATTATCAGGTACATATTCCGGAGCTTCGCCTGAATGGCTTCATGGCTTTACAGATTTTGCGGGTGGGTCTTCCCACGGGTATCCAGAATATGGTCATTTCTCTGTCCAATATTCTGGTACAGGCTGCCGTCAACGGATACGGAACGGCTGCGATGGCCGGTTTCGGCGCTTACTTAAAGATCGACGGCTTCAATATCCTTCCGGTTTTGAGCTTTAGTATGGCGATCACAACCTTCGTGGGGCAGAATTACGGCGCCGGAAATCTGAAGCGCGTAAAAAAGGGCATGTGGGTGACCCTTGGCATGTGTATTGTATACACGGTCGTTACCGGCGCGCTGCTGTTGTTCTTCTCGCGCCCGGCTCTCAGCCTTTTCACCAAGGATTCCACGGTCATCGACTTCGGGCAAATCGCCATGCGGTATTTCTGCCCCTTTTATTGGCTGCTTGCCATTCTTCACGCGCTGGCGGGTACCGTCCGTGGAACCGGCAAAACGGTGCCGCCCATGGTGGTTCTGCTTCTGTCCCTCTGTCTGTTCCGTATCCTCTGGATCCGGCTTATTCTGCCTGGCTTCCATGGGATCGAAGGCGTCTACATCCTGTACCCGTTTTCCTGGGCGCTGGGTATGGTGCTGATGATTCTGTATACCTGGAAGGGAAAATGGATGAGTGCATAAAAGAAGCGG
>ERZ773210.2887-NODE-2887-length-13040-cov-3.681556_pt1 | contig 13040 bp, 15 predicted proteins | sample MGYA00580528_ERZ773210 | MGnify/ENA primary metagenome ERZ773210 (study PRJEB29015, sample SAMEA2737769) | human gut metagenome | biome: human gut; feature: human-associated habitat; material: faeces | place: China | collected 2012 ...
CGGATATTATAGGTTCCCATGATGGAAAATTGGTTGAAATGGATGCACCGCTACGTGTCGCCGGTTTTTCTGGCGCTGCTCGTCGCGTCGTTCATCCTTTGGTATATCGCGAAATTGAGCTATACGTACACCACCGAGCAGACCGTGAGGGTGAGTGTCGACGGACAGCCTTTCGAGGTTACCTGCGTGGTCGAGGGCGTCGGTACGAACCTTTTCGGCTACCGGGTCTACATGAACAAGACGCTGCGCATTCCGCTTGCGGAACTCAAGACGAAGCGTTCGTATGAGGAGGGGCACGAGGGTAAACTCATCATCGACCCCCAGTCGCTGCAAAACGCCCTTGCGCCGCGGTTCAGCGACATCAAGATCATTTCCATCGGGGACATTCCCGAAATCGACGTTCCCCGTAACCCATGATGAAGGTCGGAATCACAGGCGGCATCGGCAGCGGCAAAAGCACCGTTTGCCGTCTTTTCGCGCGTTTGGGCGTCGCGGTCTATGACTCCGACGCCGGGGCCAAACGGCTGATGACGGAGGATGCGGAGCTGCGCAGGCGCATCACGGACCGTTTCGGGGCCGAAGCCTATGCGGACGGGACCTTGAACCGGACCTACCTTGCCGGACGGGTCTTCTCCGAGGCGCAGGCCCTCGCCGACCTGAACGCCATCGTCCACCCGGCCGTCCGGGCCGATTTCGCGGCGTGGGCCGAACGGCAGGAGGGCGACTACGTGATCCTCGAAAGCGCCCTTCTTTTCGATGCGGGGTTCGATGCCTGCGTCGACCGCACGGTTGCCGTCCTCGCCCCCGAGGCGCTGCGCATCGAACGCACCTGCCGCCGCGACGGGCGCACACCCGGGGAGGTCCGCCTCCGTATCGCCGCCCAGACGGACGACGATACGTTGAGCGCGAAGGCCGACTACACCCTTGTCAACATCCTCGAATCCGACCTTGAACCCGCTGTCGCGGAGTTGCACCGAATTTTCAGCCATGAAGCCCATGAACATTGATTTTTCCTCGCCGCAGGTGATGGCGATTCTTAACGTCACCCCCGATTCTTTCTATGCCGGCAGCCGCACTCCGGAGGCCGAATCCGTCGAGCGCCGCGTCCGCGAAGCCGTGTCCGAAGGGGCGCAGCTGATCGACGTCGGGGGCTACTCCTCGCGTCCCGGGGCTGACGAAGTCCCTGCCGACGAGGAGTGGCGTCGCGTCCGGCTGGGCGTCGGGACCGTGCGTCGGCTGGCGCCCGGCATGACCGTCTCGGTCGACACGTTCCGCAGCGAAGTCGCGGCGAAGGCTGTCGAAACGTTCGGGCCGCTCGTCGTCAACGACATTTCGGCCGGGGAACTCGACCCCGCGATGCTCTCCGTCGTTGCGGACTGCGGCGTACCCTACATCGCCATGCACATGAAGGGCGATCCGAAAACCATGCAGTCGCAGACCGACTACCGGCGCGACATCGTCACCGAGGTCGTCGGCTATTTCAGCCGCCGCACCGACGAGATGCTCGCCGCGGGCATCCGGCGTGAAAACATCATCCTCGACCCCGGCTTCGGCTTCGCCAAGACCACGGAGCAGAACTACGAATTGCTCGCGGGTCTGCACCGCCTCTGCGCGCTGGGTTACCCGGTGCTGGCGGGGCTTTCGCGCAAGTCGATGATCTATAAGGTCCTCGACGCCACTCCCGCCGAATCGCTCGCCGGAACCGTTGCCCTGGGCTGGGAGTGCCTGCGCCAGGGTGCGGCGATACTCCGCGTCCACGACGTGCGGGAAGCTGTGGACACGGTCAAACTGTTCAATATGTTCCGCCAATGATACGGGTTACCGACATACACAAGAGTTTCGGCACGCTGGAGGTGCTGAAAGGCGTTTCGCTCGACGTGGCGCAGGGCGAGGTGGTCTCCATCGTGGGGGCCAGCGGCGCTGGCAAGACCACGCTTTTGCAGATCATCGGCACGCTGTCGCGTTCCGACGGCGGGCGCGTGGAGGTCGACGGCCGCGATGTCTCGGCCTTGGGCGATCGGGCCTTGTCGCAGTTCCGCAACGAGCGCATCGGCTTCGTGTTCCAGTTCCACCACCTGCTTGCGGAGTTCACGGCTTTCGAGAACGTCTGCATTCCGGGGCTGATCGGCCGGCGTCCGCGCGCCGATGTCGAACGCCGTGCCGCCGAACTGCTCGACATGATGGGTCTCGCGGCACGGCGCGACCACAAGCCCGGACAGCTTTCGGGCGGCGAGCAGCAGCGCGTGGCCATCGCCCGTGCGCTGGTCAATTCACCCGCCGTGCTGCTGGCCGACGAACCCTCGGGCAACCTCGACTCGCACAACCGCGACGAGATCCACCGCCTGTTCTTCGACCTGCGCGAACGGCTCGGCCAGACCGTCGTGATCGTCACCCACGACGAAAACCTCGCCGCAATGGCCGACCGGAAGATCACCATGTCCGACGGTCTGATCCTCGGCTGCGAAACGGTCCGGTAACATGAAAAAACTGCTTTGGCTGCTTCTTCCGGCTCTTGCCGCCTATGGTGCGTGGGACCTCGTGCGCGAGGTGCGCGGGGCGTGGACCTCGGACTACTCCCGGACCTATTCGCGCGCCGTGGGGCAGACGATGTCCCGGGCGTTCGATTCGCTGAACCTCTCCGGACGGGGCGTCCGCATCGGGGTGCTGGACGCGGGTTTCGGGGGCTTCCGTACCGACCGCTGGACGCGGGGGCTGCACGTCGCCGCCTGGCGCGATTTCACGGGCGGCGACGAGACGGCATTCTTCGACGACGCCACAGACCACGGCACGAGGGTCTGCACCAACCTCGGAGGCCGTTCGGGCGATACGATCCGCGGGCTGGCATGGGGCGCGGAGTATTATCTTGCGAAAACCGACCGCGCCGAAGTGGAGCCTCGCGCCGAGGAGCGGCAGCTGATCCGCGGCATCGAGTGGCTCCTGGCGCATGACGTCGACGTGATCTCCTCGTCGTTGGGCTATACGACGTTCGACGATTTCAGCGGCTATACGCCCGCGATGCTCGACGGCCGCACCTCGACGCTCTCGCGCTACCTCGACAGCCTGCTCACGGCGCGCCCCGGACTCGTTTTCGTGCAGAGCGCCGGCAACGAGGGCGACAAGGCGTGGCGCAATGTCTCCTTTCCGGCCGATGTCCGGCAGGTCATCACGGTCGGTTCGTGCGATTCCGACGGTGTTTCCCGCTCCCGCTCCAGTGGTGTCGGACGCGAAGATGCCGGCTATGTGAAGCCCGATTTCGTCGCCGGAGCCTCGCCGTTGGGAACTTCGTTTTCGACGCCGGTTATCGCGGGGCTTTGCGCCTGCCTGCTCGAATACCGTCCTATGGAACGCGGCGAACTCATCGGACTGCTGCACGCTTCCGGCACGCGGGCCGCAGCTCCCGGCTGCGAACTGGGTTACGGCATCCCGCAAACCGATGTCTTGCTCCGAATGCTCCGCACGCCATGACGAACACCGATCTGAAGGAGCTGCTCGACGCGCTCCACGACAAATACAACAGCCCCGACTTCATCGCCGACGATCCGATTTCGGTACCGCACCGCTATACGGACCGCGCCGACCGCGAGATCGCGGGATTTTTCTCCGCTACCATCGCCTGGGGCAACCGTAAGGCCATTGTCCGCAGTGGCCACCGCATGATGCACTTCATGGACGACGCTCCGGCGGATTTCGTGCGCAACGCCTCGCAGCGCGAACTGGCGCTGCTTTCGTCCTACGTCCACCGCACGTTCAACGGCGGGGACCTGCGCGATTTCGTGCTGGCCCTGCGGCGTATGGAGGAGCGCCATGGCGGCATCGGGAATTTCTTCGAGACGCGCTATGAGGCCGCGCAGAGCATGCCCGCCGTGCTGGCCGACTTCCGGCGCGAGTTTTTCGCCGGGGAGCACGCTCCGCGCTGCGAGAAGCATGTTTCGTCCGTCGAGCACGGCGCGGCCTGCAAGCGGCTGTGCATGTATCTGCGGTGGATGGTGCGCCGCGACGACCGGGGTGTCGATTTCGGTCTGTGGCGGCGTATCCCGATGTCGGCCCTCTACCTGCCGCTGGACGTCCATGTCGGCGAGAGGGCGCGTGCGCTGGGACTGCTCGGCCGCCGCCAGAACGACTGGCGGGCCGTCGAGGAGTTGACGGACGCCCTGCGCGCATTCGATGCGGAGGATCCTGCGCGGTACGATTTCTCGCTGTTCGGCGCAGGCATGGACGGCTATTTGAATGAACAATGAATAATACTCATAAATCCCGCTTCTTAAGCGGGTTTCGGTTTAAACAATTCACGGTCCGTCAGGACCGCTGCCCGATGAAGGTCGGGACCGACGGCGTTCTGCTGGGTGCATGGGCCGCGGTGCGGCCGCAGGACCGGCGGATGCTCGACATCGGCACGGGCACGGGGCTGATCGCCCTGATGCTGGCCCAGCGCGCCCCGGAGGCGCATGTCACGGGCGTCGACATCGACGATGTCGGGCAGGCCCGCGAGAACGCCGCCGCTTCGCCCTGGAGCGGCAGGGTGGCGTTCGCTCAATGCCCCGTGCAGGAGTTCGAGACCCCGGAGCCGTTCGATCTGATCGTCTCCAACCCGCCGTTTTTCGTCGACTCGCTCACCTGCCCCGATCGGGGGCGCACCGCGGCCCGCCATGCCGTGCACCTGCCGTTCGGCGACCTGCGCGACGCCGTCCTCCGCCTGCTGGCTCCCGGAGGCCGGTTTGCCGTCATCCTTCCCACGGCCGAAGCGGAGCGTTTCCTCGCGGTCTGTGCCGGACGACTGGCCCTCGTGCGCCGCACCGACGTGCGCACCACGCCCCGCCGCCCGGCCAAACGGGCGCTGATGGAGTTCGTCCGCGCCGACCGCCCCGCCGCCCCTCCCGCCGATTGTTCCGCCGCCGTGCCCGAGGTCTCGGAACTGGTCGTCGGCACGGGAGAGCACGAATGCTACACGCCCGAATACCGCGCCCTGACCCGTGATTTTTACCTGAAATTTTGACGGCACGCGAAAATAAGCTACATTTGTGAAACCGCAATAAAATTTTCGGACCATGAAATTCAGACTTTTGGCATTTGCCCTGCTGCTTTCGGGCGGCGTCTCGGCCCAGAACCCATACATCTCCCTTCAGGGCGCGAACGAAACCGCCGGCGGCCTTACCGTCGCCCAGCCGCGCACGATCCTTGCCGTCGACGTCACCGTCGAACACGACGTCACCTTGAGCGGACCCTATGCGCGTTATGCGCAGAAATACCTCGGGGTGCGCGCTCCGCTCACCGACAAGACTGTGTGGAGCGTTACCGGGGCGCAGATCGCCCTGCTCGACGGCGACACCTACCTCAATGCCGCGGCTCCGGCTCCGGCCTCGACCCGCGTGCTGTCGCACACCGCCTCCGAAAACGAGTTCGCGCGCTTGCAGACGGACAAGACCGACATGACGACGCCCGCGCTGGAGGACGCCGCGCGCACCGCCGCCGCACAAATCTTCTCGCTGCGCCGCCACCGCATCGAGCTGGTCACGGGCGAAGCGGGCGAGAACGTCTTCGGCGAGGGCCTGAAGGCCGCGCTGGAGGAGATCGACCGTCTGGAGCAGAGCTATCTGGAGCTGTTCCTCGGCAAGCGGATCGTCTCGACCGAGACCCGCCGCTACGTGGTCTGCCCGCAGGCCGACAAGAAACAGTATATCGTCTGCCGCTTCAGCCCTGCGGCCGGACTGCTTCCCGACACGGACCTTTCGGGCGACATCGTGCTGTTGCAGATCGAACCTTCGGGCGTCGCGAAGAGCGACCTCGAGGCCGGTCCGAAGGAGACGCAGGTCGTGGCGTGCCGCGTGGCCGATCCCTCGACCTGCATCGTCGTCTCGGGAGGCCGCGAGTATGCCCGCGCCGTGCTTCCTGTTTTCGAATTCGGCCGTACGATCAACGTCGCCCTGCCGCGCCGCAAATAACCTTCCGATGGATTTCACCTCCCGCATGGCGGCGCTGCTCGGGGCATTCCGCCGCGAGCGCAACGGCGCCGTTGCCGATTCGATGCGCTTCTACGGCGCACCCTGCGGCCTGAACTACGGCGTGAGCCTGCCGACGCTCCGCACGCTGGCGCGTGCCGAGGCCGCCGATCACGATTTCGCCAAATACCTCTGGCGGCAGGATGTCCGCTGCCTGCGCCTTGCCGCGCTGCACATCGCCGATCCGGCGCGCCTTACGCCCGGGGAGTTCGCCTTCTGGGGCGACGGGCTTCTCAATTCTGAAATCGCCGCGGAGGCCGCCTTCGCGCTGTTGAGCCGCATCGGGGCGTTCCCCGAACTGTTCGCGGCGTGGATTGCGCCCGATGCCGGGTGGCTGCGGCAGTATGCGGCCCTGATGGCCGCGGCCCGCGTTCCGCATCCTTCTCCGGCGTGGGCCGTTCCGGCTGCGGCCGTCGTGCACGGGGCCGCTGCGGCCAGCATTCCGGAAGCGCACCTGCTGGCCCATGGCGCCGTGGCGTTGTTCACGGCTCTCGGGACGCGAAACGAAGAGAACCGGCAGGCGGTTCTCCGCGCGGCCGGCTCTCTGGGTCAGCTCCCTGCCGAAGCCTGCGTCCACGAGGAGCTGGCCTGGCGACTGGAGGTTTAGGGCTGCATCACCTGTTCGCGCTTTTCGAGTTCGTTCAGCACGTTGATCAGGTGTTCGTACCCCACGCGGCCGCTCTCGCGCCACAATACCTCTCCGCGGCAGAAAAACATCAGCGTCGGGACCGACATGATGTTGTAGCGCCGTATGATTTCACGCATCGAGGGGTCGTCGATGTCCGCTTTGTAGACGTCGACGCGGCCGTTCATCCGCTCCCGAAACTTGTCGATGGCCGGCATCATCATCCGGCACGGCCCGCACCAGGTGGCGAAGAAGTCTACGAACGTCAGCGCGTCCCGCCAAATGATCTTGTCAAAGTCCGTCATGGTCATATCTTCCGATCAGTTTATTTCCACCCACGATATTCCCGCATAGTTCTTCTCCGCAAGTTCCTTTTCGACGTAGCTGATCGTGCGCCGCAGGCCTTCGATGAGCGGTGTGCGGGGCGCCCAGTCCAGTTCGCGCCGTGTCGCCGAGATGTCGGGCGTGCGGCGGCGTATGTCGTCGATGCGCGCTTCGGCGTGGACGATGTGCGAGCTGCTGCCCGTCAGGGCGATGATCTTCTCGGCCAGCGAGCGGATCGTCACCTCGTGACTGCTGCCGAAATTGGCCGTGCGCGTCGTCTCGGCCGGCGGGGCCTCCATCAGCCGCACCAGTCCGTCGACCACGTCTTCCACCCAGCAGAAGGTCCGCAGCTGCTCGCCGCTGCCGTTGATCGGAATGTCGCGGTTCTGCAACGCCGCCACGATCATCTTCATCACCACGCGCTGGTCCATCAGGTCGGCGCCGCTGCCGTAGGTGTTGAAGATGCGCGCGATGCGTGCGTCGACCCCGAATTCATATTGGTAGGCGCGGTGCAGGGCCTCCCCGGCCCGTTTGCCTTCGGCGAGGGTGCGGTGTGTCGGACAACCGTCCGCCGCCTCGACCGAGGTGTCGCGGTATCCCGTGCCGTAGATGTCTCCGGTGGATGCGTAGAGGATGCGTGCGTGCTCCGAACGGGCCGTGTCGAGGGCGTTTATCGACCCCAGTATGCTGACCTTGAGCGACTCGACGGGCAGCGCCTTGTTGTAGCGCACGCGCGAGGGCGCCGCGAGGTTGTAAATCTCGTCGCAGCGGATGCCGAATGCGTTGACGATGTTGTGGCGGACGTACCGGAATTCCGGGTGCGGCGGCATGTCGCGCAGCAGCGGCGAATCGGCGGTGTCGCGTATGTCCACGCAGAAGACTTCGTGCCCGTCGTTCAACAGACGCAGGCACAGGTGGGAGCCGATGAATCCCACGCCGCCCAGTACGACTATTCTCTTTTGCATTTTCTTCCCTTTTACCGGGGAAAAAGCAAAATCCATTCCATACCGGCGGCAATCCGGCCGGAAGCCCATGCGAGGTCGGAAGATTCGCTCTCCGGAACTTCTGTCGCGTTTTCAGGCGGCAGCTTGCGGTGGTCCGCTCGAAGGGCAGTTACGAGTAGGCCTCCGCAGGGCGGAGCTGCGGCCTGCCGATTCACCCGAGGCGAATCGAAAATCTTCCGGCCGCGGCTGCCAGAAGCCGCTCCTTTCCTTATCTGTTGTTTTTGATGTCGGCCTATTCTGTGAAAAGCGCCTTCGGGAGCTGGTCGACGCTGTTTATCGGGACTACCTCGATGCCTTTGGGACGCTTGCCGCCTTTGGCCAGATAGCCCGACACGATGATGCGCCTGAATCCGAGCCTTGCGGCCTCGCTGATGCGCTGTTCGGTGCGGGGCGCGGGGCGCACTTCGCCCGACAGGCCTATTTCGCCGGCGCAGCAGACCCCCTCGGCCACGGGACGGTCGTAGTAGGACGAGATCACCGCCGCCACGACCGCGAGGTCCAGCCCCGGGTCCGCGACCTTGAATCCGCCCGCGAAATTCAGGAAAACGTCTTTCTGGAACATCTTCATCCCCACGCGCTTCTCCAGCACGGCCAGCAGCATGTTCATGCGCCGTGCGTCGTATCCGGTCGTCGAACGCTGGGGCGTGCCGTACGCCGCACCGCTCACCAGCGCCTGCACCTCGATCAGGTAGGGCCTCACGCCGTCGGCCGACGCCCCCACGGCGATGCCGCTCAACGGCTCCTCATAGTGCGTCAGCAGGATTTCCGACGGATTGTCGACCCCCCGCAGTCCGGCGTCGAGCATCTCGAAGACCCCGATTTCGAACGTCGCTCCGAACCGGTTCTTGATGCCCCGCAGGATGCGGTAGATGTTGTTGCTGTCGCCCTCGAACTGCAACACCACGTCGACGATGTGTTCGAGTATCTTGGGACCGGCTATCGAGCCGTCCTTGGTGATGTGGCCGATGATGAAGATCGACGTTCCGGTCGATTTGGCGTATTTGAGAAGCGTCGCCGCGCATTCGCGGATCTGCGACACGCTTCCCGCCGACGAGTCCAGGAGGTCGGTGTAAATCGTCTGTATCGAGTCGATCACCACCAGGTCGGGACGGTGCTCGGCGATTTGCGCCACGATGTTTTCCAGCAGCGTTTCGGGATAGATCAGGCACTCGTCGTTGCCGATACCGATACGCGCGGCGCGCATCTTGATCTGCTCGGCCGACTCCTCGCCCGAGACGTAGAGGGTTTTCAGTCCGTTCGCCGCCAGCGCGATTTGCAGCGAGAGGGTCGATTTGCCGATTCCCGGCTCGCCGCCCACGAGGACCAGCGACCCCGGGACCATCCCGCCGCCCAACACGCGGTTTACCTCGGCGTTTCCCAGATCGAGGCGGACGTGCTCGCTTTCGCGGATGTCCCTCACGCGCTGAGGCTTCGCCGCGGGCAGGGGACCCGCCGCGACCGCCGGGACCGAACCGCTCTCGCGGGCGATGATCTCCTCGGCGAACGTGTTCCATTCGCCGCACGAGGGGCAGCGTCCCAGCCATTTCGGGGCTTCGAACCCGCAGTTTTTGCAGAAAAATGCCTTTTTGACCTTTGCCATACGTCCTCCTATTTTGCGTTTGCCGAGGTGTACTCCCGGCGCACGGCCTTCGTGATTCCGGCCTCGGGGTAGAGAGCTTGGTACTCTTCGGTCAGGTCGACCGTCAGGAGGGTCTTGCTCGTGCCGTCCTCGGCCTTGTAGGCCGAGACGGCGCAGGTGTACTTCATCGCCGGTTCCGGACAGTAGACGAGGATGTCGGTTGAGCCCGGGTCCTTGAAGAAGACGCCCCGCACCCGGTCCGCCTCCGCCGTCTGTCTGATCCGGAGGCGCCCGCCGTTGTATTTGGTGAATTCCAGCACGTAGCTTCCGCCCGCCTTCACGGGAGCCGCCGCTTCGATCTCCTCTCTGATCCGTTCGACCACGGGGTCCGTTTCGTTTTCCCCAGCCTTCGTCTCCGGTTCCGTGGGATCGGTGGGGTTCGTGGGGTCTGTTGGGTCTGTTGGATCGGTGGGATCAGTGGGGTCGGTGGGGCCCGGTTCGGGGTCCGGGAGGGTGATTTCGGCCTCGACGCGCACGACGGGATAAACCGCCGTGTAAAATGCGTCGGAATCGTCTCCGCAGGCGGCTGCCAGCAACAGCAGGCAGGCCGTGCCGTATTTCAGTTGTTTCATCATAATCCGGAATCTTCGTCGATCAGTATTACCAACACCCGTTTGTCGGGCCAGCATCGCAGCATTTCCATCCGGGTGTTGCAGATGCGGTCCTGCGAGTTGCAGTCCGCGCAGACGCCCGTTTTGGCGCAGGGGGTGCGGAATCCGGGGTGTCGCGCGACGTTCTGCGGGGCGGCGATCCGGCGGATGCGCTCCTCGGCCTCGTCGCGGTCGGCCACGATCTTGTTGCGTCCCGCCACGATGATCACCTTCCGGGGGCCGAATGCCACCGGTGCGATGCGGTTGCCCACCTTGTCCAGCCAGTGCAGTGTTCCCTGCTCCGTCACGGCGTTCACGCCCGTGATGAAAAGGTCCGACAACAGCGCGCGGCGGCGGATTTCCAGCCGCTCCTCGTAGGGCTTCGAGGCGTCGAACCCGTCGAGCAGCGTCAGCCGCCCGTTGCTCCGCAGCCACTCGACGATGCCCGTTCCGCGCATCGTCATGGAGTCGCCGAACGACACGAGTTGCGGGTTTTCGGCCTCCACGACGGCCTTCATCAGGGCGAAGGCCGCTTCGGCGTCCTTCACCACCTCGGCTTCGAAACGGTGTCTCCGCAGCGCCGCGGCGCAGGCTTCCGTTTTTTCCGCAGTTCGGTTTGCCATCGGCTCCGTATTTATTTGATAAAGAACCGGTAAATGTCGTTGCCGTTGGCGTAGAGCAGCAGGAACAGAATGATGATCAGTCCGACATACTGCGCCGCTTCGAGCACCTTGTCGCTCACCTTGCGGCCCGAGATCATCTCCCAGAAGGTGAAGATCGCGTGCCCGCCGTCGAGTCCCGGGATCGGCAGAATGTTCATCACCGCGAGGATGATCGACAGGAAGGCGGTCTTCATCCAGAAGTCCTGCCAGTCCCACGTGGAGGGGAAGATGCTGCCGATGGAGATGAATCCGCCCAGCTCCTCGTACATCTTGGTTTTGGGCTGCACGATCATCTTCAGCTGGTCCCAGTAGGAGGAGATCACCTTGCCCGTCCTTTGAATACCGGCCGGAATCGCCTCCAGGAACGTATATTTCTGCGTGCGCAGCGCGAGGCCCTTGCGGATGACTCCGAGCGTGCCGTTCTCCGAGACGGGCGCTTTGAATTCAAAGAGCATGTCCCCTTCCCGCAGGACTGTCAGCAGCACCGAATCTCCGGCGTGCGCCTTCAGGTATTGGCCGTAGCCCGCAAAGTCGAGACCCGAAACGTTGTCGATGGCTACGATCTCGTCTCCCTTCCGCAACTGTGCGACGGTCGGGTTTACGACGCTGTCGATCAGAAAGGGGATGCGGGGCAGGAGGAAATTTTCGTATCCCTTCTGCTGGCGCATCGAGATCAGCTCGTCGAGCGGGAGGATCAGTTCCACCTGCCGTCCGTTGCGTTCGACCACGACGCTGCGGTCGCTTTCGGTGATGATCAGCGAGTTTACGACCTTGTTGATGTCGTCCGCCTCTTCGCCGTCGATGCTCACCAGCCGGTCTCCGTCGTGGAATCCGAGTTTGTGCCCGGCCTCGTTGAAGTTGTAGCCCCACTTGGCGTCGGCGTTCGAGAAATAGGTGTCGCCCCACGTGTAGCAGATGCCGATGTAGATGGCCACGGCCAGCACGACGTTCATCACCACGCCGGCGATCATCACCAGAAAACGCTGCCAGGCGGGTTTGGCGCGGAACTCGTCCTGTTTGACGGGCTGTTTCATCTGTTCCGTGTCCATCGACTCGTCGATCATGCCGGCGATCTTGACATATCCGCCCAGCGGCAGCCATCCCAGACCGTACTCGGTGTTTCCGCATTTGAATTTGAACAGCGAGAACCACGGGTCGAAGAAGATGTAGAATTTCTCGACGCGGATTTTGAACACCCGCGCCATGATGAAGTGACCCATCTCGTGAATGCCTATCAGGATGGTGAAACAGAGGAAGAACTGAATGATTTTTACAAGAATGTCCACAAGCTTTAATTTTTAATTTTTTAATTGTAGGAACTCCGCCGCCAGCGCGCGGGCTTCGGCGTTCGCCTCGGCGTAATCGGCCAGGGTGGGCGAGGGGACGAATGCGGCGTGCTCCAGCGCGTAGCGGATGGCGCGCACGATGTCGAGCCATGCGCATTTGCGGGCGAGGAACGCCGCCACGGCCACCTCGTTTGCGCCGTTCATCGTGCAGGCCGCCGTGCCGCCGCGCCGCAGACAGTCGTAGGCGATGTCGAGCGCCGGGTATTTCGCGCGGTCCACTTCGGCGAAGGTCAGCTGCGGATGGTTCAGGAAGTTGAACCGCTCGCCGGGACGGTTCGCCCGGTCGGGGTACAGCAGCGCGAAGCTGATCGGCAGGCGCATGTCGGGCGTTCCGAGCTGGGCCTTGATCACGCCGTCCTCGAATTCGACCATCGAATGGATGATCGACTGCGGGTGGAGCAACACCGAAATCCGTTCCGCCGGGGTCCCGAACAGCCAGTGGGCCTCGATCACCTCGAACCCCTTGTTCACGAGCGTCGACGAGTCGATCGTGATCTTCGCGCCCATGTCCCACTGGGGGTGGCGCAGGGCCTGCTCCACCGTGACGTTCGCCAGCTCTTCAGCCCGGAAGTCGCGGAATGCGCCGCCGCTGCACGTGACGATCAGCCTTCTGACCGGGGCGCGCTCGCCCACGAGACACTGGAAGATGGCCGAATGTTCCGAGTCGATCGGAATCACCGGGGCTTTCCGCTTCCGGGCCAGCGGTATCACGCAGGCGCCGCCCACCACGAGCGACTCCTTGTTGGCCAGCGCGAGCTTCTTGCCCGCCTCGATGGCCGCCACCGTGGGAGCGAGTCCGGCGTAGCCCACCAGGGCGTTCACCACCACGTCCGTGCCGCCTCCGGCCGCGCCCT
>ERZ773210.2896-NODE-2896-length-13016-cov-4.113571_pt1 | contig 13016 bp, 9 predicted proteins | sample MGYA00580528_ERZ773210 | MGnify/ENA primary metagenome ERZ773210 (study PRJEB29015, sample SAMEA2737769) | human gut metagenome | biome: human gut; feature: human-associated habitat; material: faeces | place: China | collected 2012 ...
GGATGCGGCCCGTTCGTTTCCCGGAAGAATGCGGGTTATTTGTAGACTTTGGGGGTGATGACGCCCCGGAGCACCACCAGCGCATTGGTGACCAGCGCTTCGAGTTCGTTCTCGCCCGGATAGACCGCGATCGGAGCGAAGAACGAGCAGCGTTCGCAGATGTACTCCACGACAGGCTCGTTGTAGGCGATGCCGCCCGTGAGGACGATGGCCTGAACGCTGCCCGAGAGGGCCGCGGCCATGGCTCCGATCTGTTTCACGATGTTGTAGCACATGGCGTCGAGAACCTTTTTGGCCCGCTGGTCGCCCTGCGCGATGCGTTCCATGACCTGAATCACGGAGTTGGTTCCCAGGTAGGCCACCAGCCCGCCTTTGCTCGAAATGAATTTCAGCAGCTCCTCTTTCGTATATTGTCCCGAGAAGCAGACCTTGATCAGTTCGCTCGAGGGGATGCTCCCCGCGCGGTCCGGGGCGAAAGGACCGTCGCCGTCGAGCGCGTTGTTGACGTCGACGATACGTCCCTGCTTGTGTGCGGCGACCGAAATGCCGCCGCCCATGTGGGCCACGATCAGATTCGATTCTTCGTACACCCAGCCCATCCGTTCGCAGTGGAGACGCGCCGTGGCCTTCTGGTTCAGGGCGTGGAAGACCGGTTTGCGCGGGCACATCGGCATGCCCGAGATGCGTGCCGCGTCGTCCATCTCGTCGACCACCGGCGGGTCGGCGATGTAGGCCTTGACACCCGCCATGTGGGCGATCTGTGCGGCCAGCAGTCCTCCGAGGTTGCAGGCGTGTTTCATCTGCGCGTTCCGCAGATCGTAGCGCATGCGCGAATTGACTTCGTAGACTCCTGCGGGAATGGGGCGTATCAGTCCGCCGCGGCCGATCACCGCCGAGAGGTTTCTGATGTCGAACGCCTCTTCGCGGAGCGCCGAAAGGATCAGTCCGCGGCGCCAGTCCAGCTGGTCGTTCACGCCGGCGAAGCGGGAGATTTCCTCGGTGGAGTGACGGAGGTTCAATTCCAACAAAGGCCGCTCCTCGTCGTAGAGGGCGACCTTTGTAGACGTTGAGCCGGGATTTATTGCTAAAATTTTGTAGCCCATAAGTTCTCGGTTCGTTTTTAACGTGAGTCCGACAGATTCGCAACGACTGATTGTCGAAGGGTGATTTTCAACCGGGAGGCGTTGCTTCTTTCGTCGGGCTGGTTTAAGATTGGGTTAGGTCCGGATGACCGGAATTTTATTTTTTTACCGCCAGGCAGGCCAGCGCTATTGAGAAGAGCTTGGTCTTGCTCGTGTCGCCGCGCGAGGTGAGCACGCACGGAACCTTCGTACCCATGACCATCGCCGCCAGTTCGCCGCCGCAGAGGTGCGTGACCGACTTGAAGAAGACGTTGGCCGATTCGAGGTTGGGGAACAGCAGGCAGTCCGGATCGCCGGCCACCGACGAACCCTTGACCTTTTTGTGCTCGGCGACCTCCTTGTAGAGCGCCACGTCCAGCGACAGCGGACCGTCGACGACGACGTTGCCCAGCTGGCCGCGGTCGGCCATCTTGGCCAGCAGCGCGCCTTCGGTCGAGGAGATCACGTTGGGGAGCAGCTGCTCCGAGGGGGCGATGCAGGCGATTTTCGGCGTCGCGATGCCCAGCAGGTTGGCCGTGCGGGCCAGGTAGCCGATCTGCACCATCTTCTGCTTGAAGTCGGGGAGCGGAATGACCGCCACGTCCGAGATGATCAGCAGTTTGTGGTAGCAGGGCATTTCGACGATCGAAACGTGGCTCAGGACGCCTTTCGGGGGGAACAGCCCGGCCTCCTTGTTGAGGATGCCGCGCATGTATTTGTCGGTCGAGACCAGACCTTTCATCAGAACGTCGGCGTTGCCCGAAACGACCGATGCGACGGCCTGCTGGACGCATTTCACATCGTTGGGTTCGTTGACGATGTTGAAGGCGTTGATGTCGATGCCGTTCTCCTGGCAGACCTGTTTGATAACCTCCTTGTCGCCGAAGAGCGTAGGCTCCACGAGACCCTCCTTATAGGCTTCGTAGACCGCTTCCAGCGTATGCGAATCCTGTCCGTAAGCTACGGCAAGACGTTTTTTACCCCGTTTCCTCGCCTCCTCGACGATTTCGGTAAGATGCTGAATCATGGTGTTGTTACGTTTAAAATTGATATATGCTTTGTTGTTTTGCCTCTATGCTGTCGGCGGTCGTTGCCGCCGCCGGCGTCGTTTGCAAGCCCGACCCCACCCCAAAAACCCTTTCTCGGGAGGGGCTTATCGCATGCGGCCGGGATGCGGACGTTATTTTACCAGATTGTAGGTGTCCGTGGCGATCACCAGCTCCTCGTTGGTGGCGATGGTGGCTACCTTGACTTTCGAATCCGCCGCCGAGAGGATCTTGTTCACGCCGCGCGCGCCCTTGTTGGCCGCAGGGTCGAATTTCACGCCCATGAACTCCAGTCCGGTGCAGACCGCCTCGCGCATTTCGCACGAATTCTCGCCCACGCCGCCCGTGAAGATGATCATGTCGACACCGCCCATTTCGGCGGCGTATTCGCCGATGAACTTCTTGATGCGTCCGTAGTACATATCGCGCGCCAGGATTGCGCGGGGATTGCCCTCGTCGTAGGCGCGGTCGATGTCGCGCATGTCGCTCGAAATGTCCGTGAGGCCCTGCACGCCCGACTTCTTGTTCATCATCGTGTTCAGCTCGGCATAGCTCATGCCCTCCTTTTCGCCGATGAACGTGATGGCGCTGGCGTCCACCTGGCCGCAGCGCGTGCCCATCACCAGGCCGTCGAGCGGCGAGAAGCCCATCGAGGTGTCGTAGGACTTGCCGTTGAGAATCGCCGTCACCGAACCGCCGTTGCCGATGTGGCAGGTGATGATCCGCGAGTTGTGGAAATCCAGTCCGGCCAGTTCGGCGCCCACCTTGGCCACATACTTGTGGCTGGTTCCGTGGAAGCCGTACTTGCGCACGCGGTATTTCTCGTAATAGGCGTGGGGCAGGGCGTACATGTAATTCACCGCCGGGATCGACTGGTGGAACGAGGTGTCGAACACCGTGACCTGCTTCACGCCCGGCAGGACCTTTTCGATCGAAAGCACGCCTTCGAGATTGGCGGGGTTGTGCAGCGGGGCGATCTCGAACAGCGAGCGGATCTTCGTCTTGACGTCCTCGGTGACGATGCAACTCTCGGGGAAGAACTCGCCGCCGTGGGCTACGCGGTGGCCGACGGCCTTCACTTCGTCGAGCGACGCGATCACGCCGTGGGCGGGGTCGGTGAGGGCGTCGAGCACGAGCTTGATGCCGGTCGTGTGGTCGGGAATCGGCTGGTGAAGCTCGAACGGCTCCTTGCCGACGGGTTTATGGGTCAGGTCGCCTTCCGGGAGGCCGATACGTTCCACGATGCCTTTTGCGAGCAGTTTGCTCGACGCGTCCTCCATGTCGATCACCTGATATTTGATCGAAGAGGAGCCGCAGTTTAAAACCAGAATTACCATAACTTCTATTTTAAGTTTTTATGTTTTTTCTTCGTCGTTGTGCTTCCGGGCGGTGTTGTCGCCGCCTTCGGCGTCGTTTACAAGCCTGGCCCCGGGCAAATTCAGCCATCTAATTCGCGGCGTTCCGCCGCGTATCCAATTCTGACCCTCCCCCAAATCCCCTCCTCGGGGGGGGCTTGTCGCAGCGCGACCGGGATTTAACCGGGTTGCAGGTTATTTTTAATTCTTAATTTTTCATTTTTAATTGCGTGCAATTTGCGCTCCGATCCACATGCCCAGCGCGGCGAAGGCGATGCAGACCGCGACGCTCAACGCAATGTAGGCCGTCGCAGGCCCGTAGTCTCCGGCACGCAGCAACCGCACGGCATCGGCCGAAAAGGTCGAAAAGGTGGTGAACCCTCCGCAGAATCCTGCGATGAGCAACCATCCTGCCGCAGCCGAATTCGTGGTCTCCAGCAGAATGCCGATCAGCAGCGATCCCGCGGCGTTGACCGTGAACGTTCCGGCCGGAAAACCCAGCAGCGTGTGCCCTCCGAGCAGCCAGACGGAGAGCATATAGCGGACGATGCTTCCGGCGGCGCCTCCCAGGCCCACGGCGAAAAGTTCACGAATCATAATTTAAATATATGTATTATTTTACGGATGTGCAAATTTAAGCAAAAAATGATTACGAATCGTTCAATTATTTGCCGAAATAAGTGGAATTTTTGTCACATATGGCGTCGGGGCCGTTTTGGCGCCGGCCGTCCGGGCCATGCGGCGGCGTCTCCCTTCCGCGAGGGGCGTCGGGGGATGCATCGGTGCGCGGCGACTCCGCCTCGCCCGCGCGGGGCGGAGTCGGGAACGCGGCGGGATGCCGCGAAAACGGCGGGCGGCGGTGTGACCGTCATGGCTCTCTGGTCTGTCCGTTGCCTGAAATCACGTATTTGTAGGTCGTGAGTTCGGGCAGCCCCATCGGGCCGCGGGCGTGGAGTTTCTGGGTCGAGATGCCGACCTCGGCGCCGAACCCGAACTGGCCGCCGTCGGTGAAGGCCGTCGAGACGTTGACGTAGACGCACGCCGCATCGACCCGCCGGGTGAACTCCCGGGCCGTCCCGGCGTTTTCGGTGACGATGGCTTCGCTGTGGCGCGAGGAGTAGCGGGCGATGTGCGCCAGAGCTTCGTCGAGGGAGCCGACGGTCCGCACGGCCAGCTTGTAGTCGAGGAATTCGGTCCCGAAGTGCTCCTCCGCGGCGGGGCGGAGCAGGCACGCGGGGTAGCGGCCTTCGAGTGCGGCGTACGCCTCCGCGTCGGCGTAGACCGTGACGCGTTCGGCGGCCATCGGGTCGCACAGTTCCGCGAGGTCCCGGAGCCGTTCGCGGTGGACGATGAGGCAGTCGAGGGCGTTGCAGACGCTGACGCGCCGCGTCTTGGCGTTGCAGACTACGGCGCGGCCTTTCGTCAGATCGCCGTCGAGGTCGAAGTAGGTGTGGACGATGCCCGCCCCGGTTTCGATCACGGGTATGCGGGCGTTTTCGCGCACGAAGCGGATCAGTCCCGCGCCGCCGCGCGGGATCACCACGTCGACGTAACCCACGGCGTTCAGCAGCGCTCCGGCAGCCTCGTGGCCCGCGGGCAGCAGGGTGAAGGCCGCCGGGTCGATGCCTTCGCTGCGGAGCGCCTCGCGGAGCAGGGCGGCGATGGCTTCGTTGGAGCGGCGGGCGTCGCTGCCGCCCTTCAGCACGCAGGCGTTGCCCGTCTTCATCGAGAGCGAGAAAATGTCGGCCGTGACGTTGGGGCGCGCCTCGCAGATCATGCCCACCACGCCGAACGGTACGCGGACCTTGCGGAGGGTCATGCCGTTGGGACGGGTCCATTCGGCGATCGTTTCGCCCTGCGGCGAGGGCAGTCCGGCGACGGATTCCATGTCGGCGGCGATCGAGGCGATGCGTTCCGCCGTCAGCCGCAGGCGGTCGCGCATGGGTGAATCGGCGTCCATCGCCTCCAGGTCGAGGGCGTTGGCCGCGAGCACTTTTCCGGCGTTTTCCCGCAGCAGGGCGGCGGCTTTCGCGACGGTGCGGCTCAATCGCCCGGCGTCGACAAGGGCCAGTTCGTTGCCGGCGCGCCGGGCGGCGACGAAGATCGTATCGTATTCCATTTTTATTCCAGATATAGGTAATCGCAGTGAATCAGCGGTTTGAGACCTTTGCGGCCGAGGTTGCGGCGGGCCGTCGCGCTGTCGCACGAGATGCGGCCCACGCCCAGTGGGGCGCCTTCGGGCGAGAGGATGCGTACGATGTCGTCGCGCTCGAAATCCCCTTCGACGGCCGTGACGCCCACGGCGAGGATGCTCGCGGCCTTGCTCTGCGAGACGGCCGCGGCGGCCCCGGCGTCGAGGTGCAGGGCGCCCTTGGCGAAGCCTTCGCTGCTGGCGATCCACTTCTTGACCCCCGAAGCCGGTCGGGGAGCCGCTTCGAAACGCGTGCATACGACGTCGCGGTCCGTGAGGATCAGATCCGTCAGGATATTGTCGCGGCGGCCGTTGGCGATCACGACCTCGATGCCCTCGCTCGCCGCGCGCGACGAAATGCGGCTCTTGGTCGTCATGCCTCCGCGGCCGCGCGAGGAACGCGCCGTGTCGATGTACTGCGAGAGGTCGCGGCCCGGGGCGACGCGGCGGATGACCTGCGAGGCGGGGTCCGAAGGCGAACCGTCGTAGATGCCGTCGATATTGCTCAAGATGACGAGCGCCTCGGCTCCCATCATCGCCGCCACGAGACCCGAAAGTTCGTCGTTGTCGGTGAACATCAGCTCCGTGACCGAGATCGTGTCGTTCTCGTTGACGATCGGGACGACGCCCGCCGCGAGCATCGCCTCCATGCAGTTGCGCTGGTTGAGGTACTGCCGCCGCGTGGAGAGGCTCTCCTTGGTGGTGAGCACCTGCCCGCAGGCGATGCCGTATTCGTTGAAGAGGTCGTAGTAACGGTTCAGCAGTTTCACCTGCCCGACGGCCGAGAAGAGCTGGCGGGCCGAAACGGTGTCGATGCGTCCGACGCGGGTTTCGAGCAGGCTGCGGCCCGAGGCCACGGCGCCCGACGAGACGAGGATGAACTCCGTGCCGGCCCGGTGCAGGCGCGCCAACTGGTCCACGAGCGCCGAGATGCGCGTGGTGTCGGGCCGTCCGTCCTCGCGGGTGAGCACATTGCTGCCGATCTTGACGACGATGCGGCGGTATTTTTTCGATTCACAATTCATAATTCACAATTCAAAATCGCTTCGTCCGGACAAACCGATTCGGTCGCCTGCCCCCCCCCTCTCCCGTCATTGCGAGGAGCGTGGCGACGCGGCAATCCGATCAAAGGTCGTAACCTCACAACGCGTCCAGCGGATTCCCACGTCGGTCCTTCGGCTCTTCCCGGAATGACAATCCAATTTTCACCTTTCGTTTCAGGGTTCATATTTATATCCCACGCCCTTGACCGTGACGATGCGTTCGTCGCCGATCTTCTGGCGCAGCTTGCGGATGTGCACGTCGATCGTGCGGTCGCCCACGACGACCTCCGTGCCCCAGATCTTGGCGTAAATCTCCTCGCGGGGAATCAGCTTCCCGGGCGACGAGTGGAGCAGGTCCAGCAGCGCGAACTCCTTGCGCGGGAGGGTGATCTCCTGTCCGTCGCGGATCACCGTGTAACGCTCGCGGTCGACCGTGAGCCCCGGGGCCGGGGCCTTCTCGGGAGGTCTGTCGGCGTCGATGCGCTTGAGGATCGCCTGCACGCGGCTTACCAGCAGCTTCATCTTGATAGGCTTGGTCAGGTAGTCGTCGGCTCCCACGTCGAACCCTGCCAGCTGCTGCCCCTCCTCGCCTAGCGCCGAGAGGAAAACCACCATCGTGTCCTTCAGCACGGGGTTTCGGCGGATCGCGCGGCAGGTCTGCGCCCCGTCCATCACCGGCATCATCATGTCCAGCAGGATCAGGTGCGGACGGCATTCGGCGGCCACTTTCAGCGCCTCGGCGCCGTTTTCGGCCGTGAAGACTTCGTAACCCTCGCGTACGAGGTTGTAACGGACGAATTCGAGGATGTCTACCTCGTCGTCGACCAGCAGGATACGGTGACTCATGGTGTCGGTTTTCGGTCAGGCGGCCCGCGAGGGACCGTGTGTGCGTAACTTTTTGCGAAGATAATGATTTTCCGGCGAATATTCAATAAATTGTCGTACCTTTGGCCTTTCAACTATTCATATATGATCAACGAAGCTGATTTCAGCGCTTTAGGCCTCAGCGAGGAGATGCTCGCGGCCGTCCAGGCAAAAGGGTTCGAAACACCCACCTCCATCCAACGACTTACGATTCCCCGTCTGCTCTCGGGAGAGAACGACATCATCGCGCAATCCCAGACCGGCACGGGTAAAACGGCGGCTTTCGGGCTGCCGATACTTCAGCAGATCGAGCCTTCGAAAGAGGGCGTGCAGTCCATCATCCTCGTCCCGACGCGCGAGCTGGCCGTGCAGGCCGCCGAGGAACTTTTGAGTTACAACCGCGAGCGGCGGCTCTCGATCACGGCCATCTACGGAGGGGCCGCGATGAGCGAGCAGCTGCGCCGCCTGTCGCGGGGCGTCGACATCGTCGTCGGCACGCCGGGGCGCGTGCTGGACCACATCCGCCGCGGTACGCTCAAATTGGACAAGGTCCGTTTCCTGGTCCTGGACGAAGCCGACGAAATGCTCAACATGGGCTTCGTGGAGGATGTCGAGGAGATCATGGGCCATACGGGCGAAGACCGCCGCGTGCTGCTCTTTTCGGCCACGATGCCCGAGCGGATCATCCGTCTTTCGGAGGCTTACATGCGCAATACGGAGGTGCTGCGCGTGGAGTCGCAGCACCTGACGGCCGACCTCACGAACCAGATCTATTTCGAGGTGCGCGAAGCCGACAAGTTCGACGCCATGACGCGCATCATCGACATCGAACCGGACTTTTACGGCATCGTCTTCTGCCGCACGAAGATCGGCGTGGACGAGGTGGCGACGCGTCTGGTGGCCCAGGGCTATTCGGCCGAGGGGCTGCACGGCGACGTGTCGCAGGCCCAGCGCGAGAAGATTCTCCGCAAGTTCCGCGACAAGGCGGTCAACATCCTGGTGGCGACCGACGTGGCCGCGCGGGGTATCGACGTGTCGAACCTCTCGCACGTGATCAACTATTCGCTGCCGCAGGATTCGGAGAGCTACGTCCACCGCATCGGCCGTACGGGCCGTGCCGGCAACCAGGGTACGGCCATCACCTTCATTTCGGGCGCCGAACTGCGCCGTTTCAACTGGATGATGCGCGACATCAAGGCCGACATCAAGCGGGAGACGCTGCCTTCGCCGCAGGACATCGTGGCGATGAAGCGCGCCAAGATCAAGGACGATTTGCAGGAGATCGTGGCCAATGAGAGCTACGGCGACTACGCCGACATCGCGGCCGAACTGCTCGAAAGCTATGCGCCCGACGTGGCGCTGGGGGCCTTGCTGCGGCTGGCTTTCCGCAGTGAGCTGGATCAGAGCAATTATCCCGAAATCCGTTCGTTCTCGGTCGACCGCAAGGGCAAGGCGCGGCTGTTCCTGGCGCTCGGGGGCCGCGACGGCTACACGGCCCGCCGGATCGTGGAGATGCTCAAGCGCAAGTGCGGACTGCGGGACAAGAATATCGACGACGTGCGTGTCTTCGAGAACTATTCGCTGGTGAGCGTGCCGTTCAGCGACGCCGAGGCGGTCGTGGGGCAGCTCAACGCCTCGGGAGGCCGTCGCCGCATCGCCAAGATCGACGGTTCCGATGTGGAGAACGGCGGTGGAAAGCGGCGCCGGCCGGCTACGGAGGGTCGCAACGGCGGCGAAGGCGCGTCCGGAAGCGAATCGGCCGGAGAGCCTCGTTCCGAGACGCGGGGCCGCAGGAAGGCCGGGCAGCCCGAGGGCGCGGAGGAGTTCCGCTCCGAAAGGCGGCCGCGCAGGGAAACCGCGGAAACGGCGGACGACGCCGGGGAGCGGCGTCCCGTGACGCGGAGCCGGAAAAAGGCCGAAAACGACTGGAACGCGTCTCCGGCAGGCGGCAACGACGGGTTCGACTGGGAGGCTTTCCAGCGTTACGACGATGCCGCGGCATGGGAGAAGCCCAAGCGCGGAGGCGGGACCAGAAGCGTCCGCCGCAGCGGCCGTCCCGTCACCACGGGCCGTCAGGCTGCGCCCAAACGCATTGCCGCAAAGGGCCGCAAACGCTGACGAAGGGCCGGAACAGACCGGAAAATTGCGCCGCCGTGCCGGGATGCAGCGATTTCGCGCTTCCGCAGGGCGGCGTTGTTGCATGTTTTGACGAAATCTTTTCGGCGTTCCGCATAAAATGGTTATATTTGCAAGATTTATATGCTCCCGCACATGCGGGAACCAAAAACGTGTACTGAAATGGCTACTGAAAAACCGACACTTCCTGCTCCCGAGGAGCAAGTCAGCCCTGCGGCTGAAGATGCGCAAGCGAATCCTGCCGTGACTGCCCGAGTCCCTGAACCCGAAATGCCCGCCGCAGGACCGGCTGCGGAGGCGTCCGCCGCTGCGGAAGAACCCGTTGCGGAGGTTGCGGACGCGCCCGCGGAATCCGCCGTGACGGAGACGCCCGCCGCAGAAACGCCTGCGGAGGAGGCCGCTGCGGAGCGGATTTCCGGCGAGAAGGCTGCGCCGCGCGCCAAACGTGCCCGGATCAAGCCTGCCGCCGGGCAGGAAGTTGCGGAATCGGAGGAGGACGCGTCCCGGGACGTGCAGGTGGACTTTGCCGATGAGGAGGCTGCGCTCGCGGCGCAGAATGCCGGGCTGGAGATCGAGGGCGCGACGCCCGAGGAGGAGGCCGCGGAGGAACTCGCCGCGCAGAAGCCCGAGGAGGACAAGTTCGCCGGAAAAGGCAAGGAGGAGTTGGTGGCCCTGTTCGCCCGGATGCTCGAAGAGCAGCCCGTGCAGTCGATCCGCCGGGATGTGGAGGCGCTGAAGATCGCCTTTTACCGCATCCGCCGCGCCGAGGTTGAGGCCGCACGCCGCCGCTTCGTCGAGGAGGGCGGCGCCGAGGAGGATTTCGCTCCTTCGGTGGACGGCGCCGAAATCCAGCTCAAGGAGCAGTTCAAGGAGTACCGCCGTCGCCGCGACGCGTTCATCGCCAACCTCGAAGCCGAGAAGGAGGCGAATCTCAAGGTCAAGCAGGCGATCATCGAGGAGCTGAAGGAGCTGGTCAATTCGGACGAGACGCTCAACCATACGTTCAACAAGTTCCGCGAGTTGCAGCAGCGCTGGAAGGATACCGGCATCGTGCCGCAGCAGCATGTCAAGGATTTGTGGGAGACCTACAATCTGCACGTCGAGAATTTTTACAGCTTCATCAAGATCAACAAGGAGCTGCGCGACCTCGATCTGAAGAAGAACTACGAACAGAAGGTAGCCCTCTGCGAGCAGGCCGAGGCGCTGGTGCTGGAGCCTTCCGTCGTCGAGGCGTTCCACAAGCTGCAAAAACTCCATGACGAGTGGCGCGAGACGGGTCCCGTCGCCAATGAGTACAAGGAGACGCTCTGGGAGCGTTTCAAAGCCGCGTCGAGCCGCATCAACAAACAGCATCAGGAGCATTTCGAAACGCTGAAGGGCGAGCAGGTGAAGAACCTCGAACTCAAGACCGGGCTGTGCGTCGCCACGGAGGAACTTTCGTCCCAGCCGCTCACCACCCGCAAGGAGTGGAACCGCGCGAGCGACCGTCTGCTGGAGATTCAGAAGACCTGGAAGACCATCGGTTTCGCGCCGAAGAAAGATAACAACCGCATCTACGAACGTTTCCGCACGGCGTGCGACCGTTTCTTCGAGGCCAAGCGGCAGTTCTATGCCGGAATGAAGACCGAGATGGAGCACAACCTTCAATTGAAGATTGAGATCTGCGAGGCTGCCGAGTCGCTGATGAACAGCGAGGAGTGGAAGAAGGCCACCGACGAACTGATCGCCCTCCAGGCCCGCTGGAAGCAGATCGGAGCCGTGTCGCGGCGCCATTCGGACGCCGTCTGGAAGCGTTTCCGCGCTGCCTGCGACAAGTTCTTCGAGCGCAAGGCGTCGCACTTCGCGAGCGTCGACGGCGAGCACGAGGAGAACCTGCAAAAGAAACTCGCCCTGCTGGCCGAAATGGCCGGGGCCGACGTGAAGGCCGGGGGCTACGAGGTGATCCGCGAGTTCCAGCGTCGCTGGGGCGAGATCGGTTTCGTGCCCATCAAGCAGAAGGACGCCATCCAGAAAAAGTACAAGGCCGCCGTGGACGAGCTGTTCAACACGCTGCGCGGTTCGGAGCGCGACCGTTCGATGGGCCGCTTCCGCGAGAAAGTCTCGTCGTTCAAGGCGTCGGGCGACCGCCGCCTGCGCTCGGAACGCGAACGCCTCTACAACAAGGTGCGTCAGCTGGAGCAGGAGATCGGCCTCCTGGAGAACAACATCGGCTTCTTCGCCAAGTCGAAGAACGCCGAGGCGTTGGTGGCCGACGTGCGTGCGAAGATCGAGCGCGCCCGCGAGGAGATGGCCTCGACGATCGAGAAGGTGAAGCTGATCGACAAGCAGGACCAGGACGAAAATAACAATGCCTGACGATCGGATCGCCCTGCCGCTCCGGACGCCGGCCCACGGCGGAACGCCGTGTATACAGGTTTGACCCGCCCCCGAACCCCCGCCTTGGCGGGGGCTTGCGGAAAAAGGCGCTGAACGGTGTTACAACGAATTTATAAATAAAACAGTAATGAAACTTTCCAAACCCAAGTACATATTCGTAACGGGCGGCGTGGCGTCGTCGCTCGGCAAGGGTATTATTTCGGCTTCGATCGCCCGCCTGTTGCAGGCCCGCGGTTACTCGGTGACCATTCAGAAACTCGACCCCTACATCAACGTAGATCCCGGAACGCTCAACCCCTACGAGCACGGCGAGTGCTACGTCACCGAGGACGGCGCCGAGACGGACCTCGACCTGGGGCACTACGAGCGCTTCACGAACCAGCCCACGTCGAAGTCCAATAACGTCACGACGGGCCGTATCTACAAGAGCGTCATCGAGAAGGAGCGCAAGGGCGAGTACCTGGGCAAGACCGTGCAGGTCATTCCCCACATCACCGACGAGATCAAACGCCGCATTCAGCTGCTGGCGCAGACCAAGAAATACGACGTGATCATCACCGAGATCGGCGGCACGGTGGGCGACATCGAGTCGCAGCCGTTCATCGAGTCGGTGCGCCAGCTCCGCTATTCGCTGGGTTACCGGAATACGGCGCTGGTTCACCTGACGCTGATCCCCTACATGGCCGCTTCGGGCGAGTTGAAGACCAAACCCACGCAGCACTCGGTGAAGGCCCTGCTGGAGAACGGTCTCCAGCCCGACATCCTCGTGCTGCGCGCCGAACATCCGCTGTCGACGGCGCTCAAGCGCAAGGTGGCGCTGTTCTGCAACGTCGACGCCAACGCCGTGATGGAGTCGATCGACGTGCCGACGATCTACGAAGTGC